>Ga0265320_10000247_pt1 | contig 44410 bp, 30 predicted proteins | sample 4827metaG_FD_202087 | JGI IMG/M metagenome (GOLD analysis project Ga0265320, IMG submission 202087) | Rhizosphere microbial communities from Carex aquatilis grown in University of Washington, Seatle, WA, United States - 4-8-27 metaG | ecosystem: Host-associated > Plants > Roots > Rhizosphere >... | reverse complement strand
AATAAGCGGCCGCCTTTCGGCGGCCGCTTCGCAAGTCTTACGCGATATTAGAGGCTGGCCTTGAAGCCGAAGAAGTACCGCGTGCCGCTGTCGTCGTAGGTGAACGGCATGTTCTTGTACTGAATGTAGGTATGGATGGCTTGGTCGGTCAGATTCTGCGCCGACACCACCAGGCCGTACTTTTCGGTGAAGTTGTAGGACAGCTGAGCATCGAGCTCGCCGTACGGCGCCGTGAAGATGCCGAAGATCTTCGGAACGCCGCCATGCGTGGCGTCGGTGACCGAGAAGGTCGCCCCTCCCAGACCGTCGTTCACCGCGTGGTCGCGCCAGGAGTACGACAGGCGCCCGGCAAACCCTTGGTCTTCGTAGTAGGCCGTACCGGTGAAGGAGTTCGACGAAACGCCCGGGATCGGCAGGTTCTGGGTGAAGGCCGTCACCTGGTCCGAAGTGGATTCGGAGCGCGTGTAGTTCGCCGCGACGCCGAAGCCATTGTCGAACGCGTACTGTCCCGCCAGTTCGAGACCGTAGATCGAGCCGTGACCGGCATTGACCGGCTTGCTGATCGTGCCCGCCGTGCCGCCGAAGTCGTCCATGACGGTGACGGTCAGGTTTTGGGTTTCGACGAAGTTGTCGACGGCTTTGTAGAAGATGCCGGCGCTGAGCAATGCGCCCGGGGCGAAATAGTCTTCCCAGGAGGCATTGAACTGCGACGCGCGGTAGGGATCCAGCGCCGGATTGCCCGAACTGCCGGTGGCGAATTTGAAGCCATCCTGCAGGCCGGTGTGGATATTGACCCGACCGCCGGTTTCACGCGTGTAGTTGTAGCTGTTGCCCAGGCCGAGCGAGAACAGATCCTGGGGCGAGGTGACGCGAGCGGCGCCGATACGGACGATCTGGTCGTCCGTGATCTTGAGCTCGACGTTCAACGACGGCAGCAGGTCCCAATAGTGTCTCTTGCTTTCCACCGGGACGTTGTTGCTGTTGACGCCGTTCCAAGAGGCGGTGCCGTAGTACGACGGCACCGGCGCCGTCTGAGCGCCGTCCACCGTCAGGTCCGTCCTGATCAGACGAACGCCGACATTGACGTGGAAGCGGTCTTCTTTGCTGCCGAAGTCCGCCATCAGGTAGCCGGCATCGGTGACTTCCTTCACCTTGAACGAACTCAAAGTGTCGGTGAAGAATTTCTCCGAATTGTTGGGCACGGCTGTGCCGGCCGGCACATTCGCCGCTTGGTTCCAGACCGTATTGAGGAACGTCGCCGGATTGGTCATGCCGCCCGTGATCGGATTTTTCACGATGACATTGCCGAGCGCGAAGTTGTTGACGGTCTTCACCAAGGTCGGATTGGACACGGCCGTATCCCACGGAATGGCCGCGTAGCCAGGGTCCTGATAGTAGAGATACGTGCCGCCGGTCGCCGCCGTGCAGCAATTGGCGATCGGCGTTCCGCCGGTCGTCAACCCGTTGATCAGATAGCGACCGAAGGTTTGATCGACGTCGCGCGTGGCGATGCGGAAACCGCCGGTGATCGTGCCATCGACGCTGGCGAGGTAGTCGGGCTTGTAGATCAGGGCGCCCCTGACGGCGTCCTGCGTTTGCCGCGCCATGTTGGCCCAAGCCCAGGCGGACTTGAACAGCGTGTAGTTCGGATTTGAGAGCACATCCGCATAGGGCGCCAGGTTTGCCGCGGTGGGCAGACCCGAATCGCCGCCATTGGCCCATTGCACCTGGAACGCCGGATTGCCGGCGCCGGGGGCGCAAGTCGGCGCGAAGTTGTTGCAGCCCGGCGCTGTCGGCGCGGCCGAAGCCGTTTGGCCGAACGCCGAATAATAGCCGTGCTCGACGTCTTGCTGGGCAGCCTGCAGGTTCGCGTTCGCATGCGCCCAGGCAACATCAAAGGTGGCCGTGAGGGGGCCGCCATTGTCCCAGGACGAATGCCATTGGACGTTGTCGGCGGATGAGCCGCTCTTCTGGAACAGCGTCGCCGTTTCCGAACCCGTCAGCCAGAACGTCGCCGCCTGTACGACGCCGTTCGAGTCGATGGAAAACGGCTTGTCGACGTTGATGCCCGGCAGACCGCTGCTCGATCCCGATCCGTTGAAGCCGACCTTCACCGAATAGTTGGTCTGCTGTTCCTGGACCTGCGAGAAGAAGAAATTCAGGCTCGATTTGAACGAGTCCACCGGCTCCCACGTCAGGCCGAGCGTCTCGCCCTCCACTTTGCGCTTGTCGTAGAGATCGCTGAAGTACGCGTATTCGGGGATGAGATAGGACTTGCCGCCGGGTATGGCCGTGGCGGTGGCACCCGTGAGCGGGCCGACGCCGGTATAGCCGGTCTCGCCGGACGTGGCGATGAGCCAGGGGCTGCGGTTGTAGGACTCATACTCGTTGGTATGGGTGTCTTCGTCATCATAAGAGACGCTGCCCGTGATCCCGAACGTGCTGCTGGGACGGTACGAAGCCACGAGTGTGGCGCTCGGCGTCGCGTTGCCGATCGAGGCCTTGGTCGTCGACGTTCCCTGCACATTCAACGCCAGGGAGAAGCCGTCCGGCGTGGACAGCGCGTCGCGCGACCTGAGATCGATGATGCCGCCGAGGCCGCCTTCCGTCAGGGCCGCGTTCGGGGTCTTGTAGATGTCGATGCGGCCGATTTCTTCGCTCGGAATACCCTCGAGAGAGTTGTATTGCGAGTTGCCGCCGGCGCCGCCGCCGGAGCCTTCGCCCGAGACGTAGAATTCCCGGCCTGTCAGGAAGACGTCGCCGTTGAGCGTCGTGAGATTCTGGCGCAAGCCGTCGATCAAGACGGCGGTGCCTCTGCCCTGGGAGCGGTCGATCTGCACGCCCGGCAGGCGCTGCAGCGATTCCGCCACGTCCTGGTCGGGCATCTTGCCGACGTCTTCGGCAGTGACCGATTCGATGATCAGATCCGAGTTCCGCTTCACTTCGAGAGCGTTGTCCAGCGATGCCCGGTAGCCCGTGACCACCACTGTTTCAACTTGATCCGGAGTGGCGGCGCGTGCCGCCGCATTGGCGCCGATGAGGAGCGCAACAACCGCGGTTTGGGTACAGAAATGCAACTTACGCTTCATGGTATGATCCCCTTCCTGTCTCATATTTATTTCCAGAGGACGTCCATAACCTCGGACGAGGCATGAGATGCGACCGCCAGTTGGAGATATCGTATGATACGAGGTAAGCGTTTACCACCGTTCATGACAGCGCTTACCGTAGGTTCTTCGGCACTGTGTCTCAAACGCAACGGCGACGTCCGGCCTTTCACTAAGAAATGCAGAGAATTGCTCGAATTTGCCCCACGTTCCTTGCCGGTGCCTCTGCTCACCTGACGTTAATAAGCGGCCCAAGAAAAGCCGAAACCGACCTCGGTTCGAGGTTGAATTCGAAGACAATCGAATTTCTCCGATTCGGAAGACGACGGACTCGTTGCGCTTCTAAACCGCATAAAGCCGAAGCCGGCGGCTTGCCGATCCAAAGCAGGAAGGGCGTGCCGCACCGCAACGACGCCACAGCGCCCCACACCGAGACCTACCCAGCCCACCGCCTCGCTATTATGACTTGGACGCGCCGCGGGACGCGCGAACGGAACGGTCGATACGATGCAACGCAACGACAATGCGAAATCCGGCCTGTCCGCGCGCCAGCACTATGAAGCCGCCATGGCATCCCAGAGCCAAGGCAGGCTCGACGAGGCGGAACGTCAATATCGGATGGTTCTGCAATTTCAGCACGATCATCTGGGTGCCCTGCATCGTCTGGCGTTGCTCCTGATTCACACAAGGCGTCTTGTCGAAGCCGCAAAGACATATGAGCGGGTTCTCGCCATAGATGCGAACGACGCCGTCGCGCACGCCCATCTGGGACAGGTCCTGCGTTCTCTGGAGCGCAACGAAGACGCACTGATGCACCTGGAACGGTCGCTCGCGCTGAGACCTGGATCGGCCGAAACCTATGTCAGTCTCGGCAATGCCTATGCCGCCTTGAATCGTCCCTCCGATGCGCTCGCGAGCTACGCGAGGGCGCAGGCGCTCGATCCCCGCCAGGCCGGGTCTTACGACAACATGGGCAATCTGCTGGCGTCGATGGGCCGCCATGCCGAAGCCGTGGTGCAGTTCGAAAAGGTGCTGGCGCTTCACCCCGGTTTTGCTCCGGCGATGAACAATCTTGGCGATTCGCTGAGCGCGCTCGGCCGGCACGAGCAGGCGATCGACTGGTTCGCACGCGCCTTGTCCATACAGCCGAAAGACGCCGCCGCGGAACACAGGCTGGGGACGGCGCTCGCGGCGCTGAACCGCCATGAGGAAGCCGTCGTCCATTACAGAAAGGCGCTCGCCGAACAGCCGGATTTTCCCGCCGCGCTTAACAATCTCGGCAATTCGCTGGACGCGCTCGTCCGGCCCGCCGAGTCGCTGGAAGCTTTCGAAAAGCTCCTGGTTCTTGAGCCCGGCAATGCATGGGCCCATCTGGGCGCGGGCAACGCGCACCGGATCTTGGGCCGGCTGGCAGATGCGCGCCGCTTCTATGAGCGGGCCGTCGCGCTGGCGCCCGGCATTCCGACGTTCCACCGCCCGCTGGTGGAAACGGCGCGATTTCGCCCGGACGATCCGCAGCTCGCGGTGATGGAAGATCTGGCGCGGAACATTGCGTCGCTCTCGCCGAACGAGCGGATCGAGCTGCACTTCGCGTTGGCCAAAGCCTATGACGATATCGGACGGCATGGGTCCGCCTTCGAACACCTGCAAAGCGGCAATGCCCTCAAACGCCAGACGGTCGCCTATGACGAGACGGCGCAGCTCGGCGTCTTGCGCCACACCGCGGAGGCGTTCACCTCAGATCTGATCGCGGCGCGACGCGGGCAGGGCGATCCGTCCGACCGGCCGATTTTCATCCTGGGCATGCCGCGTTCCGGCACCACCTTGGTCGAGCAGATGCTGGCAAGCCATCCGCGCGTCTTCGGCGCCGGCGAATTGCTGCACATGTTCGATCTCGTCTCCGCCGGGCATGCGGGCGCGAGATTTCCTTTCGATATCGCTTCGCTTTCGGGCGAACAATTGCGCCGGTTCGGAAGCCTTTACGTCGAGCGGCTGCCGGCGCTTGCGTCGCCCGCCGATCGCATCACCGACAAACTGCCGGCCAATTTCAGCATCGCGGGCCTCATCCATCTGGCGTTGCCCAATGCACGCATCATCCACGTGCGCCGCGATCCGATGGATACGTGTTTCTCGTGCTATGCCAATCTGTTTTCGCGCGGCCTCGAATTCACCTACGATCTGGGCGAACTCGGCCGCCACTATCGCGCTTACGAATCGCTCATGGACCATTGGCGCCGCGTCCTGCCGGGGGGCGCGATGCTTGAGGTGCAGTACGAGGACCTGGTCGCCGATTTCGAGGCGCAGGCGCGGCGCATCGTCGACTATTGCGGATTGGCGTGGGACGCGCGCTGCCTCGCGTTCCACGAGACCCAGCGCGCCGTTCGCACCGCGAGCGCGGCGCAGGTGCGCCGACCGCTCTTCAGCCACGCGATCGGGCGCTGGCGGCCCTATGAGCCATGGTTGCGGCCGCTGCTTGAGGCCCTGGAAAGAAATCGCGCAAGGGCATCGTAGACCAAGGCGCGTCGGGACCTCCGGGATGGACAAAGGCGGCGGCGCCCGTATTAGTATGGCGCCGCTTGGTAAGCGCTGTCATTCGCCGCGCGTCACCGGGCCAAAGACCATTGTGGGGTGTAGCCGACGGGATTGGTTGAAGTGTCCCAAACGGTTATATCATCACCAAAAAATTGGGTCGCGGGGCGGCGATCCGTCGGGAGGGAAGTTCGGTGGAAGCAACGAATGTTGGTGCCGTGAAGCGGCACGACACATCGACCGGCAATTTCGGCGTGGCGCTCAGCGTGCTCGCGACGCTGTTCTTCATGTGGGGCTTCTGCACCGTCCTGAACGACGTCCTGGTGCCGCATCTCAAGGCCGTGTTCGAGATGAACTACGTGCAGACGATGCTCATCCAATTCGTCTTCTTCCTCAGCTATTTCGTTTTCGCGCTTCCGTCCGCGAAGATCATCGAATGGATCGGATACAAGGGCGCGATCATCGCGGGCCTCGCCATCATGGCCTGCGGCTGCCTGCTCTTCATTCCGGCCGCGGGGTTCACGTCCTTTCCGCCGTCCTATCCGGTGTTCCTTTCGGCGTTCTTCGTGCTCGCCGCCGGCATCACGCTGCTGCAGGTGGCGGCCAATCCCTATGTCGCGGTCCTCGGCCCGGAAAAGACATCGTCGAGCCGGCTCAATCTCGTCCAGGCCTTCAATTCCCTCGGCACCGTCGTCGCTCCGATTTTCGGCGGCATGCTCATCCTGTCGCGCACCACGTCGGGCACGGTGGCGGCCGGCACGACGGTCTCGCTGGCGCAACGGATCGGCGATGCGCAGGCGGTTCAGCTTCCCTATTTCGGCATCGCGATCGTCCTGCTCCTGATCGCCGGACTGATCTGGGCGACGGCCCTGCCGCAGATCTCGACCCAGCCGGAGAACGCCGAACAGGCGCGCGATACGCTGTGGCGGCACAAGATCCTGGTGCTCGGCGTCGTGGCGATCTTCGTCTATGTCGGCGCGGAGGTTTCGATCGGCAGCTTCCTCATCAGCTACATCACCTCGCCGCATATCAGCGCGATGACGTCGACCGAGGCGGCCCGCTATCTGTCCTACTATTGGGGCGGCGCGATGGTCGGCAGGTTCGCCGGCGCCGCGCTGATGCGCTGGATATCGCCCTCGATCATCCTCGGCTTCAACTGCTTCGTCGCCGGCGTGCTGATCGTCGCCTCGATGGTCCTGGTGGGTCCGCCGGCCATGTGGGCGATCCTGCTGGTGGGGCTGTGCAATTCCATCATGTTCCCGACGATCTTCACGCTCGCCATTCGCGGTCTGGGGCCGTTGACGGGGCGCGGCTCGGCGGCCCTGATCATGGCCATCTTCGGCGGCGCGCTCGTGCCGCTGCTCCAGGGCGCGGTGGCCGATCGGGCCGGCGTGACGATCTCCTTCCTCGCCCCGCTCGTCTGCTATCTCTACATTCTGTATTTCGCGAGGCGGAGCTACCAAGGCGGAAGCGCGCAGCCGGCATAGGCAGCCAACGTCGAGCACCCCCTCGGCATCCTGCCTAGAATCTGTGCAACCAATCCTTAAGCGTACTGTCATAATCTTCCGAGATCGATCTCGGGAGACCCTGCGCTTGGGCAACGATGCTGTTCTCATCGACGCCGGCATTGACGATTGCCGCGTGACGATCATGCAGCGCAGCCGCGACGGCCGCCCGCATTACGCGCACAATTTCGAGATCTCGAATGCCGGTTTCGACGGCATCGCCGGCGTGCTGGACCACTTCCGAACGGTCATCGGCGAAACGCGGTTGCCGCCGGTCGTCGCGATCGCTTTCGGCGGTCCGGTCCGGGGTCGGCGCAACACCTTCTCCAACGGGCTGTGGACGTTCAGCGAGCAGGACCTGAAGGCGCGGTTCGGGTTCGAGACCGTCGTGCTGGTGAACGACGTCGCGGCGCTTGCGGCCGCCTTGCCGTGGCTCGGGCGCAGGGATCTGGCGCCGATCTGCGGCGACGGCGCCGCGCAGGCCCACAACATCGGCACCGGCCGATACGCGATGGTTTACGCCAATCTGGGGTTGGGCGTCGGGGCGCTCACCCATACCGAACACGGCTATAAGGTGATCGATACGGAAGGCGGCCATGCGGCGTTCGCTCCGGTCACGCCGCTGCACTCGCGCATCCTGAGCTGCCTGCAGAAAGACTTCGGCCGCGTATCGTGCGAGCGCCTGATCTCCCATGCCGGCCTGGCCAATCTGCATCGCGCGATCTGCGAGATCAACGACTGGCCGCATTCGACGATGACGCCGCTCGAAATCGTGCTTTACGGCCGCACCAATGCCGATCCGGCCTGCCGCGAGACGCTGGCGATCTACTATGACGTGCTTGGTGCGTTCTGCGGCGACGTCGCGCTCAATCTCTGCACCGAAGGCGGTGTGTATCTGGCGAGCGACATCGTTCTGGAAACCGGCGACGATATCCAGAAGAGCGCCTTTCGGACGCGGTTTGAGGACAAGGGTCATTTTTCGAACTGGGTCGGCGCGATCCCGACCTTTCTGGTGACCAACCGCAGCGCTCGGCTCGTCGGCCTGGCGCGCCTGGTGGATGAGGCCATCGCGACCCGCGACAACAACGCGATGCCGGCGTCGGTCGTCGCCCAGGCATTCAGCGATGCGATGGAAACCGTCGATCAGACGGTCGTCATCGTGGACGACCAATTGAAGATCGTCAGCGTATCGGGCGCCCGCTGGAGCGGATCGCCCATGCTCGACGAAATGCTTGCGCCGGGCGCGGATTTCCCCGGCACGATCGCCAAGCTGGACGAACTGGGCCTGCTCGGCCTCTCGCGCGGCGGCGACGATACCGCCGAATTGATCGCCAAGCTGAAGCGGGGCGAACGGTTCAGCGCCGATTGCCAGCTGTTCGGCGGCCGCGTCAGCCAGCTCCAGGCGACGCCGCGCGAAACCGGGGGCTACGTCATCGTCTCCAGCGACGTGACGGAATTGCGCCGCCGCACGAAGGATCTGGAAGATCTGGCGCGCAACCTGCGCAAGGCCTCCTCGCTCGCCGAAGCGGCCAGCCGGTCCAAATCGCAGTTTCTCGCGAATATGAGCCATGAGATCCGCACCCCGCTCAACGGCGTGCTCGGCATGGCGGAGATCCTCAGCTTCACGCCCCTGACCGCCGAGCAGAAAGACATGCTCAACACGGTCACCGTGTCCGGAAATCTCCTGCTCGCGGTGATCAACGACGTGCTGGACTTCTCCAAGATCGAAGCCGGCAAGGTTCGCCTCGCGGTGGAACCGTTCGGCCTGCGTTCGACGATCGAAAACGCGGTGGCCGCGCTGGCGCCCCAGGCCGATCTCAAGGGTCTTGAGCTGATCGTCCGCCTGGATCCGGCGCTCGACGAAAACGTCTTGGGCGATCAAGGCCGGGTCGTCCAGATTCTGAACAACGTCGTCGGCAACGCCATCAAGTTCACCGACCGGGGCCATGTGCTTGTGGACCTGACCGCCGAGCGCGCCGGCGAACGCACCCTCGTCGCCATGACCGTCAGCGACACCGGCTGCGGGATTCCGAAGGACAAGCTGGAGCGCGTGTTCGAAATGTTCGAGCAGGTGGACGGCTCCGCCTCGCGGCACCATGACGGCACGGGCCTGGGCCTGGCGATCACGCGCCGCCTCCTCGGACTCATGAATGGCCAGATCGGCGTCGAAAGCACGCTCGGCAGCGGAACCACGTTCCGCATGCGTTTCGAGCTGGCGCTCGATCCCGCGATTTCGCAGGCGCCCGCCGCGGCGGCCGGATCGATCTCGGGCCGGGAAATTCTGATCGTCGACGACAATCCCATCAACCGCCAGATTCTCGAGGAATTGGCGCGGTCCTGGGACATGGTGCCGGTGAGCGCGGCGGACGGGCCGTCGGCGCTGGCGCTGCTTTCGGAGTCGCCGGTTGACCGCTTCGCCGTCGGCATTCTGGATTACCAGATGCCGGGAATGCATGGCATCCAATTGGCCCGGCAAATCAGGACCATCCCCGCGCAAGCGGCGTTGCCGCTGATCCTCTTGAGTTCGGTCGGCCAAATCGGCGATCTGGACAAGTCGGACGCGCAATATTTCGGCAGCGTCCTCACCAAGCCGGCGCGCACCGCCCAACTTGAATCCGCCGTGCGCGCGCTCACCCGCGAAAGCCGCTCGGAGCCGGCCGCATCGAACCACTTGCCGGCGTCGGAGCCGGATCGGGAACCGATCGCCGGCGACGCGCAGCAAGCGGGAACCGCCGATGCCACGACGGCCCAACCCGAAACCTCTTTTTCGGCCGCCGATGACAGCGATGTCAAAGACGTGGCGGGGGAGGGCGGACCGGCAAAGGTTCGGATTCTCGTCGCCGACGACAATGCCATCAATCGCCGCGTGATCGCGGCCATGTTGGCGAATGGCGGCTTTGACGTGCACTTCGCCGCCGACGGCGACGAGGCGGTCGAGGCGTATCGAAAGCTGACGCCCGACATCGTGTTCATGGACGTGTCGATGCCGAAGCTCGACGGCTACGGCGCCACCGCCCAGATACGCAAGATCGAGGAGCGCCACGGCGGCCATGCCGTCGTGATCGGGTTGACGGCGCATGCCATGGCGGACGATCGCCAGATTTGCCTCGCGGCGGGAATGGACGAATACCTGGCCAAGCCGCTGACTCACGTCGCGCTCACGCAAATGCTTGCGAAGTTCGTCCCGTAGCGCCCGCGTTTTCGCCGAGCGTTCCTTGCCTTGCGAAATGGCAGCGTTGTCATTAGCGTGATTTTCGGCTGTCGAGTCGAAGAATTCGGGCCTTGAGGAAAACGGGACTTCGGTCCGGCAGGGGGGACGACAGCCGATGGCAAAGGCAAACTATCCGTTCATTTTGGGCTTGACGCTCGCCGCGGCGCTGGGCGGTTTGCTGTTCGGCTATGACACCGCGGTGATCTCCGGTGCGGTCAAGGCGATCAATTTCAACTTCATCCAGCCGCAGGCGCTGTCGGAGGATTCCAAGAACTGGCTTCTGGGCACGACCGTCGGCATCGCGCTGCTCGGCTGCGTGATCGGCGCCGGCGCGGCGGGCGTGCTGTCCGGCTGGATCGGCCGCAAGGGCGGCTTGCTGGTCGCCGCCGTTCTCTTTTTGGTGTCCTCGATCGGCTCGGGCTTTCCCGAATTCGGCTGGGGCGTTGTGGGCCGCGAAGGCGCCGCCGCGCTCACGCCGTTTCTGGTCTATCGCGTGCTGGCCGGCATCGGCATCGGCATGGCTTCGATGCTGACCCCCATGTACATCAGCGAGATCGCGCCGCCGCAGACCCGCGGCCTGCTGGTGACGATCCAGCAGATCGCCATCGTCGGCGGCATCAACCTCGTCTACTTCGTCAACTGGATCATCGCTTCGCAAGGCGACAACGCCTGGATCCTGGCGACCGGCTGGCGCTACATGCTGGCGTCGGCGGCGATCCCGGCCGCGTTGCTGTTCGCGTTCATGCTGCTGGTGCCCGACACGCCGCGATACCTGGTCCTCAAGGGCCGGACCGCCGAAGCGCGCAAGCTGCTGGGCCGGCTCACCGACGCAGCGACCGCCGAGCAGACGGAGCGCGAGATCGAAGCCTCGCTCGTCGTGCCGCGCGAAAGGCTGTTCGCGTTCGGCGGGCTGGTTGTGTTCATCGGCATCATGCTCTCGGTGTTCCAGCAATTCATCGGCATCAACGCCGTGCTTTATTATGCGCCGCAGATGTTCGAGAACATGGGCTCTTCGACCAATGCGGCCCTGCTGGAGGCGGTGCTGATCGGCGGCGCCAACACCGTGTTCACGCTGGTCGCCTTCTTCACGATAGACAGTCTTGGCCGCAAACCGCTGCTGATCATCGGTGCCCTGGTGATGGCGGGCGCGATGCTGACGCTGGGAACGCTGTTCGACATCCACGAGGTCGGCAAATGGGCGGTGGTCGCAAGCGTCGTTTACATCTGCGGCTTCGCGATGTCGTGGGGGCCGTGCGTCTGGGTTCTGCTCTCCGAGATCTATCCCAACGCGATCAAGGGCAAGGCGATGGCGATCGCCGTCGCGGCGCAATGGATCTCCAACTTCCTGGTGACCCAGACCTTCGCGGTGATGGACGGCAACCGCACGCTCAACACCCTTTTCAATCACGGCTTCGCCTATTGGGTGTATGGCGCCATGAGCATTCTGGCGGCGCTTCTGGTCTGGCGTTACGTGCCGGAAACCAAGGGCCGCAGCCTCGAATCGATCCAGCAGATCTGGAGGCCCAAAGCCGCCGTCTAGCAGCGGTTTGAACCGGCGTGAGATGAGGCGATGCGGACGTTGTAGTTCCTACGAACGGGCTCTATGTTCGGCCCGTCTCACATCTGTCCGGAAATCAAGCTCTTGGAACGAAGCCGCCCGCCTAAGCTTCGCGCCCCGCGTAAGGAAGGTGCCAAGCCCGCGGGGCCGGCCAAAATCCACGATGTCGCCAAGCGCGCCGGCGTCTCGATCAAGACGGTGTCGCGCGTCATCAATCATGAATCGAATGTAAGCGAGGCGACCAGGACCGCCGTCATGGAGGCGGTCGCGGCGCTGTCCTACCGGCCCAACATGTTCGCGCGGGGTCTCGCCAGCGAGCGATCCTTCCTGATCGGCCTGCTCTATGACAATCCCTCGGCGGGCTATGTGGCCGGGCTGCAGCTTGGCGCGCTCGCCCGCTGCCGCGAGCTCGGCTATCACTTGGTGGTCGAGTTGCTCGATTCCCAGGCCCCCAATCTGGGCAATGCCGTGCACTCGCTGATCACCGAGTCGCAATTGCACGGCGTGGTCCTGACCCCTCCGCTTTGCGATGCGCCGGCCGTGCTGGAGGCGCTGACCCGGGCCAAGACGCGGTTCGTCCGGATCGCGCCGGAAAAGCATCTGCCGGGCGCGATGACCGTGAGTATCGACGACCAGAAGGCGGCGTACGACATGACCACCTATCTGATCAGCCTGGGCCATCACCGCATCGGCTTTATCAAGGGCCATCCCGGTCATGGTGCGTCCTATGCCCGCTATGAAGGTTATCGCGCGGCGCTGGAAAAGGCCGGACGGCCGCTGGTCGAGGAATTGTGCGTCCAGGGGTTTTTCTCGTATCAGTCCGGCATGGAGGCGGCGGAGAAACTCCTGTCGCTGGCCCGGCGCCCAACCGCCATCTTTGCCAGCAATGACGACATGGCGGCCGCGGTCCTCGCAGCCGCGCAACGTTACAATTTGAAGACACCGGAGCAGCTCTCCGTGGCCGGTTTCGACGATTCCCTGGTGGCGCAAGTGGTTTGGCCGCGGCTGACCACATGCCGCCAGCCGATCAAGGAAATGGCGGCCGAGGCCGTCTCTTTGTTGGTCCAGAAGAACCAGGACGGGGGTCCCCAGGAGCGCCGGCTGGAGCACGAACTGGTCGTCCGGGAGTCCACGGCTCCGCCGCCCCTGGATTGAGCCTGCGCGCGGGCGACGTGCGTCAGCGACGACGGTTTCGTCAAATTGCGCCGAAGCGAATTTTCCTTCACAATTGACAGCGTTGTCTGTAAGAGCGGGTCGAAAAAGGGCCCAAGGCCGGATTTTGGTGGGGCAGACGCGTGCGGACCAATATGGCCGGTAGCAGGCCTGCCATTGTCATATTCGGCGGCGCGGGCGACCTCGCGCTCGGCATGCTGCTGCCGTCGCTGTATTTCCTTCATCGCGAGAACCGGTTGGCGCCGGGGACGCGCGTCATCGCGGTCGGCCGCAGCGACATCGGTCCTGAGGCATTTCTGCAGCGTGTGCGGGACGCCGTGGCTGCGCGGGCGGGCGGCCATTTCGACGCGGAGTCCTTCGAGCATTTTTCTGCGGCGCTGTCCTATGTGAAGGCGGACGCGACGTCCGCCGACTCTCTGGGCGTTCTGGCGCGCCACGTCGATGGGATGTCGCCGGTGCTCTATTACCTTGCGGCCTCGCCGACCTTGTACATACCCATCTGCGCGGCGCTCCGGGCGGCCGGCCTCGCGACGGCGGACAGCCGGCTGATGCTGGAAAAGCCCCTCGGCCGCGATCTTCGATCGTGCCGCGCCATCAACGAGGCGGTCGCCGCGATCTTCAGCGAAGAACAGGTTTTCCGGGTCGATCACTATCTGGGCAAGGAGACCGTGCAGAACCTTCTCGCCCTGCGCTTCGGCAATGCGATGTTCGAGCCCTTGTGGAACAGCGGCGGCATCGACCACATCCAGATCACCATCGCCGAAACCGAAGGCGTCGGCGAACGCTGGCCCTATTACGACGAGTACGGTGCGCTGAAAGATATGGTGCAGAACCACCTGCTCCAGCTCGTCTGCCTGGTCGCGATGGAGCCGCCGTCCGATCTCGACTCCACCGCGGTGGGCGAGGAGAAGGCCAAGGTGCTCAGGGCGCTGCGGCCCATCGGCGGCGGCAACAGCGAAGGCGTCGCGGTGCGCGGCCAATATATCGGCGGCATCGTCGGCGGCCGGTCCGTGCCCGCCTATGCGCGCGAACGCGGCGCGCCGAGCGACACCGAGACGTTTGTCGCGTTGCGCGCCGACATCGACAATTGGCGGTGGTCCGGCGTGCCGTTCTTCCTGCGCACCGGCAAACGCATGGCGGTCCGTCGCACCGAGATCGTCATTCAGTTCAAGAAAGTGCCGCACTCCATTTTCGGCGCTCAGGATCTCGCGGCCAATCGCCTCTTGATCCGCCTGCAGCCCGAAGAAGACATCTCGCTCACCTTGATGAACAAGGAGCAGGGCAACGAATTGGGCGGCATGGACCTCAAGGCGATGCCGCTCAACTTGACGCTGGCGCACAGCGAATTTCGCCGCCGCATTGCCTATGAACGCCTGCTCTATGACGCACTGATGGGCAACCGGAGCCTTTCCGTCGATGCCAAGGAGGCCGAACACGCCTGGGCCTGGGTCGACGGCATCGCGGAAACCTGGCGAGACGCGCCGCCGGCGCCGTATGCCGCGGGCAGCTGGGGACCCGACGGCGCATCGGGCTTGATCCGGCGCTATGGGCGCTCATGGCATGATTGAGAAACCTGCAATGACGCCCGTTATCGCCGCCGTGACCCGGCGCATCCAGAACCGCAGCCGCGAGTCGCGGTCGCAATATCTTGGCCGTCTCCACGCGGCGCGCCGGGCCGGCCCCGGCCGGGCGAAGCTGTCCTGCGCCAACCATGCCCACGCCTTCGCCGGGCAGACGGCGGCCGACAAATTGCGCGTCAAGGATCCGGGTGCACCGAACATCGGCATCGTGACCGCCTACAACGACATGCTCTCGGCGCATCAGCCGTTCGAAGCCTATCCGCGCCAGATTCGAGAGGCGGCGCGCGAGGTCGGCGCGACGGCCCAGGTCGCCGGCGGCGTGCCCGCGATGTGCGATGGCGTGACCCAGGGCCGGCCCGGGATGGAGCTTTCGCTGTTCAGCCGCGACGTCATCGCCATGGCGACCGCGATCGCCCTCAGCCACGATGCGTTCGATGCGGTGCTCGCCCTCGGCGTCTGCGACAAGATCGTGCCCGGACTGCTCATCGGCGCGCTCGCCTTCGGCCACCTGCCGGTTTTGCTGGTCCCGGCCGGGCCGATGGAATCGGGCCTGCCCAATGCGGAGAAATCGCGCATCCGCAACGCCTATGCCGCCGGCGAGGTCGGGCGCGACGAACTGCTGGCCGCCGAGACCAAATCCTATCATGGCCCGGGGACCTGCACGTTCTATGGCACCGCGAACACCAATCAGATGCTGATGGAGACGATGGGGTTGCACCTTCCGGGCGCGGCGTTCGTCCATCCCGACTCGGACCTGCGTGTGGGATTGACCAGGGCGGCCGTTCATCGCGCCGTCGCGCTTGCGCGCGCGCATGAGGCGCCGCTCGGATTGGTGCTGGACGAAAAAGCGATCGTGAACGGTATCGTCGGGCTGATGGCCACGGGCGGCTCGACAAATCATGCGATCCATCTGGTGGCGATCGCGCGCGCGGCGGGCATTCTCGTCGATTGGACGGATTTCGACGAGATCTCCGGCACCACCCCGCTGCTCGCGCGCATCTATCCGAACGGACCCGCCGATGTGAACGCGTTCCAGGCGGCCGGCGGCACGGGTTTCGTGATCCGCGAATTGCTGGATCAGGGTCTGCTGCACGAAGACGTCACGACCGTTTCGGGCGCGACGCTGCGTGCCTATGCCGCCGAACCGGCGATGGTGGACAATGAGATCGCCTGGCATACGGTTCCCGAAAAGAGTTTGGACGATACGATCCTGCGCCCCGCCGCCGCGCCCTTCAGCCGCGACGGCGGATTGCGCTTGCTGAGCGGCGCGCTGGGCCGCGCCGTCATCAAGGTCTCGGCGGTGAAAGCGGAGCACCGGCGGGTAGAGGCGCCCGCGGCGATCTTCGACAGCCAGGACGACGTGCTCGACGCGTTCCGCCAAGGCCGGCTGGATCGCGACGTGATCGTCTTCGTCCGCTTCCAGGGCCCCAAGGCCAACGGCATGCCCGAGCTGCACAATCTGATGGCGCCGCTCAGCGTGTTGCAGGATCGCGGCTACCGCGTCGCGCTCGTGACCGATGGCCGCCTGTCCGGGGCTTCGGGACGAATTCCCGCGGCGCTTCATCTTGTCCCGGAGGCGCAAACCGGCGGACCGCTGGCGCGGCTCAGGGACGGCGACATGGTCCTTCTCGATGCCGACGCGGGAATTCTCGAACTGAAAGTGGAATCCGGCACGTTCGCGGGCCGCGCCGGCGCGCAACGCCCGCTTGCCGCGCAAGGGTGCGGGCGCGAGCTGTTCGGCAATTTTCGAGCGCACATAGGCGACGCCGAGTGCGGTGCGTCGGTGTTGTTCGCATGACGCTCGATCGCTCTCTGCGTCCGGCCAACGCCCCATACCGCGGCGCCACGGCCTTGGCCCTGGTCGGCGACATCGGCGGCACCAATGCGCGCCTCGCCCTGATGGAGATCTCCGCCAGTCAAAAACCGCGCGCGCTACGCGAAAACACGTTCCGCTGCGCCGACTTTCCGTCGCTCGAGGATGTCATCCGGGAATTCCTGGCCGGGCTCGGCAAATCCGACAGGCCGACCACCGTCGTCGCGGCCGCGGCCGGGCCGATCGTCGACGGTGCCGTGGCGTTCACCAATCTCAACTGGCAGGTGACGGAATCCAATCTCGTCGCTTTGGGATTTGGCCACGCCAGACTGATAAACGACTTTGTCGCCCTTGCCCTCGCCGTGCCGAGCTTGACGGACGGCGATCTTTGCAGCCTCGGCGGCCCGGCCGCGGCCACCGCGGACGGCGTGATCGCCGTCATGGGCGCGGGAACGGGGTTCGGCGCGACGGGCCTCATCACCGACCACATGCGCCCCGTACCTTTTGCGACCGAGAGCGGCCACATGTCGTTCTCGCCGTTCGATCCCTTGGAAATCGAGATCCTGCGCGTGCTGTCCGAGCGGTTCACCCATGTTTCGGTCGAGACCGTGCTGTCGGGGCCGGGACTCATCAATCTCTACCGCGCGCTCAGCGCGATCATGGGCGAGCCGGTCGACCCGGCGATGGACAGCGCGGCGGCGATCGTCGCGGCCGCCGATGCCGGCGGGCGCGTGGCGGGGGAGGCCGTCGAACGATTTTGTCTGATCTTCGGCACGGTCGCCGGCAATCTGGCGCTTGCCTTCGGCGCGCGCGGCGGCGTCTTTCTCGCCGGTGGCATCGCGCCGAAGCTCGTTGCGCGCCTGAGCCAGCCCGGCTTCCGCCAGCGCTTCGAGATGAAGGGCCCCATGACGGACTACCTGCGCCAAATCCCCACAAAGGTCGTCATGCGCGACGACGCGGCGTTGTTCGGCGCGGCGCGGGTCGCCGCGGAATTTCACAAGTTCCAGTGGCTTGCCGCGAAATAGCGGCGAACGGCCGCGTTCGACGGGACCCGCCGTGCCGGCGCCATCGTCGCGGCGTGCCGGGAGGCACGACGCCTGGTTGACAACGTTGTCAAGATGAGGCCTTGAATCGTTCGGGACGGATGACGGTGGGGCGGGCCTTTACCAAAGGCGCGCCGTTCTGCCGGTCCGACGATATAACACTCGCCGCCGCAACGCCGGACGGCGCGGACGTCTTGGGAGGATGATATGAGCCGTGAAGTCGAAGCGCGCGGGCAACCTCTGCGCGGGCATGCCAGGCGGCTGTTCGTCGTCCTGATGGCGGCAACGTCGCTCAGCGCCTGCGCGGCGTTCGCCACCAAGCCGACGGCGCCGCCGCCGGCGCCGCTTGCGACCATCCACCCCGACATCTGGCCGAAACTGCAAAGCGGCGTTGCGAGCGATCCGGCCATCGAGACTCGGGTCGCCGATCTGCTGTCGCGCATGACGGTCGAGGAAAAGGTCGGTCAGATCATCCAGGCCGATGTCGCCTCGGTGACGCCGGACGATGTGCGCAAATATCATCTGGGTTCGGTCCTCGACGGCGGCAATTCCGGGCCTTACGGCGACGATCGCGCCCTTGCCCCGGTCTGGTTGAAGGAGGCCGACGAGTTCTACGCCGCGTCGATGAATGTCGAGCCGGGCCATGTGGCGATTCCGGTGATCTGGGGCTCGGATTCCGTGCACGGCAATTCCAACATCATCGGTGCGACAGTCTTCCCGCACAATATCGGGCTCGGCGCCATGCGCGATCCCGATCTCATCCGCAAGATCGGCGAAGTGACGGCCATCGAAACCAAGGTGATCGGCCAGGATTGGACGTTCTCGCCGACCATCGCGGTGGTGCGGGACGACCGCTGGGGCCGCACCTATGAAAGCTATTCGGAATCGCCGGACGTCGTGCGCTCCTATGCCGGCCAGATGGTGCTGGGCATCCAGGGCGTACCGGGCTCGCCCGACTTCCTGCGCGGCGGCCACATCATCGCGACCGCCAAGCACTATCTGGGCGACGGCGGCACCGACAAGGGCCACGACCAGGGCGACAACCTGTCGAGCGAGGAAGAGCTGCGCGACATCCATTCGGCCGGCTATCAATCGGCGATCGCGGCCGGCGTGCAGACGGTGATGACCTCCTATTCGAGCTGGCACGGCCAGAAGATGGCGGCCAATCGCGGGCTGCTCAACGACGTCCTGATCGACCGCTTCGGCTTCAACGGCTTCGTCGTCGACGATTGGAATGCCCATGGCCAGGTGCCGGGCTGCACGACGACCGATTGCAGCGCCGCGTTGCTCGCCGGCATCGACATGTTCATGGCCCCCGACAGCTGGAAGGGCCTTTACGAATCGACGCTCGCCGAGGTGAAGGCCGGCACCATTCCGATGGCGCGCCTGGACCAGGCGGTGGCGCGCATCCTGCGCGTCAAGCTGCGCGCGGGATTGTTCGAGGAAGGCGCGCCGTCGACCCGCCCATACGGCGGAAAATTCGACGAGCTCGGCTCGCCGGAGCACCGCGCCATCGCCCGCCAGGCGGTGCGCGAGTCGCTGGTGCTGCTCAAGAACGAGAAGAACATCCTGCCGCTCAAGCCCAGGCTGCGCGTCCTGGTGGCCGGCGACGGCGCCGACGACATGGGCAAGCAGACCGGCGGCTGGACGATCTCCTGGCAGGGCACCGGCAATGTGCGCGCCGATTTCCCGCATGGCGACACGATCTATGAAGGCATCGCCAGCACTGTGAAGGCGGCCGGCGGCAGCGCCACGTTGAGCGTCGACGGCAGTTTCAAGAAGAAGCCCGACGTCGCCATCGTCGTCATCGGAGAAAATCCGTATGCGGAGTTCATGGGCGATCGCGACAACCTCGCCTTCGAGCCGGGCGATCCGCGCGACCTGCGCCTGATCCGCAGCCTGCGCGACAAGGGCATTGCGGTCGTGACCGTGTTCCTGTCCGGCCGGCCCATGTATGTGACGCGCGAGATCAATTCCTCCGACGCGTTCATCGCCGCGTTCCTGCCCGGCACCGAAGGCGGCGGCATCGCCGATCTGCTGTTCCGGGCCAAGGACGGCAAGCCCGCCTACGACTTCCGCGGCCGGCTCTCGTTCTCCTGGCCCAAAGCGCCGGACCAGACGCCGCTCAATGTCGGCGACACGCCCTATGATCCGCTGTTCGCGTTCGGCTATGGCCTCGACTACGCCCATCCGCGCGATCTGGGCGCGCTGCCCGAAGCGCCGGGCGGCGAAACGGTCGCGGCGAACATCGACACCTATCTTCAGGCGGGCCATGCCGCGCCGCCCTGGACGCTGTCGATGACCGACACGCATGGCGCGTCGTCGCCCGCCGACCGCGTCCCGGCAACCGCGCCGGGTGGAGGCCTGAGCTTGGCGCGCATCGATCATCTGACGCAGGAAGACACGCTGGTCGCGACCTGGACGGGCAGCGCGCCGGCGAGCCTGGCGATCTCCGGTGCGCCGATCGATCTGTCGCGGCAGGTGAACGGCGACATGGCGCTGCACCTGGAACTGCGCGTCGACGAGGCGCCGACCGGCAGCGTCTTTCTTAACGCCGGCTGCGGCGACAAGTGCCGGGGGACGGTCGATCTGACGGCGGCCCTGCGCGCCGCCGCGGGACGCGGCTGGACCACGATCAACGTTCGGATCGCCTGTTTCCGTAACGCGGGCGCCAACATGGCCGCGCTATCGACGCCGTTCGAACTCATCGCCGACAAGCGCTTCGCCGTCAGCCTCGGCGCCGTGCGGCTGGCGCCCGGCGAAGGCCCGCCGAGTTGTCCCGCCGGAATGCAGTCCTGAGCGCGGGAGGGAATTGGACGAGACGTTTCGCGGCCGCCACCCCGCCGGTCAGCGCGCGACCTTGCCGTTCGGGTCGATCCACAGCCAGCGCGAGCGGTTGAAGTCGCGCACATTGGGAACCCAGCCCTTCACATAGGGCTCGACGATGTCCTGGGTGACGAGAAAGCGCGTCGGGATCACGGCATAGTCGTCCAGCGCGACCTGATCGGCCTGGCGCAGCAATGCGCCGCGCGCCCGGGCGTCGGCGGTCTGTTGTGCCTTGGCGAGCAGGGCGTCGTAGGTCGGATTGTCGTACTTGCCGTAATTGTTGCCGCCTTGCGACTGCAGCAGGTCGAGGAAGGTGCTGGCGTCGTTGAAGTCGCCGATCCAGGCCCCGGTCGACATGTCGAACTGACCTTCCTGGAGCTTCTTGTAGAAGATCTGCGTATCGGTGTTGACGATGTCGATGTCGAACCAGACCTGCTTGAGCATGGCCTGCAGGACGGCGCCGGTGCGCCGCGAGTCGGGCGTGGTGGTGGTGTCGTAGGTGGTGTGGAAGTGGTTGCCTGGGCCGTAGCCCATCTCGCGCATCAGCGCGCGCGCCCGGTCGAGACGCTTCGCATAGGGCAGGTCCTGGAACCAGACATGCGCGCCGTCGGGATAGTTCGCGACATGGGGCGGCACGAAACGATAGGCGGGCAACTCGCCCAGGCCCAGAATCCTGTTCACCATCGTCTCGCGGTCATAGGCGAGGGCGACGACCTCGCGCAGCCGCTTGTCCTGGAACGGTTTGCGCTTGAAATTCGTGCTGATGTAGTTGACGCCGAGATAGGTGTTGAGCTGAAGCGCGGCATTGATGTGGGTGCGCATCCAGGCGATCTCCGCCGTCGGCACGAGGTTCTGGGTGTCGAGTTCGCCGGAACGGATCGCCTTCAACGCCGCCAGCGTGTCGGAGGTCGGCTTGTAGATGACCGTCTGCAGGCGGACATGCGCGGCATCGTAGAAGCGCGGATTCTTGACCAGCGTCACGTGATCGTTCGGCACCCATTCCTTGGGGACGAAAGGACCGTTGCCGACATAGTTCTCGGGCTTGGCCCAGGCGTCGCCCTTGGCGAGCACGACGTGGCGCGGCACCGGAAACACCGCCTGGTGCAGCAGATATTCGAGCATGTAGGGCGCGGGATGTTCGAGCGTGACGACGAGCGTCTTGTCGTCCTTCGCCGCGATGCCGAGCGCGCTGGTCGGCAGCTTGCCGGCGCTGATCGCCCGGGCGTTCTTGATCAGCCATAGATAATAGGCATAGGGCGCGCCGCGCGCCGGCTCCAGGATGCGGCGCCAGGCGAAGACGAAATCCTCCGCCGTCACCGGCTGGCCGTCGGACCACAGATGGTCGCGCAGATGGAACGTCCAGGTCTTGCCGTCGGGCGAGGTTTCCCAGCTTGTCGCCGCGCCCGGGATCGGCGTTCCGTCCGGCGCATCGGTGGTCAGGCCGACGAGGATGTCGCCCACGACATGGGCTTCCCATTGCCCGTCGATATAGTGCGGATCGAGACTTTTGATCTCCGCGCCGTTGCCGCGGACGAGATAGTCGGGGGCGTGGATCGTCTGGTTGCCGCTGCCGAATTTCGAGCAGGCCGCGAGCAGCACCAACAAAGCGGCGGCGACGATCCGCGATACGGCCATGAACGACATTCCCCCTAGGTTCGAACCGGCATAGCCCAACGCGCCGCTTCGGCATAGGGCGCTTCAACGCCCCGGCGGCGCCAGCGACAGAAAGCGCGTCGGATGCAGATCGCGGTCATTGTCCACCCAACCCCTTACGTAAGGTTGAACGAGGTCCTGGCTGGTGCGGAACCGGATGGGGATCCAGGGATAGTCCGCGAGCGCCAGGCGCTCCGCCCGCGCCAGCAGCCGGCCGCGCGCCGACGCGTCGCGCTCCTGCTGGGCCGCGTTCAGCAGCGCGTCGTACGCACGGTTGCGGTAGCCGCCGTAATTGTTGCCGGCGTCGCTGCGCAGCAGATCGAGGAAGTTGCTGGCGTCGTTGAAATCCGCGAACCAGGAGGCGACGCCGAGCTCGAAATTGCCGCTGGTCATGCTGCGGCTATGGACGGGCGCGTCGCTCGCCGTCACGTCGACATAGACCCAGATGGCGCGCAGCATGGCCTGGAACACCGCCGCGATGCGCCGGCTGTTGGGCTCCTCGAAGGTTTCGAAGACGAGCCGCAGGGGATTGTCCGGGCCGTAGCCGGCCTGGCGCATCAGCCATTGCGCCTTGGCCAGGCGCTGCGCCGGGGTCAGCGGCCGGAAGTCGAAGGATTGCTGTCCGGGGTAGTTCGCCACGCCCGGCGGCACGATGCCATAGGCGGGCGCTTCGCCCAGGCGCAGCACCTTGGCGGTCACGATTTCGCGATCGAAAGCCAGGTTGAGGGCGCGGCGGATGCGCGGATCGTCGAGCGGCGGGCGATGCAGATTGATCGCGATGTAGGACAGGCCGAGCAGCGGCGTCAGGTGAAGCGCGGCGGGCAGGTTCTTCCTCAACCAGTCGATCTGGGTGAGGGGCAGGGGCGTCTGGGTGTCGAGCTGGCCGGCGCGGAACTGGCGCAGCGCCGAATTGCTGTCGGCGGTCGGGAAATACGTGACCGCGTCGATGCGCACATGCGCCGCGTCGTAGAAGCGCGGGTTCTTCACCAGCGTGAGGTGATCGTCGGCGACCCACTCGCGCGGCAGATAGGGGCCGTTGCCGACGAAGTTCGCCGGCTTGGACCATTGCGCGCCCTTGGCCAGCACGACATGGCGGGGCAGGGGATAGGCGGTCTGGTGCGTTAGAAGCTGCGGCAGATAGGGCGCGGGATGCTCCAGCGAGACGACCAGCGTCTTGTCGTCGGGCGCGGCGACGCCGAGCGCCGAGGGCGGCAGCTTGCCCAGGCTGATCGCCTGGGCGTTCTTCACCACCCAGAGATTGTAGGCGTAGCTGGCGCCGGTCCTGGGGTCGAGCAGGCGGCGCCAGGCGAAGACGAAATCCGCGGACGTCACCGGCCGTCCGTCGGACCACAGATGATCGCGCAGATGAAAGGTCCAGGTCTTGCCGTCGGGCGACACGTCCCAGCGCGCTGCCGCGCCCGGGATCGGCGCGCCGTCGGCGGCATCCGTGGTGAGCCCGAGCAGCAGATCCTGCTCGATATTGGCCTCGCCCAGGCCGTCGATGAAATGCGGGTCGAGACTCTTGGTCTCCACGCCGTTGCCGCGGTTGAGCGTCGGGACCGCGCCGAAACCAGGCGCCGCCGCCAACATTGCGAGCACGAAAGGCGCGACCCGCTTCAGCATGATTTACCTTGGCAATACACAAGCTTGCTCCCAAGCGGCCGATGAAACATTCTCGCCGCCATCATAAGCAGGGCGGCGCGCCGCGCCACCGGTCGGAGATGTGAGATCGATGAAGAACGCCGCGCTTTTCGTATTTGCCGCCGCCGCGATGACGTTTGTCGCCGCGAGCGCCGATCCCAATCAGGATCTGGTCGACGGGATGGTGAAGTGCGGCGCGATCGCCGACAATACGGCGCGGCTGACCTGCTACGACGCGCTCAATCCGACGGTCCAGGCGGCGCGCGCCGCGCCGCCACCATCGGCGCCGCCGGCACCGGCCGCCGCGCCGCCGGCCGACAATCGCGCCTGGTACGATCCAACCCGCATGTTCGGAACCAGCCCCCAGCGCGCCCAGACGACGCCGAAGCAATTCGGCAGCGACAACCTGCCCAAGCCGGCGCCAGGCGCGGGCGCGCCCGGGGAGCCGGAGGAGATCGACAGCATCTCGGCGGGCGTCGCCGATTATTCGTTCAATCCCTTTGGTCGCTTCCTGGTCGTGCTCGACAACGGACAGATTTGGCAACAGCTCGAAGACGATTCCGGCCGGGCGCGCTTCGACCGCAACGGCCAGAACACGGTGACGATCAATCGTGGCGCGCTGGGGTCTTATCTTCTGACCGTCAACGATCTGAGCGCCGCCTTTAAAGTGCGGCGATTGAAGTAGCGCGCTTCGCCGCCTTGGCGGACCGGTTCAATCGTGCTCGGCTACCAGATGGCCGGGCGTGACCTCGATCAGGCGCGGGCGATATTGCTCGGCATCGGGATCGTCGATCAGACGCGATTTGAGAAAGTTGAGCTGGGCGCGGGTGTCGAGCGGCGACGGCAGGTCGCCGGTCAGCTTGTCGCGTTTCTTGGCGCGCTCGATCTTGGGATCGGGGATCGGCACGGCGGAGATCAGCGCCCTGGTGTAGGGATGGCGCGGATCGTTGTAGATCGTGTCGCGATCGGCGGTCTCCACCACGCGGCCCAGATAAAGCACCATCACGCGATGCGAGATCTGCCGCACCACCGACAGGTCGTGGCTGATGAATATCAGCGACATGCCGAACTGGGCCTGCAGCTTGACGATCAGATCGATGATCTGGGACTGGATGGAGACATCGAGCGCGCTGACCGCCTCGTCGCAGATCACGAGCTTGGGCTCGACGATCATGGCGCGGGCGATCCCGACGCGCTGGTTCTGGCCGCCGGAAAATTCGTGGGGGTAGCGGTTGATCCAGCCGGCATCGAGGCCGACCTCCTCCATGATCTTGCGCACGCGGGCGCGGACATCGGCGCGCGACAGCTCCGGCTGCAGGGTCTTGAGCGGCTCGGCGATGGATTCGCCGATGGTCATGCGCGGATCCAGGCTCGCCAGCGGGTCCTGGAACACGATCTGCAGGTCCTTGCGCAGGCGGCGCTGCTCGGACGCCGTGACGGTGCCGAGGTCTCGCGTCATCCACACCACGCGGCCTTCCGTCTTGGGCAGCAGGTTCAGCACGGCGCGCGCCAAAGTGGACTTGCCGCAGCCGGATTCGCCGACGATGCCCAGCGTCTCGCCCTCGCGCAGCGTGAAGCTCACGCCGTCGACGGCCCGCAGCGGCTTGGCCTTGGCGAAGAAGCCGGTGCCGCGCACGGGGAAGTAGACCTTCAGGTCGTCGACATCGAGCAGGGTGCGGTTGCCGAGCGGCCGCGGAATGAGGAGCTGCTCCTTGCGCGTGGGAAGATCCAGGCGCGGCATCGCGCCCAGGAGCATCTTGGTATAGTCGTGGCGCGGCTTGTAGTAGATGTCGTCGACCGGGCCGGTCTCGACGATCTCGCCCTGGCGCATCACCTGCACCCGGTCGGCGACGCCGGCGATCACGCCCATGTCGTGGCTGACGAGCACGATGGCGGTCTTCAGCTCGACCTTGAGGTCGCGCATGATTTCGAGAATCTGCGCCTGCACCGTGACGTCGAGGGCGGTGGTCGGCTCGTCGGCGATGAGCAGGTCGGGGCCGCAGGCGATCGCCATGGCGATCATCACGCGCTGTCGCATGCCGCCCGACAATTCGTGCGGATATTGGCGCATGCGCCGCCGCGCCTCGGGAATGCGCACCAGTTCGAGCACCTCGACGGCGCGCTTGACCGCTTCGTCGTGCTGCACGCCGGAATGGATGCGCAGCGTCTCGATGATCTGCGCGCCCGCCGTCATGTGCGGCGTGAGCGAGGTCAGCGGGTCCTGGAAGATCATGGTGATCTTGGAACCGCGCAGGCGGTTGAGCGCCGGTTGCGAGGCGCCCAGGATCTCCTGGCCGCGATATTTGACGCTGCCGCTCGCCTTGCCGTTGCCCGAGAGCAGGCCGATGGTCGCCATGAAGAGCTGGCTCTTGCCCGAGCCGGATTCGCCCACCACGCCGAGGCATTCGCCCTCGCCGATCGCGAAGTTCGCGCCGCGCACGGCATGGACTTCGCCGTCCGGCGTCGAAAAGCGCACGTCGAGGTCGCGGACTTCGAGAATGGGGGGCGTGCTCATCAGCGGTCCTTGGGGTCGAGCGCGTCGCGCAGACCGTCGCCGATGAAGTTGAAGCAGAACAGCGTGATCGCCATGAAGGTCGCGGGAAATAGCAGCATCCAGGGCGCGGTCTCCATCTGATCGGCGCCGTCCTTGATGAGGACGCCCCAGGAGGTCAGCGGCTCCTGGATGCCCAGACCCAGGAAGGACAGGAAACTCTCGGCGAGAATGGAGGCTGGCACGGTCAGCGTCACATAGACGATCACGGGTCCGAAGACGTTGGGGATGATGTGGCGGGTGATGATGGCAAAGCTGTCGACGCCGCCGGCGCGGGCGGCTTCCACGAACTCCTTCTGCTTGAGCGACAGCGTCTGGCCGCGCACGATCCGCGCCATGGTCAGCCATTCCACCGCGCCGATGGCGATGAACAGAAGGAAGAAGTTGCGGTTGAAGATCACCATCAGGATGATGACGAGGAAGATGTAGGGGATCGAATAGAGCACATCGACGAAGCGCATCATCAGCTCGTCGACGCGGCCGCCCAGATAGCCGGCGGTGGCGCCGTAGGAGACGCCGATCACCAGGCTGACCAGAGTCGCGATCAGGCCGACGGCGAGCGAGACGCGCGCGCCGAACAGCGTGCGCACCAGAAGGTCGCGGCCGACCGAATCGGTGCCGAACCAGTGCGAGCCGCCGGCGTGGCACAGCACGGCCGGGTCGGGCCACCAGTCGGGGGCGCAGGAGACGATGGTGTAATCCTGGAACGAATAGTCATAGGCGAGGAAGAACGGGCCCACCACCGCGGCCAGCGCGATCAGGCACAGGATCGCCATGCTCACCAGCGCGGCGCGGTTGCGGATGAGCCGGCGCAGCGCGTCGTCCCACAGGCTGCGGCCCTTGACCTCCAGCGCGCGGTCCATGACGTCGGCGATACGGTCCTGGCTGAACGGCACGCTCACTTGGCGTACCTCACGCGCGGATCGAGCACGGCATAGAGCAGGTCGGCCAGGAGATTGAGCAGGATGACGATGGTCGCGTAGTAGATCAGCACGCCCATCACCAGCGTGTAGTCGCGGTTGAGCGCGCCCTGCACGAAATAGCGGCCGATGCCGGGGATGGCGAAAAGCTGCTCCACCACCAGCGAGCCGGTCAGGATGCCGGCGACCGCGGGGCCCAGATAGGAGACGAGCGGCAGGATGGCGGCGCGCAGCGCGTGGCGCGTCACGATCATCGTGCTGGAAAGTCCTTTGGCGCGGGCGGTGCGGACGTAGTTGGAGTGCAGCACCTCCACCATGCTGCCGCGCGTCAGTCGCGCGATATAGGCGATCTGCGGCAGCGCCAGCACGATCACCGGCAGGATCATGTTGCGCAAGGCGCCGTTGTTCCATCCGGCGACCGGCAGCGACAGGTCCAGGCCGAACAGCGACACGCCATAGACGCCGAAGGCGAGCGTCAGGATCGGCGCCATCACGAAGGTCGGGATGGTGATGCCGAGCATCGCGCCCGACATCACCGAATAGTCGATCCATCGGTTCTGGCGCAGCGCCGCGAACGTGCCCAGCAGCAGGCCGACGATCACGGCGAGCACGATCGCCGACACGCCGATCTTGGTCGTCACCGGCAGGCCCGCGGCGATCAGTTCGGTGACGGTGAAGTCCTTGGTCTTGAAGGACGGCCCCAGATCGCCATGCGCCAGCTTGCCCAGATAGATGAAATATTGCTGCCAGACCGGCTTATCGAGGTCATAGGCCGCTTCGATGTTGTGCTTGATCTCGGGCGGGAGGTTGCGCTGGTTGTCGAACGGTCCGCCCGGCGCCAGCCGCATCATGAAGAAGGACAGGGTGATGATGACGAACAGCGTCGGAATGGCGCCCAGCAGACGTCGGAAGGCATAGGAAAACATCGCGGTAGTGCCGATCCCGAACGCGCCGAAGGGTCATATTCAAACTCGGCGACGGTTAAAGCGATGTCAATGGCGTGACAAAAGCGCGTCGTCGCGGCGCGACGAACATTTCAGCGAATCGCCTGCACGAGAAATAATCACAAAGCCGCTAGCGTTGCGATGCGAGCCACACCTGCCAGCGCGGTTCGATGTCGGCGCCATGCAATTGCCACCACTCGTCGTCGATCGCGAAGGCCGACGCGAAATGGGCAGGCATGGTCGGCAGATACGGCGTCATGTCGATGCCGAGTTCGGGATTCTTGCCGATCAGGGGCGTCGCCGACCTTCTTGCCGGTCCGTAAGGAACCCAGCTCGCCACGTCGGCGAGGGGCTGCGATCCGGTCGCGAAGCGTACGAAGTCGAGCGCGACCTCCTTGTGCGGGTTGCCCTTGGGAACCCCGAACACGTCGAGTTCGTAAAGCTGGTCGTCCCAGATCACGTTCACCCCATGGTGGTGCTGCGCGGCGTCGTAGATGTCGCCGTTGAGCACGGTGGCGAAGGCGGCCCGGCCGTCATTCAGCATCGCGATCGCGTCGGCCGAATTGTCCCACCACAGGATCGCGCCCTTGAGCGTCGCGAGCTTGGCCAGGGCGCGGTCGATGCCCACAGGCGTCAGAAGCGCCTCGTAGACGTCGGACGGCCTCATGCCGTCGGCGAGGAGGGCGAATTCCAGATTGAACTTGGCGCCGCGCCGAAGCGCCCGATAGCCGGGGAAGCGCCTGACGTCGAAGAAGTCGGCCGCGCTCTGCGGACGTGCCGCACCGTAAAGATCGCGCCGATAGGCGATCACCTGCGAATAGACGACGCTGCCGACCCAGCAGCGGCCGACCGCGTTCTTCACGAAGTCTTTGGACGCGGGTGTGCCGTCGGCGCCGGGCGGCAGGCTGGCCGCGTCGATATGCTCGAGCAGACCCTGGCGGCAGGCGGCGATGGCGTCGGGCAGCTCGAAATCCATCACGTCCCAGTCGTAGCGATGGTTGCCGACCATCTGCTCGAGTTCCTTCAGGCCGCCGTCGTAAAGGGCGATGCGCACGTCATAGGATTTGGCGGCGCCATAGGTGCGGAACATGGCGTTGGCCTGGGCGCGGCTATAGGGGCCGGACCAGGTCGCGACGGTAAGCACGGGAAGGGTGCGGGTCAGCCACAGATAGGCCCCCACCAGCACGATCAGCGCCGCGGCCGCGGCGCCCAGGATGATCATCCACCGTCTGCTCATGCGTGCCTCAATGAAGTCCGAACATGTTTTTCAGCGTATCGCCAATATTCTTTTTTTTCTTCTTCTTCTTCTTGTCGGCCGGTGTGCCGGGCTGGGAGCCGGTCAGCCCGCCAAGCAGGCTCGCGATCGGGGCGGTGCCCTTGCCCAGCACCTCGCCGACCAGGCCGGTGACCGCGCCGGCCAGATCGGGCACGTAGCGCACATGGCTCCAGCTTCCCGCGATGGCGAAGGGCACGCCGATATCGAGCAGATGCATCCGTCCGCCGATCGAGGCCTTGGGCTCGATCCGGTAGGCGATGGTCTGGTTGCCCAGATCGATCGTGCCGCGACCGGTCATGTTGAGAAAGGCGCTCGACATCGCGAGATCGGTGTTGGCGAGGACGCCGTTCTTGATGGCGAAGCTGCCGGCAAAGCGGTCGAACGCCGTCGTCGCGTTGTCCGCAGTCGCGCCGGCGCTCAAGATGGTGGCGACGGTGCGCGCGACGCGGCCCAGATCGACGCCCCGGATGGCGCCGGGCGCGATGGCGACGGCCCCCTTGCCCGACATCGCGCGCATGATCGCGTCGGGCGCGGCGCCCCTGGCGGCGACATCCAGCGCGATGGTGCCGCGGCCCTCGATCTTGGCGACGCCGATCGTGTCGGCGAGGAACGGCGCCATGGCGATGCCGGTGAAGGTGAGCTTGTTGGCGAATTGCGGCACGGGGCCGCGCGCATCGACGACGAGGTCCGCCTCGCCGCTGCCGCCATAAAGCTGCATCGGCGACAGATGCGCGCGCATCAGCCCGTCGGCCAGCGTGGCGGCGATGACCGTCTTGCCGAGGCGCAAATGCTGCACGAACAGGGCGTCGGCGTTCAGCGTGACCCGGCCGTTGAGCAGCTTGAGCAGGTCGAGATTGATCGCTGCGCGGCTCCAGCCGCCGTTCTGCGCCGGCGTGCCGTGCGGCGCGCCGCCGCTGCCGCTTGGGCTGCCCAGATAGGTATTGAGATCGAGGCGGTCGAAGGCGAGCGTGCCCGTGGCGGTGGGGATGCGTCCCGCGAGGTCCGCGGTCAGCGCGCCGCGGACGTTCATGCCGTCCAGCCTGGCCCAGATGATCTGGATCGACAGGGCATCGTCCTTCGACCGGAGCTTGGTACGCAAATCCAAGGCGCCCAGTCCGCGGCCCGCCGAGATCGGATGGCCGAGCCAGGCGGCGACGTCCTTGAGCGACGGCGTCCGGAGCGAGGCGGCGCCGTCGACCGTGCCGTCGCGCGCCACGGTGCCGAAGAAGCCGGCATTCAGAAAGTCGGAGGTGAGGCCGAAATTCACCTCTGTCGCGCGACCGGCGAGCAGCCTCTGGGCGGTCTTGAGCGTCAGCACATAATTCAGGGCGCGGCCGCGATAGCGGAAATCGCCTTTTGCGCCGGCCGGCGCGTCCAACCGGGTGAGGGAGATTTGCGCGTTCAAGCCATCGAGAACGGCGCGATCGCCGTGCCTGGCATTGTCGTAGGAGAGTTCGCCGTCGCGGATGTCGATGCCGGCGAAGCGCGCATTCGTCGTCGGGCCCAGATGCGGCCCCGAACCGGCGCGAGACGACAGCATCCAATTGGCCCCGCCGCCGCGCGCGACTTCCAGCGCGATGCGCGGCCGGTCGAGCACGACGCGGTCGGCCTCGATCCGGCCGGAAAGCAACGGCAGGAGCTTGACCGCGATCCGCATCCGCGCGACGCGCATCAGATAAGGCGCGCGGCCGCCCGGCCCATTGGCCAGCGTCACGTCGCCGGCCGATAGGCCTAGGCTCGGGAACACGGTGAAGGACAGCGATCCGTTGATCCGAAAGGCCCGGCCGGTCTGTTCGGAGGCGCGGCGCTCGATCTGTGCGCGCAAGGTGCCGGTGGGCACGAGAAAGGGCACCGCGATCGCCGCCAGGACGACGAACGCGACAACTCCGGCCAGCGAGCCCAGCAAAATCCGGCGATTCATGGGCCTGAGCATAGCCCGGGCCCATGCCGGCGGCCTATCGCTGTAGGACCGCGCGAAGCCTTGCTTTTGCGGGGCCCGGGCCATATTTTCCCCGCCCTCTGTGCGATGTGCAGTTGTAGCTCAGTTGGTTAGAGCGCCGGATTGTGGATCCGGAGGTCGGTGGTTCAAGCCCACCCAACTGTACCAGCCTAAATCCCAAAAACTCGGAACCTCCACTTGCCGGCACGAATGACGCCGATTGCGGCGGCATTCCGGTGAATATAGCCGATCTGTTGAATGCGGCGAGGGCCGGATGGAGCAGATTGCAGTATTTCGTTCACGCAGGAAGACGGGCGAACGAAACTGCACCAGCCAAAGGGACAGAGCAGGCTTTATGGAAAGGCCGTCCTCCGCATAGAAGGGAAATCAGAAATCGAGCGCATCCAGGTGGCGAGTCGCGGACGGCCGTTGGTGAGATCACCGGAGCCGTGCTTGTGCGCATGATCGAGAGCCACAGCGAGGATCAAGTGTGCCATAAGGTGCGCCCCCCGCATCGGCGGATCGGCTACACGGTCTTCAAAAACGTCTGCCATCCGGTTTGCGCGGGCCACTTCATGTGCAAGGACGGTGGGCGAGCGCTCGCTTTCGGGGCGACCCATTTCGCGCCCCCACACGCAGATTCCTTCACACAGACTGCGCGCCGCGAATTCGAGACGCAGGTAATCCCAGTCGGATGCACGGAGCGGGTCGTGGAACCGAGGCTTACCGTCAAGGCTATCGAGATAGGCGCAGATGAGCTGGCTGTCCTCCATGCCAACGCCGGCATCGTCAACCAGAAAGGGCACACGGCCGGAGGGATTGATCCGATAGTAGGGACTGCCCGAGCTACGCGTTTTCGCCTGGATAATCTCAACGCGGTCCTCAAGTTCCTTCTCTAGGACGAGAATGCGCGCCAACCGCGCGTATGGCGAGCGGAGCGTGACATAGAGCTTCATGGGATGTGCAGCCTATTCGCTCGCCAAAATGAGAATCGCCCTATCGAAATTGTAGCGTCCGATCTTGGCCACAATTCTTGGAAAACCGCCAGCCATAGTCCTTGGCGGCTGAAGTACCAGCGTGCGCAGCCAACGTTCCACAATTCCTGAAGTCTCACCCCTCGCGCAGCGTCCGCCGAAGGATGGTCAACGCGTCGCTGAAGCCTTCTGCCTGCGCGCCAAAACCTATCCGCAGGTGGTCAGGTGCGCCAAAACAATCGCCCGGCGCAATGAGCACGCCGGCTTCTGCTGCCCTCTCGCAAAAGGAACGGCTGTTTCGACCGTCACGGAACCAGGGAAAGGCCATGGAGCCGCCCTCGGGCTTGACCCATGACAGGACGCCGTCGACCTCATTCATGAAGGTCGCAAGCGCGCCCAGATTGGCGGTAGCAATATCGCGAAAGCGCCCCAGCAAGGCATCGCGGTGCGTGAGTGCATGAGCGGCGATCGCCTCCGTGAGGGGGGAATTGCTGATCGTGAAGGAGCTGCGCGCATCGATCAGTCGCCCGCGCCGTTCCGCGTCGGCGTCGATGATCCAGCCCACCCGCAGCCCGGGCAGAGACAACGCTTTGGACATGTCGCAAATGACCATGACGTTGTCTAGGGAAGCTGCGGACGGCTGAGGCGCTCCAAAGTAGAGGGGATGATAGACCTCGTCGACGACGAGCGGTATTCCACGCCGTGACAATTCTGCTGCGAGCGAAACGATCTCGCCATGAGGCATCACGGCGCCGGTAGGATTGTGCGGCGTGTTGACAAGTGCCAAGACGGAGTCATCGTCGATGGCCTCAAGCACATCCGAGCAACGCTGTTTGAAGCCATTGTCGCGGCAAAGCGGATACCGCGGAGTGCGCAGAGCCCATGCAAACGCCATCGCCTCGAATGCGGCGTAGACTGGCGCGGGAAAGACGACATTGGCATTCGGACGCGCTGCAAGGCAGAGGATGATCGACATAGCCTCGGACGCCCCCGTCGTCACCACGACCCAATCCGGATCGACGCCATGAAAAGCTGCGATCGCTTCACGCAGCACGGGATGTCCCTGGCGGTGCGTATAGCTGAGGGCAATGTTCTCGAAATCGGCCAATCCATTCCCCAATGACAGGACTTCTCCCACCGTCCAGGGCGAACCGGTACTCGCTGCAAGATCGTAGCGAACTGGCGGTGTCGAATACTCATGGGCCATCAGCCAATCGTTGAGCAGAAATCGCGGGAGTTTCATGGTGGAACTGGTCTTCCTCTTTTCTGTGGGCCTGCTATCGCGTTCAATCTTCGTCGAAGAGCGTTGTCGAGATGTAGCGCTCTCCGGTGTCTGCGATGATGACGACGATCATCTTGCCGGAATTCGCGGGCCTGGCCGCAAGCGAGAGCGCGGCGTGAAGGGCCGCTCCCGCCGAGACGCCAGCCAAGATGCCTTCTTCCCGGGCGAGTCTTCTTGACGCGTCGAACGCCTCGTCGTCGGTGACGGCGGTGACTTCGTCGATGATTGCCCGGTTCAAGACTTCAGGTATGAAGCCGACACCGATGCCCGGCATCTGATGCGTGCCTGCGGTCTTTCCTGATAGCAGGGCTGCCCCTGTAGGCTCCACCGCGACAATCTTGACCGACGGCTTGCGGGATTTGAGCACTTCGCCGACGCCGGTGATCGTTCCCCCGGTGCCGACCGCGGATACGAAGATATCGATCGCGCCAGATGTGTCGTCCCATATTTCAGGCCCCGTGGTTCGCCGGTGGAGATCCGGGTTGGCCGGATTGCGAGACTGGTCGACAAAGAAGGCTCCCGGCATAGTGGCTGCGAGTTCCTGCGCGCGCGCCAGTGCATCTGTCATGAGTATGCCGGGCGTCAGGATAACCTCGGCGCCGTATTGCCGCAGGAGCGCGACGCGCTCCTTGGACATCGAGTCTGGCATCGTCAGTATGAGACGATATCCACGAATGGCGGCCACGAACGCAAGACCGATGCCGGTGTTGCCGCCGGTGGCTTCTATCACGGTCCCGCCAGGTTTCAGCACGCCGCGACGCTCGGCATCGTCGATCAACGCCAGCCCCAACCGATCCTTCACGCTGCCGGCGGGATTGCGCATTTCGAGCTTGGCGACAACACGGCCCGGCAGGCCGCGGCTCAACCGCGACAGTTCGACGAGTGGCGTGTTGCCAACGAGCGCGGTGGCGTCGGAATAGATCACGTTGCTGGCTGCCTTTTCCTTCGGCCGATTTGTTGCGCGTCGTGACGCGCTTGCGCCGCGCCGCTCCGTATCAGAATGACTCGCTCCATGGCCGCCGATCGAGTTCAACCGTCCGTGCACGTCGATGCTGCGCAGATCGCAATGACACGTTGACAAGGTAGCGATTGGCCTCGCATTCTACAAATTCATTACAGTCACCATCATATTGCGCAATCGGCACAATAAGTTTATGGCTCCCCGAGCCCAGGAGAGCTCACCCGTGTTCGAGGACATTCACGCACTGATTCAATTTGCTGAAGCCGGATCGGTTGTTCGCGCGGCCGCTCGTCTTCACCGCACACCTTCCGCCGTGACGCGTCAGGTGCAGCGGCTTGAGGCGGCACTTGGGGCTGAACTGCTCGATAGGACCGTCAAGCCTCCGCGTCTCTCTCCTCTGGGGGTCCGCGTCGTGGAGCAGGGTCGCGATGTGCTGAAGCGGTTAGACGACCTCAAGGCTCTTGCTGCAAAGGATGCCGAACCAACAGGCTTGTTCCGCATCGGCGTATCTCACACCCTGGCCGATGGTTCACTCGTGGATCCGGTACAGGCACTTGCCAAGCGCTTTCCGAAGGTTCGCTTGCGCCTCATCAGTGCCCTAGCCGGCGAGTTGATCGGCAAAATGCGAGCGGGCGAGCTCGATCTTGCCGCCGTGATGGCAGTGGAAGATTACAAGGCACCCGCACCGCTCCTGACCGAGATCGTTGCGACGGACCGCATGGTGATTGTCGAAAGCAGCCGCCGCCCCCGCATGGGTGCCCCTACGTGGGGAAAACTTTCTGCAATGCCGTGGATTCTCAACCCTCCAGGTTGCCGACTCAGGGCTACCCTTCTCGATACGATGGACAAGGCTGGCGATCCGGCTGTGGTCGTAGCCGAGGTTCACAATATGCATCTTCAACTTGCATTCATCGAAGCCGGCCATGGCATGGGTCTTCTTCCCAAACGCTTTGTCCGTCGCTTCGGCACAAACCGGGCTCTACGCGTTGTCGAGCCGAACGAATTCGAACTTCAGATGACGATTGCGATCATTCGGCCGGGCCCGCTTGGCTCACTTGAAGGCGTCGCGCAACATTTCAGGAATCAGCTCGCGACGATGTTCAAACCCTGAACACGCCAAGCGTTGGCTCCGACGTTTCATTTTGGCCGGCCTGCGACTGCGCCGCCTCGGTGGCCAGCATTTCCAGCTTCCGATCCGGCAATGTCCTCATCCCGTTTCCGATCGGCGCGCGCCCATCGACCCCAGGCATAAGCCATAGCGAACGCTGTTGATTTGGCAACGAACGAAGCGTTCCACTTTTGCAATATCATAATGAATATAATGAATTTGCAGAATGTTTGAGAAGCGCTTAGCGATGCAATGAACGGGTGCATTCGCATGGGTCTCGATCTCAAATTTCCACGGTGTCCTGAAGAACGCAATCTGCATGCAAATGCGATCGGTTCACCGGACTGTGGGCCGAGATCGTGAATCCGGCAAAATCTGAACACGAGGTAAACCTATATGCTCGCGGCATTTGCTCAGGGCAGGAAATTTCCAGTCATAATCGCCGCCATTGCCGGGGTTTATCTGCCCACCACGGCGTGGGCCCAGCATGCGTCCGACAATCCCGTAAAATCGGCCGACGACGCCTTCGGCCTTTCCCTCGGGCTGGAGAAGGTCGGCCTCTACAATCCGGGGTCGGTTCGCGGGTTCAGTCCGATATCGGCAGGCAACGTGCGGATCGACGGCATGTATTTCGACTTGCAGGGAGAGCCATCCAATCGTGTTGTCGAGGGCTCGACCATCCACGTCGGTGTTAGCGAGATCGGCTATCCGTTCCCTGCGCCGACGGGCATCGCGGATTACAATCTGCGTGGTGTGGGAGGCGATACCCCCACCGCAACGATCATCGCAAGTGCCGGTCCCTACGACGCATGGGGCATTAGCATCGATGGCAACATTCCACTGATCGGCAACGAGCTCACGTTGCCGATCGGGGTGAGCACGCAGATCAGCACGCAATCATCCGCGGATGGCGTCTTCTATCCTGGATTGACGTCGCGAATCATAAGCGTGGGCGCAACGCCCCGGTGGACGCCGAATTCGCGCGTGACGGTGCGCGTGCTGATCGATTGGCAGCAGACCAGCGATGCGAAAACGGTTCCGGAGTACTTCACCGCCGGCGATTTCCTTCCTCCCTTGATCGCGAAAGGTTACGTCTCGCAGAATTGGGCCAGGGGGCAGAACACGACGGTGAATTTGGGGGCGCTTGTCACCGCACAGCTGGCCGATGACTGGTTGCTGCGAGCCGGGGTTTTTCGGTCGACGAACGACAACCCCGCAGGGTTCGGGGATTTCTACACCGACATCCAACCGAACGGCCAATCCGAGCATGTGGTTGTCGGGTTTCCGGATCAAAACGCCTCTTCCACGTCCGGAGAAGTGCGCCTGACAGGCACCTTCTTAACGGGCGATTGGCGCCAGCAGGTGATCTTCGCGGCTCGCGGACGCGACACCACATCGCGCTACGGCGGCGAGGATGTTGTCGATGTCGGGCCGGCCATCATCGGCACGATCGTCCAGGTGCCGGAGCCGAACTTTACCTATTCGGCGCGCGCGACCGACCGGGCTCAGCTGTGGAGCGCGGGCGCTGCGTACCGTGTCGATTGGCGCAGTCAGGGCGTGCTCGAGATAGGAATCCAGAAGGAAGACTACCGCGAGACCGACGACAATCCCGGGACCCCAAAATCGGAGATCTCGGCGCAACCCTTGCGCGCCTACGCCAACGCGGCCTTCGCAGTCACCCCGCAATTGACGTTTTACGCGGGCTACACGCAGGGGCTCGAGAATTCCGGTGTTGCGCCGAATTCGGCACAAAATAGCGGAGCGGTTCTGCCCGCGTCCCTGACCTGGCAGGTCGATATGGGCGCGCGCTATGCCGTGACGCCGAAGCTGAAGATCATTGCCGGCGTGTTCGAACTTCAAAAGCCCTATTTCAATCTGGATACGAGCAACATCGATCGAGAACTGGGAGCGCAGCAGGCCAAGGGCATAGAGCTTTCGGTTGCGGGCGAGGTGACCGAGAATCTTAACGTCAACATCGGCATTCTCGACGGCGTCGTCGGCATCACCGGTCCGAATCTCGCCGCCCAGGGCGTGGGGCCGGTCGCCGTCGGTCAAACGCATCTGACGTACGTGGCCACGGCCAACTACACCTTGCCGTGGTGGCCGGCGGCGTCGTTCGATGTACGGGCCGTGCATGAAGGGCCGGCCCCGGAAAGTGTGGACAACGGCGTGTACTCTCGGCCCGCTACGATCGTGAATATCGGAGGCCGGTACAACTTCACTGCCTTGGGCGAGAACAACACTCTTCGCCTCCAGGTCCAGAATGTTTTGGCTGCCAATGTATGGCAGCAACTCTCGACGCCTGGGGTCTTCCAATGGCCCGGACCGCGCAGGATTTTCGCCTACCTCACGACGGACCTTCAGTGATGACCGCTTGCCGATCGAATGGCTGCGACCTCACTTTCCGTAGTCTCCGACTTTGCGGCAGGCTCTGTTCGCAACCCCTGACAATTGGGCTCGCACCCAATTTCCACTTGCGAGGGGAAGGTTTTCGGAAGGCACCAAATTCGGGTTTCGGAAAGGACAATACCGGCACCGATCTGAAACAGATTCATTTCCTTTGAAACCCCGCTGCCGGGCTCGGCGTATGAGAATTGCAGGAACAATTTTTTCAGCAGTTCTCGTTGGCATTGTTGTGCTGATTGGCACTGTTGTGACGGTGGCGGGCATGAACGAAATGTATGGCAAATGCGGATCGGTCTGCTGGCAAGCATTGCAGCAGGTAATGAGAAATCGCTACTAAAGGTGTCAAATCATGATGAAGCTCTATTCCGCCGATCTCAGTCCCTATTCTGCCCGTGTCCGCATGCAGATCTACGCCAAGGGCATTGCGGACATCGCTTTCGAACAGCCTGCGGATTGGGGCCTGCCAAAATTCCGCGAGAGATTTCCCATCGGTCGCGTTCCGGTCCTCGATATCGATGGCGACACGATTCCGGAATCCGGGGTGATCGCGGAATATCTCGAAGAGATCTATCCCGAACCTTCGCTGCTGGGAACCACTCCGCGCGAGACCGCGCACATACGCATGCTTGCCCGCCTTGCCGATATCTACATCATAAACAACGTGTTCATGCTGTCCCGTCAGACAGGCGCTCTGGGCCGTCGAACACCCACCCTCGCACGCAACGATACTGTCAGCGAGGGGCTCGTCGTCGAGTTGGTGCGGAACCTCAAGGCGCTCGACAAACTCATCGGCAAGGATGGATACGCCTGCCGGGGTCGCATCACGCTGGCGGATTGTGCACTCGTGCCTGGGCTCTTCTTTGTCGAAAATGTCATGCCGGCCGTCGGCATCGACGCGCCGATTCCGGCGACTCCAAATGTCGCTGCCTATTGGGCTGCAATCCAGAAGAACGAACACGCGGCAAAAGTGTTGATCGTACTTCGCCGTGGCCTCGAAGAACGCCGCGAAATGATCCGCAGTGGCGAGATTGACCGGCTCCGGGCCGAGGCGGCCGCAGCGTGGAAGGCGGCGGATGCGCTGAATTGACGAGTTACGAATTGCGCGAATTCGATGGGCGCTCCCACGGGGAGTCTAGTCCATCACCAGAAAGGAAGCTGTCATGATCAAATCCGCTATCGTTTCGCCCAAGCTCACACCGCCGGTTGGGCCGTTTTCGCAAGCCATTCAATGCCAAGGGCTCATCTACTTAAGCGGACAAGTGGGCCAGGACCCGGCCACGGGCAAGCTTGTCGAGGGTGGTGTGGCCGCCGAGGCCGAACGAGTATTCAAGAACCTCGGCGCCGTTCTCGAAGCAGCGGGAAAGAGTTTCGACGATGTCGTCCAAGTCCGAGTCTTCCTAACCAATATAAACGACTACGCTGTGATCAATGGAATCTATGCCAAGCAATTCTCACAGCCGTACCCCGCGCGCACGGCGGTCGCTGTAGCGGCCTTGCCGCTTGGCGCCAGCGTCGAAGTTGATCTTGTTGCTGCGGTTTGACCGGAAGCTGCGCAAGATAGGGAGCGTGGTCATGAAGTACCAGTTTCATATTGTAGACGTGTTCACTTCTTCGGCTTTTGGGGGCAACCAACTCGCCGTCTTGCCGGAGGCGTCCGGCCTATCGACGGAAGGAATGCAAAAAATTGCCCGCGAATTCAATTTTGCGGAAACGACATTCGTTCTGCCGCCGGCAAATTCGAGAAACACGCGACAGGTCCGCATCTTCACACCAAGGGCTGAAGTCCCCTTTGCAGGCCATCCAAACGTCGGCTCCGCCTGTGCGCTTGTCATGCGCGGCCACGTCGGCGCGGGCGACAGTCACTCACTGATTTTCGAAGAGGGTATCGGTCCCGTCACTGTCGATGTCGAAAAACGGGGCGTCGCGTTCCACGGTACGATGACCATTTCCGGCAATATCGAGCAACCTGCCGGAGTGCCTTCCAATCGGGATCTCGCGGCCGTTCTGTCGCTCGCTGAGCATGATGTGAAGCGAAGCTTTTTTGCCGGCGTTGGATTGCCGTTCTGCTTTGTTCAACTTGTCTCGCGCGAAGCGGTGGATCGCGCGGCAATCGAGAATGGCGCATGGACCAAGCATTTGGCCAAGGCATGGTCTCCCCATATCTATTTCTTCTCAGGAGATCTGGAAAACGGCGCTGAGCTCTACGGCCGCATGTGCGGTCCTGCGATAGGCGTCGCGGAAGATCCGGCGACGGGCAGCGCTTGCGCAGCTCTTGTCGGCGCACTTGCGGCAAGGCCGGAATTCTCGGGAGATTTGTTCCGGCTCTCGGTGCAGCAGGGTGTCGCCATGGGCCGGCCTAGCGATATCGAGGCCAGCGCCCGAAAATCCAATGGCGCTGTAACTTCGATCAGCGTGGGCGGCGGGACTGCCTACGTCGCAAGCGGCGAGATCGAAGTGCCCCGCGCGCTCCTCTCATCGTGACGCGATCGAGGGCAGGAGTCCGTTTGACGAAAAGACGCAAGAACATATCGCCCTATTGAAATCCGTATATGGCCTCGATCTCACGGCCGAGGACGCGCACAAGCTGCGCGAGGAGAACGCCGATGATGATGCCGAATGAGCCAATCCCCCGGAAGCTGGCCGCGTTTCTACATAACGAAATTGACAACACGACCTTTCGCCACGCCGATCACGTGCATGTCGCCTTCGAGATACTCGGGCGGCACAATTTTCCGGAATCGCTGGCGGCGTTCTCCCGCGCGCTGCGATCCATTGCTGCGCGCGCCGGCAATCCCGGCGCCTATCATGAAACGATCACCGTCGCGTTCCTGTCGTTGATCGCCGAGCGCCGTGCAGTCGGCAAATACTCGAACTACGCTGCATTCGCCGACGCCAATGCCGATCTTCTGGACAAGTCCGTGCTCAAGCGCTGGTACGCGCCCGAAAGGTTGCAGTCCGACATCGCGCGCCAGACATTTGTGTTACCGGAACCGACAGGCGCGCCGCAATGAGCGACGCATGGACACTGCGAATTTTGCGCTGGGGGTATGTGGCGTTCATCGCCTACGCAAGCATGCAGACCTTTGTTCAGGCATGGGGAGCGAAAACAGGACACCACAGTATCGGCGTACTGGGCCTCTTGGTGCTTTCCGGCACTGAAGTCCTGGCCGTAATAGCCTTCCTGACCGAAGCCTTGGATGTGGCCGCATTGGGCGCCCTGCTCGTTGTCTTCGCCGTCGCCAGCGTGCTGACAATCGGCGAGGGTGAGGTACCGCTGCGATTTCTCTATTTCGCGGCAACGGCGACCTACATCACGATCGCGCACCGTCGGATGGGCGACCGACCAAGACGTCACAGTTCAAGCCAGGAAAGTCGGGCATGTGAACGGGAAATGCCTCGCGCCAGCCGGCGTCAAGGAGCAACGGAGTAATTAAGATAGATCTGAGTTGTCGACGGTGCAGCCAAGATGTGTTGCCTTGCAGCATATTCCGTTTTTCGATGGGAATGCGGAGCACAGTTCGACTCGAAACGCAGCTGTACCATTTCGTTGGTCCCGTAGGGACGACGGCCTTCGGAGCCGATTGTGCCCGCTGGCATTAGTTCTCACCGGCAATGGCCCTGAGCTTCGAAATGTCCGTGATGGTCAGAATGCCCCGGCGCTCGTCGATGACCCCGTCCTTTCGCCATTTTTGAATCAATCGATTGATGCTTTCTCTGGTGACGTTCATATGGCTCGCAAGCTCGCGGTGCGGCAGAGACACAGAAAGCCTGCGCCCCGCGGAGGTGTCGAGACCGAAGTGAAGTTGCAGAAACAGGAGACGCTTTGCCAATCGCTGCGGAAGATGCAGGAAGGCCGCATCCTCATAGTTCTGCGACATCCAGCGAGCGCGGGCCGCAAGCGCCGACATCATGTGCAACATGGCTTGTGGTTCGCCGAGGAGAAACGGCAGCAAATCACGACGCGCCAATGAAAGAAGTTCGACCGACTCAACAGCGACAGCGTCTGCCGTGCGTGGTCCACCATCCGCGAAGGCGAGTTCGCCAAAAACCTCGCCCGGCCCGAGCAGACTAAGCGTGACTTCTCGTCCATCTCCGGCGCCCGCGCCGATCTTGACGCGCCCGGTATGGACCACAAATAGATGTTCGCCCAGATCGCCTCTGCGGAAAATCGCCGCGCCTGCAACGATCGAGCGCCATTCCGCCAAGTCGGAAAGGCGCTCCAGAACAGATTCCGCCATATCCGCGAACAGGATCGTCCGGGACAGTACGGCTGTCTTCTTCGCGGAACGGGCGCTGGCGGTCTTTGGCATCTCGCAATCTTTCCCCTTCCGTATTGCTGTTCGGCGCGTCCTCATCGCGGCGTCAACTGCCAAGCCTGGATGCTATCGGAGGCAAAGGGTTCAAGCATCCCATCCCACATTGCGTCTCTCAGCGTAACCTTCAGACGTTCACTGACGAGTATCTGTGCCCTGGACGCCCGCGTCTCCTGCTGAAGCAGGCTGGCGCCGTCAACCGCGGGCCCGATCGCCAGGAGCGAGAGGGTACGATCCGTGCCCGCCAGTCCGACAAAAGCTGGCCCGAAATCGACACCGATCGCCAATCGGGGCACGGCGGCACCGAATTTGGGGTCTGCCGATGCAGGCCATTTCCGCGCAATGGCCAGCGCGCACGCAAAGGCGTCCGGCCCAGCCTGCGCGGAACCGCCGGTTAGCCCGAACAGGGCGACGGAGCCGTCTCCAATGTGCGAAAGAATTGCACCGCCGTGATTGAAGACCTCGTCTTCGACAACGGTTCGGTATAGCCGCAGAGCTTCCGTCACTTTTTCCAGCGGTAGCGCTTCGGCAAGACGCGTGAATCCGACGAGATCGCAGTCGAGCACCGCAACAATTTGCTCCCGTGCCGCAAGACCGTCGTTGCGTTCTCGCAGAATCACATCGACGAGTTGCGGGGAGAAGAACGCGGCAAGAGATTGGCGACGGACTTCCTGTCTCGCGCCGGCATTCGCGAGGCGGCGTATGCGGAAAAGCGCTAGTCCAAAGGCGCCGGTTATCAGAACGATGGATATCACGCCGCCTTTCCACCAGAGGCCGAAACTGAAGTAGTTCACATCGTTGGTTGCCGTCAGGAGCGAAAGCATCGTCTTGTAATGCGACAGTTGGAGCGTTTCGCTCGTTAGCATCCGCGTGTCATCGACGACGTATCGCCACATGGCGACCCAAAGCCCGAGAACGGCCAGCCCGTTCACCCAAACCAGAATCGGGCGCGCCGCGACGGCGTTGGACGCCAGCAGGCACATCAGCAGGATGAAGAGTGGCGTATCGAACGCGATCCGCGCGGCGACGCTGGACTGCACGCCGAAGGGCGGGGGCAGGATGAAGAAGGCGAAAACGACCGCGATTTGCAGGACGATGACGACCGACTCGCCGATGGCGGCGTTCCGGCGGTCTTGGAGCCAAAGGAAGCGAACGATATCAAGGAGAACGAAGACGGCCGCCGCGATGGAGATGCTCGCACCGAGCGCGAGTCCGAGCCGGCCAAGCCCGTAGAGGGAGAGGGCGAGCGCGAGGGCCAACCGGCCAAGAAACGCCGCGCGGCTTTCGAATCCTCCGCCTGCACGGCCGGCGTCCGAAAGCAGATATGCGTCGCTCACGCGCGAACTCCCCAAAGCTCCATGGGAGCGTCCCTGCCGCGGAGCGCGACCTGACCCAGGCAATCGGCGGCGACGACTTCGTCCTGAAATGCCTGCTCGATGTATTCGCGCGACGCGAGAATTGACTGGCCGTCGGACTGGGCCGCATCCAGAATTCGCCGCGTCGCGTTGACGACGTCACCCACGACGCTGAACAGGCGGCTGTGGGTACCGCCAACGTCGCCGCAAATCGCCGCGCCGGCATGCAGCGCCATGAAAACGCCGCGGCCCTCGGCCGATGCGTTGTTCAAGATCGCGCGGGAGCACAGGAGCGCGCGCTCGGCCGAGTTGGCATCGTCGCGCAGGGATCCGAAGGTCGCCATGATCGGACCGCCGGTAAAACGGTCCAATATCCCGCCATGGGAAAATACGATTCTTTCGACGTCGGCGAAGCCGGATTGCATTCGTGACAGTTGTTCCGCCGGCGTGCCCATCTCGTCCTGGAATTGCGTGAAGAGTATGGCCACCTGTCGTCGGGCGGGCTCCAGATTTTCCGCGTCCCCGACTCGCCTTGCAATATCGGGTGGAAAAAATCGTTCGAGAAAGGCGGAGTCTGTCTCGGCTCCGACGCGATCGATCACATAGCGGCGAGCCCGGCGAATGGACAGCGCCAGGAAGCCGACATAGGCGGCGACCAAAAGAAGTTGAATGATGAAAAAATCCGGGACCAGAACTTGCGGATTCATCATTGCGTGGAGGTCCCTCCAGTCCATGGCAGACC
>Ga0265320_10000245_pt1 | contig 44772 bp, 68 predicted proteins | sample 4827metaG_FD_202087 | JGI IMG/M metagenome (GOLD analysis project Ga0265320, IMG submission 202087) | Rhizosphere microbial communities from Carex aquatilis grown in University of Washington, Seatle, WA, United States - 4-8-27 metaG | ecosystem: Host-associated > Plants > Roots > Rhizosphere >... | reverse complement strand
CCCCGGTTCGTCCGCGAGGGCAAGCTGACCCAGGCCGAGGCCGACGAGAAAATCCTCGTTTTCGAAGCCCTCTATAGGAAGCTGAAAAACGAGGAAACGACGGCCGCAGGCCCGCAGGTCTAGCCGTGCCGATCATGCCGCCGCCGCGTCTTATCGAAATTGGCCGGTTCTGCCAGACCTGTTTTGACTGCATCCCAGGCGACGCGCCGGGCAAGCCGCGCGACTGTCACCTATGCCGGCCCATGCCCGCGCCGACGACGACGCCGGCGAAGCAAAAGCGGAACTTCCGCCGGAAGCTGCGGCGGCGCCGGGCCCGCGAGCGAGCGAGGGCGGCCAATGTCACGGCGTAACTGGCGGCGCCTCGGCGTCGCGATAATCCTTTTTCCCTGGGCGCTCGCTGGCGCCGTTTTGTGGAGTTTCCTTTAATGGGCCAGGCTAAAGAAAAGCGGAGTAACTACGCGCAGTTGCGGACGGCAGTCTGGCAGGGCATCGGCAATCTGGCCCGCCAGCCGCTCGACCAAATGCTGATCGCGGCTCGCGCCCTGCTGGAACAGGCGCCGACGATTGAGCCGCAGCCCAGCAAGCAACAGATAGCCGCGCTCAAGGCCGATATCGAAATGCTCGAGGCTGCGCGCATCTTTACCGCCGCCGTCATGGTGATCGGCCAGAAGCTCGCGGCCGAGCCGGTCGGGCCGTCGTCGCCGGTCGAGTATGTAAACGGCAAGCCGGCAGAGGTCGCGCGCGAAGGCCGGGAAGGCGGCGACTCATGACCGACCAGACTCCAGCCGTGCCGGATCGGCGCATAACGCGCGCCGAGGCTCACGATCTGTCTATGCTGATCAAAGATCGCGCGAAGGTATTGAAGGCCCACGCCGAGGCGGAATCTGCCCGCTATCTGTCCGAGTTTGAGCAGCAGATTTCGCAGCAATATTCCTTTGACCAAGACGATGTGTGGCAGAAGGCCATGATGGAAGTGGCAGAGGTCGCGCGCAAGGCGCAGGAGACCGTCCTCGCGCGATGCAAAGCCCTCGGCATCCCCTCAATGTTCGCGCCGGTTATCGGCGTCGGCTGGCAAGGCCGCGGCCAAAACCTAATGGCGGAACGCCGAGGGGAACTTCGTCGAGCCGCAAAGGCGAAAATTGAGGCGATGGTTCGCGCAGCCCAGACCAAGATTGAGCAGCAGGCCGTCGATCTGCGGACGAAAATCCTGAGCATGGGCGTCCTGTCGGCTGACGGGCAGATGTTCCTTGAAAGCCTCGCCCCGGTCGACGACTCGATCAGCAATTTGAGTTTCAGCGATATCGCGCAGGAACTCGACGCGAAGCGAAAGAACAACAACGAGGCCATGCGGCGCCTCGGCTACTCGGGGGATTGACCCATGACCGGATTCCCAATCCCCGACGCGGCAATGGGCCAGCATATGGCCCTCATAGGCCGTACAGGCGCCGGGAAGAGCTACGCCGCGCGCGGTTGCGTCGAGCGCATGCTGGAAGCGAAAAAGCGCGTCTGTATCATCGACCCGACGGGCGTATGGTACGGGCTGAAATCATCGGCCGACGGTAAGACCGCGGGATTCCCGGTCGTGATATTCGGCGGGGATCACGCGGACGTTGCGATCACGGAAAAGATGGCCGCGGCGCTGGGCGAACTCGTCGCGCTGTCGGACCTGTCGAGCGTGATCGACCTGACGGGCTTCGGCGTCGGGGAAATGCGCCGCTTCATGGCGGACTTCGCAGGCGCGCTCTATCACCATTTGCGCGCGCCCCTGCATCTGGTCATTGACGAGGCCGACGAATTCGCCCCGCAGCGGATCCCGCCGGACGCGACCTTGATGTTCAACCGGGTCGACCGGATCGTCCGCCGCGGCCGATCGCGCGGGTTCGTGGTTACGATGATTTCCCAGCGGCCAGCCGTCCTGAACAAGGACGTCCTGTCCCAGGCCGCGACCCTGGTCGCCATGAAGCTGACGGGCCCGCACGACCGCGACGCGCTCGGGACATGGATCGACGGCCAGGCGTCGCGCGAGGAAGGGAAGGACGTTGTCGCGAGCCTGCCCAAGCTGAAGCTCGGCGAGGGCTGGGTCTGGTGGCCGGACGGCGAGCTGCTGAAGCGGGTCAAGTTTCCGCTGATTAAGACGTTCGACAGCATGAGGGCGCCCGGGCACGGGGAACAGCGAGCCGAGCCGCAAAAGCTGGCCCATGTCGACCTCGAGGCCATCAAGGGCAAGCTGGCGATCGTCGAGGAAGGCCCCAAGCCCGGGAAACCGGCCGGCGGACCGCCGGTGGACTGGGCCGCCATTCGATCGGAAGCGTTCTGGAAGGGCGAGCAAAAGGCGGCCAGCGAATATAACCGGTGGCGGGAACGCCAGCAGGTCGCTGTCCGCGAGGCCCTGGGGCGCCTGCGGCTGGCCCTGAAGGGCGTCGAGATGGCCCTTGAAGCTGATTCCCGGACCCCGCTGGACGTCGGCCTTGGCGACAAGGCGAACGGCACGGGAACGCCACTTATCGAGACCCGGCCGCCGACGGCCAAGGGCGACAGGTTCTATCGCCTCCCGCCCGGAAAGGGCCTGGCCGGGGCGGGCGCGGGGCTGCTGGGCTCGCTGGCGGCGGTGGCGCCCGCTGGCCTTACCTGGGCGGCAGCGGCCACCATGGCGGGCCTGAAGGCCCGTGGCGGGCATTTCAACGCCGGGCGGAACGATCTGCTGGCAAAGGGCTATGTCGAGGCCAGGGGCGGGCTGCTTTTCGCCACGGCCGCCGCGCTGGCAGCTTTGGGCCAGGACAAGCCCGCGCCCAAGACCCCGGCCGAAACCCTTAATATGTGGCGTGACCGCCTGCCCAGCCCAGCCCCGACCATGCTGAACGCCCTGTCGTTCAACCCGGACGGCCTGACCAAAGAAGAATTGGCGGAAAAGATCGGCGCGAAGCCGACCGGCGGGCATTGGAACAGCGGAATCGCCATCCTTCGGGACAACGGCCTGATTGTGAAACGCGGCGAGGCCTGGACCCTGTCGCCGCTGCTCGGGGGCCCGGCATGACCATGACCCTTGCCGAGTTTCATAACGCCCTGCGGATCCTGCGGTCGATCGACCGGGCCGAGATATGGGACGAGAAAATCGAATTTGACGACGATCCGCGCCCAGGCCACGCCATGCGCGAGGAACATGCCTGGAATCGCTTCCGAGATAACCCCTATGAGACCTTTATTCGATGCTCGGACAAGGTAGCGGCCGGACTTTGGCGGATTATCGCAAGGCGGCAGGCATGATCGAGCGTCGCATGTATGTCCGCTATCGCTCCGCGACCTCGCCGACCGGGGTCATGCGCTGCATTCTGTTTTCCGACGCGCGCGGCGAGTTCCCCAAGCTGGCCGACGTCCTGTTTAAGGCCGAGATTCCGCCCGAGCATTTCGACAAGTCGCTCGACGAGGTTTCGGCCTTCTTCGACCACGGGACAAAGCCGCGGGTCAGGGTGACGACGTGACGGCCCAGCCCGAACTCGCCGAACTCGAGGCCGTGGCCTGGCGCTGGCGCTGGCGGTCGATCCGCTGCTTTATCGCCGAGGCGAACTTTCGCGGCTATACGGTCAAGGCCATCGAGGGGCCGGGATACTGGCGCCGCCGGTTCCTGGTGATCGGCAGCAAGTCCGGGATTGACGCAATCGCGCGGCAGATAGACCGTCTTTGAAATAGAACGAACCCGGGAGTAATGTCCCGGCGCTGCGGCGGCGTGGGTAGGACACGCAACGGCGGTTGTGAGTGGGGAAATAGCATAGCGGGCGCGCGGGGCCACATCGGCGGGCCGATGGTTAGGCGGACACTGGCGAAACCCCAGCTTTAGAGAACATGCAACCGACGGGCGTCCGGCTGGTCTCAAGCTCCAGCCCGCAGCACTTCCCCTCAAATAGAAAGGGCCGGACCCTTGCGAGCCCGGCCCCTGGCCGTGACGGCCATCCCCAGAGATTAGTCGAAGTTGATCTTGCCGCCGCTGACCTCGACGTCGGTCCCGGTGACGTGGCCGGTAATGACCACAGTATCGACGCCGGGCTGGGTGTCGCCTTCGCCCGTGCAGGTGACGTCCGTCTCGCCGACGCCGAGAACCGGGCCGCTGGCCGACAGGCCGTCAGCAGAGGCTACCGGATTCCAGATGCTCGGGTCGCTAGCGGCCCAGACCGGGATCCCAAAGACCTTTCCGTCGGTTCCGTCCGGCTTCGTGAATTCGGCATGAGCGGTGATGACCGTGCCGACCGGCGCTGTTTTTGCCATTTTCGTGACTCCCTTTTGAGTGATGAAAAACAATCGCCCGCGCCTGATAACGTGACCCCTACAGCGGCGGGCGAGCCATAGGATGAAGTGGCAGAACATTGTCAGGCCTTGGGGCCGACCTCTGTTGCCGGCGCCTTGGCGGCCGACTTCTTTTCGATCTTGTCCCGCAGCGGTTCAAGGTCCGCCTCGGCGATATCCTGCTGGCCCTGAATGCGCGCCTTCTGTGCGGCCGCGATCAGATTTTTGACGAGACCCACGTCAGGGCTGGGCAACGAAAGGGCCTGCACGGCGAGGCCGAGGCCTTCGCTAAAGAGCGGTGGGAGGTTCATCGGGAGACTCCTGTTTCGGGGTTTAGCGGCGGCGCTTAGGCTTCTTGGCGTGCTTGGACTTCTTGTCGCGCTTGCGGACCTTCGGCGCGCGGTGGATCACCTCGGCGTCAGGCGGGACCCGGACGGGGACCGGATCGTCGGCGCTCAATAGATGGCCGACCGGGATCACCACGACCGCGCCCTTTGCAATTGTCGGGTGATCGCGGAACAGGTCCAGGAAATCTTCCCATCGCTGGTGCATTGTCTTTGCCATAGCGGTCTCCTTCATCCGTCGTTCGGCGCGTATGGAACCCATTTGCCGAGCGCCAATCCGAGCGCGGCAAGGATGCTGATGGCCGCCAGAAGGATCAGGCCACCTATCGCCATGTCGCCGAGCAGGCTCATCAGTCTTTGTGAACGGCGACGATCTGGCCGGTCGACTCTGGCTTAACGGCCGAGGCTGGCGCGACGACCTGACCGGCGGTCAACGTCGGCTGGTTCTTGTTGGAAGTCATAAGCGTCAGGAATGTTCCCGCAAGTCCCACGCCGATACTGATCCACTGGGTAGCCAGAGCCGGGATGCCGAGGTTGCTGGTGGCGAGTATCTGGTTGCCGACGATAACGATGATCGTCAGCGCCATAATAATCGCCTTGTTATAATTGCTGCTGATACTCGGCATCACATGCCCCTTGCCGCGGCTTCGGCCTGAATCGCGGCGTAGTCGATCCCCGCCGCGTTCCATTCGGCCAGCAGGGCGTCGGTCGGTTCGGCCGGCGAGCCGTTGCGCTGCCAAGCCGCGATGGCGGCCTGCACCGCGCCAGTGACGAACGTGACGCCTTTCGCGACGGTGTCTGGATTGGAAACCAGCCAGCTAATAACGGCGATAATCGCGGTCATGGCTTTGCCCCTATGTCGGCATAAATTTTCGCCCCGCCCTCGATGATCGAGACCGCGGCCGCGGTGACGTTGGTCGGCATGGTGCCGCCCGGCGGGCAGATAGCGTCGACGCCCAGGCGCACGGAATGAATGTCGGCCTTAATCGCGGGGGTCAGCAGGCCCGCGTCATCGGCCACGAAGGCGGCCTTCAGCGCACCCTTATAGAACGCATCGCATGCGTCGAGGACGACATGGACGGTTACGGTCTGTGTCTGGGGGGAAGGGGTCGGGCCGAAGGTATTGGCGAGCCATGTGCAGCCCGTGACAGAAAGCGCCAGGGCCGCAATGAACAGAAACCGTTTCATATTTGCTCCTTTGGCGGGTTAGGCGGTCGTCAGGCCATGCTCGGCCCAGAACAGCGCCTCTTGCAGTTTCGTTTTGAACAATGACCGGCAACGCGCCTGGTCGCCATCCGACTTGATCCCGTTCATTTGATAGGCGGCGAAAACGTCGTCGAGCAATTCCTGGGCCTTCGACCGGATTCGGCTGACGTCGTGGCGCTGGGCGTCGTTCAGTCCGACCGCATAGCGGAGAAAAAGACCCGCGTCGCCGCTGCCGTGTCTGCCTTGTGTGCCCGCTGACATGCCGCCCTCATGGTGACGGTGAATGACAGCCTTATATCAGCAACACGCGAGCCGCGCTATCCCCGCATCATGTGACGCCCAGGACGACCGTCGCCGGCGCGGCGCTGCGGATCCCGGCGGCGTTCACGGTCCAGACCTTGAAGGTATAGGACCCCGCCGCCAGCCCGGCGATCGTGGTGGCGAGCGTGTTGGAGTTCGTCAGATAGGGCACGTCCGCGCCCGCGCCAAGCTGATAGGCGACGTCATAGCCCGTGATCGCGCAGCCCGTGGCGGCCGTCCAGTTGACGACCACGGCGCCGGAACTCGCGACCGGCTCGATCGCCGTCACGGTCGCGGGCGCGGCCGGTGCGCCCGGCCCAGCCAGCAGGACCGGGCGAGCGGGAACCGTCGAAAGGTCCTGCAGGTTCGACCCGTCGGCCGAGCGCGCCGCAAATTTCAGATAGATGGTCGTCCCGATCAGCGCCGGGTCGTAGGGAATGACGATCGAGTTCGAGCCAATAAGCGCGAACTGGTCGCCGGCAGCATGGGCAGCAATCGCGGTCCCAAGTTGGCCGCGGCGGATATATATATCGAGGTCATACTGGCTCGGACCTGTCAGGGTGACGTCGGTAAAGTCGATAATTTCCACGACGCCGCCGGTCGTAATCATCGCCGCCGACAGGCCCGCGTCGGCGGCCTGCTGGCTAAACGGCGACACGCTACCGAAGGATTCCGACAGGTCAATCGACAGGGTATCGGTCGTATCCGGATCGCTGCCCGACGCGAAACTGGCCGTCAGGACGCCAATCGGCGACGGGCCGGGGATATCCTGCGGGTTTTGGTTATAGGTCACGCCGCCGTCTAGGCTGACCCAGACCTGGGCCGATCCCCAGAAGTTGCAGAGGCCGCCCCATGAGATTTTTATTTCGCCGTCGCCGCCTCGGGCCACGGAACCAGGGAAGAAGCGGGAACCGCCAGCGCCGCCGCCAGGCTGGCCGCCGTCGCCGCCTTTCGTGCCCGGATTATTGCCAGCAGTAGCGCCGCCGCCGCCGCCGCCGCCGCGATCTGGGTCACTTTGTCCAGCGACGCCGACGTCAGGATAAACCCCCGCGCCATGACCGCCAGATAATCCCGCGCCGTTCGTTCCGCCAGTGCCGCCGGGACTATCGCCGCCCACAGTCCCGCCGTCCGACGCGCCGCCGCCTGCTCCCGTTAGGTCTCCACCGAAAGCGTGACCGCCGACCGCGCCGTCGCCATCCGGACCGCCAGCCCCGCCGCCGCCGCCGAAATCATTGCCGCCGTCGCCGCCGCTGAACTTAATTGGCCCGATGCCGTTACTCGCCAGACCGCCGCGCCCGACGACGAACGTACTACCCGCCCACCCGCCCTCTGCCCTGTAAGTTGTCGACGTGTCGAACCAAGTGTAGACAGAGCTTTGCCCGGTGTTTTGCGTCGGGATATTAACGGGGATTACCTGACCCGGTGTGACCGCGACGTTCGTCGCTTTCGTGTATGCGCCGCCGCCGCCCGGGCAATAGTTAGCTTCGCCGCCCGGAGCCCATAGCTCGATGCTGTCGAGCAAGAAAACGCCCGGCGGAACGGTGAAGGAAGTCGTCCCGGGGCCGAGCGTCGCGCCGCCTTCGGACGTCCCGGCGCCCGCCGCGGCTATTACCAGCGCGGGGGACGTCGCGCTCATGGCCCGGCATAGGGTCGCGTCCCAGATAGCGACGATCGTCGGGCCCGGCGGGCATGACGGCGGCAAGCCGTTCGGCAAAGGAGTTTCGCTCGCATAGGGGAACGCCTGGCCGGGTAGAACTTCCTCGGCCGTGAAGGTCAGCGTCCCGCCGTCGTTTTCCTGAATTTCGCGGATCCGGACGACCAAGCCGCTGATATTCTGGGTCGCGCTGTTCAGCGTGACCTTGTCCATGGGATCGAGCGCGATCCATCGCTGGTCGGCAGTCCATGAATAGGTATTGCGGACATACAGGCGGGCAAGCTGCAGGTGCGCGGACAGCAGCGCCGAGGACTGGCTTTTGAAAAAATGATTTGTGACGATCTGGCCCGGCCGGTAGTGGAACTGCGATATCAGGGCCTCGTCCTTGGCCTCGACGACCGACGGGTTATATTGATTCGTCCGCGGCAGGCATTCGACCCTGACCGAGTTCGGCGCGTCCTCGGCCCAGGACGACCGCACGCATGAAATCGGCGTCTGGGCGTCGCCGTTTTGGTTCGGCAGATAGTCGCCGTCGTTGAATGTCGCGACCGATCCCGTCGGCGTGTAGGCCCCGCCATTGGCCGACAGCGCGACGTCGCCGTAAGACCTGATATCGAGAGTCCCGTTCCAGACGATTTCGCAGTTCAGCGCCGCGACAAGGCCGGTCAGGTAGTTATTCAGCGCCTGCGACGCCATGAGGTTGTCGGAAATGACGAGGCCGGTCGCCAGACAGTAATTGGCGAAAACGTCCATTGTCGCGACCGAGGCCGAGGGGAAGCCCGCGCCCCAATTTGGGTCACTCAATAGCGCCTTGATCCAGTCGCGAGGGTTGCAGTCCGGCAGGCCAGCGATAGCGTTCGTTAGGTCAGCGCGCCAGAGAACTTCATAGGTAAAATTCGGAAGCGCGGTCGACTGCCCGAGGTCGAAATCCGCGATCGCCTGGTAAGCCAGGCCGCGATAGGCGAGCGCCTGCGAAGGGTGACGCGAGACAATGACCGACCAGGGGTTTTGCGTGTAGGTCCCGAGAAAGACGTTGCCCAGCGACAGCGGCTTGATCTGGTCCTGATTGTTCCAATAGCCGACGAATGACGAAATCGGGCCTTCGCCGACCGACCACATAAGGGTCGCCTTGTATTTGAACGACGTCGCGCCGCTGCCGCCCTTGCCGGAACTGACGACGCCGCCCTTCCCGCCGCCGCCCTTGCCCCCGCTGTTCTGGACCGGGATTGCCTGAAAGTCGTAATAGCCGAATACCGTCGGCGCTAGGCGCGTTTGTCCGCAACCGATCTGGCGCGGCGATCCGACGATCGACGACTGGATTTTCAGCCGCGTGTCGGCGACTGCGGGCTTATTGACGTTCGACCCGGCCTTGTTGAAAAGGAAGCTCACGGCGGCGGCCAGTGTGAAAAGAATCGCGCGCCCGTTCGATTGTCGCCGAGTTGGTCGACCCGGTCACGTTGGACGCGCCCGGCCTCAAAGAGGGCGTGGACGACCTCGGGCCAGCCTGGGTCGACAATGATCGCGCCGTGCGCCAGTTGACGGCCCAGCGGCCAGAGGACCAGGTCGGCGGGCTTTGCGCGATCCTGGTCGATCGGCTTCGCGTGTTGCAGGACGATATCCCGGTACAGGGCTTCGTTCCGATGCAAAAACCAGGTCCGGTCATACTTTGGGATCGTCGGCGGCGGGATCACGCCCGCAGCCGGATAGACGAGCGCGGGCAGCATGGCGCAATCGACGCCGACGCCCTTGAGTGTGCCGCGGTCATGGTAGGGCGTCCCCAGCCAGGTCAGGGCCTCGACGACGACGGCGATCCGCTGGGCGACTTCCTGTTCGGTCCCGCAGCGCCAACGCGCGGCCTCGGCCTTGCGGTCCATGGTGAGCGCGACCAGGTCGAGGCCGTCGGCGATCAGGGTATGGGTTCGGGCGTCAAACATCAGAACGACGACTCCGGAACCGGGATATCGGGCTCGCCGCCGAAGTTCAGCAGATTGCCGAACAGGGTACAGGTCGCCTTTGTCTTGTCGCATCCCGGGTAGGCGGTGAACGGGTCGCCCGCGGCCAGCGTGAAGGGGAAGGGCGCCGAAAGCGTCATGGTCTTGGTCCCGGCATTCCACGCGATGATCATTCGCCAAAAATTCTTGTTAAGCCCGTCGGTCATTTGGATTTTTCCCAGCGCGTAGGTCGCCGAGCCGCCCGGGACAGCCAGCGCCGCGGCCGTGATCGTCGGCGGCGATAGCGCGCTCGAGGTGACGACGGCGTTCTGGGCGAAGCTGGCGGCCGGCAGCGACCCCGCATTGTTGCAGCCAGGGCCGAACAGCGTATGGGCGCAACCGTACTGAAACAGATTCACGGGCATTTCCGTGTCGAGTAGCTTCGTCAGGCTGTCGATATTCAGGACGACGACGCCATAACCGACGTCGACCTCGCCGATCGTGCCGGTGAAAATCCGATAAGCGCCGAGAGGCTTTAGAACCGCAGGCAAATATATCGGCTGGACTATCCACGCGCGATCGACCGTGACGAGCGCGTTATCCAGCATCCCGCCGCGGCAGGCCTGGGCGAAAGGTATCGACCCGATTTTGTCAGGATCGGCCGCGCCCGTGATCGCGTCGACCGTCCGCGGATAGAAGTAGACGACCCATTTGTCGACGGGCACGCCGACCGACCAATGGGCGAGCGCGCGCTTGCTCGGGTCGTCGACCCTGACGGCGCCATGAACCCAGACGTTACCCGACAGGTCCGATATATCGACGTCGGAATTCGTGTAGCGCAGGACTTGCCCGCCGACGCAATTGATCGTGTAGAGGTCGCAATAGGCCGTGTCGTATGGCGTCTTGGGCGTCCCGGCGAGCAATGCCGCGAGCGCGCCCGAGGACTGTTCGAATAGCGGGGACTTCACAGTTTTTCGCCCGAAAACGTGATTTTTTTAAGCTCGTAAAGGATTGAGTCCATTTGCGACAGGTCGGCGGAATCGTCGTCGAACCTGACAAGCCAGCGATAGGTTCCCGACCAGGACAGGGTATGACCGGCGGCAGGCGGCGTTATGAAATTGACGATCCCGCCGTTCCCCAGCGTGAAGGCGGTCGTCGGCGATCCGTTGTCTTTGACCGTGATCGGCGCGAGCGGCGACTGGATCGCCTCGGCAAAGCCGCCCGGGACCAGACGGCGCGCAAGCTGAAACGCCGTGGTCGTGCCGTCGCCGACGCCGAAAACCTGGTCGGTCGCCAGATTGTCGAGCGGGTCGGTGTAGTAGAAGGGCTGCGCGGCCGCGAGCGAGTTGAAGAAATCAAGGAAGGTCTGCCATTCCGGATGGCTCGCGAGGACGCGCAAAAAAGAATAGGTGATCGTCCACTGGTACAGGGGAATGAAATAAAGCTGGTTGACGCTGCGCGTCCCGGCGAGCGACTGGCGGCGCGCGTTCGACCATTGCGGCTTGCGCCCGCGCGGGAAGGTCAGACCGGCGGGCAGCGCCGGAAGCTCGGGGACGACGTATCCGACGCCCAGCGTGATCAGCGACCCGTCGGTCTGGGTGATCTTTCCCGCGCCTGCCGACTGCGCGAGGTAAAGGATTTGCAGCGACATGGTATCAGTCCGGGTCGCGGTAGCAGGCGATTGTCCCAGCCACAAGGTTTCCGTTGTCGGAAAAGAACCTAATTCCCGTGACGGCCGTCCCGGTCGTCAGCCAATCGCCGCCGACCCCGGCGTCGAGATGGGCCGGGGCGCTGTTTTCATATGACGTTTGGCCGGTGTAATGCTTGCGAAGCGACGTGCTGGCTAGGTTGTGCCAAATCAGGTGATAGACGTCGACCGAGAAGCCCGCCGTCGTGCCGACCGATATCGCCAGGGTATTGAACGCGACAGCGGAACCCGCGCCGTTAGAGGGCGAATTCCCCGTCGTAAATCCGAGTTGCGTCCATTCATAATTGCTGCCGGTGTCTGGCGTAAAGCTGCCCGTGGTCAAAACCCGCATTTGCAAGTTCGCGGTCGAGGTCGCGAAAGTAAGCCCGCGGATTTCGAACCGATACGAGGCGACCGACCCGTCGACGCATGTCGTGAAATCGAGGATCGCCGAGGAATTGTTCGCCGTGTGGGTCTCGGCCGCGCCTGTGCTTCCGCCGCCGCAAACGCCGCCGTCCTTGATCAGCGCGCCGGTCGTGCCGTCGAACGCCGCGCAATGGCTATCGACCGCCGAGGAAGGCCCGACGACCGACTTTGTCGACCCGCCGACATGGGTTGAATCGTAAACCTTGCCGCCGATCGTGGCCTTGTCGGCGACGATCGACTGCCCGGCATAGGCGACCAGCATTGCGCCCAGCAGGAAGGCCAGCGCGGGCGTGAGGTATTTTTTCATGGCTCAATGTCCCCTTATGACGATGACGGCGTCGATCGCGCCGGCGGAAGTGTCGGGAAGCGTGACCTTGGTCAGGATCACGGTCGAGGCCGGGCTCGAGTCCCATAGCGCGACCGCGTAATCGGTGAACGCGACCGGAAACGTATAATCTTGCGCGGTCGACTGCCAGCCCTTGAGCGTGACGACGACCTCTTTGTTCCCTAACCGGTCCCGTTGTTCGCACCATGCCGATCCCGCGATGCTTCCGGCTAATTGCGTGACGGTGTCCCACATTTGCGCGACGGCGCTCGGCGGGACCTGCTTGGGAACGCCGGCCTGAACGACGACCATGGGCTCGGTCGTGAGCGGCAGGGTGGCGGACGGTAGCGCCGCGGCCCAGGTTTCATACGGTAGGTCGGCCATGTCGTCCCCTCAATTCCTCGGGCGCAAGCCCGGGTTTTGCGTGAAGTGTCGCGCGGTATTTTTGGCGAATTCCCGCCCGTGAATTTCCAGCATACGCTTTACCGATGCCCCGTCGACGGCGTGAATGACCGGGGCATAGATAAAGCCCGCGCCCGATCCCGGCGCCGCGTCGAGGAATTTCGCCGATATGTCGGCCGGCAGCACGACCTCGTCTTGGTGGACGACCGCAAGCTGGTCGCGATCAACCACCATGCCGCCAGCCGCCGAGGCAAGGGGAAGCTGGGCCAAGACCAAGGCCTCGGCTGCGGCCGCCGGTCCAGCGGCGAGCGGGCCCAACAATGGCGCCTGGTTGGCGAACACGCCGGCGAACGCCAGGGCCGCGTCAGCCGTCACCGTGGCGGCATTGAGCGCGGCCTGTGCGGCATGAGCCGCGAGCGCGCCCGCGGTCTCGGACGTGGCGCGAACGGTCGCCTGCGCGGTCGTGGCGGCCGACATGCCGACTTCCGTCGCAATCCAGTTAGCCAGCCGCGTAAAGCCGAACTGAATAAACTTCGCCAGCAAGCCGTCGAGCAGGTTGCCGACCGCCTGCATGGCCGTCTGGGTGCCCTGTAGGATGCCGTTGGCCGATTGCGTGAGCGACGCGGTGATGGGGTCCAGCCACGCCTTGACCTCGGACGCCTGGGCTTGCGCCGCCTGGTCGGCGAGCGCCGCCATCTTCTGATTATGTTGGAGTGTCAGGTCCTCGATCTGCTGATAAAGCGTCCGCTTCTGGTCATAGGTCAGGCCATTGACGGCGAGTTCCCGTTGCAGGGCCGTGAGGTCGTTTTCATAAATCTGGTCCGTGATCGCGGTTTCCTGCGCGATCTCGTCGGACCCCGATATCAGGCCGAGCGACTGCTTTGATTTGATATGGCCGAGTTCGATTTCCAGCTTCGAGTCCGCGGCTTTCTGTTCCGAGGCAATCGCGTCCTCGTCGATTTGAATCATCCGGGCCTGGTGTTCTTTGGCCGCCGCCTCGACGACCGCCATCGCGGCCCGGTACTGCGGCCCGAGCTTTCCCCAGGTGGCCGCGACGTCGTCGGCTTCCTTTTGCGCGGCCTGGACGCGCTCGATCGAACCCTTTTCCGCTTCCTGAACGGCGAGCTGGTCCTGGGCGAGGGTTTCCTGGGCGTTCTGTAACGCGATCTGTTTATTGAGGTTGAAAATCGTGTTCTGGATATCGAACCACTCTTGGGACTTGGCCTTTGTCAGGGCGAGCTTGTCCTCCCAGAACGCCAGCTCGGCGGCCTTCGTGTCGGCGAAATAGTTGTTCGACGCCTCGAGCTGCTGTTGCAGCTCATTGCGCCAGGCCGCCAGTTGCTCGGCGCCGGTCTGCGGTGCCGTGAAGGTCTTGGTCCCGCCCGTGCCCGAACCCGTGTCCGAGGCCGCGCCCGACCCCAGACGGCTATCCCCGCCGGCGATCCCCGGGACGGCCCCGCCCTCGTTGCCGATCTTTTTCGTCAGGTCGTCGATTTTCGCCAGGTCGTCGAGGATCGCGTGTTGCTTGTCGAACCACGGATTCAATCGTTCGGCGATGGTAAAGACGTTGTTTTCCATGTCGGCGAGATGCTGCTGGGCCTCGCCGAGTTCGATTTTCAGCGTGTCGAGTTTCGTGTCGCCGATGCCCGCCATGAGATTCAGGACGTGCGCGATCGGGGCGCCGAATTCGTTCAGCTTATTGATGGCGTCCGGGATCGCGGCCGTGATCGCCAGAATATCCTGTGCGAACTCGACCAGCAGCGGCAGGAGTTTCATTATCTCGGGGACGACCGCGTCGATCGCGCCCTGGAACCCGCCGAATTTCGCAATCGCTTCCTCGCCGACCTTTTCGATGATCTTGTCGAAGATCAGTCCGAGTTCGTTCAACCCCTGCTGGAATTCCCGCGACTTCTGAATCCCTTGCTGGTCGGTCGCCAGGCCGTACTTTTCAAGGACGCTCGCGCCCTCGGCCATGACCTGATTATTCAACAGGTGAAGGTCATAGACCTGCTGAATGCTGCGGCCGAAGATCGTCAGCGACGCTTGATTGCGGTCCGTTCCTTCCTTGTACTGATTGAGGGCCGTGAGCGCGCTTTCGATAAGCTGCTGGCCGTTCAGAAGGTTGCCGTTCGCGTCCCGGGTGACGACGCCTAGCTGATTGAACGCGGACTCGTTGGTCTTGAGCTGGCGCTCGAGGCGTGTCGCGGTGCTGAGATATTCGTCGGTCCCGATGCCGGCGATTCTCATGCCGGCCGCCAGATTGTTCGCGGCCTCGTTCGTGATCCCGAGGTTGAACTGCAGGCGGTCGATTTCCTCGGCGCCGCGGGTCATGGTCTCGATCACGTCGCTGATCGCATCCTTGACGACCCGGAAGCCTTCTTTCACGGCTTCCCAATTCAGGAACGCGCCCTGAAGGCCGCCCAGCGTGGCCGTCATCTTGTCCGCGCCATCCTGGACGACCTGAACCGCGTCGTTGAAGCCGTCCCGAAGGTCGCCGGTTTGCGCGCCTAGAATGACGTCGATTCTGTCAGCCATGAGGCTTTGAGACCTTCAGTCCCATATCGGCGGGGATCCCGAGCGACCCCAGGTCGCCGCGCTTATTAGCTTTTCCCTTGGCCGTCCTACCCTTCGCGGGCGTGACCGGCTCGGGCGGTTTCCAGCCGAAATATGCCGCGACCTGTTTCATCGTCGCTTTCATGCTGGGATTATTCGCCCAGCGTTCATTCAGCAACGTCAGGCGGGGGATGGTGATCTGGTCCTCGACCTCGGCGAACGTCCAGCCGAGCGTATCCGCAAGGTCGACGATCAGCCGCTCGTAGTCGAACTTTCCCCCGCCTTGGCTTCCCCCGCGGGCTTGCTGCCCGCAGGCACGAACCCGCTAATGTCCAGCAATTGCGCGACAGCTTTCATCAGAGGCTGTAGCTCGTCGGCCTGCACTTCTTCAATCAGCCAGTCGACGGTCATGTCCGGATAGTTCCGATTGAGCGACGCCAGGATGATGATCAGGCAACCCCGGACCTTTTCCTTGAAGGTGCTGGCGCTGCGAAGCGCCATCGCGCCGGATTCCTCGATCATCACCAGTCCGGTGATATTCAGCGGGGGCGCCTGATGTTCGACGCCCCCGATCTTGACGACCACGCCGGGCCGTATAGCCATTTGAGTCTCCCTTTGTCGGTTACTCGATGGTCGACCAGGTAAAGAGCTGGCCGGCGTCGTTGACGAAACAGTCGAAGTCGATCTCGGGGATCAACCAATCCTCGATCTTGGTCTGCAGCGACCACTTGTTCGCCACGCAATTGACGAACTTGAACACGACCTCGTTCCCGTTGTACTGGCCCATGAACACGGCCTGGAAGATCGGATTGATGCCGAGCTGGGTCGCGACGATGGTCGTCTTTTGGTTCTGGCCCGCGCCCGTGCTGGTCTTGGCATAGGTGATCGTGACGCCGAGGGTCGTGTCCGCTGCCGCGAAGGTATAGACGCCGGCGCCGCTGACCGAATACTGGCCGGTCGTCGGGCCGCTCGCGACCTTGGTCAGTCGTCCGCCGCCCGGACCCGTGAGGGTGAAATAGACGCCGAGGTCGGTATCGAACGTCGCGCCGCCCGCGACCGTGACCTGATAGGGCGTGCCGGGGATCGTGTCAGTCTCGGCAGTCGGAATGACCAGCAGCCCGGTGCCGGACGCCTGGCCGAAGAAGATATCGTTGACGAGCTGTCCAGTGATTTCCGCAAACTTGGCCTTGCCCGTGACCTTCATCGAGCCGCGCGCGACGAACTCCGGAAAGTTCCGGCCGCCGAATAGCGGCTTGTTCGTGGCGGAAAAGTCGATGGTGATTTCCTGGAAGATCCCGCAGGGGAACGGCTGCCCGAGGTTCACGTCGTTGCGCGTGACCCAGAGTTGGCCCGCGCCGAATTCAACCTGGCGATTGCTGCCCGACATAGCTTTATCCTTTCATCGTGCGCGGCCGCATCGGGCTCCGGCGCCTTTCATATCACGGAATTAGAATTTTGACCGGGATCATGGCAATGGCCTGACCCTGGATCATGCCTTCGCGAATCTCGACCCGGCCCTCGATCCACGCGCGAAACACCAAACCTCCCAGGGTTTGGACGTTCAGCGCCACGTCGCCAGGCGTCGTCGGCTTCAGCGCCGACGCCACGGCCTGGATCAGCGCATTGATGGGCGGCGAGACGAGGATCGTCGGATCCGTGCCGACATTTGAATAGATGATCAGGTCGACCTCGAGCGCGACCACGGGCGGCAGGCCGCGAACGCGGCGCCAGTCCTCGGCGTTCTGAGTCATAAAAATGGCCGGCTGTTCCGGCGTCTCGGTCCAGGACTTCCAGCGGCGCGAATGCGTTTTGAAGGGCGCTGCATTCCAGACCAGATTGAACAGCGCCTCATAGATGGGTTCGCGGTCCGTGTCGTCGCCGCCGACGTTCGCGATGCTCATGGCGACCACCACGCGACGGCCGCGGCGATCAGGCAAACCACGATGATGACGCCCAGCCATATGGCGCGCTGGCTGGGGCCGCGGCCATAGTCCGGCATGGGATAGTTTGGCGACCTATAGCCCGGCGGCAGGCCCTTGCCTTTTCCCTTGCCGCCCCTCATGCCCGCACCGCAGCGGTCAGGGCCTCGCCGATAATATCGCGGATCCTCGGCGTCTGGTCGGCGAGCGCCGATCGCAGGAACGACCGCTCGGGATAGACCGCCTGGTGAGCCGAGACCGTGACCTGGATGGGTTCCGGCAACTCACGGCCGAATACCTGCGTCTGGGTCCGGATATGCTCGCGGACCGTCACGGTCAGGCCGAATTCATGCACGGCCGCATATTCGACATTGGTGCCGACGCTGGCCTGGACGCTATCCGACGTGTTTTGGCTGAGGACATTGATCGAGCGCGACAGGGTGCCGGTGCGCCGCGCCAGGGGGTCGCCGGATAGCTTGCTGGACTTGATGTAGCCCTGCAGGCCGACGGCGGCTTCCATGATGGCCGTTTCGAGCAGCGCCCTAGTCTTGGCCGGGATGCCGCGCAGCCGCGCGATGACTTCGCGCTGGCCGAGCAGATAGCCGGTGATCACCCCGTCAGCCATCAGGGGGTAAACCAGGACTTGTATTGCTGAAGGCCCGTCAGCACGTCCGGCGGCATGTCCTTGATGGCCCAGCTTACGGTCGTCGCGCCGCCGAGCGAATTCGATGTCTCGCCGATCCGCTTGCTTTCCCGGTAGCGCCAGGCGATCAGGCCGATCACGTTTTGCTCAAGATCGGTCGGGATCGTGGCATAGCCGGCCCGGTAGCTGATCTGGACGTTCTGATATCCGGCGCTGAACCCGTAGCTCCGCAGGTAGATCGTCGACTGGTCGAAGGCGAAGCCCGGCAGGTTCGGCGATGCCGATGCCGGGACGACGGTGCCGTTGATGCCGACGCCAGCGACGGAAATGATCGGGAAATTCTTGAGTACTTGCTTTTGGTGCGAGCCGCCAAGCCCGTTATAGGATTCGACGTAATCGGCGGCGAGAAAATGGCGGTTGCAATAGGTCTCGACCCAGGCCGACAGCGCCGTGATTAGCCGCTGCAGCAGGGCGTCGTCCTGGCCGACGATTCCCGCGCTCGCGTATGGCGTAAAAGCCGAGGTATCGAAGCCGACCGAAAACGAATTCGGGTCAATGACGGTCGTCGAGAACGGGACCAGGTTGATCTCGGTCATGCCGATGACCTGGGAAATCATTGCCTGCGCGCCGTTTCGCAGGTTGTGATTGGGTGCGCTGACGACGCCCGGGTTCGCTTTCGTGATCGCCGTAATGGGGACGCCCTGCATCCCCAAATACGACTTAACCGCGGAAAGCGTCGTCAGGTCGCCCATTGATCAATCGGCCTTGCTGTCGATATCCGCCTGGACCAGGGCCCGCAGGTCCTCGACCTTGGCGCTGTCCGAGACCTTGATCGAATTGTCCTCGCAATAGGCCAGCAGGTCGGCCTTGTTCATTTTCTTGACGTCTGGCGCATCTGGCGCGTCGTTCGGCTCCTGGTCGGTGGCGACATGCAAGCCGTGAGCCTTCAGGTCGTCGACCGCCGTATCGTGAACCGACACGATCCCGTTGGCGTCCGGCTTGTATTCCTTGCCGCCATGCGAAACCGTGCCGCGGTAGCCCTTGGGGACTCTCATATTGGTAGGCATTTCAAACCTCGCTTTGTGGGTTGCCCGATAAAGGGCCCGGGCGACCGAAGCCGCCCGGGGAGTTCAGAGGGAAAGCGCCGTCACAGCGCCCGAGCTTACGCCGGGGCGATGTTCGTGATCACGCCCAGCGCGGGCGGGAAATAGTGCTGCAGGACCTCGTCCGCATAGACGCCGTACTCGTATTTGCGGGTCTTGAGCGGCCATTCGAGTTGATAGTAATCCTGCCGGCAGAGAACCCGCTTCACGTTGCCGACGTTCGACAGCGGATAGGGGATCGTGTCGGTATCGAACAGGACCGTTCCCGGCGGCAGGTTCGGATGGATCTCGACCGGGATCGCCTTGGCGCCGTTCATCGTGAACGGATTGAGATAGGCCTTGACCATGACGCCGCCGGTGATCTGGCCCTGTTCAACCGTGAAGTTGAACCGCTGGGCGCCCGAGTTCGCGTTCGAAAGCACCAGCTTATTGAGGCTCTGCATTTCCTGGCTCGACACCCAGATTTTGTCGGGCGACAGGCGGTAATTGTCCCAGCGGTCTTTCAGCAGGTCGTTGAACTGGGTAATGCCGCCCGCGCCGTCGGACGTGAGCGCCGTGCCCGTGCCGACGACGCCGGTCGCCAGCGACTTGACGTAGGCGTTCGAACCGGACTTGAAGGCCTGGTAAAGCAGGCCGTCGAAAACGGTCGAGTTCTGGGACCAATCGGTCGTCCCCAGGCTCGCCGCCGTCTGGTTGCCCGCCGCGGCCGGGGTCGTGAGGATCGCGGAGTTGAGGGTCGTGATGGCGCAGATTTTTTCCGAACCCGCCAGACCGGCATACCACGCATAGCCGAGAGCGCCGGTCTGGGCCGTGACCGAGACCTTGAGCGTGTGGGTATTGTTCGAATCGTTGGCCGTCGTGACCGAGCCCGCAGCCGACTGCTTCGCCGCGCCGCCGCCATAGACCGTGACCGAGCCGTCGGCATTGACCCGCGAAACCTGGGACCGGACGCCATTTGCCCCGACGACGCCCGTGGCGTAGCCGTTCAGCGTCAGGCCGACGCAAATCACGCTATAGGTCGTATTGAACGCGAAAGTCCCGCCGGTCGTGCCATCGGTCACGGTCGGCGTCCCCGTCTGACCGAGCGGGAACGACGTGTCGCCGCCGAGCAAAAGCTGCTCCTCGGCGATCATCAGCGAGCGGAGCAAGCCCTGGACGGCGCGCGCGCGAACGTCGTCGAAGGTCGCGCCCGCGTATTGGGCTTCGAACGTGACGTAATCCTCGAGGCCGATGCCGCGGAAGGCCGCCAGATAGTCGGCCGTGGTCGAGGTGATCACGCCGCCGCGGTTGCCCTGGTCGACGCCGGGCTCCAGCAGGGTCGTATTGACGCCCGTAATCGCGCGCCAATTGGCCTGAATGCCGACGCCGCCGGTGACCCGCGGGATGATGTTGCGGAGCGGCGTCAGGACCGGGTACAGGAGCTTCGCTGGCGCCTCAAGGTCATAAGCCGTCAGGCCCGAGGTCGCCGAGCCGGACTGTAGCCAGGCCTTGGCCAGAATGTCGTCGGCGGGCTTCTGCCAGGACTGAGCGAGCGCCGCCCGGACCTTGGCTAGGGTTTCTGTCGTGAGATTGTCGATCATGGATTAGCCCCTTGTCAGCCCGGCCCCCTCAGAGGTCAACGGGCGGTGTGGCTTGCCAAAGGCCGCTATTGGCTTTGGTCCCGTCCCCGGGCCCGGGCGACCGTCCCCGGCCGCCGAATTCGTCAGCGCGTCGTCGCCGGTACGGTCCGCATGCCGCCGGCCTTGTGCGCGAGCTTGATCATTTCCGCCGCGCGCTGTTCCTCGGGCATGGCCGCCAGGCGCTTCGCCATATCGTCGATCGTCTCGTCGCCGGCGGCCTTTTCCATGGTGGAAGCGCCGTCCTGTTCCTTGGTCACGGTGACGGCCGTGCCATTGAGCGCGCCCTTGGCGGCGGCCGGCAGGGCCTCGAGTTCGGTCACGCGAGCCTTGGCCTTCGCCAGGCCGTCGACCACGCCCTTAACCCAGGCGCCCAGTTCCTCGTCGCCCTTCGCGCCGTTGGCCTTCGCCAGGGTAAGAATTTCCTGGACGACCGGGGCCAGGGCCGCGGCCTTTTTCATTTCCTCGGTCGGCGCGGCCTTACCCATGCCGCTGCAGTCCGCGCCCATGTTGGTCGCGTGATCGTGGATGGCCTGCAGCCGGTCCTTGTTCGCGCCCGTCTGCTTCCCGCTGGCCTTCGCCATGTCGCCGAGCTTGGCGGCCAATTCCATGACCACGACCACAACGTCGCTGGTGTCCATGTAGCCCTTGACGGCTTCGTTCGATTCTTCGGCCGCCCAATCGGCAAAGATGCTGGCGGCGTCGACGGCCAGCTTCTTGAGCCGGCCCGGGATCGGCGAGGCGTCGCCTTCCTCGGCGGCTTCATAGGCTGCGCTGCTGGCCGCATAGGTGATCGACATGACTACGGAACCGAAGTCCGTGACGTTCCAGATGGCCTTTTTAAGGTCGCCCGTGGCCAGTGCCTTCGCGAGGTCTGTCGGCGCGGCCGAGCCCATGGCCTTCGCCAGCGCCCCGCCGGCGGCCGCCACAAGGGCAGCCTTGGCCGGGTCGGCGACCGGCGCCTTACCCTTCACGCCATCGCGCGCGGCCTTGGCCATGGCGGCTTCCAGAACCGGCAGGTCCTCGGCCTTGTCGAGGCCGATCGCCTTGCCGATCGCGATTTTGTCGCCCTTCGCCAGGACGTCGGCCGGCAGTTCGGCCAGCTTCGCGATATGGGGCGCCAGCGTGTCGGCGGCCTTGTGGTCGGCAACTGCCTTCGCCAGCGCGCCTTCGACGTCGGCAAGGGTCCCGGTCTCGATCGCCTTCGCCAGCGCGTCGCGCGCCGCGGAGGGCTCAAGCGCCTTCGGGTTGGCGTCGAGCAATTCCTGGTAGCGTTCCGCGTCGGCCTTCTGGCCGAAGGTCTTGCCGTCGCCCGTGGCCCAGACCTGCGATAGGTTAGCGCGCGCGGCGAATTTCCGCATTTCCGTCGAACCGTCGGCCTTGACCATGCTGAAGGTCGCCGAGGGGATGCAGGGCATATCGACGAGGGAGATTTCGGACGGTCCGGCCGTGTACCGCTTGAGGCTCGGGTCCGCGACGTCGTTCCACTTTTTCATGAACCGGCCGCCGGGGGAAATGCCGGTATAGACGCCGGCCTCTACCTTGGCCCATTCCGCGTCGTCGACGACGTGCACGACGAAACTGATGCTCTTGCCCATGTCGTCATAGGCGATGGCGTCGACCCGGCCCGCGGCCGTCATGCCGTGCATGGCGCGGACGTTGCCATAAGACTTGCCGCCGCTGGCCTTGTGCATGTCGGCCGACCACTGCTCGAAATACGGCTTCGACGTCGCGTAGTCGAAAACCTCGCGCGAGCGATCCGGGGTCTCGTCAATGCTGGCCTCGACGGTCCGCTGGGCGGCGTTGACCTTGCGAAGGGGGATGAGAATGCCGTTCATGAGTCGTCGCCTTCCTCTTGGCTATCGTCGGACACAATGGCCGCGACGTCGCATCGGCAATTTATATGGGCTGGGGGCGCATCGTCCCCGGAAGCGAAATTCTCGTCGAGGCCGATCGGCCCCTGGTCGGCGTTGTCCTCGCAAAGGCCGTCGTCGTCCTTTGCATCGTAGTCGTTCGACAGCAGCCAGACCTTTTTCGACACGACCCCGGAACGGCGATATCCGTTCATGGCCCCGGTCGAGTTCGCGCGGTTGAGTTCAGTTTGCGCGATGGTCTCGGCGCGGGCTTCGCTAAAGGAATATGTCGTTTCGAGTTCGGTAGCAAGGCGGTCGCGCGACCAGCCTTCGTTGATCGCCTGGGAAACCGTGCCGCGGATCATGTCGCGGGTCGATTCGGTGATGGCCCATTTCGCGCTCGGGTTCTCGATCCAGACGCCGTCGATCTGCTTCATGCCGACGAGTTCCGCGGCGCGGGCCTGCGCGTAGTCGAGCGCGTCCTGGTGGACCTGGTCGAGTGCGTTCGTGGCCGTGACGCCAAGCTGCGCCAGGACCGCCTTGCCCGCGTCCTCGAGGACCGAAGCAAGCTGTTCCTCGGTCGGGTCGATCAGGATTTGCCAGGCGGAAAAATCCAGCGACGCGAGAATGATATCGGCCGACTGATCGGGGTCGGCGTTTTCGTCGAGGTTCTGGGCCTTTGCCATCTTTCCCATGGCGGCGGTGATCTGTGTCGCCAGGTCGCGCGCGAGCTTGGGCCAGGCGGCGGTGATCGCCTTGACGTATGCAGCCTTGACCTTGTCGAGTTTCGCGCCGTCGATCCTAGCGGGCTTCACGACCTTATGCGCCGCGCGTTTTGCGAAAGGTCCCGCCGCCTGCCGGGGCGCCGTCCTTTCCCGACTTGTCGTTGGCCGGCTGGCCGCCGCCGAATGGCTGTTTCGGCAGACCGGTCAGCGGGTCGATTTCCGGACCTGAATTCAGGCCGACCAGCTTCAGCCGGTCCTCGGGCGACAGGTCGAGGAAGTCCGCCAGCAGAATAGGACCGCGCTGGGTGTAAATCGCGTTCCCCATGCCGATCGCGTCCAGGCCCAGGTCGGCCCGAATATCGTCGATCGACTTGCTGCCGTTCTTCAGATAGACGTCATTCGAAGTCGCGAGCGCGCCCTCGTCGATCTTTTCATCGTCGACCCAGACGAACTCAAGATCGGGCGCCTTCATGTAGACCCGAATAATCCGGTCCATGACGCCCTTGATGAATTTCAGCAGCGGTTGAATCCCTTCCTCGGCCGCCTGCTTCATGGCGGTCTCGGCCGTGGCGCGGTTCATCATCTTGACGAACGGCGTCGGGGGGATGCTGAAGGCGAAACAGACGACGCGCGCGAGCCATTCGTCGTATTCGTCCTTGATCATCGGCTCGCGGGTGGGGACGTAGTTTTTCGCGATATCGCCGGGGACGAACTTTGCATGGCGGCGCTGGGCCGTGTCGCCCTCGAGCATCGCGTCCCAATTGCTTTGAAAGCGTTTGATTTCGTCCGGGTTCCAGGTCGCGGGCACACCGATCAGCGCGTCCGGGATATTGCCCTCGGTGTAATACTGAAGCTGGGCCGTTTGGCGGCGCAGCGCGATATTGACCGTCGTTATGATTTGCTCGACGGGCGAATATCCGTAAAGGCGCCGCGTCCGAAAGTTCCTCGGCAGATACAGCAGGTCGTCGCGCGTGTAGTCGGTCGCGGGCAGGCCCTTGATCACCTGCTGATAGGCGACGGAAGGCGGCAAGGGCGTGCGGCCGCCGTTGTCGACCTTGCGGACGATCGTCGCGCCGTCCAGCAGGTCCAGAGAATATAGGTCGTCGAGGATCGCAACGGCGCCAGCGTCGTCCGGTGAATTTCGCCCGTTCCTTCGCGCCTGGCCGCCGATCGTCGGCCGCGGATAAATGGTAGCGGCGTCGATGACGAACATATCCTCGAGGAAGGCGCGCAGCCAGACGCCGAACTCGTGTTCCTTGTCCGGGAAGGCCAGGAACGCCTCTAGCGGCGCGATCCGGGCATCCTGCGGAGATCCGGTCTTGGGTTTCGGCTCGCCCGGCTTCATTCGCTTGGCGATCGACCAGCCGAGCTTTTCAATCTGGTCTTTCCGGGTTTCGATCACCAGCCGCAGCAGGTCGTAGTTGTCCGCCAGGCCGATCAATTGGCCGAAGCTGACGGCCTCGTTGGCGCGCGGCGCCTGCTGGGTATTGACCGCGAACGGATAGTCGAACTGCCGGCCGTGGGCCTGTTCCTGGGCGGTCGGCAGAAGCGGCTGGCCGGGGCCGAAGAAATCATCCGGTGCCGACGCGCCGCGGACCGTGTAGCTGACGCCGCGGACGACGGCGTCGATCACGCTTGAGGCTATCCCGGTCTTGACGCCTTCGCTTCGCTGATTCTTGCCGGCGCGCGGATTTGCGGCGTCGGTCACGGATAAAGGACCGGGTTGGTCGCGCTCAGGGCCGTATTGCGCATGAGCAGTTGGGTGGGCGCGATCGCGGTGCCGAGCAGCCAGCCGGTGTTATTTGCCGTCAGGCTGCCGTCGCCGTTGGCGTAATAGGGCGTGCCAGGCGTCAGCCCCGAGAAGCCGGAAGCGATGCCGTCCGTCGCGACCGCGGCATTGGCGCCCGCCGCCGCGCTGCTTTGTGCGATTCCGAGGACACCGTAGTTCGCGACGAACGACGTGGGCGTGATGATATAGGCGAAGGAGCCAGTCGTGCCGCCGCCAACGCCGAGGACAGCCGTCGAGCTAATCGGCGCGATGTATGTGGCGAGCAGCAGCGTAATCTGCGGCGAGACCGTCGCCGTTGTGCCGCTAACCGACGCTTCGCTAAATGGCGTTGTATTGAGCGCCCCGGTGACGACTGAACTGCTCGACGGCGCGACGATCTGTGCGCTGGAGGCAGCCAGCGCAGCGCCCGAACCAAGCGTGACAGTCGTGCCTGAAATACTCGCCACCCACAACTGAATGGCGGCGGAGGTGCTTGTGATCGCGGCGATATGCGTGGAGTCCAGCGACAGGATAGAGCCGTAGGAATTACCAAATCCCTTGAAAATAGTCGCCGTCGTACCGACTAACTGATTAATAGCACCGAGCGTTATGGTTGTGCCGGAGACCGTTCCCGCCGAGACAAACGCCCCGGATGGGCTGCTCCACGCGATCACGAATGCCGATGATGAGAGTGGAGTTGAACTTATCGCTATGCCTGCCGACGACCCGCCACCGCCGCCCTGCGGCGTGACCGCAGCACTCGGGAAGGTGACAACCGTGCCGGTCAGCAGGCCGCAGATCGTGCTTTGAAGGTTGCTGTTGGCGCTGTCCGAATAGTTGACGACGAAGTGTGTGCTGTCGAGGGCCGAGATAAAGAACCCGCGATTGGTCGTCGTCCCGATGACGACGCCAGACCCAAAGGTCGGCACAGTCGTCGCCACCGTGGCGGAGAAAATCGTGATCTTATTCGCGTTCGTGCTGTCGGAAATGCCGATCACGAACTGCGTCGAACTGACCGGGACTATGATCGCCGGAATGCCGGTCGTAGCCAGAACCGAATTGACCGACGCGCTGAAGCTGACCGGGGTTCCCGCCGTGACCGTGGTGCCGGAAATCGTGCCGACAACGACCGTCTGCTTGGCCGTGTTCGTGCTGTCCTGATATGAGACAACAAAGGTCGTGGAGTTCAGCGCGATGACGACAAATCCAGCAGTCGTCGAGGCGCTGAGTTGAACCGGCGTTCCTGCTGTGACAGTCGTGCCCGATATGCTGAGGGCAACCGCCCTCATGCTGCTGGAATTCGTCGAATCCGTAAAAACGGCAACGCCCAGCGTCGAACTGAGCATTACGGCGACCATTTTGTTAGAAGCGGCCGTCGTCGCCGGTGCATTCGTGCTGGCCGAGAAATTCACCTGTCCGGCGAAGTTGATCAGCGGGGCAAAGGCGCCCGCGATCTTGCCGGAATTGGCGCTGCTCAGGGTGACGGCGTTCCCGGCGGTGACGGTGGAATTAGGATCAACGGTGAATGCCTGGCCGACCTGCTGCGCCTGTGGCCCGGGCGTGACCGTGACCTGTTGCGCGTCGGCGAACGGCGCCAGCAGCAGCGCCAGCGCGAGGACGAAACCGAATAGGCGCCTCACTGGACCGCCCCCTTGATCGCGCCGGTTATGACGCCGGTCGTCTTAGTGAAGGGCGTCGTGGCGGAGGTGAGTATCGCCGTGATGCCCGTCGAATAGGCGGCGGCCGGGCCCGGATTATAATTGATCGAGGCCGACCCATTGGCCGGCAGCGGCACGAAATCCAGCGGCGTGATCGCTCCGTCGGCGGGCGCCGACGTGGCGTTGACGACCACCAGGAAGCCCGGCGTCGCCGTGAGGTTTGTGGCATAGACGGAATAGAGGCTTCCGGCGCTGGCCTTGAGGACGTGGTTATTTTCCGCCGAGGCCGAGACGACCGGCGTTATCGTCAGGCCGTTCTTGGTCGAGATATTCCCCAGGGCGTCGACCGCCGCTTTCTGGCTCGTTACCGTGCCGTCGTTGAGCGCCGTCGAGGACGAGCCGCCGATGCTCGCCGTTACCGGTAGGGGATTGGCCGCCGTGACGGCCGTCCCGCTGAACCAAAGCTCGACCGGCGAGGCCGCCATCGCCAGGGGGACCCGATACAGATAGGCCGTGAACGCCAGCGCGGCCAGAAGGCCGAGCGAGGCGAGGATTTTCCGTTTCGGAGTCATGTCGTCCCCCTGGACTATGTTGCGGTAATGCCTGGCTTACGATGCCGGGTAAATCTGGCCTTCCATGTAGAAGTCCGCCGTCGCCGCCGCGCCCTGGCCCGTGGTCAGCGACAGTGTCGGGATCACGCCCGCGGCATAGACGGTCGGCAACGTGCCCGAAACGATCGTCAGGTCGAGGGCCAGCGCCGCGGCGGTCAGCGCCGAATATGCCTGCGCGGCCGCGACGATCGCCGTGCCGGCCTTGCTGGCCGCCGGATAGATTCCGCCCGCCGCGGTCGTGAGCGAGACCGAGGCATTGAGCGCGGTGATCTTGGTCGGGCGGAACTTCGCGCCCGCCGGCAGGTACATGACGAACGGCTGATCGGTCGTGACGTTCATATTCGCGCCGAGCAACCGCCCGATGTAATTCGGGCCGAGGCCGAACGGAACCGTCCGACAGCCCGCGCGCTCGAGGGTCGGAACGTCCAGCGGATCGGCGAGGAAAAAGCCCTGCACGTCCGGGACGTAAACATTGTTGTTGGGGGTCGCCTGGATCATGCCGCCGCCCGTCGGGCCCAGCATCAGAACCGTCTTAGCCATTGTGTGATTTCCCTTCTCGTTTGGCCGCTTCGGCGACTTCGCGCCGAGCCTTCAATTCCTGGCCGTAAAAGTCGATTAGACCGGTTTCGGACTCCCCGAGCATAAGCTCGGTCAAGACCCAAACGAGCGCGTCGACCCGATTAGGGGACTCTTTGCTGGTGAGCGGATCCCAGGTGCATTGCTCGTCCTCGAGCGCCGGGAAATTCCCGACGTGATGCACAAGTCCCCGCTCATACAGCGCCGCGACCGGTTCGGCCCTGACGGCCTTGCCGCGCGAAGCGACAACGTCCTTATACGACACATTTTTCCCGCTTGTCCCGTCCGGATTTTTCGCGACGGTCCGAATCACATACTCGACCATGTCGCCGCCGAAGTTTTTTTCGCCGATCACGCGGTCGGCTTTCAGCTTCGAATAGAGCGCGACAGTGCGTTCGCCCCAGCCGTTCGGCGTGAAGTGACCGGACTCGTCGGCGAGGACATAGGCCTGCCCGTTCTCGCCCAGGCCAGCGGCGATAATCCCCTGCTCGTCGTTCGTGTCCTCGTCGCCGCCCGAGGGATCGACACCGACCACGACCCGCCGCAGGGTCGGCAGCACGTCCTCGATCTTGCGCGTGTCGCGGTGTATCTCGATCAGTTCGCGCCGCCACAGCGCGCCCGGCGCCTCGGCGCGGAATGCTTCCTCGACCGTGGCAGGATACTCGCGGCGGAAATTGTGGATCCCGCGCAGTTCGATGATCTTGGCTCGCCGCCAGGTGACCTGCTCGAGGTCGAGGCCGTGCTTTTCTCGATAGGTCTTTTCCTCGCCTGTGATTTCGAAGCTGCCAGGGGTCGGCAGGCGATATTCGGGCTGCCAGAACCACGGGACGAATATCAGGATGAATTCGCCCACGCCCTGCAGCGCGTCGTTGCACATGCGATAGAACAGGCCCTGCCGGCCGGCTGACGTGGATTCCAGTATGACCTCGGTCCCGGGCGCATTCGGCACGGCCTGCAGCGCGCCTTTGACATGATCCTCGGCGTTGGGCCAATAGGCGACCTCGGACCCATGGAAATATTGGAGCGTGTCGGACCGGCCCGCGCCCTTGCTGCCGGCGGTCGCGACCGCATAGCCGCTGTCGAGCCGGTTGAACTGCAGGACCTTGGAGTTCGATTTCTTGACCGCGGGCTTGAGCAGCGCCGGGCAATGGTCGAGATATCGTTTCGTCATTTCGAACAGCGTCGTCGTCGCGTCGTCATTGTGGGTCAGAATGTAGCCCTTGACGCCCTTGCGATGGGTGATCTTCCAGAAGAAGCGGCCCTCGACCAGCGTGCTGCAGCCCTGCTGCCGGCCCTTGAGCACGATCGCGCGGATTTTGCCGACCTGCTTTAGCTGGGCCTCGAGGCGCGCGTGAATGTAAAGCTGCGCGGCGTTCAGGATCAGCGGCTTGACGGCCGCGGCCTTGGTCCGGATCCGGAGTGCCCTGGACGCATAGAGGGGAAAGTCGTCGCGCAGCCGCTGGCGGATGGCGCGCTCGCGCGGGGAAACGTCGCCGTTATTTGTCGCCATCGAGTTCGTCGAGGGCTTCCTCGTGGGTCTTGTTGCCGATATCGCCCGAATGCTCGATCTCGGTCTTGGGCTCGCGCATGCCGAGGTATTGCTTAGTCGCCCAGATGATCAGCGCCGGGACCTTGTCCGTGACCGCGCCCTCATAGAGCGATTTGCGGAGGTTCGTGTCGGCCTTCATATGGCCGGTTTCCAGTTCCTCGGCGAAGTAGCGGCGCAGCGTCGTTATGTCGACGCCCTTGGGCCGAAGCATGCGGGCGATATGCGTCTGCGGGACGCGCAGCCCGGCCATGCTTTCGACCAGGACTCTTTCCTGTTCCGTCGGCTTGAAGCTGGGCCGACCGCGCCGGTTATGTTTGATCTTTGCCATCGCGCTCGAGCTTAGCCTGTTTTCCAGTGAAGTCCTGCCAGCGCGAAAATATGACGTCGCAATAGCCGGGGTCAATTTCCAGCCCGTAGCATATCCGCCCGGTTGTCTCGGCGGCGATCAGCGTGGTGCCGGATCCCAAGAACGGGTCATAGACCGCCTCGCCGGCCTTGGAGTTGTTCCGGATCGGCCGAGCCATGCATTCGAGAGGCTTCTGTGTCCCATGGCCGGTTTCGTTTTTCCGGTTACTCGTGATTTTCCACAAGGTCGACTGCTTGCGATCTCCGGACCAGCGCGCAGTCGATCCTGCGCGGACAAAATACCAGCATCCTTCGTGTTGGGGATGATAGTGGCCGCGGCTGATCACCAGCCCTTCCTTGGCCCACACGATTAGGTTTCTGGGTTCGAAATCGACTGCACGAAAATGGCCGACGAGGTCTGGCCCCTGGCGTTCGCCGTGCCAGACATAGGCCACGTCGCCGGGGAATAGTGCCCAGGCATCCGTCCAGTCTGAGCGATCGTCATTGACGACTTTCCCGGCTGCGGCGTTCCGAGGTCGGAACGCCGTCGTTGATTTCAGATTCAGCTTTCCCGGTTGGTTCCGCCATCCCGGGTCGTAGCTGACCCCATAGGGCGGGTCGGTCACCATCAGGTGCGGCCTGGCGCCGGCGAGCAATTTTGTGACAGCGTCCGCCGATGTTGCATCGCCGCATAAAAGCCGATGCTCGCCCATAACCCAAATATCGCCCGGCCTGGTGATCGGCTTCTTCGGTACCGGCGGGGTCGCTTCCGGGTCGCCCTTGGCCCCGGCGGCGAACAGCAGTCGAAGCTCGGGCGCGGCAAAGCCGGTCAGGGCCAGGTCTATCCCCAGGTCGCGCAGTTCCCCCATCTCGAGGCGCAAAAGCTCGTCGTTCCAGCCGGCATTGAGCGCCAGCTTGTTATCGGCAACCACGTAGGCCCGCCTCTGGCCCTCGGACAGGCCCGTCAGGGTGATTGTGGGGCATTGGGGCCGCCCGAGGGCCAGCGCCGCCAGGACGCGCCCGTGGCCCGCCACGATGCCATCCTGCTCGTCGACTAGGACCGGGTTCGTCCAGCCAAAGGCCTCGATCGAGGCGGCGATTTGCTTAACCTGCTCGGGGGAGTGGGTCCGGGCGTTCCGGGCATAGGGCACCAGGGTTGCCGTATCCCGCCAGACGACGGCCAGGGCCCGGTCTTTTATAGGGGTCGATTTATTGGCTTTTTGGCGGTTTACCGCCGTTTTGCGCGCCACGATAATCAGCCATTATCGCAGCGTCATATCCGGCCCATGACCACCAGGACGACCACGACCAGCAGGACGAGGCCGAGAATGCCGATCCCGCCGCCGCCGAAGCCGTAGCCATAGGCATAGGGGCCGTTCGTCCAGTAGTGGCCGCCGGTGCCGCCGAGGCCGCCGAGGACGAACAGGATCAGCAGGACGATCAGGATTGTTCCGAGCATTTCGCGCCTCGCTTCAAAAGGTCGGGGCCCGGATCATAGACCCGAGCCCCGGTTTTAGCTACTTGCCCGGCCGCGGCTCGCGCGGCTCGGTCGGCTTGGGATTCGGTGCCATTGGGAAAGTCTCCATGGATTGAGGCGCGGCATGGCGCGCATGGAATCAAACCTTCCGCCAGTCCGTTGTTCCCCGGTCACGGCGTCTTGGCCGCGCCGTCGCCCTGCTGCTGCGCGGGCTGCTGAAAAACGATCGGCTGCGGCGTCGCAACGGTCGCGCTCGGATGCCACGCCGCATAGATAGCCACGACGACGGCGGCAATTGATATCGCCAGCGTGACGTTGCCGTCGATCCCCTTGCGGTTTTCGGCCGCGCCGATCTTGAGGCTTTCGATTTGCAGGACACGGCCCTCAAGCCGGTTAAGCGAGGCTTTCACGTCCTCGACCTTGCCGTCGAGGCCTTTGCCGATTCCCGCGATATTGGCGCCCAATAGTTCGATTTGGCGGGTGAACGCGGCCTCGCTTTTCTGGACCGCCCGGTCGTTCGCCTCGTTAGTCTGCTGGCCGAGGTCGCGCGCCGATTGTAGGGCCGCGGCCAGCGCCGCGCTTGCCGCCGTCGTGCGTTCTGTATTCCGGATATCGCGCTCTTTGAACCGGTTGTCGATCGAGGCAAACCGTTCCTCGCCCATGTTCCGGATCGCGCGAAGTTCGGTTTCCAGCGTCCGGACCAGCCCTTCCGCGTGTTCGCGGACGTGCCCGACTTCACGCAACAGATTGTCGGTCGTCAGCGACGTGGGATCAGGGTCGGGCTTTGTGATTGCGGGCTGCGGGGCCAATGGCTTCCCCCTGGCTGGCGCCTGCATTGAGGCTGCGACAGATAGCCACAATTTTGCCCGCGGCGCTATGGGGTCCGGGTTGACGGGACGTTAACCGCTTCCAATTCCGGGCGCCGGCGGCCCGGCGTTCCTTGGCGCTGATTTTTTTGAGCGGCCGAATGACCGGGAAAATATCTATGACGGGCGCCTTGTCGTCATAGAGGCGCAGCAAGACGGCGGCGCTGGCGAATTTTCGGGCGTCGAACTTCTTGGGGTTTAGCCACGCATCCCCGATCATGCGCCGCGCCTGCCGCGGGGTCATGCGTCGACCCATCGGGCCCGCGTCGTCAGGACCTCGCCGACATAGGCTGGCGAAACTCCGAAGGTCTGGGCGACCGTGCGCGCCAGCCAGTTGTCGAAAGATTCTTCGACGCCGGGCACGAACCACGGACCGGCCGACAGCAGCGAACGGATCGGCATTAGCAGGCCCGACCGAACGACGATCGGCGCCGCGATGGCGCCCGCGAGGACGCCGAGGAAACCGCGCCGGCCGATCATGGTTCAGACGCCAGCGAATGCGGTTTCGGGTATATCGCAGTCCAGCCGCAGGCCTCATTAAGGCAAGCGGTCTTGGTCGCGCCATCCTGTTCGAAGGTGTGCCCGTCGCGCAGGAAACCTTCGACGTCGTGCTTTGTCCCTGACCCGCAGCGCGGGCAGCTAGTCGGCGGTTCGGCCCAGGGCTGCAGGCCTTCGATCGTGTACCGCTTCTTCAATTCCGCCTCCCGCGCCAGTGAGGCGTCGAGGCTACGCTTTAGATGACGGTTTTGCCAGACCAGGCCCTCGTTCAGGCTTTCACCCTTGCGCTGATTTTCGAATCCGGTCCGCAACGGTCGATGGCAGTACGGGCAGAGAACCGGGTCGGTCCGGACGATCCCGCCGCAGTGCGGGCAACGGAATTCCGCGACGGCGGCTGTTTCTCGGTTCATGGCGCCTTGCCTTTCGGGGATGCGCCCAGGGCGGCGTCGAAGCCGCAGGTGCAACCGGGCGCACTCTCTTGCGAAATTCTGCCATCGGCGTGGAACGTGACGATAGTTCCGCAATCTGAAAGATGCCGTCCAAACTTGCGCAAATCATCCCGCAGGCGGTCGCGGTCGGCCTCGGCTGCCCGCTTGGCCGTGTGGCTGGCCTCGATCTCACGGAACATTTTGCAAATCTTATCGAAGCGGGTTTTGCATTCACTCAATGCAGTCGGGTTGCCGAACGCCATATCCACCGCTCGCAACTCGGCCAGCGCGGCGCGGAGTTCGCTGATGAGCCATTGAAGGTTCCGATAGCCAGGCGCCACACCGGCTTCGACCAGCTTCTCGATCTTGTCCAGCCGCCCCTCTATCTCCGCAATCCTCTTTTCGGTGCTGTCAGCCATGGTCATATAACCCACCAGATGATTGAGGCAGAGATCACCAACACTGCGGCTGCGACGGCCTTGGTCGGCCAGTCAAACGTACCGTCGCGGCTATCCGGCGAGTAGATTTGTCCGCCAGCGCCCCACGGATCGCGACAGATTTTTGTGCCGGGATGGAAGCATCTGCCATCCGGGCAATCACATTGCTTCCTGTCAGCCATGGGGAGGGGCCTTGCGGTAGCCTGCGGCGAGGATGGCGTCGGTGATCTTGTCTGCCGCGTCAGTTAGCTGATCCGGCAATTCATGCATGACCATTGCAAACACCTTCGCCCGCTCATCGGCGCTCGCCGCTGGTGGGGCAGAGAGGGCGGCTTTAAGCACCCTGAACCATCCGCAGGTGCAGCCCGTTTCTCCGTGACTGCTGGCGACGGAAAACTTGCAGTCGCGCTTGTGCCATCCGAACTCGATCAATTGTTCAATCAGCCCGGCACCCCCCACCCTCGGCGCTGCCGGCGCGGAGAGGCGGCGGGCGGCTTCGCGGAGCATTTCAACAGCTCTGCCCATGCGTCCAGTAAACACGGCGTCAATGCCAGACGCTTCTCGAACCATTGCCTCGGCAAACTCGGCGTCACTCAGCAGCGCCACGTCCTCGGCCTTGGGCGGGCTCATTTCATTTCCTCGTAATCCAGAAAGTAGGTTTGCCCACAGACCTCGCAGCGAGACCGCTCGCCATCGAAGCCTTCGTAGGTGCATTTCATGTTCTCGCATTCGCCGCGCTGGTTGGGCTGCGGTGCCTTGCACTCGGCCTTGGGCGGGGTGGTCATGGGGTCACCTCGTAGGTTATTTTTGCTTTCACACAACGCCAGCCCTTGGCCGTTGCCTTACTCCATTTTAGCGGGCCAGGGACCGTGCAAAACTCCTCGATGGAACCCTTGCGCGTATTATTCATGGCGTAAATCCAGTAGCCGGGTTCAACGTTGACCACGACCCAGACGGTCTTTGCGCGCTTCATGGGGCACCGAGGGCGGCGGATAGGCCGCAGGTGCAGACGCCTGTGACCATGCCCGAATAGTCTCCCATGCACGGGTCAATGTGCCTCGCATACTTCACCAACTCCTTGGCCCGGGCCTCGGCGGCTTCGGCGCGCCTCATGGTCTGCATGTATGCCTTTTCAAAACCCGCTGCATTGTCCTCCGCCTCCGCCAGCTTCGCCGTGAGCGCAAGATGGGCGCGGGCGAGGGCGTTGTGTTCGGCAAATATCTGACCGCCGGTTAAGCCGAGCGTGTTCCGTAAGTCCCACTTCCTCACCACCACCTCGGCGCTGTCGCTCATGCTGGGTTTTTGTTCGCTCATCGGCGAATCCTCCCTGAAATTTCCTCGCCGCGTGGCGGGTTCGGGAATGCCGCGTGGTTTGTGCCGGGGATCGGACCCCATGCGGCCTTCGGGTTCGGCGGCTGGCCCTGGAACGGGCCGTTCCTGAGATAGGACGACCGGACCGGCCCATATCGTTCAGCCTTCGCTTCCTTAGCGGCCGCCCGAAGCTGCGCGATTCGCTTATCGTTCTCGGCGTCGATGATCGCCATTTCCTCCGGGCTGCGCTTGACCTGCTTGTGCGGCGGTTCCTGCGGCGCGCGAGGCTGGCGCAGCGGCATCCTGGATACGACGCCGACGCGCCGGAACATTTCTTCAAGGGGCGCGGCGATCTCCGACAGGAATGCGTGAAGCTCGGCATAGCTGGGCAGCCATTTGAACCGTTCTGCGGCCGACCGCAGGCTGTCCTTGGTGTAGCAGGCGCCCGGAAATTCTAGCAGGCCGGCATAGGCGAGGATCTTGGCCTTGGCGTCCTCGGCCGCGGTCGAGCCGGCGCACAGCAGCCCCAGAGAGGCGAGCCACTTTCTCACGTCTGGTGTCGGCGCGCGGGCGCACTGTGGTTCGAGCTTGGCGCAGGCTGCGATGGCGTCGCGCTTCAGCTCCGCGCTGACATAATCGGGCGGCATCCATTTCCCGGGCACCATTTCGCCGCCGTACCCGTCATCCTTCGAAACCCAGCGGCTCGGCGTCTTACAGGTCTCCGTCAGCAATGAGCTGAGCGAAGCCGTTACGATGGCGGGTAGATTTTCCACTTTTGCCTCCACGGTTTGAGATCATTCGGCATGAATTTCGGAAGGTCGCTTGCCAGTCAAGCTTCAGGCCGCGATGGCCTGGCACGCTGCGCCAGTAATCCCGGAACTCCGGAAGGATGGCCCGCCAGTCCTGGGCTAGGGTTTCGCATAGCGAAATGCTCGTCGCGTCGGGCTGGAAATCATCGGGCAATCTGGTGCCTCGTTTTGCAGGTTGTCGCGCGCCGCTTTTTTCAAGCGGTGCCAATGCCAGTTCAGGGCTCGGTCTATCCGTAGAGGACTCGGTCTTAGAAGAAGGTAAGGAAGAAAGTAAGGGTAAGGGGGTTGGCGTTCCGTTGCCATTCGGTTGCAACACAGCGGCAACGGCCGTTGACCGTGTTTCGTGTCTTTTCAAAGCACTAGCGTTCCCAGCGCGGCGGGCGTTCTCGGCGTTTTGCTGCGACCGTAACCGCTCTGACGAAAGCCGTTTCTGGCGATAGAGGCCGTCAGGACCCAGGGTCCAGAAGGGCAGAACCGCGCCCTTAATCTGGCGCCAATTTCGGTTCACGTTCGACCGGGATATCCGCGACAGATAGACCTCGTCGGACGACAACGCGCAGCCGGGCGCACGCCATGCCGTGATAAGCATGAGCATATAGGCGCCGAACTCGGCCTGGGTCAGGTGCGTGGTATCGCCCAGCAAGGCGTCGGTAAATAGCGGCAGGGCCGGGAATTCAGCCAAAGTCCCCTAAACCTTCCTCAAGTCGCCCATGGCGGGCAAGGCGGGCGGGGCGACAACGGACTTGAGGTCCCGTGATCGCGCCCGCCCTCAGACCGGTTGCATGCCGGCCAGACGCGGATATTGCCCGAGTCTCGGCGGCGCGGTCAACGGCCTTTCGGCGCCGCAGGTTCGGAACGTCGCGTGAGCGCCGCCAGATGGCGATACGACGGGGGCCCATGCCGATGATGAACCCGACCAGCGCGTCCGTGCCGCCGGCGGCCAGCATTTCGGCGATATGCTCGTCGAGGGTCATTTGAACAGGTCGCCGTCAGCGCGCCGCTTGCGCCTCGTCTCGGCGCTGTTTCGGGCATGGTGATGGGCGTCATATTTCAGATGGCATCGCTGGCACATAGCCCGCAGGTTGTCGTCCGCGCAGTGTTCGGGCGTATGGTCGAGATGGGCTACGGTCAGGACGACGGTCGACCCGGTGACAGGGTGTTTTCCCGCGTTGCGCGCATAGCAGCGCCAGACCTCTTTGCCGGCCAAATCAGGCCGATATGGGTCGTCGGCATGGTGACTGATGCCGCATTCGCCCTCGCATTCGCAGCGCCCGCCTGACCGCTCGCGGATCCGCTTGCTGATCGCCGACCAATCCTTCGGATATCGCGCGCGGTTTTCGGCCTTTATGGGCATTTTTTCTTGCCCCGCATGGCCTCGATCGCCACGTCGTAGCAGCCGCGGCTATTGGCCTCGGCGTCCGGCCAGCCGTCCGCGTAGGGGTCGGCTTCCGCTTTCACCCCCTCTTTTGAGGGCGGAAAAATTAACATGGGGTCCGGAACTGGCGCGAATTTATCCGTCTGGTTGCCCCAAACGTCCCAGCCCGGCCGCTTTTGCCTGGCGAATAGTTCGAGGTAGGGGCCAGCCACCAGACGCTCTATCCGCTCATGGATGCCGTCAGGCTTGCGGGAGTGCTCGCGGCGCGGTGCTATGATTCCTTGGCGCACATCGGCGTTGAGGCGCTTGGGCTTGCCGCGCGTTGCCAGCAGGCATGGTTCTGTGTTGGCGCGGGTCCAGTAACCCATCCCGGCGGTCGGCGTTTTGTCGTCAGCAAAGAGGCGGTAAGGGTCGGCCTTCATCCATGAGAAGGCGCAGGTTTTATATTTGAACTCCCAGCCCTGCAGGACCGCGAACGCCTTGTCCATCACGGGCCAGCATGTCCACATGAAAACGACGCAGTCCTCGGCCGCCAATTCGCTAACAGGTAGCGCGGCAATCTGGTCAGTCGTCAGCGTGTCGTAGTGAGCGTCGACCGCCCGCGATGGATAATTGCCGCCGACCTTCTTCGGTCGGCCGCCCCACAGGCTATCGAACTGCCACGGCGGGTCAGCGAGGATCGCCCCATAATGCCCGCGCGGGAGACCTGCGAACGCGTCAGTCACGTCAGCCGCGCCGCGTGAAGGGCCCTGGCCTCGACTTCGCCAGCGCGCAGCATGGCCTTGGCGTAATCCCAGACCGCGCCCGAGTCCGATTCGTCGAACGTCTTGGGGGTCCAGCCCAGCGACTTGCATCGGTCCATGACTACCACCTTGGGATTTTTGGGATAAGCGGACCCGACGAAATGCCGCCGGACCGTCGAAACGTCGCAGCTATAGACCTCGAGGTCGAGTTCGAAACCGGTCAATTCCACCATGGCGCCGAGGCCCAGCAGCAACAGGGAAGCGTCGAGGCCGTGAAGTCGCTCGGTCAGCGCGGCTTCAAAAGCTAGAATCTCGGGCTTGTGAAGCGAGACCAGGCCCAGCAGGTCGCGGCGGAACTGCGCGAATGCCCGGCCCAAGGCTTCCCCGCCGTCGCTGTCGACCTTGAAGTTGCCGAACAGCGGCCGGTCGCCGCCGCTTGGCATATCGACGGCATAGCCCGTGGTTGTGGCGATATCGAGCGCGAGCAAGCGAGTCATAAAACGCCCTCAATCGGCGGCGCGAATCCGGAAGTCAACCCGCGCCGCCCGATGGTTACTGAACGGTCGCGTCCCCGGCCTTGTGGCCCCTGCCGAGGTTTTCCTTGTTCTCGAACTGGCCCTCGTCATGGCCGCGGGTAAACGAAATATATGCCGCGGAGTCTTTCGGAAACGACGTCTTGAAGGGCTTTCCGGCCAGCCCGAGCTTTTTGCCCGAAGCGAACGCCTGGTCGAGCATGGCCTGGGTGTCGACTTCGCTCGCCACTGTCGGCGCCGCTTCCTCGCCGAAAAGGCTGAGCTGGGCGAAGGCGAACGGCGCGCCCATGACCTTCGCGATCCGGACGTCGTCCCGATACTCGTTGTCCACGTCCTGGACCTCGCGCTTGATGTTCGCCAGATAGCGGACGATCGCGGCCGGGTTGACGCCGTGGGCCTTCGCGTCTTTCAGCACGGCCCGATATCGGCCATTGGCGGAACTGACCTTTTCCTGCGCGTCCTCGACGTTGCGCTTTTCGGTCGACGCCTTCTGGCAATATTTCCGGATTATGTCGTCGGTCACATTCGACCCGGGCTGGGTCGAGGATGGCGGGGCCTGTTCCTTGACGGGGGTTTTCCGGCCGGCTCGCGCGCGGGCGGATTTCTTATCTAGCTTGGGGGCCATGTCAGGTCCTTTCGGTTGGAGGGGGTAAGGGGATCGGGGATATCGGCCATTGTTGCGGCCCGTGTCCTGCCGCGGCGGCCGCCAATTTCCCCTTGGTTTGCTCGGGCGTTGCCCCGTCGCCCGCTCATGCTGGCCGCCTTCACGAAACGGTTAAGCTGCTTTCAGGAACCAATCGGGCAGCGGGACGCCCTTGGACTCGGCCGCCGCCTTGATATTCAGGATATGCCAGCGGGGGATTTTCCCCGTCCTGACCCAGGCGGCAACGGTCGTGTGGTGGTCGTGGTCAAGGGCCTTGGCGAGGGCTGTAGGGCCGCCGAACGCCGCGACGATGGTTTCGACCCGCTTCGGGGTCCATGCGATCTTTGCCATGCCGGGGACGTTAACGAACCCGGCCTGATCCGGTCAAGGCAAATATTGTCGTTGACAAGTTTTGACCGAATTCCTACCTTCCGCTCATTCCGGACCGATCGAGTCCGGGCCTTGACCGAAGGAATGGGCATTGTGAACGAACAGACCAGCAAGCCGACCAACCTCTACGCGACCGACGGAAGGTGCCACAACGCCGAGCCCGGGACATACGGGCACGAATGCGGCAAGCCGGCCAAATGGATCGGCACTAAGCCGGACGGTTTTTCGTCCGGGTTCTGCAATGACTGCAAGGTCCGCGGGCATGAAGCCCAGGCCTATACGGTATGGGAGCGCCGCGCATGAACGCCGCCCCGGAACTCGCCTTTTCCCGCCACACGATCCGCGTCCCCGCCGACAACCTCCGCCGCCTGCTGCGCGAGGGCGGTCAGTCGGCGAAACAGATAGCCGACGCGATCGGCGTCACGTCAGGCGCGATCAGCCATTGGGTCAAAAGCGGCAATATGCCGAAGGTTGCCCAGGTCGCCGTCGAGGCCCTGGAACGCCGCCTCGGCCGATCGGCACGGCCGACGGTCTTTATCGCGGTCGTTCATCCGGACAAGGTCCCGGCCTTCGAATCCTTCGCGGCCGCGGTCGGGGTCGAACTGTCGAAAGTGAAGGTCGGGCCATGAGCGCCTGTCCGCTTTGCGGCTCATACGCGACGCCCTGCCGATGCAAGCCGAACGCCCGCCGCGACTACGGGGACATGCAGGCGGTCCGCCGCACCATGGCGGCGCGGCGCGAACAATCTGAGACCGGCTTACGGTTGCCGCCGGAACCAAGGCAGCCAAAAGAGGGAAACGGGAAACCATGAAGCGTCTATTTTTGGCGGCGATGTTCGCCATGATGCTGCCGGCCAGCGCCTTCGCTTGGTCGAATAGCTGCGGGGATAACTGCGGGCAGGCCGCGGTCGACAACGGCCAGGCGCAGGCCCAGCAGCAGCACCAGAGTCAGAACGCCTACGGCGGCAAGGGCGGCACGGCCTACGGTGGCGCTGGCGGGCAGGGCGGGACCGGTGGTCAGGGTGGCCTCGGCGGAACGGGCGGCAATGGCTATGGCGGGTCGGCTTCCGCGACCGGCGGCAATGCCTCGGCCACGGGCGGCGCTGCGTCGTCGAACAGCGGCGGGAACGTCTTTTCGGTCAACAACGACCCGGCGGTCTCGTCGGTCGTTGTCAGCCCTTCCGCGCTATCTGGACTGGCGGCTTCGGAATGCGTCCTGTCCGACACGCAATCGGTCGGCGCCGGCCTGCAGCTCATGCAAATCGGCATCGCTGGCGCCGAGGGCACGGGCCATACCAAGCCCTATGACGAATGCAATACGCGAGCCGCATTGCCATACGTCGCCGCAGCCACGGGGCAAATCCAGGGCGTCGATACCAAGATCATCTACGCCAACATGGTCTCGACCCTGACCGGCGTTCAGGCGGCGATCGACAAGGCCAAGGGCAAGACCTCGACCGACCAGTCGTCGGCGGTTCCTGCTTCGGGCCCGGTCCAGACCGCGAGCGCCGCGCCAGCGGTCAATCCCTCCTGCATCGGGGCGAATACCAAGACGAACTGGTACGCGAATAATTGCCAGTAATCTGACTTCTGGGGAGGGTCGTCGCAAGGCGGCCTTCACCAGAGAGCAGGGGACATGGAACGCCTTGTCGAATGGTTTCTCATGGCTGCGATCATCGGAGTTTGCGTTCTGGCCTGGTGGCCGACGCTGGATTGCTCGCGGTGAAAGTGGCGGTCGTTTTCGTGATCGTGGCGGTCGTTCTTCCGACGATCATCTGCATCGCGGCCTTCGACAGCTTCGATATCTGGCGCAACCGAACGAGGAAATGAAATGCCGATCGTCCCTGGCCTGCTGACCGCCCCGCAATGGGACCTGCTCAAGGCCGCGATGCTGAACAGCGGCAAGGTTCCGCTGCAGAACAAGCGGGCGCTCCCGGACGTCGAGGTCCTGGCGAAGGGGGGTTATATCGAAATCCGCAAGGGCGAGCGGCTTTATGGCCTGACGGTCAAGGGCCGCGCCGCGATCGTCGTCGAGAGGAAAAGCAAATGACGAGCCGTGAAATAAAAGTCCGGATCCTATGGGGCCTGTTCGTGGCCGGCCTGGCGCTGTTCGTCGACATATCGCTCGACGCGGGCTGGACCGGCGCCCTGTGCGCGGCGGGCGTCGTCGTGATCGGCACGGCCGCGCTGCCGCTGAACGCCGGATGACCAAGCCGATCACGAAAATGGTCTGGCTGATCTGGCGGAAAGGCCGAATGACCGTGCATTCGACCGACAAAACCGAGGCTGAGGCCATCTATGCGCGCATGAAAGCCGACCGGCTCGGCGGCGAGGTCATTCTGGCCCGCGGCGTCGTGACGGAAATCAAAAGGAGTCCAGAATGAAGCTGTGGGCATTGATCGGCGGCTGGAACTATGAAGGCAACGACGCGCCGGCCGGCATATTTTCTACCCCTGAGAAAGCCGAGGCTGCGAAAGCCACGGCGTACAAGGGTTACGACAATATCGACGTAACCGAATACGAACTCGACGTTCCCGTCGGACCGGACGGAAAGGCGATCAAATGAGCATCCCGAAATCTATCCAGCTTCAATTCCGCACGATCGACGGCGCGCTGCTGGCCCAGGCGATCGATAATCAGGGGAACGTCGTCATGGTCGAGGCCCTGCCGCAAATGCGCGGCTATCTGGACGCGCTGGGCTTCAAATGGGTCACGGGCTCGCAAGGCGTCTGGACCCGCGAGGTCAAGGCCGCATAATGGACATTCTGGAAATCATGGCCGAGACGGACCGGCTGGCGAACATGATCAAGCCGCTGGGCTGGTCGTGGGCCGAAGTGTCCTACACCGCTGGCGCGTATCCGTGGCGGTTTACTTTCGGCGGCATCGGGCGGTCGCCGGTCTTGATCCAGGGCGAATCTCTAGCGGATGCTATTGCGAAGGCGCGCCGCTGGATATCGGCTGGCACTCCCCATGCGGGGAACGCTTGACCTTTCCCTCGACCTCGCCGAAAGTGTCGCCCTTGCAATGTTGGGAAACGCCCATGCGCGCGACCTCGGCAAAGACCCCGCCCCGTATTGACCAGCCCGTCGTCGGCTTCTATCGCATGAAGCTCGGCCGCCGCTGTCCGTGGGTTCCCGTCCGCTTCCAATTCGGACCGCCGCCCGATCCCGAGACCGGCGAACCGCTCGACCGCTCATGGCGCTGGCAGGCATTCGTCTGCGGCAACCTGGCCGACGACCCGTTCGATATCTGGACCCGCTGCTGCGGCCAGCCGATCACGCGCGCCGAATACCGCTACATGATCGACCTCGGACGCTATGCCGTCAAATACGACCCAGGCTTGCCGCAGGCGGCGCCGGACAAGCCTATCGACCTCCACGCTATGCGCCCACTCTACTGAAAGGAACCGCGCCGATGAGCGCCCAACAAGGCCACAACCTCCCCGACGATCCCGCGATCGCGCTTCAAGAGAATCTGAACGAACGCCATCATGCCTTGCTCACGCGCGCCCAGGCGTTGCTAGACGGCGTCGCGCGCGTTCCCGACGTCATCACCAGCGAGGAAGAGTCTGGCCGGATCGGCGACTTTCAAAAACAGATTACCGGCCATGAAAAGAAAATGGACGCCCAGCGGGTCGCGGAAAAGGAACCGTTTCTCGCCGCCGAGCGCGCGGTCGACGGTTATTTCAACCCGCTCCGCGTCAAACTGAAAGCCGCCGCCGCAGACCTCAATGAGCGCGACACGATATATCGGCGCAAGGTCGTCGCGGAGGAAAGGCGCAAACGCGAGGCAGCGGAGCGCGCCGCGCGCGAGGAAGCGGACCGGCTGGCTAAAAAGGCCGCAGAGCTTGAGGCCAAGGCCCGCACGGAAAAGAGCCTGCAGAAGGCAGTCGAGGCCGAGGCGGCGGCGAAACAAGCCGCGGCGGACGCCGAGGAAGCGGCCAAACATGCGGCGGCGAAGCCTGCCGATCTGGCGCGGACCCGCGGTGACCACGGAAGCGTGTCGAGCCTTAAAACATTCTGGGACTTCGCGGACCTCGACAAGGATGCTATCGACCTAGAATATCTGCGGCCGCATTTACCAATCGAAGCGATCGAGCAGGCGATTCGGTCCGCAATCAAAGCCGGGTGCCGCGACCTCCGCGGCGTAAAAATCTTTGAGAACACAAAGACGGTTCGTCACTAGAAAAGGACAATCGACCTATGAACGAATCCAAGCCCGCGCCATCGGCCACAAAGCCGACCGCAACAAAGGGCGAGATTGCAAAGCTGGCGCCCGCGCGCCTGCCTTACCTTCCCGCCGTCGAGACTGAATTCGGCATTTCCCGCGCCGCATGGCGGGCATTGTGCGAGGCGATCTTTCCCGCTGCAAAATCCAGCGAGGCGATCGTCCTCGCCCTGTCGTATTGCAAGGCGCGCAAGCTCGACATTTTCAAGCGCGTGATTCATATCGTCCCGATCTGGGATTCGAAGGCTGGGCGGGAAATCGAAACCGTCTGGCCGGGGATCGGCGAACTGCGGGTCACGGCGAGCCGGACCGGCAAGTTCGCGGGCTCGGATCCGGCGGCATTCGGCGACGACAAAACGACGACCTTCAAGGGCAAGACGAAAAAGGGCGTCGCGAAAGAGGCCAAGGTCACCTATCCGGCCTGGTGCCAGGTGACGGTTTTCGTCCTCGACGGGAACAAGGAACGGCAGGCCATGCCGGGCCCGCGCGTCCGCTGGCTCGAGACCTTCAGCCATGTCTCGCACGGCTGCCCGGTACCCAATGAGCGGTGGCAGCGCGCGCCCTATCAGATGATCGAGAAATGCGCCGAGGCCGCGGCCCTGCGGCGTGCCTTCCCCGAGGAAATGGGCGGCGAGTTGATCGTCGAGGAAGTCCAGCGTTACGGCGGCGACGGCGCGGCCGACGTCACGAACAGCGCAACCGGCGGCGAGCCCCAGCGCAAAGACTACAAGCCCGGCGGCGCGAAGGCCGAGGGCGAGGTCGACCCGGCGGTTGAGCAAGACGAACAGGTCGAGGAATCGGGCGGCGAGGAAACCACGGAAGGCGGCGCCAGCGGCCAGGAAGGCGAGGCCGACGAGGCCGTGACCTTCACGGTCTGCAACGCCGACGGGGAAATCATGTTTCCGACCAAAGACCCGGCGGAGTTCGTCCGCAACCTGGTCGCCGAGTTGGAGACCTGCGCGAAGAATCCGGAGAGGCTGGCCGAGGTCTGGAAGCACAACGAGGGCCAGTTGCAGCATTGCCCGCCGAACGTCGCCAAGACCGCGACGGCGCGCTATGCGGTCCTAAGCAAGCCGAAGGCCTGAACCATGTCGGACGACGGGAAAATCTGGGTCGTGATCACGGCCGCGGAAAAGAAGGCCATGACCGGCGATCAGGTCGCCCTTGCTGTTATGGAGCGGGGCATAGATCCCCGTCGTCCGTTTTCCCAAATGGTCGCCGTCGACAGCGGCGACCTCTATTACTCCCAAGAAAGGGAACCGCCTATGAGCGACCAGCCGAAGCGAACCGTTGCGGACGTGACCCTCGTCGATATGAGGAAGGCCGTCGGCGCCGAACTCGGCAAAAGCCGCGGCGCTTATCCCCGGTTCGTCCGCGAGGGCAAGCTGACCCAGGCCGAGGCCGACGAGAAAATCCTCGTTTTCGAAGCCCTCTATGGGAAGCTGAAAAACGAGGAAACGACGGCCGCAGGCCCGCAGGTCTAGCCGTGCCGATCATGCCGCCGCCGCGTCTTATCGAAATTGGCCGGTTCTGCCAGACCTGTTTTGACTGCATCCCAGGCGAC
>Ga0265320_10000243_pt1 | contig 44963 bp, 35 predicted proteins | sample 4827metaG_FD_202087 | JGI IMG/M metagenome (GOLD analysis project Ga0265320, IMG submission 202087) | Rhizosphere microbial communities from Carex aquatilis grown in University of Washington, Seatle, WA, United States - 4-8-27 metaG | ecosystem: Host-associated > Plants > Roots > Rhizosphere >... | reverse complement strand
TATGCGCGTAATCCACGAGCACCTGGAACGGCTGGCCGGCCTCGATTTTCTCCATGCGGCCCGGCACTCCGGAAAAATCCGCCAGCCGGGGCGTCAGCAAATTCAAGTCCCGCTTGGCCGCCTGGGCCAAACCCAGCGCGCACAAGGCGTTCAAGATATTGTAGCGTCCAGGAAGGCCGAGTCGAAGCGACGCGCGACCACCGTCCCAGACCACGTCGCATTGGCTGCCGCCGGGGGAAAGCACGACATTGATGGCCCGCAAACTCGCCGAGGCGGAAAATCCATAAGTCACCGAGCGTACCCCGGCGGGCAGGCGGTCAACGAGCACACGCCCGTGCGGATCATCTATATTAATGACCGCGACTTTCGCCTGCGGGCCGTCGGCCCCAGTGAACAAGCGGGCCTTGGCGTTAAAATAAGCCTCCAACGTGCCGTGGTAATCGAGGTGGTCTTGCGTGAGATTAGTGAAGGCCACGGCGTCAAACTTCACGCCGTGCACGCGAGCCTGGGTCAGCGCGTGCGAGCTGACCTCCATCGCACAAGCGCGGCAGCCGGCCTCGCGCATCTGGTCAAAAAGCGCATACAAATCCACCGATTCCGGCGTCGTCTTATAAGATGGGAGACTGCGCTGGCCCACGTCGTACCGCACCGTGCCAATGAGGCCACACGGAGCATCGGCCTCGCGCAACAGGAACTGCGTCATCATCGCGACCGTGGTTTTGCCGTTGGTGCCGGTCACGCCAGTCAAAAACAAATCCGCATCCGGCTCGTGGTAAAACCGGCGCGCGATTTCGGCGAGGGCGATGCGGGTTTCCGGCACCTGCACCCACGTCGCGGGGGAAAGACGCGGCGGCGGGCGCGTGCTGACCACGGCCACGGCGCCGCGCGCGATGGCTTCCTCGATAAAATCCGAACCATTGGCCCGCGCGCCCTCGAGCGCGAAAAACAGGGTGCCCGGCGACACGCGGCGGCTGTCCGTCACCAGACCCAAAATGGCACGCTCGCGCTCGCCCCGCACGGCGAGCACGGCGGTGGCCTCGAGCAAATTTTTCAGGGAGTGGTCCATGCGCGCGGAACCACGGCGATCCGCCTCTGCCAAGGCCGCCAGGCGGGCGGCCAGCAGGAACGGACTGACGCCGAGGGTGTTTTCAAGACTAGCGAAACCAATCAAGCGTGTCTCCTTTCATCGCCAGCAAATTGTTGCGGCCGGTGGCCGGTTGGATGCCCAAATATTGCACCGCTTTTTCCGCGACATCGTGGAAGGCGGGCGCGGCGACGAGCCCGCCGTAGGCGGTGCCGTGAAAATGGGCATCGTCGACCACCACAGTCATCACCAGGCGCGGGCGCTCAGCGGGAAAATAACCGCTGAAGGACGAAAGATAATGTTGATTGGAATAATGGCCCGTCGCATCGAGTTCCTGCGCGGTGCCCGTTTTGCCGGCGACGGTGATGTCCTGCAATTTCGCGCGCACCGCGGTGCCCTCGGGCCCGACGACGTTGCAGAGCATTTCATTCAACTGCTCGGCCGTATGGGTGGAAATCACCCGGCGCTTCGGCACCGGCGGAAAACTGACGACCGTGCGGCCCTGCGAGTCGAACACCCGGCGCACCAAATGCGGCTCCATGAGGACGCCTTGATTGGCGACGACAGACATCGAATCATGCACCTGCAAGGCGGTGGCGCTGATGGCGTGGCCCATGGGCATCCGCGTGATCGTCAACCCGTCCCAAAGGCGCACGGGTTTCAGATTGCCCGGCTCCTCGCCGCCAAAGCCAAAACCGGATTTCTCCCCGAAGCCGAAGGCCTGCGCGTAATCGTGCAATTTTTGCTCGCCGAGCAACATGCCGAGGTTGGCCGCGCCGCGATTGCTCGAGTGCGAAACAATTTCCGAAACAGTCAGCATGCCGAACACCTCGTGGTCGGCCGGCAGCGACAGCATGTGCCCGCGGTATTCCACCTCGGCTTTGCTGCAATCGAACCGGTCCTCGGGTTTCACCAAGCCCTCGTTAATGGCGGCGGACGCCGTGACGATTTTGAACGTCGAGCCGGGCTCAAAAGTGGCGCTGACTGCGCGATTGCGGAGATTTTCCAGCGGATAGTCCCAATAATGATTGGGATCGAAGGTGGGATAATTCGCCATGGCGAGGATATCGCCCGTCGAGGGATCGCCGATGATGATGGTCGCCGCGCGCGGCTGGTAATCGGCGACAAGTTTTTTAACCTCCTGTTCGGCGTAGTCTTGCAGCATCAAATCCACCGTGAGCTCCACGTTCAGGCCGTCCGTGGAAGGAACCTCACGCGAGCGAAATTGGGCGAGTTCCTGGCGGTGGCCGTCACGCTCGCCTTCGCGCCAGCCGTCCTGGCCGCGCAAATAAAAGTCCATGTAGTTCTCGACGCCCGTGGCCGGCTTGCCTTCGCGATCCATGAAGCCGAGCAGGTGGGCCGCCAGTTCGTTGCCGGGGTAAACGCGTTCGAATTTGCGGTTGCCGTAAAGGGCCTTGATGCCGAGCGCCTTAATCTGTTCGTACACGGGCTCTTCGACGGCGTCGCAGATTTTGACCCAGCCGTTCGGCACCGTGATCACCCCGTCGGCGGTCTGCACTTCCCGCAGCTTATCCGTGAAGAAGGCTTGGACTTGCTCGGGCGTAAGCCCGAGGAGCCGGGCCAATTCCGGCACATGCACAAAGTCTTGCGGTTTGACGGCGCGCGGGTCCACGCCCACTTCTATAACAGTACGTGTGGTGGCCAGGACGTTGCCGCGCTGATCCACGATGTTGCCGCGGCGCGCGTGGATGATGTCAAAGGACTGGCGGCTCTTGTCCGCGGCCGAGACCAATTGGTCCCGCTCCACGACGTGGAGGAAATACAGGCGGGCCAGCAGCGCGCCGAACCCCGCCAGGATGACTACGGTCACCAAGCCGACGCGGGGAGTGGAAATGAAAGCGCGGCTCATCGCGACAGGGCCGGCACGGCGGCCAGTTCAAGCGTGGTGGAGGGCAGGGAAAGTTTCGGCAGGGGGGCGGCGTCGGGCTGCACGGTGGTGGTCGGCGCGGGGCGCACCCACACGATTTGGCGCGGTTGCGGCGGCAAGAGTCGGCCCGAGATGCGCTCAGCCAGCAAATCCGGGTGCTGGGCCTCGGCCACCTCGGCCTCAAACGTGCGCACCTTGCGCGTGATTTGATCCACCTCGCGCTCCAAATCCTGGGTGGCTTTGGCGTGGCGCGTCCATTGCTGGCGCAGGCTCATGACGGCGAGCGCGCCGCCCGCCGCCTCCGCGAGCAGCAGCAACGCCAGGACGGCGCACATACCACGCAGGAATCGGTCAGGCTTGGGATTCATGAAAAATTAGGCTTGGAGGAGACGGGCGCCGCGTAATTTGGCCGAGCGGCTGCGGGGATTGGCCGCCACTTCCTCCTCCGACGGAGTCAGCGGGCGGCGGGTGAGCAATTCGGCGTGGGCCACGCGTTCCTGCGCGGGGCGGGCGTCGTTGGCGTGCTCCGGGCGGCCCGCCAAAAGATTGCAAAAGCGCTTCACGATGCGGTCTTCGAGGGAATGAAAGCTGATGACCGCCAGCACGCCGCCTGGGGCGAGTTTTTCCACCGCTTGGGGAAGCGCTGATTCCAGCTCACCCAGTTCGTCATTCACCGTGATGCGCAGGCCTTGAAAAGTGCGGGTCGCCGGGTGGATGCGGGAAAAGCGGCCGGGCGGCCCCCCGACCGCGCCGGCCACCAGTTCCGCTAGCGTATCTGTGCGGGCCAGTTGGCCGGACCCGCGCGCGCGCAAGATGGCCGAAACCACCTTGCGCCAGCGCGGCTCCTCGCCGGCATCCCGCACCGCCGCCACCAGCTCGTCATGGCTCGCCTCCTCCAAAAACTCCGCGGCCGAACGGCCGGAGCGCGGATCGAGGCGCATGTCCGCGGGCGCGGCGTGGCGGAACGAAAATCCGCGCCCGGGTTCATCCAGTTGAAATGAGGATACGCCGAGGTCGAAAAGCGCCCCGGCGTATCCGGCTTCAGTCAGGTTCTCCAGTCGGGAGAACGGCAGGTCGTGAAAATGAAAACGCTCCCCAAAGCGCGCTTCCACTTCCCGCGCGCGTCCGCTGGCGGCCGGATCCCGATCGAGCGCAGTCACCCGCGCCTCGGGGTCCGACTCCAGCAGGGCGCACGAGTGCCCGCCGCCTCCAAAGGTGCAATCCAAAAAATGCGGTGCGCCGGGCACCCGATGCTGTTGCAGCAAGCCCAGCGATTCCTTCACCAACACCGGTTGATGGCCGCCCGCGACCCGGCTTTTCGGCGCCGACGCCGAACCCTCCGCACCGGCCAGGGCCGGTTCGGACTCGTCCGCAGACGCGCCGGGAGCGCTATCGATTCCGAAGTACATTGAGCAAAATTCTCCAGCCGGAAGTGGTGACCTTGAGGGCCGGGCGGCGGGGCAGCACCCGGCGCGCAAAGGGATCGAACGCCGAGCGCGGCGCGGCCGACGAGCCGATGTACTCCCAGGTTTCGGCATCGCCGCGCAGGGGCCGCGCCAGGGAACCGTTGGTCCATAATTGTCGAGGGAGGCTCATGGTGCTTTTTGGTGTTGGAGGTGGAGGAGTTCCGGGCTAAAGTGGGCGAAGAAAAATCGTCGTGCGTGTCCTGCAACTACAGACCGAACTGCTGGAAGACCGCCGTGTCGTCCACGGCCTCCTCCGGGTTCTCCGCCAGGAATTGGGCGTAGCGTTTGGGTTCCCAAATGTGAAAAGCGGTGATGGTGCCGACCAACACGGTGTCGCGCACGAGGCCCACGGCTTCGAGCAGGGAGGCCGACAGGCCCACGCGCCCCTGCTTGTCGCAACCCACGCGCTCGGCCCGGGCGAACAACCGCGTGACGGGGCGCAATTGCGCCGCGCCGCCGAGCAGGCTCACGCCCTTGATTTTTTCCTGGATGCGGGCCATCATTTCCGGCGGATACATCGTGATACAACCGCTGGGATTGGGCAGGCCGAGGTAGGACGTTTCCTGTTCGTCACCGGGAAAGCGCCACTTCGCCGGAATGGTCAACCGGTTCTTGGCGTCGAGGGCGTGGTAGAACGTCCCGACGTAAAAGCCATTGTCTGCCGCAAGCATTTTTATGGGATGGAGGCGCTAGGGCCCCCACATTGACCCACTTCACTCCACTACACCCCACCTGTCAAGCCGTTTTCGCCATTTTTTCCTGGGGTTTGTTGCGTACTTTTGTCGTGGGCGGATGGCCTCAGTAGTTTCGATTTAAAGTGTTGACAATAAGAATCTTATACAATTTACACAGTCAAGCCCCCTATTTACCTATGGCCATCTCCAAGCCCCGCCGTATGCGCGCCGACGAGCTTTTGGTGGCCCAAGGCCGCTGCCCCACCCGCTCCCAAGCCCGGGCCCTAATTTTGGCCGGCCAAGTGCGCTCCGGACCAGATACCGTCATCGCCAAAGCGGGCCAATGGGTGCTGGAAACCGTATCACTGGAAATCACAGCAGGCCCGCGTTTTGTGGGCCGCGGGGGTGAAAAACTTGAGGCGTATTTGGAAAAATTTCCGCTGCCCCTGGCCGGTTTGCACGTGCTCGACCTCGGCGCGTCCACGGGTGGCTTCACGGATTGCGTGCTGCAACGCGGCGCGGCGGACGTGACTTGCGTGGACGTGGGCCATGGCCAGTTGCACGCGCGCCTGCGGGCCGACCCACGTGTGACGAATCTCGAAAAAATCAACGCGCGCGAACTCGCGGCGGTCAAATTGCCGAGGGAAAACTACGATCTCGTGGTTATGGACCTGGCTTTCATTTCGCTCACCAAAGTGCTCGGGCCCGCATGGGCCCGCGTGCGCCCCGGCGGCCGGCTCGTGGCGCTGGTGAAGCCGCAATTCGAAGCCACCCGCGCGGAAGCCACCGCCGCGCGGGGCGTCATCCGCGACCCGGCGGTGCAGCAACGGGTGGTGACCCAGATCCACGAATTCGCCGCGGGCCTGCCCGGAGCGGTGCCCGCCGGCGAAATGGAGTCGCCGGTGCGCGGCGGCGACGGCAACCTCGAGTTCCTGCTGGGCTGGAATAAAGTTATTAAATGATAATAGTTATTTTTAATCAGCCAGTCGCCCGCCACGAGCGGTTTGATTTTTCATTTTGAATTTCCTTTTCCCCGCCCGCTTCTTCGATTAAATCGTGCCCATGTCCGCCTCTCCGCCGCTGCGCCGCCTCGCCTTCGTCGTGAACCGCGCCAAACCCGGCGCGGCCGACCTGGCCCGCGCCCTGGCCGAGACGGCCCAGCGCGCCGGCGTGGAGCCGCGCATCACGGACGAATTCCCCATTCCCGCCGGTTTCTTGCAAGGGCAGGACGCCTGCTGCGTGCTCGGGGGCGACGGCACGATTCTCAGCGTGGTGCAGGAGGCCGTGGCCGCGAAAGCGCCCGTCTTCGGCATCAACCAGGGCAAACTCGGGTTTCTCGCGACGTTTTCCCAGGGCGAGGCCCTCGGGCTGTTTGAAAGACTGCTCGCGGGACACTACCACGTCGTCCACCGCACGCTGCTGCGCGCCACCGCGGCGGACGGACGCGAGACCCTCGCGCTCAACGATTTCGTGCTCAAGCACCCGAGCCTCTCCCGCCTGGTGTCGCTGGAGGTTTACTCGAACGACGAGCTAGTTACGGATTATCATTGCGACGGATTGATTATTGCGACGCCGACGGGCTCGACCGCCTACAATCTTTCCGCGGGCGGCCCGCTCATCCAGCCCGACGCCCAGGTGTATGTGATGACGCCCATCTGCCCGCACACGCTGAGCAACCGTGCGGTAATTTTCGCCCGGGAAACGCGCCTGCGCATTCTCGGCCTGGATCCGCGCAACCTGCCCGCGGTCGCCTGCGACGGCCAGCCCTGCTTCGAGGGCGGCGCGGTGCTGCCGCTGGAAATCGCGCTCGACGCGCGCACGCTCGCGCTGCTCAAGCCGCCGGGCCACTCCCATTTCCAAATGCTGCGCGGCAAACTCAAATGGGGTGAGGAACCGAGCGCCTCGCCGGAGTAAATTTTCAGCCAACGGTTGTTCAACCATCTCTATGCTCGCCTTCCACGTTCAGCATAATGGCAAGAAAATCTGCGCCGCCGGAGCCGGCAAACACGGGGTGCTTAGCGCCATGATTACCTGGGTGGGCCGGGCGTCATCCAAGCGCGGCCCAAAGGAAGAATTAAAACTCGATCTGAGCGGCCTGGATTCCACCACGGGTGAACATCACCGCTGGCTAGACCGCTCACTTCGCTTGGGAGACGAGGTGCGAATTAAGATTTTGCCAGCGAAAAGGGTGGACCCGCCTGCCGTACGGAAACAACCCGACGCCGCCGACATTTTACGGTCGCAGAAAAAATATGTGCAAAAAATGGCCAAAGGATTTGGCTGGAAGATCGTGAAGTGAGGACCCCCATCGCCTTCGCCCTTGCGTCGCGGCGGTGGACTGGGTGAAATGCCCTTTTTTCAAAAATGGAGGCGCCGCAACCCCACCCGGAGGACACGCTGACCGGCGATCGGCGGCGGAGCTTTTGGAGCTTGGTCGCCGTCCAGTTTCAGGGCGTGTTCAGCGACAACGCCCTCAAATGGCTGGTCATGTTTCTCATCCTGGGCATGGGTATGCCGCCGGCGGCGACGGACGAACTGATGGGCCAAGTGACCGCCCTCTATGCGGTGCCGTTCATCTTTTGCTCGATGGCCGGCGGATTTCTGGCCGAGCGATTTCGCAAACGGGATGTCGCGGTGGGAGTCAAGTTGCTGGAAATCGTCGTGATGCTGCTGGCCCTCACCGGCCTGGCCAACGGCTGGCTGGCGCTGCCGATGGCCGCGGTGTTTTTAATGGGCGTCCACACCGCGATGTTTGGGCCGACGAAGTACAGTTTGCTGCCGGAACTGCTGCCGGAACGCTGGCTCTCCTGGGGCAATGGCGTGATGGAGCTGGCCTCGTTCGTCGCCATGATACTGGGCATTCTGGCTGGCGGCTGGCTGTGTCAACAATTCGGCATGAGTCCGATTCCCGGGCTCTTGTTGATGGGGCTGGGCCTGCTGGGGCTGGGCCTGAGTTTTGGCATCACCCGTTTGCCCGCCGCCGACCCGGCCAAACGTTTCCAGCTCAATTTTATCAGCGAACTCTGGACGCAAGTGCGTGGGTTGCGGAGTGACCGCACCCTGGCAGTGGCCGTCGGCGGTTACGCTTATTTCAATTTCTTTAGCACGCTGGCGGTGCTGGTGGTGGTCCGCCAGGGTTCAGAAGAATTGGCCGCCCATGGCGCAATACATAGCACGGACGAGGCCCTCCTGCTCGCCGCGATGGCCATCGGGGTCGGCTTCGGCGCATTTGCCGCCGGCACCCTTTCGGCCAACAAAATAGAATTCGGTTTTGTGCCGCTGGGCGGAATCGGGCTGGCCTTTTTCACGGCGCTGTTGGGGCGGCACGGTCTCACTTACGAAACGTTTGCGTGGATGCTCGGTTTGCTCGGTTTTGCCGGCGGCTTTTTCATTGTGCCCATTGCGGCCACGATGCAGCACCGGCCAGCGAAAGAAAATAAGGGCGGAGTTCTGGCCACCGCCAACGTCCTGGCGTACGCCGGCGTATTCCTGGCGTCAGGGATTTACTATCTGTTGGCCACCGTGGCCCATTTGGATCATCCGCAAATGTTTCGTGTGTGCGCGGGATTGACGCTGCTCGTCACGCTCCTCGTGATCGTGCTCGCGCCGGACGCCCTGCTGCGGCTGTTCGTGTGGTTTCTCACGCACTCCATCTATCGCCTGCGGGTGACGGGCCGTTTCCATCTCCCGGAAAAAGGCGGCGCGCTGCTGGTGAGCAACCATGTGTCGTTCGTGGACGCATTGTTGCTGATGGGCTCGACGGACCGGCATCTGCGGTGCGTGATGTATCAGGGCATTTACGAGCTTTGGTGGGTCAAGCCGATCGCCAAAGCCATGCGGGCGATTCCCATTTCATCGCACCAGCGCCCGCGTGATTTGATCAAATCCCTGCGCGACGCGAGCGACGCCATCAAGGCCGGTGAAGTCGTGGTGATTTTCGCCGAGGGGGAAATCACGCGCATCGGCCAGTTGCTCCCGTTTCAACGCGGCTTCGAGCGCATCATGAAGGACGTGGACGCGCCCATCGTGCCGGTCTGCCTTGGGCAGGTGTGGGGCAGTATTTTTTCTTTTTCAAAAGGAAAATTCTTTTGGAAACTGCCACGGTATATTCCGTATCCCGTGACGGTTGCATACGGGGCCCCGCTGCCGGCCCAGGCCACGCCGTTTGCCGTGCGCATGGCGGTGCAGGAACTCATCACGGACGCGTGGCCAACGCGACGGCAACTTATGCTGCCGATCCATCGTTCGCTCATTCGCTTTGCGCGATTGCACCCACGGCGGTTTTTTGCGGTGGATGCACTGACGCCGCCCGTGAGTTTTGGCGCGGCCCTCGTACGGACCGTGCTGCTGGCGCGACGGCTGCGTTCGCTTTGGGCAGACCAGGAAATGGTTGGCCTGCTGCTGCCGCCCTCCGTCGGGGGCGCCCTCGTGAACTATGCAGCGTTGCTCATGGGCAAAGTGCCGGTGAATCTAAACTACACCGCGAGCGCTGAGGGGCTCGGCTCCTGCGCCCGGCAATGCGCGTTAAAAACCGTCGTCACTTCGAGAGCCTTTCTCGAGAAGGCCAAAGTCACCGCGCCGGTAAATGCCATTTTCCTCGAAGACCTGGCCACGCCGCCTTCTTTTAGGGAAAAATGGATGGCGATACTGCTGGCGGCCTTGTGGCCGGCGGGGCAACTGGAGCGCGCCGTGGGCCGCACCACCCCGTCATCACTCGACGAATTGGCGACGATTATTTTCTCGAGTGGCAGCACGGGCGACCCCAAGGGCGTCATGCTCACGCACTACAACGTCGTGGCCAATGCCGAGCAGATGGGGCAGATTTTTGCGTTTCATGGCGGCGACCGCATTCTGGGTGTTCTGCCGTTTTTTCACTCCTTCGGCTTCACAGCGACGCTGGTCACACCCGCCGTGCTGGGCGTCGGCGCGATTTACCACCTGAGCCCGCTGGACGGCCGGGCCATCGGCGCGCTGGCCCAGGAGTACGGCGCGACCTTTCTGCTCACCACGCCGACCTTCCTGCAGGTTTATCTCCGCCTGTGCGAACCAGCGCAATTCGGGAGCCTGCAATTCGCCATGACCGGCGCGGAAAAATTGCCCGAGCGCGTCGCCACGGCCTTTGAGGAAAAATTTGGCCTCCGCCCGCTGGAAGGCTATGGGACGACCGAATGCGGCCCGGCCATCGCCATCAACACCCGGGATTTTCGCGCCGCGGGGTTTCGCCAGGTCGGCGGGAAACGCGGGACCATCGGCCACCCGCTGCCGGGCGTCAGCGCACGCATCGTGGATCCCGATACGTTTCAGCCGAAAGGCCCGGGCGAGGCCGGCCTGCTGCTCGTGCGCGGTCCCAACATCATGAAGGGTTACCTCGGCCGGCCGGAAAAAACCGCCGAGGTTTTGCGTGATGGCTGGTACGTAACTGGCGATATCGCCACGCTTGACGAAGACGGCTTTTTGCAAATCACCGACCGCCTTTCGCGTTTCAGCAAAATCGCCGGCGAGATGGTGCCACACGTCAAAATTGAAGAAGTGTTGCAGGAAATCTCGGGCGCAACGGAGCCATGTTTCGCGGTGACGAGCGTTCCCGATGAAAAGAAAGGCGAGCGGCTCATGGTGTTGCACACGCTCAAAGAGGCGCAGCTCGCGCCCGTGCTCGAAAAGTTCGCGGCGGTCGCTTCCCTGCCCAATCTCTGGAAACCGAAAGCCGACCAGTTTGTCTATGTGGAAAAGCTCCCCTACCTCGGCACCGGCAAGCTGGACCTCCGCCAACTGCGCGAGCTCGCCCTCGCCCGTCCAGCGGCCTGATGGCGGGTGGGCGGCACCACCCTGGCTTTAGGCTTGCCGAGCGCGCCCACCCGCGCCACAAAGGGCCCCGCTATGGCCGAGTATTACATCCGCGCTCCCGGCTCCGAAGAGGCCCGTGGCCCGTTCGATGAGGAGAAGATGACTTCCCTCGCAGACGCCGGCCAAATCACGCTGACCACGGAGTTCTTCGACGAGCCCAAGAATGCCTGGGTGCCGGTGGGCGATAGCGCCGAAATGAAGGCCCTGCTTTTCCCCGAGCGCAAACGCCTCGGCCTGAAAAAGGACCGCTCGGACGTGCAGATGCTCAACAAGCCGGAGGAGGCGAACGCACCGGCGGTCACGGTGACCCAGATGCTGGCGGCGGCCGAAGGTGAATCGAAGGAAACTTCGCATTTGAAGGACCGGTTGCGGCGCGAGGAAAAATCCGCCGCGCTCGCGCTGCCGGTGCTGGGCGTGATGATGGTGCTCAGCGGCCTGACGAACACCGTGCCCTATTACCAGTTGTTGAGCGACGTATTCCTGAAATACAAATGGGAGCTGCTGTTCCAGCAGCCGTTTGCCGTGGTGGGCCTGGCGGACTTCTTTCTCGCCCTGTGCCTGTTCCTCAATGTCCCGATTTTCCCGATTGTGCGCTTTCGCGCGATGATTGGCATGGGCTATTTTTGTTTTGTGTACTGGTCCCTGGGCAATCCCATGGGCCTCATCGCCGCGGTGTGCGCGGGCCTCGGCCTGCTGGTCTGTTCCGTCACCAACAATCTTTTCCTGATGCTGTTCTTCGCGCTGTGCGGGGTGGGTGGCATGGGCACGCTGGCCTATTTTGCCTGGATGCTCGCGAACAGCGCCGCACCCGCCTGAGCTTGCCTCCCTGGGCGGGCGTGCGTATGCTGACCCAGTCTTTCCTCCTGCGTATGCCGCGTCCTGAACCCGCCACCGTCCATCCGCTCGTGCGCCGGTATCAAAGCCTGGTGCACGACGAGATTTGGCGGCATGACGCGCTCGCCGACGTTTCCTGGCGCGGCCGCTACTGCGCGTTCCTGCGCGTGCTGAGCATCACTGTGCAGGGGGTGTTCAAAAACAAGATCTTCATCGAGTCCGCCGCGCTGGCCTACTACACGATTATTTCGCTCGGGCCGATTGTCACGCTCGCCATCATCATCTCCAGCTTCTTTGTGCAGAAGAATGGCGAGGAGGATTTCGCCACGCCGCTGTTGAGCAACATCATCATGCACGTGGCGCCGACGTTGTCCGAATACAACAAGCACGAGGAGCAGGGCTATATCAACCAGGCGGAGCCGAAATCGCCTCCCGCCAGCGCCCCACGTCCCGCACCCGTCACCCCGCCCGCGGACACCGCGCCATCGGCCGCTGACCATGCCGCGGTCGCCGCACCCGCTGACACGGAACAAGCCAAGGCGGCGGCGTCCGCCGTGGTTAAAAGCACGTTCAAGCCGGAGTTGCTGACGATGATCAACACCATGATCAAGAGCGCCCGCTCCGGAAAAATGGGCGCCCTGGGCCTGGCCCTGCTGGTCTTCATCTGCATTCAGTTGATCATTTCCATCGAGAACACGTTTAACAGTATTTGGGGCGTGCGCCGGGGCCGCAGCCTGATGCAGCGCGTCATCATTTACTGGGCCATCATCAGCCTCGGCACCCTCGTGGGCTTCGCCGCCGGCACGCTGCTCTCGGTCTCCGCGCTGTCGGCGTGGATGGACCAGTTGCCGTGGGGCCTGAGTTACCTGAATTTCCACGGGGTTTCTGCAAGCGCGTTGCTCTTCCTCATGGTGACGTTGCTGCTGGCGGGCTTTTACCGCTTCATGCCCAACACGGCGGTGCGCTGGAAACCCGCGCTGCTGGGCGGCGTGGCCGCGGCGCTCTTTCTTACTTTAAATAATTATCTGTCCTTCCTTTATATCAGCAAGGTGATCAGCGCGAGCAGCCTCTACGGCTCCATCGGCATCTTCCCGATGCTGTTGTTCGGCCTGTACATCTTCTGGCTGCTGATTCTGCTCGGCGGGCAGCTCACCTTTGCCCTGCAAAACGCCGACTATCTCACCGACGACCGTCTGTGGAACCAAGTCAGCCCGCGCGTGCGCCGGCTGCTCAGCCTGGCGGCGTTTCTGCATGTGGCCCGGGCGTTTTTGCGCCGGGAAGAGGGCCCGAATTCGGCGGAATTGGCCGAGCGCCTGCGCGTGCCCGGCAACCTGCTCAACGAGTGCCTCACGCGCCTGTGCGACCTGCATTTGCTCAGCCCCATCGAGACGCCCGACGAATACGGCCATCCCATTGTCCGCTACCAGCCGGGCCGCGCCCTCGAGCGCCTGACCCTCGGCGAATTTCACCACGATCTGGACGACTTCGGCAACTCCGACGGCGAATCCGTCCTGCACGGCGCCGACCCCGTGGTGCGCCGGTATCTCGACACCCTCGCGCAATTTGAAACCACCGTCGGCGCGCGCCAGACATTTGGCGAACTCCTCGCCAACGACGGCGCAGCCGCGGCGTTGCTGGATCCGGTCGCCACGAGTCCCCAGAAGCCGGCCTTTAGCGCGTGAAGATCAATTCTGCCCGCCGAATTCCACGAAGCCGATCATCCAGTTCACCACGAGGGCCAGGATGAGGCCCCAGCCGAGTAATTGCGGCCAGGGCTTTGGCAGCCAAACCCGATTGGGGTAACGCAGGCAGAGCGCGCGGTAGGGAAATTGGAGGAGCACCAGCAGCGCCACCAGCCAGCCGAGCCGGTGCACCGCGAGCGAATTGGCCCAGTCGCCGTGCGCCAGGAAAATGAAACTGCGCGTCAACCCGCACGCCGGGCACGGCACCCCGAAGAGTTCGCGCGACAGGCACACGCCCGGCGCGGGATAACCATGCAATCCGTGCAGCGCCACGCGCCCGCCGGGCAGCACGTCCAAGGCCGCCGACAACAAAACCACGCCGCCGGCCACGCCGACCATCTGCCAGTGCCGCTGGCGCGCGGGCAGGAGCGCCGACGCCGGGGGCGCGACAATTTCAATCAGTTGCCGGCGCAGGCGCGGCCCCTTCCCCAGGACCGACATTTCGGGAGTCGCATGCACTGAGATATGCTAACCGTTTTTCAATGGGTGAGCGGCAGATTTTGGGGGGCGAGTAGCAAGCCCGCGATGACTTGAATGATTCCTGCGATAATCGCGACCACTACCGAGATAATAATCATCTTCGTCCCCTTTTTCTTGCCCTGGCTCAGATAGACGATGCCCATGATGCAACCGATCAGGGAGCAAAGGATGCACAACACCCAATCCAGGGCAGTCATGGAATCCCCGGCGCCCGGGGGCGGAGGAGGCACGGACATGGGAGGCGGAGGTGGTTGGAGATCACTCATGGGCTTGATGGGGGCTGGGGTTGAACGAAGGGGAAATCTTACGGAACCGCACGCAAAGATGACCTGTCGGCCCCTGCGGCTCAAGGCATTTTAATCGCTCACCCGCACTTTAGCCTTCCCCCGCCCGGCTGGAACCATCTACCTTCTTTTTCTCCTTTTTACCTTTCACTTTCCACTCCGCACTCTCTCCATGCAACTCCGCCCGCTCACCGCCCTGCGTCCGCCCCCCGCCGTCGCCCCGAAAGTCGCCGTGCCGCCCTACGACACGATCTCGACCGCCGAGGCCCGCGCCCTCGCCGCCGGCAATCCGCTCAGCTTTCTCCACGTTTCGCGCGCGGAGATTGATTTGCCCGACGGCACCGACCCATATTCCGACGCGGTATACAACAACGCCAAGGCGTATTTCGAAAAACTGCGCCGCGAGGGCCACCTGCAACCCGACGCCGAGCCGGCCATCTACCTTTACGAACAGCATTGGCGCGGGCGGGCCCAGCGCGGTTTCGTGGCGCTGTGCAACGTGGATGACTACGAACACAACGTCATCAAGAAGCATGAGAAAACGCGCGCGGCGAAGGAGAACGACCGCCTGCGCCACAACCGCACCATCGGCGCACAACCGGGCCTCGTGTTTCTCGCGTTTCGCGACGATCCCGCCGCCGCGAAACAGCTCGACGCCACGCCCGCCACCCCGGCGCTCTACGATTTTACCGACGAACTCGGCGTCCGGCACGTGGCCTGGCGCATCACCGGCCCGGGGGCGGAAGCCATCGTCGCGGCCTTTGCGAAAATTCCCGCGGCGTACATCGCCGACGGCCACCACCGCGCGGCCAGCGCCTTCCGCGCCGCCCAGGCGTTTCGCGCGGCGAATCCGAATCACACCGGCCGGGAAAACTACAACTGGTTTCCCGCATGCCTCTTTCCGGCGTCCCGCCTGCGCATCCTGCCCTACAATCGCGTGGTGAAAGATTTACACGGCCTCACACCCGCGCAGTTTCTGGAAAAACTTCGCGCGGTCTGCCGCGTGACGGCTGACGCCGCGCCCTCGCCCGCCTCGCCGGGGCAAGTGTCACTCTACCTCGGGAAAAAGTGGTACGGACTCACCTTCGACCTGCCTCCCGCTGGCGACCCGATTGCGCGACTCGACGCCTCCATCCTTCAGGAACGCGTGCTGGCGCCGCTACTCGGCATCACCGACCCGCGCACGGACACGCGGATTGATTTCATCGGCGGCATTCGCGGCACGGCGGAGCTGATCAAGCTGGTGGACTCCGGCGCGTTTGCGGCGGCGTTCTCCCTCCACCCGGTGACGCTCGACCAGTTGATGGAAATTTCCGACGCGGGCCAGATCATGCCGCCGAAAAGCACCTGGTTCGAGCCCAAGCTGCGCTCGGGTCTGTTTATCCATTTGTATTAAATTGCCCGGCCGCCATGCCGCACTTCGATCTTCCGCTCGAGGAATTGCAGTCGTACCGGCCCGCGCGCACCGAGCCGGCGGACTTCGACGCCTTCTGGCAGGGCACGCTCGCCGCGGCGCGGCAACACCCGCTCGACGCCCGCTTCGCGCCCAGCGAATGGGGCCTGCGCACGCTGGAGGTTTTTGACGTGACCTTCAACGGCTACGCAGGCCAGGCCATCAAGGGCTGGCTGATTTTGCCCCGCGCACGGACGGGGAAATTACCGTGCCTCGTGGAGTATATCGGCTACGGTGGCGGCCGCGGTTATCCGTACAACTGGCTCGTATGGGCCAGCGCCGGTTTTGCACACTTTGTGATGGATACGCGCGGCCAGGGCAGCGTCTGGCTGCACGGCGACACGCCCGACGCCGAGCCCGACGGCGGCAACGCCCAGTCCCCGGGTTTCATGACGCGCGGAATTCTCTCACCGCAAACGTATTACTACCGCCGCCTGTTCACCGACGCCGTACGCGCGGTGGAAGCCGCCGCGAGCCATCCGGCCGTGGACGCGCAACGCCTGGGCGTCACTGGCCGCAGCCAGGGCGGAGCACTCGCGCTCGCCGTGGCCGGGCTCCTCCCGGAAACCGTGAAACTCGCGCTGCCGGATGTGCCCTTCCTCTGCCACATCCGCCGCGCCACGCAAATCACTGACGCCGATCCTTACGCCGAAATCACGCGCTACTGCCGCGCGCATCGCGACCAGGTGGAAACCGTTTTCCAGACCCTCGCGTATTTCGACAACCTGAATTTCGCCCCGCGCGCCCAGACGCCCGCGCTGTTTTCGACGGCGTTGATGGACAACATCTGCCCGCCGTCCACCGTCTTTGCCGCGTATAATTATTACGCCGGGAAAAAGGAAATCAAAGTTTACGAGTACAACCTGCACGACGGCGGCGGCATCCACCAGGTGGCGGAACAACTCCGGTTCGCGCAAAAGTTCTGGCAAACGGGCGACTCGGTTTAACCAGGTTATAACGCGCCGCCTCCTCATCGCCCCAGCAGGGCTTCCAATTGGTAATACTTGAACGTGTTGGCCTCGGCGGCGGTTGTGGCCGCGACCAGCCGATAGCGGTCGAGTACATCGTCGATAAAGGCCGGCACGTCGGATTCCGGCAAGCGGCGCGTCCAGGCAATGAACGTCGCATGACAAAAGGCGGCGAAGCCCGCGCGGGTGTGAAAGTCCCAGGCAAAGTCCTCGACCTGGAGGCTCAGCACCCGCAGCCCGCTGCGCTCGGCCAGCGCGCGAAATTCATCGAGCGTGAAATGGGCATAGGGCCGCGAAAAACTCGCGAACCGCGCCGCCCAGCGCGGGGACTGCCGCGTATCCTCGATCACGTCTTCGAGACATTTGCGTTCACCCTCGGGCACGAAACGCAGCAGCGCCCGGCCGCCGGGTTTCAGGGCCGCGCGGATGCCCTGCAACGCCTTTTCCTGCTCGTGCACCCAGTGCAGGGCGTTGAAGGAAACCACGAGAGTGAATTCCTCGCGAAAGGAAAGTTCCCGCGCGTCGCCGACGGCAAAGCGCAGGTTGCGCCATTTTTCGCCCGCAAAATGTTGTGACGCAAAAGCAATCATGTCGTGCGACGGATCCACGCCGAGCACCGCCCCCTGCGGCACGCGCAGGGCGATTTCGGCGGTCACCTTGCCGTCGCCGCAACCGACGTCCAGCACGCGCTCATTCGGGGCGACAGTGAGCGCGGCCAGTTGCGCCTCGGCCATCGTTTGCTGCAGCGTGGACTGATGGGCGTAGTCGGAGGCGTTCCATTCGGTCATAAGAAAGTCGGCCCGCAGGGCCGACGAGACCGACCTTATTCAGCCCGTGGTGGAATAGCCAGCCGTCAAAAGAACCCCGCCCTTCTCCACCCTCATCCGGCGTTGACAAACGGTCTCTTGCTGCCAACCATTACCCGTTTCCCCTGCGCGGGCGGGCCGCCCCGGCATTCCCTCGCGGGCTCTCCCTCAACTATTCTCCGTCATGGCCGTCGTCGCCCACATCCGCAAAAAGAACGTCATCAGCTACAACAACGATCCCTGCCTGGTGATCGAGCACGCCATCCGCACGCCGCCGAACATGCGCTCGTTCTGCCAGATGACGCTGCGCAACCTCAAGACCAGCAAGATCATCCCCTTGCGCGTGAACGTGGGCGAAACCTACGACATTCTCGAGACCGACGTGAAGAAGCTCGAGTACTCCTACGAGAGCGGCGGCCTGTACACCTTCATGGAATCGCGCACCTTTGAGGAAATCGTCCTCGACAAGGACCTCCTCGGCGATGCCCTCAACTACATGGTCCCGGGCAGCTCCTACGACGTGCTCTTTGTGGATGGCAAGCCCCTCACGGTCAACTTGCAGGGCTCCATCGACATGAAAGTCATCGAAGCCCCGGAAGGCCTCCGCGGCGACACTTCCGGCAACGTCCTCAAACCCTGCATCGTGGAAACGGGCATGACCATCAAAGTCCCCCTCTTCATCAAGGCCGGCGACGTGATCAAGGTGAACACCGAGGACGGTTCGTACGTGGGCCGGGCGTAAGGTTTGGGTGGAAATTATTCAAAATTGAAGATTCAAAATTCAAAAACCGGATCGGCGCTTTGGGCTTGAGCAAGCAAGCCTGCGCCTCGGATCCTGGGGTCGTGCTCCCAACCCGGACTACATCACTACCTCGATCGTCTCGTCCGGTTCATTTCCTTTTTGAATTTTGAATATTGAATCTTAAATTGGCCTTTCCTTTTCTGCTTGGCCCCCACCCCGGCTTGCCCTACGCTGGAGGGGTTAAAACTGGGTTCGCGCCATGAGTCACGATTTTGAAAACTTTTCCGAGGGCGACTGGGAAAACCGGGGCGAACTGGCATGGAGTGAATTCGACTGGCAGCAGTACCTGAAGCAGAACGAGAAGGAAATCGCGCGTTTCCTCGCCCTTTACCTCCAGTACAAGCACGAGCCCACCCACCTCGACACCGTCGCCAAACTCATGGAATGGGGCGACGACGATTGGGCTCCCGCCGACGACCACGAGGCCCGGCACCGTTCCCAGACCACCACCGCCACCGCCGAGGCCACCCCGCCCGCGCCGCCGCCCGAGGATGAGGAGGACGACGACGAACAAGTTTACACCATCCACCGGCACCCGGTGTTCATCGCCACGCGCGGGCTCTACCAGCACATTTACCAGGTGTGGGAGCACTTCATGGGCCCGGCGAACCCGTTCGCCAACCCGCAACTCGCGTGGAAATTCGGCAGCAGCCTGCACGCCGGCGAGCTTAACGCCATCATGGCCATCCACGCGCTCGACCTGCTGGATTTTACCCTCGCCATCTGCCACCTCAAGAACGCCCTCAGCGCGGTCAACCACTCGCAAAGCATGCTGCAAATGCTCCCGCCGGTGCACACCGCGCACCATGTGGCCTTTTTCCGGGAAATCCAGACAGCGCTGTTCGACCTCCGCGAAATCTGGCTCCGCGTCATGAGCGACTGCCGCGAGGAACACCGCCGCAGAACCGCGGGCGAGCAGACGGAAGAGAAGGAGTAGGATTTGAGCCTGCCTGGAATTCGGAAGCGCTAGCTCAATTATTTCACCGAGGTTTTGATCTCCGATTCAATTTTCAAGATATTTCAAGAAAGTCTGCCCAAAAGGCAGGATTACATAAGTTTTTGCGAGCCACCGATTCGCCCAATAGGCTGGGTCTCTAATTCCGTAGGTGCTCTTAACCGTGATCGTTTCGCTAATCAAAGCCCGCGCCTCCAACTTCGCAAGGTTCTGGACAAACGCCCCGAGTCTATTTTCATCAATTGAAGCAAATGGATTTACCATGCTCATTGGGAAAAGATCAGACAAACAAACGGGCACGCCTGATGAGAACATTTTAAGGCAGTTGATGTCGGTGATGTTTAATGAATCCAGCGCCTCAATGGCATCTACCTTTTCCTCAAGGCCATCACTACTTATGGCAGTAACACAACTGAAAAAGACTGTGGCATAAATGCGCCGCTTAGCATCGTCAGATTCCACGATTACCTTGCGAATTGTCCTTTCAAGAAGATCAGCAAATTCAGGTGATGCCCTAACAAAAGAGTCTACCGCTTTAACCTTTTCCTCATTGGCCCGAATGAGTCCTTCCAATTCCGTCATAAATTCAGTAATCCGTTTTTGAAATCGGAAATTTTCCAACTCACTCCATGCTTGCGCAAAACTACCAGCAATTGGAATAGAGGCGGCAATGGATCTAAGGCCTCCTGAGACTAAATCACGTATTGGTTTTTCCATTTTTAAAAAATTAGTTATTCAGGATACATTTCATTGTCCCAAGTACCATAAGAGGTCAAAATTAATATATACCCACCCACTTTCTATTGGATCCAGCCTAAGCCACTCACGTACACGGCCTTTCTATTCGGCGCGCTGAGGTCAGCGCGCCCTATCTCGGAGCTAGGCCGGTCCGGAGGCCCGGCCCTACCCCAATCTCGGAATGAGGCAGGTCTTAGGTAGGGCGGGACGTCCTCGGCCCGCCTAGCTTCTTTGCAGGCTGCCTAACTTCCGGATTTTTCATCCACCGCGCGTAGCACCCATGGCCATTCCCCAGCCTGGTTGACCAATTTGCCTCGAACTGGATTATTGCGGATATAAGTCTCCTTCTCTTCCAATGCCGCCAGATCGCGGGGACGATGCTCAAAAAAGTCCCGCTGCCAGCGGACACCACTCGCCTTGGCCACATAGGATTTCCATGCGGCAACGACCTTGCGCAAGGATTCCGCGGGCGGAACCGCCACAAGGCCATGCACATGGTCAGGCATGATTAAAAACAGCCGCACATACCAGCGCCCAATTCTGTGATAGCGGAGGGCCGAGGCCAGCAACTGCTGTGGGACTCCTTCGCGCAGTAATGGACGCAACTCGCGATCAGTTGCACAAAGGGTGATAAAAATGACTGACCCCTCAGCTATCCAGGAAGGTGTAGCGTGATGCAGCCGCTTGCGGACAAAATATTTCGAGCTGGGCACCGCGAATGGAAAACAGAATGGGTGCCATTATTTCAAGCGGGAAAGGAGCTAGGCGGGTCCGGCCTTCAGCAAACTCAGGCCAGCGCCTGCGCTAGGCGGGTCCGGAGGCCCCGCCCTACCCAAAATTTCGGAATGAGGCTTGTTCAATTCTTAGGTAGGGCGGGACCTCCGGGCCCGCCTAGCCCTCAACACTTCCCATACTTCCAATTTCTTGATTTGCCTTGGGTGAGCCAGTCAAGGGTGGTGGCGAGGCGTTTTTCACGCGTCTCGGGGCGCTTGGCTTCGGTGATCCATTCGATGTATTCGCGCTTGTGGCTGGGCGGCAGGTTCGCGAAGGCGGCGCCGGCTTTGGCATTTTTCTTCAACAGGGCAGCGAGGTCCTTGGGCGTGGCCAGGGCCTTTTTCGGCTTGGCGGCGGCGCGGGCGGGCGCGCCGGAGGCGTTGAGCTTCATGGCTGCGCGCAGGTAGCCCAACAGGATTTTGTCCGCGGGCAAATCCTGCATGCTCCTGAGGCGTCCGAAGGAGTTCATCGCGTTCTCCCCGTCGTGGCCGTCGGCGGCGACGATTTGCTTCATGCCCTGGTGCCAGAAACCGAAGACCGCGTGGGCCTTGAAGGCGGCCATGATGCAGAGAATCCCGTGATACTGAAACGCCGGCATGCGCCACTTGATATCTTCGGTGACGTCCGGGCAGGCGCGGTGGACGAGCGCGCGCAGGTGCGTGAGGATGGGCCGGGCGTAAGCGGGGGCGGTGGCGAGGTAGGCATCGACGCGCGGATCAGTGTTTTTCATGGCTGGGGAGCGTAAGCTTTTGGCGCGGCGCGGCAAGCCGAGAGGGCGGCAGTCATTGCTGCGTTGTAGCGCGGAGCTTCAGCCCGCGCCTATTTTGTTTTAAGTAGCCTGCGCTCGGGCCAACCAACAACAAAACCTGCGCGGGCTAAAGCACCGCGCTACGAAGGCAGTCCACGCGCGCTTGCAGCCCGCGCGCGCCTGCCGCCAGCAAGAAACGTGCGGTGCTGTCTCAGCTTGGGTGGAGCGGGCGCTCCGCGCCCGCTTGCACTTTTTGGGTAAACGCTCCCGGAGGTCGCGTTCCACCCCTGCCCGATTAGCTTCTCCACCCTACATCAGCGATGAACCTCACTCTCCGTCTCACCCTCACCGCGCGTGGGACGCCGGCTGAACAAATTGCGCGTGCACCGTGTGCACCAGTTTGCCGTGCTGCGAGACCTTGTCGGTGTACACGAAATGAAAAACGCCGTGCTGGCCCGGGTACCCAAAGAGCACCGCCTCGTGGTCGCCTTCGTCGTCGGCATATTCAAAGACAATTTCCAAATCCTCGGGGTCGTCCGCGATGCGGAAATATTTTCCCGTAAAATAGTCCAAGCCGTTATCAACCTCCAGCTTGTGATTGGCGAAGAGCGCCAAGTCGGCGAAGCCGTTGGGCTGGCCGTGCAGGAGCACCTCAAAGCTTTCGGGATGGTTCTCCCGGCGGAGGGTGAACCGGGCCGTGCCATGGCGAAGGGCGGCGCCGGAGGCACTGGTCACCGTGTAGGAACCCTGTAAAACGGTGGGCGCCGCCTCCAGGCGGCCGGCCATGACGGGCAAAAATACGGCCAGGAGCAAAATCCAGCGGGAAAGTCGTTTCATAAAAGATCGAGCATAAGCCGGGGTCGTCCGGGAGCAAGCCCCCTGCGCGAGCATCCCACTACGGATCAGAGGGTTGGCGCGCCTGTATATTTCATGATGACACACAACTCCGACGCGGCCTTATTCAGGGCCGTCGCCAGCGACGCCCCAACCCTCAGCGGTGTTTAACCTGTCCCCGCTTTGGACTTGCCAGCGCCCGGTCCGCTTCGGTAAATAATCAAGTTTGCGCGGGCTGGAAAAGTCCGTCCGCGTCACAGTATCGCCGGGCTAGCTCAATGGTAGAGCAGTTGACTCTTAATCAATTGGTTCCGGGTTCAAGTCCCGGGTCCGGCACTTTTTCAGAAAACAGCCGCTCACCGGCCCGAGGTATTGTGCTCGTTGGCCCGAATAGGGAATGATAAATGCTCCCGTAGGAAACGTTCGCGCCATTAATCATGATGTCGCGCCACGGTTCCCTAACGCACTCATACCATGAAAAAACTACTCACCCTCGCCGGTCTACTGGCCGTTCTCACCCTCCCCGTTCACGCCGCCGTTTTGCTGACGGTCGACGTCACGAATCCCTTGGCGGTCACCTTCACCGCGACAAGTAATTTCTCGCTGACCAACAATTCCAGCTTCACTGAAAACGACGGCACGGACCTCATTGCGTTCTTCACGTCGACCAGTACCTCCTCAGGCGCGACCACGGGCACCTTGCGGCCGGCCGGCACGACCAACAACTTCAATACAATGTCTCCCGACAACTATTCGGGCTCGATCATTGATTTGAATCTCTTTACTATTCCGGGCACGGAATTCCAGGCTTATACCACTTCCACCACGGCCTTCACGGGGGTGGCGACGATCAACCTGGGCGGGGACTTCCTGCCGAGTCCGGGCGCCAGCGGCGACATCCGGGCAGGCTTTTATGGAAGTGGGAGTGGCTCCCTCAGTGGCATCCTCGGAACGTGGACCGTCGTGCCAGAGCCGTCGACCTTCGCGCCGGTGATTGCTCTCGCCGCACTGGCCGGGGCGATGTGGTCACGCCAACGTCGCAAGGTCGCCCTCCCCGTCGTGGTTCCGGCCTAAAGCCAGACCTGGGAAAAAGGCGGGCGCGTTTGGCCACGAGTGAGTTTTAATTGAGAACCATTGAGGAAATGGCCGGGGTGGAACGTGTCCTGCTGCCAGCCCTAAGTATTTAGCCCTTTGCCTTTTCCATTTTGCATTCTTCATTTTATCTTCTGCGTTGCTTGCCCATGCGCCTCCACGTTTTCCAGCATGTCGCGTTTGAAGGCCCGGCGGAAATTGCGCGCTGGGCGAAGGAGCGCGGGCATACCCTGACTGTCACGCCGTGGTACAAGGGTGCGCCCGCACCGGAACTGGCGGAAGTGGACGGGCTGGTCGTCATGGGCGGGCCGATGAATATTTACGAGCACCGGTCACATCCGTGGCTGCGGACGGAAAAGGAATTTCTCGCGCGGGCGCTGGCAAACGGCCGGCCCGTGGTGGGCGTATGTCTCGGCGCGCAATTGCTGGCGGACGTTTTGGGCGGACGCGTCTATCAAAATTCCGTCCGGGAAATCGGCTGGTGGCCGGTGCGCTGGCACACCGCGGCCCGCGCCGCGCCGGGGTGGGATTTTTTGCCCGCGAGTTCCATCCCGCTGCACTGGCATGGCGACACGTTTGATTTGCCCCCGCACGCGCAATGGCTGGCGGAATCGGACGACTGCGCGCACCAGGCCTTTGCGTGGGGGCGTCTCGCGCTGGGGCTGCAATTCCATCTCGAAGTGTCGCCGGATTCGCTGCGCGCGTTGGTGGAAAATTGCGGCAATGAATTGATGCCCGGCGTGCCGCGCATCCAAAATGCGACTGAAATTGAAGCAGGGCTCGCCTGGCACCAGCCCACGAATTTGCCGCTGCTTTGGCGCCTGCTGGATGCGTGGTTTGGCGGTGCGGATTAGTGCTCAACTTGTTACAACCACGGAAAGTGCGGATGCACTTGCCCGGCGGGCCGCAATCGTCTATCGCCTCGGGCCATGCGCATCACCGATTTGCGGATTCACTCCATCGCCATTGCCGACCCGCCGTTGCGCAGCTCCTACGGCCTACATGCGCCCTACGCGCTGCGCACCATCATCGAACTGCAGAGCGATGACGGCATCGTGGGCCTGAGCGAAACTTATGGCGGCGAAGCACAGGCGCAACAACTCGAAGCGCTGCGTCCGCAAATCCTCGGCGCCAACCCGTATCGACTGACGGGCCTGCTTTCCCCGCTCGTGGAAGGTGAAGGCGCGGGCGACGCCCGCTCGCAAACCCACCACGTGCCGGGAGAAAATCCGCTCGACGCCACGACGCGCACCTTCGCTGCGATTGAAGTCGCGTGCCTGGACCTCATCGGCAAAACCGTCGGCCAGCCGGTGTGCGATCTCATCGGCGGGCGCGTGCGCGACGAAGTGCCGTTTTCGGCCTATCCCTTCTACAAACATGCGGGCGGCGGCGGCGAGGGCGCAGACGCCCGCGAGGATGTCTATGGCGAGGCGCTGACTCCGGAAGGCTTGGTGCGCCAGACACAAAAAATGATTTCCCAGTACGGCTTCGGTTCCATCAAGTTCAAGGCGGGCGTCCTGGCGCCCGACGTGGAAATTGAAACCATCCGGCAGCTTTATCGCGCGCTGGGCCCGACGGTGCCGCTGCGCATTGATCCCAATTCCGCCTGGACGGTGGCAACCTCCGTGCGCGTGGGCCGGGAACTGGCGGTGGAACTGGGCCGCGGCGGGTATCTCGAGGATCCGACGGCTGGTCTTGAAAACATGGCCGAAGTGCGCCGCCGTCTGCTCGCCGAGGGAATCTCGACGCCGCTGGCCAGCAATGTCGCCGTGACTTCGTTTCCCGATCTTCCACGGTCAGTTAAAATCGACGCGGTGCAAATCATTCTCTGTGACCATCATTATTGGGGCGGCATGCGGCAGGTGCAGCATCTCGCGCGGCTGGCCAAAACGTTCGGCCTCGGCCTGTCGATGCACTCGAACAGCCACCTCGGCATTTCGCTGATGGCGATGGCGCATGTGGCCGCCGCGACGCCGCACCTCACGTATGCGTGCGACACGCATTATCCGTGGCAGTCGGCGCTGGATGAAGTCGTGCTCGGCGGCCGGATTCCGATCAAAAACGGCTGCGTGCGCATTCTCGACCGGCCCGGTCTCGGCGTGGAGCTGGACCACGATCAGCTCGCGCGCGGACGCGAGCGCTACGCCAAATGCCCCTACCGCAAGCGCGACGACGAATGGGAAATGCGCAAGCATGTGGACCCGGCCTGGAAGCGCGTCTTGCCGCGGTGGTAGGGAAAAAGAGAAGCATGCGGGCCATGCCCAAAGTCCCGGACGCGGATGAGGGCGTAAAACCAGATTTCGCATCCACCTCAGGCCCCCATCTCCCGTCTTGCCACGCCGGGGCCAACGGCTTAAACGAAAGCTTCCACCCCTTTGATTTCCCCCGCCGGGAACCTTCCCTGGTCCTCCCGGTTAGAAAAGGCCACCCCATGAATTCGATCATTTCCCCCGGCTCGCGCCGTTTGCTGGCGCTGGCGTTTATTCTCGGAGCGTCGGCGCTGCCCACGCTGTTCGCCGCGGACGCCGCGTTGCCAGCCGTCCTCAAACCTTCCGCCAACGCGCCCGTGACCGTGACCGACAACGGCCAGTCCTGGACCCTCGACAACGGCATCGTCAAGGCGACGATCAGCAAGCGCAACAGCAACATGACCGGGCTGGTTTTCCAGGGTATCAATACCATGGCCGGCGGCGGTTACTGGGAGCAAACGCCCTCAGGCACGGTGACGCAATCTGTCACCATCGATCCCGCGACCAACGGCGGCGAGCGCGCCGAAGTTTCAGTCAAAGGCGACACGGGCGGTCGCGGCCTGAACATCGAAGTGCGTTACGCCCTGGCGCGCGGGGTCAGCGGCATTTACGTTTACGGGGTCTTTTCGCACCCGGCTTCCTACGGCGCGATGGGCGAAGGCGAAAGCCGCTACATCACCAAGCTCAATCATGCCTTCAACTGGATCTCGGTGGACGAGGATCGCAACCTGCTCGAATGCACGCCGCAGGATTGGGGCGCGGGCGTGGTCATTCACGCGAAGGAGCAACGCATCCTGAACACCGGTTTTTACCAGAATTCCGTCGAGCACAAATACAGTTACAATGCCGTGCAGTACAAGATTCCGGCCTATGGCTGGTCCAGCACGCAGGACCACATCGGCGTCTGGTTCATCAACCCCACGACCGAGTATCTCTCCGGCGGCGCTTCGAAGCTCGAGCTCGTCTGCCATTTTGACGCCAACGACAATCCCGATCCCATCATTCTCGATTACTGGTGCGCGGGCCACTACGCCGGCGGCGCGGGTTGCAACATTCCCGCGGGCGAAGAATGGAACAAGGTCATCGGCCCGATTTTTGTTTATTGCAACGCCCTCGCCGATCCGCAGACGCCTTCGCAGGCCGAGATGGATAAATTGATGGCCACCGCGGGCGACCCGGCCGTGCCGGCGGCATGGAAGAACAACGCCACCGCCTTGTTTAAAAACGCGCTCGCCCAGGCCAAAATTGAAAAAGGCCAGTGGCCCTACGCCTGGGTCAACGGTGTGGACTATCCGCACAAAGATCAGCGCGGCACCGTCACCGGCCAGTTCGTGCTTAATGACCCGCAGGCGGCCAGCATGAAGCTGCCGCATCTCACGGTGGGCCTGGCTCACCCCGATTACCGTAGCGGCGCGGGCGGTTTTGTGTCGCGCTCCGGCAACGGCAATTTGGTGACCTGGCCGCACGACGGGAACTACTACCAATTTTGGAATGACGGCACCGAAGACGGCAAATTCACGCTGACCAATGTCCGCCCCGGCAACTACACGCTCCATGCGTTTGCCGACGGCGTGCTTGGCGAATTCGCCCAAACCAATATCACCGTCGAGCCGGGTAAAACGCTCGACCTCGGCAAACTGAGCTGGCAGCCGCTGCGTTACGGAAAACAACTATGGGAAATCGGTTTCCCTGACCGCACCGGCGGCAAGTTTTTCAAGGGCGACGGCGACAACTACTGGCTCTGGGGCTGGGAATTGCGCTACCCGCTGCTGTTCCCGAACGACGTCACCTATACCGTCGGCAAGAGCGATTACCGCAAAGACTGGTTCTTTAAACAAGTGCCGCACTCCGAAAACACGGACTGGCTGAATCCCGCGGCGAAAGATCCCGCGAACCAACGTTTCGGCTGGGTGAAGGCGCTCCCCACGGGCTCGCCGGATCCGTGGCGCACCTGGGGCCAGGGCCGCGCGAATACCTGGACCATCAAATTCAATATGGATAAACCCGCGCAAGGTTATGCGGCCCTGCGCGTCGCGCTGGCCGGCGCCGATGGCGGCCGCCCGCTGGCCGTTACCGTCAATGGTCAAAGCGTTGGCGCCATTGGCGACAACAGCAGCGTGGCCAACGCGCCCATCGTCGCCACCAACGCCCTGCGCTACAACACCGACACGGGAGTGTGGCAGGAACGCACGCTCACTTTCGATGCCTCGGTGCTCAAAGCCGGCGAAAACGTCATGACCCTCACGGTCCCGGCCGGTGATCTCGACACCGGCGTGGTGTACGACTACCTGCGGCTTGAGCTCAACGACGCCTACAAGCTCGATGGCACGAAAGTAGCGTCGCGCTAGCCGGCAGGCCGCGCCTCGCGTGCGCATCCACTGGAATTAATTTCCCGCAGCGGGGGCAGCGGCCGCACCGCGTGGTCCGCGCGCACCCCGGGCGCCACCGCGCCCGCCCGCTTCCGCAGCCGTCTGCACTTTCATCATGGAATTCGGCGAGGTGGGCACCCAGCCGTTGAAGCGCATCCACTCCTCGCACAACTTCGGCCACAAGGCCGTGGGGCCGAAATTGGGATCGAGGCCCGAGCCATGCGTGCCCACCGGATATAGGTGCAATTCGGCGGGCACATTGTTTTTGCGCAGCGCCGCGTACAACTGCAATTCGTTTTCCAATTTCACCGTGGTGTCGCCTTGCGTGTGCACGAGAAACGCGGGCGGGGTGTTGGGCGTGACTTGCTTTTCAATCGAATAGTGGTCCATCATTTCCGGCGTGGGGTTATTGCCGAGCAGGGCCTTGCGGGTCGCCGCGCTGGCGTTGGGATCCTCCATCGTCAGCACGGAAAAAAGCAGGATCATGAAATCCGGCCGCGCGCTGACGCTGTCCAACGGCGCGCCGGTTCTCCCGAGCGGATCGTCGTAGAGCGTCCCCGCGCTGCCCGCCACGTGGGAGCCGGCCGAGCCGCCCAGCACGCCGATATGCGCGGGGTTAAGGCCAAATTCCGCCGCATGGCTGCGCACGAGCCGAATCGCGCGCAAGACATCCTGCAGGGGCGCCGGCGCGCCGAATTCCTGGCACCGGTAAATCAGGTCAAACACCGTGACCCCGAGCGGATTGAAAATACCCTCGATGCCACCGCCGGTGTTGACGTGCACATACCCACCGCCGGGGCAGTAAATAATGGCGGTGCCGTTCGACGGGGTGCCGGGCGGCGGCGGATAGACGATGAGCCGCGGGTTGCTGATATTCGTGTAAGTGGTGCCCGAAACCGTCTCGGGACCGATGTCCTTCCACCCCGGCACGCCCTCCGGCCACAAAGGGATGACCTGGCCTTGGGTCAGCGGCGTGGGAATGGCGGGGCTGGCCGTCGACCCGGCCACGGCGGCCGGGGCATCCGCGCCCAAAACGGACGAGGCCACGATTGAAAGAGTAATCACAAAAACAGACAGGGTAATTTTCATGTTCGGGGTAATTTCAATTCACTCAAAGCCGCGCTTCCTTGCGCAGCCCCAACCCACGCTACCCAAAACCCGTCCGGCGACAATTCCGAATCCTGGCGCCCCCACAGGGAATCGAACCCTGATTTGTTTCGGGCACATGCGCAAGTGCCTGTCCTAGAGTGAGAAAAATCATCTGCGATGTTGACAAACGTCCGCTTTATTGTAAGCTGTATTGGAAGATATGGCGTCCCTCACCCGCAAACCTGACTGTCGTTTTTGGATCGGTTGCTACACCGATTCGTCCGGTAAGCAGCGGCAACGCTCCACGCGTTTGGTTGATCGCAAGGCCGCCGTGAAGCTCACGGAGACTTGGGAATCGCTTTACCAGCGCCGCCTCACCGCCCAACAGGCCCGCGCAGTCATCGCCGATATTTACCACGAGCTCACGGGCGAGAATGTTGCAGGAGAAACCGTCGCCGCCTATTTGAACCGCTGGGCCGAGCGCAAAAAAGTGGAGACCAGCGAATCCACTGCCAGCGCCTACAAAAGCATCGTCAATAGTTTCCTCGCTCACTTGGGCGAGCGCGCGGAAAAGATGTACCTCGACGAAGTAACCGCCACGCACGTTTCGACTTGGCGCGACACGAAGGCGAAAGGCCGCGCCACCGCCACCGCCAACATCGCCCTCAAAATCCTGCGCATCGCGTTCCAAGACGCCGTGCGCGAAAGCCTGCTCATCCAAAACGTCGCCACCCTCGTCTCCACCATCAAGCGCAAAAATGGCGACGCCAGCACCCGCCGCCCGTTCACCCTGCCGGAATTGAAGCGCGTCCTCGCCGCCGCCAATGACGAATGGCATGGCCTGATTCTCGCCGGGATTTACACCGGGCAACGCTTGGGCGACTTGGCGCGCCTCACTTGGGCGAATGTCAATCTGTCCACCAACGACCTTGCCCTGTCCACCGGCAAAACCGACCGTCGCATGGTGTTGCCCCTGGCCGAGCCGTTCTCCCGCTGGCTGGAAAAACACGCGGGCGACGTTCCCGATGCGCCCATATTTCCCCACGCCCACGAGTGCGCCACTCAACAGGGTAAAGTATCCCAACTCTCGCGCGAATTTGCCGACCTGCTCGCCTCGGTCGGGTTAGTGAAGGTACGAGACCACCAACGGCACAAGGAAGGCCGCGCCGCCCGTCACGAACTTTCGCCCCTCTCCTTTCACGCCCTGCGCCACACCGCCACTTCCCTGCTGAAAAATGCGGGCGTCGGCGACGCCGTGGCCCGCGACATCATCGGCCATGACACTGTGGCCATGTCCGCCCATTACACCCACATTGACGACCGTGCCAAGCGCGAGGCCATCAATAAACTGCCCGACGTGACCCGATGAAGCCAAAGCGCGCAAAGCAAGAAACTGTATCGGGTACCTTGATAAGGCAACCGATGAACAATTGTGCGTTGAACTGGGCGAGATCTCGGAAGGGTTGACCCTCCGGGAGTGGACATTTGATTATCAGACCCTGTTTCGTGCACGCATTGGAAGTTACGATAATTTGCCAGACTTGCTTTACCCGCCGAGTCATCAGGTAAGGCGGTACGGTCGCTTGAATAGCATCGGTGAAAGCATGTTTTATTGCTCAGCCCGCAAAGATATATCAATCTTGGAAATTCACCCGTCAGTTGGTGATTTAGTTACGGTTCTGGAATTGTCAGTAGAATTGATTAGGGCATTCGCTGTTGGAATGGATATTTGCTCTTTGGTCGGCAACCACCCGAAAGATTTTCGGCATGCCCTGCAAGGGAGAATCGATTTTTACCGAAGTTCAGAGACGCTCTTTGATATGTTAAAAACAGACATGGCTAATGCATACTTCCACCGGTTGATAACTGCACCCGCTAGCCCGATAGGTTTTAGAATCACTGGAGTTTTCTCAAAACATTTATTTAAGAATTGCGATGGGCTGTGGTATCCCAACAGCGTTTCGACAAACTTGGCCATGCGTTTTGGCGCAGCCAACCTAGCGCTGAAACCAGAGTTCATCGATAGACATGCAAAGTTCATTTCGCTAAAGACATATAAAGTTATCAAGCAAATTGGAGACGAGACATTGCTAAGATGCATCAAATCCAACAAACTTGCTTAGCTTCCGTTCCACTTCTACTGGTAAATCCCATTAACTGGTCTGTCGTCAAGGTGGACGACTGCGGGCCGCCAGATTCTTAATGAAACATCATTTTCTCTTGGTCAGTACCTGGATAAGCCTGCTCGTGAGCGGCTGGTCTTGGTCGGCTAAAGCCGCCACCCCGCCAGAAGAGCCGCCCAAGGGCCTGGCCGCAGAAACGTGGACTTTTTGGGAAGCCATGAACAAAGCCGCCGTTGCTGGTACGGGTATGGAAGTCCTTAATACTCCCGCTTGGTCGGGCGATGTGAGTACCGATGAAACCGTGGCTGTGCTGGGCGATATTGTTGCTGCCGAGCGGACGCGGAGCCATGCAATCACTGGTCTGCCGGTTTTGCATGTTGACCCTTACGCAAGCGCCTACGCAGTGGAGTTAGCGCAAATGCACGATGTCATCGCCGATTACTTTCAAGATTGCATCGCCTTCTTGAAGCGACGGCAGGATATAACGAGCTTGTCTACGCTGGGTGGGGGCATGATTTTGAACCTGCTCAACCATCACGACGATAAAGAAGATGGGATATTTGCGCGGGCGCTCCTTGACCAAGCTGACCAAACAGCAACCGATCTGAAAAGCTTGAAAGAACCCGCGCGGCTGTTGGAGGAAAAAGCGAACCGACTGGTTAGCAGTGCTGCGACTTTAAGCACGGACCAATTCGCGGTACGGGCCAAACTCGCGCAGCGATTCGACCGTGAATTTCCGACCATGGCGACGTATTTTGCGGCGGCTGAAGCCGGGTTAGCCGCAAAGCCAAATCGCTTCTCCGAAAAGGAACTCATGCCGATGTTGATTGGTCAGCGCATCACCACTCCTGCCGTCAATTGGAAATTTGCGTCTCCGCAGGAATTTGTAACCTTTAAAATCGTCGACGTGAAGGACCGCAGTGACGTATTGACGGATTATTCGATTCAGACACATGTAAAGGGAATTCCCTCGGGAGCGGAGCATGACTTCAAGCTGCGTATGACCTTTGGCAAGCTTTACACACGTTGGAAGCTGGTGGAGATCCAACAGCTTCAATGACCGGCACTACGCCTGGCACACTCACTTACTTCCCGTCTGATTCAATTTTGTCTTGGATCGCGACGGCCATGAAATTCGAGCGGTTGCGGTTTTGAGCCGCAGCGGCTGCATCGATTTTAACGACCAGGCTCGCCGGCATCGAAATGGAGATTTGCGTCATGCCTTTGCCGCGCGGTCCAGAGCGGGATTTTTTGGAGGATTTAGCCATAATAGGTGATAGAGTAGGACGTATCCGGTCAGACACAAGTAGTTTTATGCTGGGGTGAGCATCGTTAGTTAATGAAAGTCATGGCTCGCCTGCTCGGGCAGGCCGTCGGTGGGAAGAGCCGCGATCTTTTCGGCCATGACATGAATCACGCCGCATTCGTTTTGCAGGCGGCCCGTGATAATGAGCGCGGGAACGAGATTGATCGTAAGACGGGCCTGCTCGAAGAGCGTGGGGCGAACAATGGCGTTCGCATGACCGGTTTCGTCTTCGAGCGTGATAAAGCAAAAGCCTTTAGCCGTGCCGGGGCGCTGGCGGCACCGGTGAACCTTAATCCGTAGCCGCGCCAATAAACGCTGTTACTCCAGCCTACACCGACGTTGGCGATTCAAATGGTCGCTTTCTGAACCACTTTAGAGGTCGTCTTCTTGGCGGAATTAAGGACGGAGCCTGCGGATTTTAATCTACGCTTGGGGGGGGTCGCCGGTTTTGTCGTTGTTATGATTAGCATGTCAGTGCTTTGCAGACGCAAGGGACTTTCTTTCACCAAGAAGTAGTCAACACCAGACGGACGCGCCCTGGTATCGGTGACACCCCACCGGCCTAGCCTTTCATAACTTGGGTAAAGGTTTGTGAGTGTGGTCACGCCCGGCCCATCAAATGGGCAGCTATAAAATAATCAGTCCAACCGGGTGGCCGGCGATCAGACTTAAGTCAGGGCCAATTTGCCGGTGCTGTCGCCCAGTTTGTCGTCCGGCGCGCCGGCGTAGTCGAGCATGGAAAGCCAGAGGTTATTAATCGGCACGCCATCGGCATTAATGTGGCGACCCGTGTTGATGGTGCCGCCGGCCTTACCGAGCAAGATGAGGGGCAGGTCGTCGTGATTGTGGCGGTTGCCGTCACTATTGCCACTGCCATAGGCGATAAGGGAGTTATCGAGAACGGAGCCATTGCCTTCTTTAATGGCATCCAGTTTACCCAACAAGTAGGCCACTTGTTGCAAGTGGAAGACATTGATCTTGGCGAGCATCGCCTGCTTGGCCGGGTCGCCCATGTGGTGCGAGGTGCCGTGGTGCGGTACATTGGCATCCGCCCATGGATAGCTCTGGTTGCTCTGCTCGTCGGCAAAGGGCAACGTGATGATGCGGGTCAGGTCCGCCTGGAAAGCGAGCACCATCATATCCAGCATCAGTTTGATATGTTCGGGGTAAACGCTGCTGGAGGTCGAGACGCCCACCTTCTTGACGCTGCTACGATCGAAGGCATCCGGCCGCACTGCGCCAGCGGGTAATATCAGCGGAGCTTCAGTAGCCATGCGTTGAATGCGCAACTCAATTTCACGCACGGAGGTAAGGTATTCGTCCAGTTTTTCCTTGTCCGTCGAAGTGAGCCGGTTTTTCTGCACCGCTTGGGCGTCATCTATAACGAAATCCAAAATGCTCTTGCGGTCGTTATTGCGGCGTGCGCGCTGTTCGGCCGTTTCACGGGGGTCGCCATTGGAAAAGAGCCGATCAAAGGCGGCCTGTGGATCACATTCCTTGGCCATCGGGGTATTGGCGTTGCGCCAAGAGAGATTATGAATATAGGCACAACTGTAGCCGCTGTCACAACGACCGGATTGAGAACCTTCCTCCATGCCGATTTCCAATGAGGGAAGTTTGGTCAGATGGCCAATGCGTTCCGCTGCGGCTTGGTCTGCCGAAATGCCATTGTGAATATTGGCACCCTCGGTTTTGTTGGGTTGAACGCCAGTGAGGTAGGCGGCTTGGGCGCGGGCGTGGTCGCCGGGGCCGTCGCCATTGGGATTGGCTTTCTCGCAAACCAAACCACTGACCACCAGCATTCGGTCCTTATAAGCTGAAAGGGTGCTGAGCGTGGGTGAGAGCTCGTAATCAGATCCAAAAGCTTTAGGAGTCCAAGTCTGCATATCACAGCCATTGGGCACATAAAGCCACGCCAGACGGCGCGGCCCTGCAGCGGCCTTGGAGACAACATCAGCGGTCGTGGCCCCAAAGAGGCGCGTGGGGATCATGGATTCAAGAAAGGGCAGCGCCAGCGCCGTGCCCAATCCGCGCAAAACCATTCGCCGGGACAAGCTAGTCCGCATCAGATCAGTTTGGTTGTTCATGTTTTATCTCCGTTTGCTTTGCCGCGTTGTTTTTGAAAAGCATCGCTGTGAACGATGGATTTAATTAAGACCGAAAATTTATTATCGTTATTTTGCATGGTAGCGACGATGGCATCCAGCGTGCGATGGTCGGATGGCTCGGTTCCACGCCCTAGGGCATAGGTAAACATGCGGTCGGCCAGGCAGCGGAGGAACTTGTCCTTTTGCGCCATCAAGATTTGTTTCAACCCGAGGGCGCCATTGATATTGGTGCCATCTGGCAATGAGCCGGAGGCGTCAATGGCCTGTTTATTGACATCTTGGGTGCGCCATTCGCCGATGGCGTCAAAGTTTTCCAAACTAAAGCCAATGGCATCCATGCGTACGTGGCAAATAGCACAGGATGGATTGGCCCGGTGTTCCTCCATGCGCTGCTTAAGCGTCATGTTGAGGGCAGATTTATCATCCTCCTTTAACGCCGGCACATTCGGTGGCGGGGGTGGCGGGGCGTCATTTAGCAGGTTTTCCAGCACCCATTTGCCGCGAAGAACCGGGGAAGTGCGGTTGGGATAGGAGGTGACGGTCAGGATACTCGCTTGGGACAACAGGCCCCCGCGAACGGAATCCTTTGGGAAAGTAATCCGCTGGAATTGATCACCCGTGATGCCAGGAATGCCGTAAAACTTCGCTAGCCGTTCATTGACGAAAGTATAATTGCCGTTGATAAAATCAGTTACGCTGCGGTCGTCATTCACGATACTGGTGAAATACATTTGCGTTTCTTTGAGCATGTCCTCGCGCAAGGTGGCATCAAAGGCCGGAAACTTGGTGGTGTCGGGATTGGCGTTTTCCAACGGGCGCAGTTGCAGCCATTGACCGGCAAAGTTTTCCACCAAGGCCTGGGCCTTGGGATCCTTCAGCATGCGCGTTATTTGCGTGTCGAGGTTGGCATGCAACTGTCCCTTCTGCGCCAGGTTAAGCAATTCATCATCTGGCATGCTGCTCCACAGGAAATACGAGAGCCGCGAAGCCAACTCAAATTCATCCAGCGTATGGATATTATTTGCTTCACCGGGTTGTGGTTCTTGCTCAACGCGGAAGAGAAACTTCGGTGAAGCGAGCACCGCTTGGACCACGACGTTAATGCTGTCGTCAAAAGTGCGCCCATCACTGTCGACTTTGGTCCAAAGTGCAAGCAAGTGGCTGACTTCGTCTTCGGTTACGGGCCGGCGGTAGGCATGAAAAGCGAAATTGCGGATGATTTTTTCTGCCGCCTGCGATTTCGTCGTCGTGGCGGAAGGCTGGGCAATCATCAAATGGCGGTAACTTTCAGGCATACGATCCGGAGTGATGGCTTCGGGCCCTTCCACCTCGAAATACACCACCGCCATTATCGACTCACCGGTAATGGAATTTGGGCCGCCACCACCACGGGGGCCGCCACCCGCAGGACCACGGGCACCCGGGGCACCGCGTGCGCCAGCAACACCACCACGGCGACCATTCGCCGGCGCGGAACCAGCCGGCGCTGCGGGGTCCGCCGCTGCCCCTGGACTAAGGGTAGTCGGGTCGACGTCAGCAGCATTGGCCGCTGCCGGGTCGACTATTCCGGGATCAGCCGCGAGGTCATCAGCCGGGACGGGATCAGGAGTGGCGGGGGCGGGCGGGTTGGCCGCCACGGCCGCATTATATTCTTCGAGAGAGGCGCCATTGCGGAAGGACAAAAATATGCGATGTTTCCCCGCAGCCACATGCACTGGATCGGTGGAATATAGTTTTGCATCGGCCCGTGCTTCATTGACGGAAATGTTCCGGCCGACTTGCTGACTATCCAAAAAGAATGCCGCGATGGGTTGGCCGCCATTGCCCCGGACTCCGTAGCCGCGGAAACTGAAAATGTAATCGCCATCAACGGGGAAATCATAATCCTGAAAAAGATTGCCGTAATGTTGAAAAACACGACCCTCGGGGGTATTCCGGCCAAAAGCGCCACCGACAATGTTGCGCGCCGTGCCGGGAGCGGGTTGTTTCTCAGGACCCGTCGGGGAAACCGCATTAGCTAATGCGTTAGCGCCAGAATTCGGGTTTGCAGGTGTCGCTGACGGCACCGGGGTGGGTTTGGGGAAATCACCATCTGCAGTCAGCGCATCCCAACGCTGCAAGGGGGCGGGCACGACCGGATCGGCAAAAATCACCTTCTGGGCGGTCAGGTTGCCGGCATTAAGATACTTCTCCATGAGCATGGGCGCGATGGAGAGCACGTCGCCATTGTTATCGAAGCCATAGCCGGCGTCATCCAGGGGAAACGCGTCAGCCGGGTGAAAATCACTAACGCCCAGTAAATCGCGGATGGTGTTATTGAATTCAGCCCGGTTAAGACGGTGCAGGGTAACACGGCCCGGGTCGATGGGCCCGGTCATGTAGAAATTCGTGGTGTAGGTATTTAGCCAGTCAATAATCATATGGTAATCATCTTCACTGGGCCGTGGTTCCTCTTTCGGCGGCATCTTGCGCGCCGTGAGCATCTTGATCGCTTTTTCAAGAGTCGGCATGCCCTTGGCCAAGGAGGATTCGTCAGTCAGGATGTCGAGGCGCAGATCGCCTTCGGCGTCCTTGGCATTATGACATTCGTAGCAATGCGCCGCCAGGAATGGCTGCACGGTTTTCTGGTATTCCGCAAACGTACCTGCACTCTCGGATGCAGGAGCGCTGGGGCTATTCACGGCCTCTGGAACTGAGGCTGGTATGAATGGCGCGGCATAAACCGACACAGTGGCGCCAATGAATAGTATAGTAAGACAAGCCCGGGTAATCGGTCTTTTCAGAAAATTAACCGGCTCGCACTTTACCAGATGGGGTAATCCAGAAATGGACATGGGGTATATGAAGTATAGAGTTAAAGCATAAAGAGTCTATAGACAAACCATGATTATACTTTCGATGACATTGAAGGCGGCCTGTTGGGTCTATTCCTATCAAATTATCTAATAAGTAAGAAATTACCGCCCACGAAGCCCATGCAACAGGCGAATCCGGGTACAGCAATATTCAGGCTCATAGACGTTAAACCGTCCGTTTTGTTTCAAGTTGCGAAAAGTCCGACTTAAATTGGGTGCTCGCCATGTAACCTTTCATTAAGGCTTTTATGGATAAATCTCTGGGTGACTTTTTTTAAGCTGACTGAGGAGCTCTGAAACCTGCTGCGGTGTGAGCGGCTGAAGTGTATTGTTTGAGTCGAACTTGGCAGATGCTTCAAGTGCGGAGAAGTCGGCAATGTCTTCAATGGACCATGTACTGCCAGAAATATCCCATAAACGCGCAGTTTTATCCCAACTGGCGGTGAGCAGCAGGCGGCCATCGGGGCTGAAGGCGGCGTGGCGGACGTTAAAGGTATGTTCAAAAGGCAGCGCAATAGGTTCGCCCGTGACGGCATCCCAAATTCGGGCCGTATAATCATCTGATACAGTGGCCACGAGCAGACCATCTGGGCTAAAGACAGCATGCACCACGGCATCCGTGTGAGACATCGGCGGGGTTAGCGGCTGGCCGCTCGTAGCGTCCCATACTCGGGCGGTTTTATCCTGGCTGGCGGTAACAACTTTTTTACCGTCGGGACTGAACTCCGCTGTGAACACAGCATCAGCATGACTGAGTGGTGGAGTTAAGGACTGGCCGGTAGCAGCATCCCAGATGCGGGCGGTTTTATCCTGACTGGCGGTAACAACTTTTTTGCCGTCGGGGCTAAATTCTGCCATATAGACCCAAAAGTCGTGCTTTAATGGCGGGGATGAAGCTTTCCCAGTGGTAGCGTCCCAGAGTTGCGCTGTATTGTCCGAACTGGCGGTAACAACTTTTTTGCCGTCGGGGCTGAATGAACAATCCACCACGGCACCAGAATGGACGAGCGGCGGGGTGAGGGCTTGGCCGGTAGCGGCGTCCCAAATTCGTGCAGTACTATCGTTACTCGCTGTGATAATTTTAAGTCCGTCGGGACTGAAAGCGGCGTGACGGATCAAACTTTGATTCAACTTTATTGGGCGGGCCACGCCGGTGGCGGCATCCCACACCCGGATCGGTTCACTGTAGCACGCAGCCAGCACACTCTTTCCATCGGGGCTGAAGGTGGCATATTGTACTGTATCCGAATATTTCATCAGCGGAGTAATGGCTTGGCCACTGGCCGTATCCCAGACGCGGACCGTTTTATCCCAACTGGCGGTCACAATTTTTTTTCCATCCGGACTGAAAGAGGCCACCTCAATCGAGTTGCTGTGGCGAAAAATGGGCATGGGAGTATGTACGACATTAATATCCCAGATGCTGGCCGTGCCATCGGCATCGGCAGTGGCGACCAGATGACCGGTTGGGCCAAAGACCGCGCGATTTACTTCACTCGAATGAGCCAGGGGTGAGGTGAGCAACTCTCCAGCGCTGGAGTTCCAAACGCAGACGGTTTTGTCCGCGCTCGCCGTGAGAACGGCCGAGCCATCCGGGCTAAATGTGGCAAAGAGCACCGCATCCAGATGTTTAAGAAGCGGAGTTAGGGGCTGGCCAGTGGCGGCATCCCATACCCGGGCGGTTTTATCCTGGCTGGCGGTCACGACTAACTTACTGTCCGGACTGAACTCGGCATGATACGCCACTCCGGCGTGCTGTAAGGGCGCAGTTATAGGCTTACCTGAAGCCGCGTCCCACACCCGCGCTGTATTATCTTCACTGCAAGTGACCACCATTTTCCCATTGGGGCTAAAGACGGCATCGACAACAATGCCGGCGTGTTTCATCGGGGTGGCAATGGGTTGGCCTGTGGTCGCGTCCCACAACCGCGCGCTATTATCCTCGCTGGCGGTGACAATAGTTTTGCCGTCGGGACTAAAACTCGCATGTAGTACCGCGCCAAAATGAACGAGGGGTGGAAAAACAAGTCTTCCCGTGGTGGCATCCCAAACTCGCGCGGTTTTGTCCTGGCTTGAAGTTACCACCCTTTGGCCATCGGGACTAAAGGCAGCATCAGTCACTACACCCGAGTGTTCCAAAGGCGGCGAGAGAGGCTGGCCAGTGGATACGGCCCAGACTCGGGCGGTATTATCGGCACTTGCGGTTACGATTTTGTTTCCGTCCGGGCTATATCTTGCGCTGTAAACCGCCGCCGCATGGTGCATAGGCGGCGTCAGGGGCTGTCCGTTCGCGACTACCCATAATTGTGCAGTGCCATCGTCACTGGCGGTGACGAGAGTTTTGCCATCGGGACTGAAATTGACGGTATTTACGGACTGATTATGGTGGAGGATTTCGACGAGAAGCGGGACCTGACGAATCAAATTTCCGGCCCGATAGCGCAGCATGATGTTCGTAGGATGGTCGCGGAGCGCAATCGAGGTCCAAAGTAGAGCCCCAATGGCATCGCCCTGCCCTAGTGCCTGGTTGGCTTGCACACTAAAGTGGCCCATCGGGGCAGGCGCACTTTGTGCATGGCCAAGGACAGTACTGGCCAGGCTGCCAGCAAAAATAAATCTGACAATTTTACCTGCATTTAAAAAAACATTTCTCATTTTGACTTGGCGCCGCTGGAAAAACAGATCTGGATTGTCTAAAGAGGAAATTTAATTCGGTGGCCGGTTTTAATCCACTACTAATTAGCAAACTGCCAGTTAAAGGAGAGCGAAATCTCCAAGGCCGTGCCCTTGTTCTGCCTGCGCATTGGCTACTAAATTCTCAATTGCCAACTTTCACTCCGTGACAAATTATGCTGATACCCCACCCTATGAGCACCCCAAACCCAATTCCCCACCATTCTCGATTCACCCTCTGCATGGGTTTTCTCGCGGCCCTCCTGGCCAGCCAAGGAATCGCCTCGGCCGCGACCGCCTTCAGCATTGATAGCATTGGGGTGGGCGCAAAATTCACCGCCCACGCAACGCCGCGCGCAATTTACAACTTTAATCCCGGATGGAAATTCATTCGCGAGGATGTCGCCGGAGCCGATGCCGTAAATTTTGATGATTCGGCTTGGGCCAGCGTCAGCCTGCCCCACACCTGGAACGATACCGACACCTACCGCGCCTTTATCAACCAAGGTGGAGACCGCAGCGGCGAATACCTGGGCATTGGCTGGTATCGCAAGCATTTCAAATTGCCAGCCAGCACCGAAGGACAGAAAATTTTTCTCGAATTCGACGGCCTCCGGCAGGCGGGCCATTTCTTCCTCAATGGCCAGCCGATTGGTCTTTATGAAAACGGCGTGTCGGCCGTTGGTTTTGACATCACCCCATTGGTCAAGTTTGGCGGTCAGGACAACGTGCTTACGGTGCAAGTGGACAACCGCCCAACCTACCGTGAAGCAGCCACCAACACCGCGTATGAATGGGGCGGGAAAGGATTTAATCCCGATTTCGGCGGCTTGAACCGTGATGCCACGCTCATTGTTGTGGGCAAAATCTACCAGACGTTGCCTCTCTATGAAAACCTTCATACCACTGGCGTCTACGTTTATCCGCAAAATATCGACCTGCAGAGAAAATCCACGGATGTGAATGTTGAAGCCCAGGTTTCCAATGAATCTGGCGGGCCAGCCAATATCTCCCTTTCGGCGCTGGTGGTGGACTCCGATGGCGTGGTACAGGCGAAGATCGAAAGTAAGGCACAAGCCATCGCCAGCAACCAAACTGCAACTTTATCCGCCTCCGGCTTGCTCGCCAACGCGCATTTTTGGGATGTGAACGACCCATACCTTTACGATGTTTATTCCATCCTGACCGTGAACAAACAGGTGGTGGACGTGGATAAAATCCACACCGGTTTTCGCAAAACGGCCTTCAAGGGCGGCGCTGGCACGGGCGGCGTCTGGCTCAATGACCGTTTCGTCTGGCTCACCGGCTTCGCGCAGCGTGCAGCCAATGACTGGCCGGGCTTGGGTGGTGCCTACCCGGACTGGATGCATGACTTCACCCTCGCTCTGCTGAAGGCCAGCAATGGCAATTATGTGCGGTGGATGCACGTCTCTCCCCAGCGCGCGGATGTCGCCGCATGTGACAAATTCGGCATAGTTGAGGTCTGCCCCGCTGGGGACAACGAAGGCGATGCGCGTGGCCGCCAATGGGACCAGCGCGTCGAAGTCATGCGCGACTCAATTATTTTTTATCGCAATGACCCGAGCATCCTTTTCTACGAGGCGGGCAACCAGGTCGTCACCCCCGAGCACATGCAGGAAATGGTGGCCTTGCGCCAGCAATGGGATCCGCACGGCGGTCGCGTTATGGGTACGCGGGACAATGATACCCCTGCGCCCAACAACGCCATCACGCCGATCGCCGAAGACTACGAAGTCATGGTTGGCCAGGATCCGCAGACCGATGCCGTCGTTGGTGACGGCTATTTCCGCGGTTACAGCATCGCGCGCCGCGACCGCGCACCCCTGATCGAGGTCGAGGATTTTCGCGACGAGGGTCCGCGCGGGATTTGGGACGATCTCTCGCCGCCACATTTTGGTTTCAAACCGCATATTGTAATCGGTTCGCAAGGTCCGGGCGGCAACCCCGGGCCGGGTGGCGATGCCTATCACTGGAATTCCGAGACCTTTGCCATCGCCGGCGCCGCGCGTTATACGAGCTATGTCCTCAATCGCATCGATAATCCCGATCCACTGCATTCGAAATGGTCTGCCTATGCTTCTATTTATTTTTCGGATTCCGACGCCGATGGCCGCCAGGGCGGCAGCGAAGTCGTGCGCGTGAGCGGCAAGGTGGACGGCGTCCGGCTGCCCAAAGAACTTTTCTACGTCACCCGCGTGATGCAAAACCCCCAGCCGGATTTGCACATTCTCGGACATTGGACTTATCCCGCTGGCACCAAGAAAACGATGTATGTTGCGGCAAGTTTGTGCGACCAAGTGGAATTATTCGTCAATGGCCAATCCAAGGGCGTGCAAAAGATGCCGCTCTCCTATGTGGATCCCATTGCCGGTGGCCGTACGGATTTTAGCAACAAAGATGCCCAAAATATCGGCTACACCGGTTATGTCTACGCCTTTCCCGACATCGCCTTCGAGCCCGGTACGATCAAAGCCGTTGCCACCAAGGCCAGCAAGATTGTCGCTCAAGAAGAACTGAAGACGGCCGGGCCGCCGGTCGCGCTCAAACTTACCGTCCACACCGGCCCCCAAGGCCTGCAAGCCGATGGCTCCGATGTCGCCTTGATCGATTTTGAAGCCGTGGATGCCCAGGGCAACCGCTGCCCCACCGATGAAGCCCGCGTGGACTTCTCCGTCAGCGGCCCAGTCATTTGGCGCGGCGGGTTTTGCAGCGACAAACTCAATACGACCAACAACCTCTATCTTGACACCGAGTGCGGCATCAACCGCGTGGCGATTCGCTCGACGCTCGCGCCCGGCACCGTCACGCTGACTGCTACGCGCCCGGGTCTTACGCCCGCGACGGTGACCATCCCTTCGCACGCCACTGAGATTAAGGAAGGCCTGGAACTGGAACTGCCGCCAGTTTATTCGATGTTGGGGCAACCCATTTCGGACGTGGAGCGATAAAGGGCGCGCCAGATGACCTTAACCAACGGCGAATACCCATTCTAGTGCGACGCAGTTAGCTGCACAGTGCCGAGCAGGCCGGACGGCAGCGGACGGTAATTGCTCAAGTTCTGATTGGCGAAGCGGTTGCCACCGAGGAGCGGGTCGGCTTTCACCGAGTTCATATCCGGCTCGGGATGGGCCGAGAGATAATTGACCGCGCGATTGCCGACCTGGATGAGGATTTGGTTCGCGCCAGGCTTGAGCAGGCTGGTCACGTCCACGCTATATGGCGGGCACCAAGCCGCTCCCGCGCGCTGGCCGTTGACCCAAACGACCGCGACATCGCCGATGGGCTGCTGGATGGCGGCAGATAGACGACCGCCGCCGGCGTTGACGGGCTGCTCTTGCCCAAAATAAATGCTGGTTTTGAGTCCTCCTTGTAACATCGTGGCCGGTACGTCTACTTCCTTGGTAAAACTGGCGACACCGGAGAAACTGGCCAGATCCGGATTGGCGGTCCAAGAGGCACCGGCATCCATCTTTCGGGGTGCGGGGTCGGCTTCGGCTGAAGAATTTTTAAAAGTTACCGCCCAGTCCTGACTCAGATCTAGCGGAGCGGGGATGTTTCCGGTTGCCGTGGGCGAGGCAGCCAGTTTGCGACTGGAAAACACAATAAACTGCGTGCCATAGGCGGGCAGGCTGACTGGGATGCCGGTTGCCCCGGCGAAAGTCTGAACATGGTCCACCAGCGAAACCTGACCCGTGAGGGCATCCCACCTTTCGGGGGTCAAGCCGTCCGTGCGGATAATCGCAGTGTCACTAATGGGTTGGTTCGAAGTGTTGACGATGAAATAAACTTCGCTTCCGTCTACGTGGCGATGAACGAAGCCGAGCTCGGTGTGGGTTCGCGAATAAGCAAGATCGGGACGGAGTTTGGCCTGCAAAGTAACGCCAAGCTCGGCGGGTGTCGTGACGATACCCTTGGCTGCGGGACTGGTGAAGAGCCGTTGGCTGATTTCCTGAATGGCGCGGTTATCAGCATCCGTAGCCAGATAGCCGGGCGATTGCGAGGGCAACGACCCCGTGGCAATGAGGATGCCACCATTGTTGGCGAACTCCTCAAATTTTTTCAGCGTCGCCAAGGGCACGCGCGTAAGGCCGGGCAGGACGACCACTTTGTATTTCGAATCACCAAAGCTGAGAGTTTTGCCCTCCACTTTGCCGCGTAGCGCCAGAACACCGTCATCGGTAAAATCAAAATTATATCCGCTGTCGAGAATGGTGGGGATGAGATTGTTGACGTAGCGGGCATTGAAACCAGCCGTTGCCAGGTTGCTCGGGGTGGCTTCGGTGTACTCATCATCCTCGGGCAGATAAATGGCTACATCATTGGCGGGTGTGCCTTGGCGCAGCAGGAAAGCGGCGCGCGCGAGGTAAGTCGTCACGTCGTGCATGGCAATCCACCATGGGTTGCGGTCATTAAAAATGGCGGAAACGTAGAAATGCCAGCCGGGATACTCCACGCCCGGCGCATTGTAGGGCCAGCCGTGGCAGAGAAACTGATTAACCCCGTTGAGGAAGTCCATGTTGGACTCTGCCTTGATGTCAATCGGCATGGCATTGAACACGGGATCGTGCAACCAGGTGAACGCTTCGGCACTGGTGACAGGTCGGCCCAGCAAGTGAGCGGACGAGGAGGCCCAGCGCGTGGCGGAATAGGATCGCCAGTTGTATTGTTCGCCTTCGCTCAAGTCGGCGTCGGCGTAGGTCATGA
>Ga0265320_10000242_pt1 | contig 45162 bp, 39 predicted proteins | sample 4827metaG_FD_202087 | JGI IMG/M metagenome (GOLD analysis project Ga0265320, IMG submission 202087) | Rhizosphere microbial communities from Carex aquatilis grown in University of Washington, Seatle, WA, United States - 4-8-27 metaG | ecosystem: Host-associated > Plants > Roots > Rhizosphere >... | reverse complement strand
TTCGACCGGCGCTGCCGGCAAATTGGTTTGGCGCCTGCGCGGTGCGCCGGGCAATGGCTGGCACTCCTCGCAGCCCATCGGCAGCCAGGGCGCCGAGTTTGATGTCAGCACGGTCAATTACACCAACATCATTGTGACCTTCGACCTGTTTTTCACGACTCAGGGTGAGGCAAGAATGTGCGTCCTCTACACCACCGACGGTTGGGTTACCACCAATGTGGCCAATCTGGCCTGCAGTTCCTTTCCCACGCTCATTCAGAGCAACACGCCCGCGGGCGCCTCCGAGTCGCAAGGTTACAGTCCCGACATTGTGAATGGCGCGTTCATTGATAATACCATCGGTTCGCTCTTTTATAACTACATGAGTGTAGATTTCACAGGCGTGCCCGGCGTGGCCAACAATCCCAATTTCGGCTTCCGGGTTGTGAATGCCGCACAGAATGCTGAATGCGTCAACTTTTTGCACCAGACCTACAACAACAACTCCGGCAACGCCCGCATCGACAACGTCGCTGTTAACGGCCAATTTAACGGGCAGGTTGCCCCGGTGCTCACCAATGACCCCGCGGCCTCGGTTGACCACCCGTTTACCAACACGTTCAGTGAGAGCATCGCCAATAATGACGTGGGTTGGCATACCAACATCAGCAGCGTCTATGTCAATGGCGTGTTGTTGCCGAAAACCGCTTATGTCGTCACGGTAACCAACATTGTCTTCACGCCGTCCGCCAGCGCCCCGGCACTGACGGTGGCCGGACTTGATAACATCGTCGTTAATGCCACCAATTATACTTCCGCCCGGGTCGTCCAGTTCGTCAATACTGGCGTGGCCACGAAACTGTCTTTCATCCAACCTGCCGGTCCTTCGGCCAGTGGCGGAACATTGACCGCCAACCCCGCTTTCACCGTCACGGACCAATATGGCAACGGCACCACGAATCCCTATGCCAGCATGGTTGTCACGGCCACCGTGAGCAACTCGCCGGCGACCTGGACTCTGGGCGGCTCCACCGATCAGCCAATTGTCAACGGCTCCTGCACCTTCACCGATTTGACCGCCACGGTCATCGGCTCGTCGGCGATTTCCAATGCAGCCATCCACTTCGCCATCTCTGGCGGCCCCATCTCGGCCACCAATTCGACCAGTTTCGTCATTGGTGCGCCGCCCAGCCAGTTTACCCAAGGCAATCTGGCGGCCATTCAATTTGACACGGCTGCGGGCAACTCAACCTTCAGCGTGATTGAGATCAAACCTTCCGCGGCGGGGCAAACCAGGCCCGTCAACATCAACCCCATCACCGCCACAGGAACGAATGCCTTGCGGATGGGCGGTGGCGGTGCGGGCCATCTCGCATTGAGTGACGACGGCACCTTCCTGGTCTTCGGTGCTTTCGACGATGGCAGTTCCGTAACCGCGGACGAAACGTTCAACCTGAATCGCGCGGTGGGAACCTTGGACTATACCAACAAGTTCACGAAGACAGGCAAGTATGTTTCCAACTCGCTCGGCGGCAGCGCGGTTCGTGCGGCGTGCAGTCCGAACAGCGTTGACTTCCTGATTGATGACAAAGGTGGACTTTACGTTTATAACAGTATCAACGGCCAAAGCTTTAATGTTTACGAGCAAAACAACTATTGCGTCCGGTCGTTTGGTGGCAGTGCCTGGTCTCTGACGCAAAAAGTCGTTGCCAATTTGCCCAGCCCGGCTGTCTTCCAATTCAACAATGGCACTGTTGGCCAGTTGGATTATTTTAACTCTGGAAATGATGGGCCTTGGAATACCACGTCCGCCACGCCGCCGCCGGATGGCTTGGTCGTGGATTTCTACCTGATGTCCACCAATGGCACCCAGGATCCAGCTTCCTTTGCCATCCTCTACACCGTTGATAACAATGGCGGATCGGGCACCAACGGTGTCATCAACAAGTTCTCAAGGAACCCTGACGATTCATGGACGGCCATCGGATCCTGGACCAACACGGATAACGGCAACTCCCTGTTCGCCACCACCAACGGCAACGGTGGCGTTTACCTCTATTATGCCAACGGCTCTGGCGCTGCCAATAGCATCATTCGGGTGACGGACTCCAGCCTCATGGGTTCGATCAACATTATTTCGACCAATACCATCTATACCGCACCTTCGGGCGCCACCGTCATAGGCGTCACGTTTGTGCCCGTGCCGACGGCCTATGCGGCTGCGCTGATTCCGCCGCCCATCCTCACTGCCCAGAATGGCGCTACTGCCAGCGCTCCATTCAGTGTCACGAACACCCCGGATGACAGCACCTGGCGCTCAGCCATCACTGGCATCACGGTGAACGGCTCGCCATTGCCACCCGCCGCCTACGACACGACTCAACCGGGCAAGATTGTCTTCAATTCATCACAATCCTCGTTGTTGCAAACCGCGGGAGCAAAAACCATAGCTTTCACCGCCGCCGGCTATAGCGCCGACTCGGTGGTTCAAGCACTGGCCGCCGTACCTCAATCAACGCTGGTCGGGGTCTCGGTGAACGGAGGCAATCTGAAATTCACCTACACCAATGCCGCCGGGTTGAACTTCTCGGTGCGGGGGACGAACGATATTTCCGTGCCAAAGCCCTGGCCGGTCATCGGGACGCCAACGGAAAATCCCCCAAGCTCCGGTCATTATCAGTTCACTGACCCGAACCCGGCGACAAATTCTGCGCAATACTTCTACCTGAGCCAGCCGTAAACTCTGGCCGGGAAACATCATCTCAGCGGGCGGATTTTGAAAGAAATCCGCCCGCCTTTTGCTGTTTAGACCCGAATTCTGAAGCAGGGAGCGCGCCCGCCCCGGGCGTAGCGGGACCCGCCTCGCGTCCGCACTTGGCACAGCGTCATCCAGTTTCCGGGTCTGGAACTTTTTGGACGACCCGCGGTTTTCCGCGAGGGCGCGGAAAACCGCGCCCGGGGCGGACGCGCTCCCTTTTCACTTCGGAATTCAGCTTTAACGTTCAACCTGGCTTTGAACCCGCCATATTCCGTTCCAATCAGGTGACGGATCGGTTACAACCGGTTGGGTTGCCCTGTGAATAACTTGGCGTTATTCACTCTTTCCACGTCCGTCGGAACACGGCAAAAATCTCATTTCCAATGCGTTTGAATGACTTGATTTGAAACGGTGCCGCTTCCGCCAATCGAGGGAAACCGCTGCTATTGGCAATGGTGGGGGCTTCGCGCCCGCCGAAAATTTTCGGGCAGATCGTCAGATGCACTTCATCCACCAAACCGGCCCGGAACAACGCTGCATTCAATTCGCCGCCTCCTTCGCAGAGCAGGCGTTTGACGCCCCATCGTTGGCGCAGCCAACGCAATGCCGCGCGAAAATTGATTTCATCCCGGCCGCAGATCTTGACCTCGTCGGCAACGGTTTGCAGCTCGCTTAGCATGGCTTTCGAGGCCCGCCCGGTGGTGAGGATGAGAATGGGCGAGAAACGATGTTTGAAAATATCGGCCTGCGGATTGAGGGAGCCACTGCCGCTGACGATGATGCGCAAATTATACTCCGCTCGTCCGTTTTTCAGCCGTTGGCGCCGGAACCGAGCCGGCCCCGGCCCCAGTGTAATCCCCACTGAATCCACCGTGCGCGCCCCGGCCATCACCGCGTCAGCCGTCGCACGCAATTCCAGCAAATGCTCATGATCACGCACGCTGCCGAACGATGACACGGCACGATTCGCGGTCGCGATTTTGCCGTCTGCCGTCATTGCCATATTCACCAAAATGAAAGGCAATGGCGGTTTGGGCGCCCGGATTTTCGGCTTTGAATTCATAACAACAGCATCGCATCACCGTAACTGAAGAAGCGATAACGTTTGCGGATCGCTTCCGCGTAGGCGGACAAAATCATTTCGCGTCCGCGCGTTTCACCCGGCGCGGCAAACGCGCTCGCCAGCATCAACAAGGTGGAACTGGGCAGATGAAAGTTGGTCAACAACGCGTCCACGATTTGGAATGAGAAAGGCGGATGGATGAAAATGCCCGTTTTTCCTGCGTTTTTTGCGAGTTTTCCACCGTTTTGTCCGGCCACGCTTTCGAGCACGCGCACGGCCGTGGTGCCCACGGCAATAATCCGGCGACCGGCGGCCTTGGCTTCATTCACGATCCGCGCCGTTGCTTCACCCAGCTCAAATCGTTCCTCATGCATCATGTGTGCGGCCAGGGTTTCGGATTTCACCGGTTGAAATGTGCCGGGACCGATGTGCAGCGTGACAAAGCAGATGGTCACGCCCAGGGCCCGGATTTGCGCCAGCAGGTTCTCCGTGAAATGCAGCCCGGCCGTTGGCGCCGCCACGGAACCGGCGTCCTCCGCATAGACCGTCTGGTACCGTTCCCGGTCTTCCGCCGACCGGCTGGTACGCTGAATGTAAGGGGGCAGGGGAATTTCGCCCAGCCGGTCTAGCTCGTTGCGGATGTCGGGGACACCGGAAAAATTCAAGCGCCGATGGCCGGCATCGTTCGTTTCAACCACGATGGCCTGGATGGGGGTTGCGCCCCGGTCGGGGGTCTGACAAACGATTTGCGTGCCCACGGGCGCGCGTTTGCCCGGTCGCAGCATGGCCCACCAATCATTGCGCGCGTTTTCCTCCAGCAACAACATTTCAAACTGCCCGCCGGTGCGCGCATTGGTCCCGCATAAACGGGCGGGAATCACTCGGGAATTGTTGAGCACGAGCACATCGCCGGCGCGGAAAAATCCTGGCAGCTCCCGGAATTGGCGGTGGGCCAGGCTTCCATCCGTCCGTTGCAGGACGAGCAGGCGCGATTCATCGCGCCGGGGCGCGGGATGTTGCGCAATCAACTCCATCGGCAGATCAAAATGGAAATCAGCGGTCCGCACGCGGCCAGTTTCCAAGTTCGGGCCACAATTTCAAGCCGCTGCATCATAAGATTTCAAACTGACTTTTTAAGACCGGCTTTTGATTGTGAATAACTCCGGAATAAACCGCCAAATTCGTGACAAAATTTTGTTGACATGAAGTGGGGCAAGGTGGATATAAGTGGGGCGTCGTGGGGAATTGGACAGGTTCAGGTCTGATTCCCGGATGAATGAGCAACACGGTGAATAAAGAGCCGACTTATTACAATTCACTCTATCGGCATGGAGTGGATGAGAAACGGCGCGTCCAGGTCCCGGCCAAGTGGCGGCCCGAAAAGCCCGGCACGGAATTGACGTTGATGCTTTGGCCCAAGGCGAAAGAAGGTCCGTGCCTGCGGGTGTTGCCGCCCGGCGAAATGGCGAAGCTGGTGAAGTCCATTGAAGCCATGTCCAACGGCGACCCGAACAAGGTGGTTTTGAAGCGTTTCATCGGCAGCGAATCGGTGCAGGTGAGCGTGGACAAGGCGGGCCGGATTTGTTTGCCGGACGAAATGGCGCGCACCGCGGGCATCAAGGGTGAGGCGGTACTGGTCGGATTGCTGGACCGTTTTGAAATTTGGAATCCGCAGAGTTACGAAAAAGTCAAGGCCTCCGACGCCGTGTTGGCGCACGAAGCCTTCAAATTGATGGAGTAATTTATGAATCTGGGAAAATTATTGGTTGCTGGAAAAAGCATCATCAACGGACGCGGGGAAATTTCCTATCGCGCCAACAAACGCGTTTACCTGCCGAAATTCGGCTCGATGCAAAATCCCTTCCTGCCCTCCGCCGGGATGGAAGCGGCGTCCGGACCGGAGGCGGTCACCTTGCCGGTCAAAAAAAACGCCCCGCCCGTCGCGGCCAAAACGCAAAAAATCCCGCCCTGGCCAAACCACCAGGCCCGGGCCACTTCCTGGGCGAGCCGGTTGAATCCCATTTCAATCTGGCGCGAGGCGCGGGAGCCGGATAAGGCGCCGCAGGCGGTGCAATCCGAACTTTCGCTGGACTGCGTGAAAGTGGTGCACAATGACCTCAGCGACGCGGACGTGGAGGTGGTGCCGATGAAATCGCGCACGGCCGGCCCCGGGTCCATTCCGGAACTGCCGCCGCCGAGCCGGTCCTGGGAATTTCTGGCGGAACGGATGTTCCACGCCACGACGGATTAAACCAACGATACCACCATGCGCAGTGCCGGATTTCGTTCACAAAGCAGTGATGGCGGCGGAGGTGCTGGACGCGCTAAAGCCGAAACCGGGCGGATGCTACGCCGACGGGACGCTCGGTGGAGCTGGACACGCAGCGAGCATCTTGGCCGCGAGTTCACCGACTGGATGGCTGTTTGGGTGCGATCGCGATGGCGCCGCGATTGAGGCGGCAAAAAAACGGCTCGCGGAACAATTTCCCGGCCGGTTCGAAGTCCGGCCCGGCAATTTTGCGGATCTGGCCGGATGGATCCCGGCGGCGGGTTGCGACGGGGTGCTGTTGGACCTGGGCGTGAGTTCGCCGCAACTGGATTCGCCCGAACGCGGCTTCAGTTTCCAGCACGACGGCCCGCTGGACATGCGGATGGACACGCGCCAGACGTTGACGGCAGCGGACTTGGTGAACGGTGCGGGGGCGGAGGAGCTGGCGAAGATTTTTTGGGAATATGGCGATGAACGCGAGTCGCGGCGGTTCGCCCGGGCGCTGGTGCAGGATCGCGTGCGACAGAAGTTCGCGAGCACGCGGGAACTGGCGGAATGGGTCGAACGGCTCAGCCCGCGCCGCGGGAAGAAGTCGCATCCGGCGACAAAGATATTTCAGGCGTTGCGGATCGCGGTGAACGATGAAATGGGTTCTTTGCAACGCGGGTTGGTGGCGGCGGTGAAGATTTTGAAACCCGGCGGCCGGCTGGCGGTCATCACGTTTCATTCGCTGGAGGATCGGGTGGTGAAGGATTTCGGGCGCGCGGGAGCGCGGGATTACACGTTCGCCGGAGAGGTGGACGTTCCGGAGCTGCGCGAGCCGCGCACCCCCGAACTGAAATGGCTGACCCGCAAGGCGGTCAAGCCCGGCGAAGCCGAGTTGAATGAAAATCCGCGCAGCCGCAGCGCACAATTGCGGGTGCTGGAGAAAATTTAGATGGCAAAAAATCGAAAAAACCAGTCGGCGGCAATCCGGTTCGGGCCGGCGCTGAAAGCGCTCTGCCTGTGCCTGTTGTTCGCCGGGTCGGCGGTGGGTTTCGTCTGGCAAAAAAACCAGATCTACCAGCTGGGCCAGCAAATCCGCCAGCGGGAAAACCACCTGAAGCGGCTGCAAAACGACGACCAGAAGCTGGGTGACCAGCTTTCGATTCTGCGGTCGCCAACGATGCTCGATCGGCGGGCCCGTGAATTGAATCTCGGTCTGGTGCCGGCCCAACCCATGCAGGTTTTGCGGCTGGCGGAGCCGGCAACGGCACCGGCACCGGCGGAAAACCGAAATCTGGCGCGCCAGCTTGCGGAGCGGTCCGCCGGCGCGATGACCCAATAAGATGAACATTTTGGCCGCCGCTCGTGACGCCGTCGGGTGAGGAACCGATCGCCACGGGCGGCTGGCCGTTTTTTGCGATGACAAAACGGCTGCAATTTAAACGGGTGCTGATGTTGCTCGGCCTGCTCGGCCTGGCCTTTACCGGCCTTGGCTACCGGCTGGTGGACTTGCAGGTGCTGCGTCATGACGAACTGGCCGCCAAGGCGCAGTTGAACACCCAGCGCGAATTCTGGCAGGCGCCCCGTCGCGGCAACATTCTCGACGCGCATGGCAATCTGCTGGCCACCAGCATTTTTGTTAAGACCGTCTGCGCCGACCCGGTCCAGATTGGCACGCAGCAGGCGGTCGTGGCCCGCGCGCTCGCGCCACTCCTGCAAATGAACGAAGGCGATTTGTGTCAACGCCTGCTCCCGCACCTGGGAAAAAATCAAAAAGGGGAAACGGTCACCAACCGCTATGTCGTGCTCCAACGCAAGGTGGCGGACGAAACCTGGCAGAGAATCCAGGTGACGATGACCAATCTCTCCTTCGGCGTGGACGAGAAGAAGCTGTCCAAGGCCGACCGCAACTTTTTTCGCGATTTGCGCGCGAACGCGATTTTCACCGATCCCATGGACGATCAATTGCGCGTGTATCCGGGCGGTTCACTGGCGGCGCACGTGGTCGGCTTCACGGGAACGGAAAATGGCAGCAATCACGTCTCCCAAACGGTCGGGCGCGATGGCGTGGAACTGGTCATGAATTCGGCACTGAGCGGCGTGACTGGCTGGCGCGTGACGCAAACGGACCGGCAGAAGCGCGAGCTGGTCGCATTGCGCGACGAGGACGTGCAGGCGCGCGACGGTTTAAACGTGGTCCTGACCCTCGACACGGCGATCCAGCACATCGTGGAAATTTCGCTGGCCGAGGCGCTGCAAAAACACACGCCGGCCAGCATCACGGCCATCGTCATGCGCCCGGCCACTGGCGAGGTCCTGGCCATGGCGACCCTGCCCAATTACGACCCTAACGATCCCGGCGCTTCACCCGCCGATGCGCGCCGGAACCGCGTCGTCAGCGACGTGGCGGAACCCGGTTCGACTTTCAAAATCGTCGTCGTTTCCGGGGCCCTGAACGACGGCGCCGTGCATTTCAATGACACCTTCGATTGCGAGCAGGGGCACTTTGCCTTTGCCGGCCGGGTGTTGCACGACCATGAGCCTTATGGCGTGCTGACAACGGAAAGCATCATCACCAAATCCTCGAACATCGGCGCGGCCAAAATCGGCATCCGCCTGGGCGAGGAACGGCTTTATGATTACGCGCGGGACTTTGGTTTTGGCCAGCGCACCGGCATTCCCTTGCCGGGCGAGGTCCGGGGCATCCTGTACCCGGTCAAAAATTGGAGCAAGGTGTCCATTGCGCAAATCCCGATGGGACAGGGCATCGCCGTGACGCGGCTGCAAATGATGATGGCCATGAGTGCGATCGCGAACGGCGGCTGGCTCATGCGGCCGATGCTGGTGAGCCGCCTGGAAGACCGCACCGGGAATGTGGTGCAGCAATATTCACCTCAACGCGTGCGGCAGGTCGTCAGTGAATCCACGGACAAATTGATGGTTGAAGCGCTCAAAACCGTGGTGACCCCGGAAGGTACGGCGGCGGGCGCCGCCATGAAGGACTACACGGTCGCCGGCAAGACCGGCACGGCGCAGAAGGTCGAGAACGGCACCTATGCCGAACATAAATACATTTCTTCCTTCATCGGGTTTTTCCCGGCGGACAACCCGCAGCTTTGCATTTCGATCGTGATGGACGAGCCGAAAGAGGGCTATTACGGCGGCCAGGTTTGCGGGCCGGTTTTCAAGGACATCGCCGAACGCTGCGCCAGCTATTTGAACATTCCGTCGGACAAGAATCCGGAAACGTCACCGCCGCTGGTGGTGGCGGGCGCTTCGCGGGCGACCGCGGGTACAGCGAATCCGTGAATCATTTGCCGTGGAAACACGATCTTTGAAATTTGTTGCCGAAGCCTGCGGGGCGGAAATCCGCCGCGGGGCAGGGGAAACGCCGGTTGCCAATGTCTGCACCGATTCGCGGCAGGCAAAGCCCGGTGACCTGTTCTTCGCCATCCAGGGCGAACGGTTTGACGGCCACACCTTTGTGAACGAGGTCGCCGCCAAGGGCGTTGCCGCGGTCGTCGTGGAACGGGAAAAAGTCCCCGCTTCGCTGCCGGAATGCGCGGTGCTCGTCGTGGGCGATGCGCGCGTGGCGCTGGGACAATTGGCCGCGGCCTACCGACGGGAATTTGATCTGCCGGTCATCGCGGTCGGCGGTTCCAATGGCAAGACGACCACCAAGGAGTTGATTGCATCGGTGTTGCAGCAGAAACTGGCAACCGTCTGGAGCGAGGCGAGCTTCAACAACGACATCGGCGTGCCGCTGACCTTGTTGCGTTTGGAGAAGTCGCACCGGGCCGCCGTGCTGGAGGCGGGCACGAATCATCCGGGCGAGCTGGCGCCGCTGGTGAAAATGATCCGGCCGAAATACGGCGTGTTGACCAACATCGGCCGCGAGCATCTGGAATTTTTTGGCGACCTGGCGGGGGTGGCGCAGGAAGAAGGCTGGCTGGCCGAACTGTTGCCGGCGGATGGCCGGCTCCTGGTCAACGGCGATTGCGAATGGACGGACCGGGTCGCGTCACGGACGCACGCCAGAGTGGTGCGGGTCGGACTGGATGAAAAAAATGACTGGCGTGCGAAAGGCATCCGGCTGGACAAAAACGGCGTGACGTTTCGCGTGGAAGCGCCGGTCGCGGAGTACAACGGCGAGTATCGGATCAATTTGCTGGGCCGGCATCAGGTGGCCAACGCTTTGTTTGCGGTTGCGGTCAGTGAGGAACTTGGTTTGGGCCGTTCCGCGGTGCGGGACGGCCTGGCCGGGTGCAAACCGGCGAAGATGCGGCTGCAATTTTGGGAAGCCGGCGGCGTGCGCGTGCTGGACGATGCCTATAATGCGAATGCGGATTCGACGCTCGCGGCGCTGGAAACGCTCTGCAGCCTGCCGTTGCAGGGACGGCGCGTGGTGGTGCTCGGCGACATGAATGAACTGGGCGCCCAGAGCGAGGCGGCGCACGCGGAAGTCGGCCGACGTGCGGCGGAACTCGGCATCGGACAATTGTTCGCGGTCGGCAAAATGGCTCCGGTCATGGCGCGCGCGGCCCGCGCCGCCGGGTTGAACCGGGTGATTGAATTTGCGGACGTGGAAGCGGCGGTGAAGGCGGTGAAGGATTTTTTGAAGCCCGGTGACGTGGTTTTGTTGAAGGCATCGCGGGCGGCGCGTCTGGAACGCATCGCCGGGACATTGAGGTCGGAAAAGTCGTGAACCAAAGAAATGCTATACTATTTGAGCCAGCAGTTGCTCGATTGGTCGAAAGGAACGCCCTGGGCGGAATCCTTCTCGGCCTTGCGGCTGTTTCACTACATCACCGTGCGGAGCGCGGGCGCAGCGGTTACGGCGCTGATGCTGAGCTGGTGGCTGGGCCCGAAAATCATCCACTGGCTGAAGGGTTTGAAATTCGGCCAGGATTATGCCGACAAGGCGGAGGAAGCCGGCGGCCTGGCGGCGCGGGTTTTGAGCAAAAAGGGAACGCCAACGATGGGCGGCATTTTGATCGTGTCCGTGCTGTTTTTTTCCACCGTGTTGTGGACCCAGTTGGACAGCAAACTGGTGCTGCTGACCTTGCTTTCCGTGCTCGTACTGTCGGGACTTGGATTTTACGACGACTACGCCAAAATCATCCAGCAGGCCGGCGGTGGCACCCCGCCGCGCGTCAAGCTGGTGGCGCAATTCGCGCTGGCCTCCTTTATCGGCGTCTATCTGTGGTTGACGCCTTCAACAGGCAAGCTGGTCTCGGAAATCATGGTGCCCTTTTACAAATATCCGGTGGCCGTGAACGCGGGTTGGATCGGTCTGGCAATTGTGGTGCTGGCGATTGTCGGCAGCTCGAATGCGGTGAATCTCACCGACGGCCTGGACGGGCTGGCGATCGGTTGCACGCTCATTGTCGGGTTTGTCTTCCTGGTGTTCACCTATGTGGCCGGCAATGCCCGGGCGGCGGGTTATCTGCAGATCCCCTATGTGCCGGGGGCGGGCGAATTGACGGTGTTCTGCGCGGCGATGATCGGCGCCGGACTGGGATTTTTGTGGTTCAACTGCCATCCGGCGCAGGTGTTCATGGGCGACACCGGGTCGCTCGCGCTGGGCGGCGCGTTTGGCATCATCGCGGTGCTGATTCATCAGCCGTTTGTGCTGATGATTGCCGGCGGCGTGTTTGTGCTGGAGGCCGGTTCGGTGATCCTGCAGACCGGCTGGTTTCGCCTCACCCGGAAGTATTACGGCACGGGCCGGCGGATATTTTTGATGGCGCCGCTGCACCATCATTTCGAGAAAAAGGGCTGGTACGAATCACAGGTGGTGATGCGATTTTACATTTTGTGCGTGCTGTTCGCGGTCGTGGCCCTGGCCACCTTGAAACTGAGATGAAAACACCACCAGTATTGAATAATTTGCGCTTTGCCCCTTGCGTTGACGGCCTCCGGCTGTTAATAACTTCTGCGGAAGCAGCCAGGTACGCAGGGGCCGGCGGAGTGCCGGTTTTGCCGGCTGGCTTTTATTTTTGTGACGATTTCCGCCCGACACCAATGAACCGAAGAAATTTAACGCGCCGTGAAATTTGCCGAGGGAAAATTTCGCTGCGAAAAAAATCAACCCACCTCGAAGAAAGGACGCCATCGGCGCCAAAGCAATGAATAATTCGAACCCATTTGTACCCCAGGGCTCCCTGTTGGAGCTCGCCAGCAAACGCCGCTCGCGCCTGAAGCTCGCCGTGCTTTGCTTGTCTGTCGCTGGAACCATTGGCTTGGTGGGCATGCTTATCCAGGGCTGCAAACGCGAACAGGTCAGCGAGGAGAACCAGCCGCCCGTGGATACGAACACGATGGCCGCCGTGGATACGAATGCCCAGTCCATGGTCGCCTCCAATCCGCCGGTGGTTGCCCCGCCGGTCGTGGTGGTGCCGCCGGTGGTAGAAAATCCCGGAATGGAATACGTCGTCGTTCACGGCGATACGCTCGGAAAAATTGCGAAGAGCCATGGTGTGACGCTCAGCGCGCTGAAAGCCGCCAACCCCGGTGTTGAACCGACCAAGTTGAAAGCCGGCCAGAAACTCACCATCCCGGCCGGCGGCGCGGCCCCAAGCGCGGCCGGCGCTTCCGCGGCGACCGATACCAGCACGGGCGGCGAAACCTATGTCGTGAAATCCGGCGATACCTTGACCAAGATTGCCAAGGCGCATGGCACAACCGTCAAGGCGATTGAAGCCGCAAACGGCATGTCCACAACCCGAATCACTGTCGGCAAAAAATTGAAGATTCCGGCGAAGGCTGAAGTTACGACGCCGATTGCGCCCGCGCCAATGACGCCGCAACCGCCACCACCGGGGCCGGCTCCGGCGGGCACACCGGCCGGTCAATAAACGTTGGACTGATAGCGGCTGGTCCTGCTGTCTGCGGGATTTTGAGGCATTGAAATGAAAGTCGCCGTCACAACTTTGGCGTTTTGCGTTGCCGCCCTGCTTGCGCTGGGATTGGTGATGCTTTACAGCTCGAGTGTGACGCAGGTGGGCGCGCACTATTTGATGATGCAACTCGTCTGGTGCGCGTTCGGTTTCATCCTCTGCGCCATGGCGACCACCCTTGATTACCAATGGCTCAGGAAATTCGCCTGGCCGGTTTTTATCGTCGCCGTCCTTTTGCTGGTGCTGGTGCTGTTTCCCCACATTGGCCGCAAGATCAATGGCGCGCGCCGCTGGTTCGATTTCCACGGTGTGCGTTTCCAGCCGTCCGAGCTTGGAAAAATCGCGCTCATCGTCATGCTGGCCTGGTACGGCGACCGCTACCAGCGGCAGATGCAGACCTGGAAACGCGGCGTCGTTTTTCCCGGCGCGCTGGTGGCATTGGTGCTCGGCCTGATCTTCATTGAGCCCGACCGCGGCACGACCATCCTGCTCGCCGCAGTCAGCGGCGCCATGTTGCTCATTGCCGGGGTCCGCTGGAAATACATTGTCCCGCCGGTCTTGGTCGGCGTGGCGGGCCTGGGACTTTCCCTGTTGCACGACCCGATGCGGCTGAAGCGCATTTTCAGCTGGTGGGACCTGGAACAGCACAAGGACGGCGTTGGTTACCAGGCCTATCAGGCCATGATCGCGCTAGGTTCCGGCGGCTGGAACGGCCTCGGCCTCGGCAATGGACGCCAGAAGCTTGGGTTTGTTCCGGAGGACCACACCGATTTTATTTTTTCCATCATCGGCGAGGAACTGGGGCTGATTGCCACGCTGCTCATTCTGCTGGCCTTTGTGGTCATTGCCCTTTGTGGCATTTACATTGCCCTCCGGGCGCGTGAGCCGTTTGGCAGCCTGCTGGCGTTGGGCGTCACCTTTCTGATCTGCCTCCAGGCGGCCATCAATATCGGGGTTGTCACCAGCGCCCTGCCCAACAAGGGCCTGCCCCTGCCGTTCATCAGTTATGGCGGCTCGAACCTGCTCGCCATGTTCACGTGCATCGGCCTGTTGTTCAGTGTCGCCCGCCAGGCGCCCGAGCGGGAAAAACGCCCGGTGACGGCTGCGGTCATTGACGAAAATCCATTCGCCGCCAAAGCCACATGACCACGCCCGGAGCCAACACGCCCTTCGTCGCCATTGCCTGCGGCGGTACGGGCGGGCATCTCTTTCCGGGGCTGGCGGTGGCGGAACAGCTTCAGCAGCGCGGCTGCGCCGTGGCCCTGCTCATTTCCCCCAAGGAAGTGGACCAGGAGGCGGTGAAATCCGCGTTGGAGCGCCGAGCACCGCCTCGGCGTGAAGCCGGTGATCCGCAACGCGCCGAGCCGGTGCTCGGCGCTCCGATGGACGTTTTCACGTTGCCGGCGGTCGGGCTGCAAAATCGGAATTATTTCTCCTTCGCCGGCAGTTTTGTGAAATCTTTGTTCGCCGCGCGGAAGATTTTCCGCCAACGCCGCCCCGCCGCCGTGCTCGCCATGGGCGGTTTCACCAGCGCACCCCCGATCTGGGTGGGAAAGGATTTTGGCGCCAGAACTTTCCTGCACGAATCCAACACCATCCCCGGCCGGGCAAACCGTCTGCTGGCGCGGTATGTGGATGAGGCGTTCGTCGGTTTTCCCGGCGCCGCCGCCCGCCTGCGCGCCCGCAAAGTCACCGTGACCGGCACCCCCGTCCGTTCGCAGTTTCAATTACGCGATCAGTCCGCCTGCCGGGTTGCGCTCGGCCTTGAATCCGATCGTCCGGTCATTCTGGTCATGGGCGGCAGCCAGGGCGCGAGCGGCATCAACAACCTGATTTTGTCCGCGCTGCCGTTGCTCGAAAACCGCACCGCGACCTGGCAATGGCTGCATCTGGCCGGTCCGGCAGATGTGGAGAAGGTGGAACAAGCTTACGCGGCGCGCGATTTCAAAGCCGTGGTCAATCCGTTCCTCAAGGAAATGGACCTGGCGCTGGGCGCGGCCACCATTGCCGTGAGTCGGGCGGGCGCTTCGTCACTGGCGGAAATTGCCGCCGTGCGCCTGCCGTCGTTGCTTGTGCCCTATCCCGCCGCCGCGGACAATCATCAGTTTTTCAATGCGCAGGCGTTTGCCTCGACCGGTGCGGCACGGCTGCTCGAACAGAAGAACGCGACGCCGGACAAGGTGGCCGCCTTGCTTTCCGAATTGCTGGAAGCGCCGGCGGAACGTGCAAAAATTCAAACCGCGCTGGCGCAGTGGCACGCGCCCCGGGCGGCGGGACAAATCGCGGACATCATGCTGGCGGCCATCGTCCGCTCCCAGAACCAGACTGCCGGGAGTTCCCACCCGTCGGCCTGTGCTGGCGGCGGGGCCGACCAGTCCGTCAAATTGGCGGCCTCCAAAAGTGTATGACGCTGCTCAATCCCATTTCCACCCAGCCGATGATCTCTGGAACCCAAATTGCCGGTGAACTCGCCGGATTGATTTCCCTTTCGACCGTCATTTGTCGTGACGAACCGCTGGCCAAGCACACCACCTTGCGGGTCGGCGGGCCCGCGGACGTGTACATCGAACCGGCGTCGGAAGCGGACCTGGCGGGCGTGGTGAAATATTGCCGCCGGCGCAACCTGCCGTTGTTTGTGATTGGCCGCGGCTCTAATCTCCTTGTGCGCGATGGCGGCTTTCGCGGCGTCATCATCTGCCTGGCCCATGCGAGTTTCCGACGCATTGAAATGGTCCGCGAAAATCTCCATTGCGGCGCCGGCGCCAAATTGAAGAATGTCGCGGTCGAGGCAAAGCGGAACGGTTTGAGCGGCGTGGAATTTTTCGAGGGCATACCCGGCAGCGTCGGGGGCGCGTTGCGCATGAACGCGGGGGCGATGGGCGGTTCTACCTTTGAGGTCCTCGAGTCGGTGCGCCTGATGGACCATGACGGCGCGGTGCGCAAATGGACGCCGGGCGAAATGGAGGTGGAATACCGCAGTTGCGACACCTTGAAAACACACATCGCGCTGACCACGGTGTTCAAGTGCCGGCTGGCGCCGCGCGAGGAAATCGGGAAGCGCATGCAGGAATTCAGCGAAAAGCGCTGGGCCTCGCAGCCCGCCGCACCCAGTGCCGGTTGCCTGTTCAAAAATCCGCCGGAGATTCCGGCGGGCAAATTGATCGACGAACTGGGATTGAAAGGCACACGGATTGGCGGGGCGGTGGTTTCCACCGCGCACGGAAATTTCATTGTGAACGACGGGGATGCGACCGCGCGCCAGATCCTGGAATTGATCGCGACCCTCCAGGCGCGGGCCAAGCAGGCGCGCGGCATTGAATTGCAGCCGGAAGTTGAAATCATCGGCGAGGAATGAGCCTGAATATTTTCATGGACGTGGATGGAACGTTGCTGAACAGCAAAGAGGGATTGATCCACGCGCTGATTGAGCCATGCAAACACGGTCGAATATAAGCTCGATTTGGGTGGGGGGATTTTGTTGACATCCAAAATGGTTGCGTTATGGTTGCGGCATGATAACGATCACCATCAAGGGCATATCGAAGGAAGCGCACCGCGAATTGAAACGGCGCGCGGCGACGCACGGGCGCAGCTTGAACACCGAGGCGATTGCCGTGCTGGAATCCAGCGTCCGCAGCACGCCGGTGGATGTGGAGGGGATTTTGCGCCGGGCGCGTGCGGCCCGCGCGACGATGAAGTTTGTTGCCACGGCGGAGGAGATTGACCGGTTCAAACGCGAAGGCCGTGCATGATTGTCGCGGACAGCAATGCCCTGGCGTATCTGACCATTCGCAGTGAATTTTCGGCATTGGCGGAGGCGGTTTTTGCGGTGGATGCCTCTTGGGCGGCCCCGCTGCTGTGGCTGTCGGAGTATCGCAACACGCTGGCGAAGTACATGCAGCACCGGGGCATGACGATGGAGTCGGCGCTGCTTTCATTGCGGTCGGCTGAGGAAGTCATCGGCGATCGGGAATACAAGGTGTCGTCGGAAAAGGTTTTGGAACTGGTGAAAAATTCAGGTTGCACCGCCTATGATTGTGAATACGTGGCGCTGGCGCAGGATTTGAAAGTGCCGCTGCTGACGACGAACCAGCAGCTTTTGCGTGCGTTCCCGAAAACCGCCGTGTCACTGGAAAAATTTGCGAGGAAGAAGTGAGCCGGAAATTGAACATCACCGTCATGCTCGGCGGCCCGAGCGCCGAACGCGAGGTGTCGTTGCGTTCCGGCGCGGCGGTCGCGAAGGCGTTGCGCTCGCTCGGTCACACGGTCCATGAACTGGATCCGCGCGACGGGGCGTGGGCTTTGCCGGCGGGCACGGACGTGGTTTTTCTCGCGTTGCATGGGACGTACGGCGAAGACGGCACGGTGCAGCGGCGGCTTGAAGAACTCGGCGCGCTTTACACCGGCTGTGATGCCGAAGCGAGCCGCATCGCGTTCGACAAGGTGCTGACGAAACAACGCTGCCTCAAAGCCGGGGTGCCAACGGCCAGACATCTGGTGGTGGATTCCGCGAAGGTTCCGTGGCCGAAGGACTGGCCGCCGCCGCTGGTGGTGAAGCCGGTGCGCCAGGGATCGAGTGTCGGCCTGCAATTTGTCGAACGGGCTGAAAACTGGCCGCCCGCGCTGGTGGAAGCCTTGAAATTTGATTCGGAGGTTCTGGTCGAGGAAAAAATCATCGGCCGCGAGACTACGGTCGGTATTTTGGGGGGCGAAGCGTTGCCGGTGGTCGAAGTCCGGCCCCGGACCGGCGGTTACGATTACCAGAATAAATACACGGCCGGGCGCACGGAATATTTCTGTCCGGCGGATTTTGATGCCGCGCTGACGCAACGGATCCAGGCCGCGGCGTCCGGCGCGTTCGCGGCGATTGGGGGCCGCGATTATGCCCGCGTGGACGTGATGGTTCGCGCCGATGGCGGGCCGGTGGTGCTGGAGGTCAACACGCTGCCGGGCATGACGGAGACGAGTTTGTTGCCCAAAGCGGCGGCGGCGGCGGGATTGGATTATGCGCAACTTTGCCAGCGGATGGTGGAACTGGCTTTGCAGAGGAATGAAAAATTAAAAATTAAAAATTGAAAATGCCAGGTTGCCGGGGTGTTGGATGAACGGGTCGGGCCATTTTGAATTTTTATTTGAACGATGTGGTTTAAACGGAAACAAAAAAACCGGCGGTTGCACCGGGTGCACGTGCTCAACGTGAAACTCCGCTCCGACCAGGTGCGGGCGACGCGCACCCGGCTGGCGGCGCTGACGACGGGCATCCTGTTCGGCACGGTGTTCGGGCTTTACCTGCTCTGGCGCACCGGCGAGTGGGCGCTGGACAAGTTCGTCTATGAAAACTCCGAGTTTGCCATCCAACACGTCGAGGTGAAGACCGATGGCATGATTGCGACGGACCAGTTGCGCCGTTGGTCAGGCGTGAAGCTCGGTGATAATTTGATTGCGCTCGATTTGACGGCGGTGAAGCGGAACCTGGAGCTGGTTTCAACGATCGGTTCCGTCTCCATCGAGCGCGTCCTGCCGCGCACGCTGAAAATCAGCGTGACGGAGCGTGATCCGGTGGCGCAGGTGAACATCCCGCGGGCCGGCGCGTCCGGCGGCATCACCGTGGAGGTGTTCCAGCTCGACGCGGACGGTTATGTGATGCAGCCGCTGGACCCGCGGATGTGCGTGATTCCGCTGGCGCAGGTGAACAGCCAGTTGCCGGTGGTCACCGGGCTCAATGTGTACCAGTTGCAGTCGGGTCATCGGGTCGAATTGCCCCAGGTGCAGGCGGCACTGGAACTGGTCGGCGCGTTTGACCACTCGCCCATGGCCGGGCTGGTGGATTTGCGGCGCATCGATGTCTCGTTGCCGGGTGTGGTGGTTGTGACGACGGGGCAGGGCGGCGAAATTACTTTCGCTTTGGATGATTTGGAGCGACAATTGCGGCGCTGGCGTGAAATATACGATTTGGGACAACGCATGAACAAAACGGTGGCGTCGCTCAACCTGGCGGTGTCAAATAATGTTCCCGTCCGTTGGATGGAAGCCGTGGTCTTGCCGTCCGCAACGCCCAAGTCCGTCAACCCCGCACACACCCGGAGGTAAAATGTTTGATGACTCGTCAATCGTGGTCGGTCTCGAAATCGGCACGTCCAAGGTTTGCGCCGTGGTCGGTGAGCGAAACACCGATCCCACCGGGACGGGCCTGAACATCATCGGCCTCGGCCAGGCGCGCTCGCGCGGCGTGCGCAAGGGCGAGATCGTGGATCCGACCCAGGCCGAGGAGGACGTGCGCAATGCCATCGTCGAGGCGGAGCAGATGGCCGATGTGGAAATCCGGAACGTCTATCTCGGCGTCACCGGCGCGCACATCCGCGGCTTCAATAATCGCGGCGTGCATCCGGTGGTGTCCGCCGACCGCGAGATTTCCGAGGACGATGTCCAGGACGTCATCAAGAACGCGAAGGCGATCAATTTACCGACGGAAAACAATGTGGTTCACGCCATCCGCCAGCATTTTTTTGTGGATGGCCAGGATGGGGTCACCAATCCCGTCGGCATGCTCGGTTCGCGGCTGGAAGTCGATGTCCACGTTGTTCACGGCCACACCAACCGCCTGCAAAATGCCATCCGCCTGGTCAAGGGGTTGCAACTGGAGGTGGACGAAATTGTTTCCAACGGCCTCGCCTCGTCGCTCGCCCTGCTGTCCAACGAACAGAAGGAACTCGGCGCGCTGGTCATTGACATCGGCGGGGGCACGACCGATTACGTGGTGTACGCCAACGGCGTCATCAAGCATACGGGGGTGCTGGCGGTGGGCGGCGACCACGTTTCCAACGATCTGGCTTACGGCCTGAAGGTGCCGTTGAGCCGCGCCGAAAAGCTGAAGCTTGAATTTGGCTCGGCGCTGGTGGACGCGGAATGCCGGGGACAGGCGGTCACCATCACGAATGAACTTGGCCTGCCGCTCAAGACCGTCAACGTCGAACATCTCCGCCGCATCATGTCGTTGCGGCTGGAGGAAATCTTCCAGCTGGTTTCACAGGATTTGGAACAGACCGGGTTGTTCGATTATCTGCGGGGCGGGGTTTTCTTGTGCGGCGGCTGCGCGCGCATTCCGCAAATCGCGCCGCTGGCCGAACAGGTCCTGCAGATGCCGGTTTCCCTCGGCCAGACCAATTCCGTCAGCGGCTTGAAATCCGCGCTCGATCAGCCGGAATTTGTCACCGCCATCGGCCTCGTCAAATTTGGCTCGTTCAAAACCCGCCGCCGCGAGGGCAAACCGTCGCTGGTCCGGGGAATCAAGGGCGCCCTCAGCAGTTTGTTGCGCCGATCCTGAACCCCCTTCATCATGAATACCAAAACCCAGGCACCTGTGGCGGCCCTCAAACCAGCCCGAACCCCGGTGGTGAAAATTTTCGGTGTCGGCAGCGCCGGTGTGGCCATGCTCGAAACCCTGAACGGCAGGGATTTTGCCGGCGCGGGTTTTGTGGCCGTCAATACGGACGCCTCGTCGCTGGCGGATTCATCCGCCCCCGTCAAAATTCAACTGGAAACCCGGTTGTTGCGCGGCCTGGGCACCGGCGGCGATCCGGAACGCGGCCGGGCGATTGCCGAGGAACAATTTGCCACGCTCAAGACCGCTTGTGAAGGCGCGGAGGTGGTGTTTGTGGTGGCCGGCCTAGGCGGCGGCGCCGGCAGCGGCATCAGCCCCGTGCTGGCCCGAGCGGCCAAGGAGACCGGGTCGCTCGTGCTGGCGTTTGTCACCCTGCCGTTTGCGTGCGAGGGCAATCGCCGCCAGCAACAGGCGCAGTCGGGGCTCGACCTGCTCAAATCCGTCGCCGACGGCGTCATCTGCCTGCCGTGCCAGAAAACATTCAAGTTGATCGATGAAAATACCAGCGTGCTTGACACGTTCCGCATCACCGATGGTCTGCTGGTGGAAAGCGTGCGCGGTGTCTGGCGCCTGCTCACGCGGCCCGGATTGATCCGGATTCATTTCGACGATCTGTGCGCCCTGGTGCGCGACCGGCATTCGGAAAGTGTGTTTGCCTCCGTGGAAGCCACCGGCCCGGCGCGGGCGCGTGAGATCGTGGAGAAGTTGATTGCGCATCCGCTGCTCGACGAAGGCCGGGCGCTGGCCGAATCCGAGGCGGTGCTGGTCAGCCTGATCGGCGGGAAGGAATTGACCATGGCCGAGGTGAACCGCGTGATGGAACAGATCAGCCGTCAATGCGAGCATGCCCAGATCATCATGGGCGCGGCCGTGGACGAAACGCTCAAGGGCCGGTTGTCGGTGACGATCATTGCGTCCAGGCAGGGGCCGTTACCCATGGATTTGCCTCCCCTTGCGCCATCGGGTGAGGCGGGCGAACAGGTGACTGCGCGGGGCGTGGTGGCGCGGCCGGGTTCGCGTTGCGTCTCGTCCCCGGCACCGTTGACTTCCGAGCAGCGTGAACAGGTTCTGGCCAGAAACGCCGGTGCCCGGGCGCGAAAATCAAATCCAAAAATGCGCCAGGCACAGTTGCAACTGGCAATCATTTCCAAGGGACGCTTCGATAAAAGCGAGCCGACGATTCACAAGGGCGAAGACCTCGACATCCCCACCTACATCCGTCGCGGGGTGGCGTTGAATTGATACAGGCAGGGCGCGTCACTCCGTGCGCGCCGGTTGGGATAATTTTATAAAATACGGCGCGCACGGAGTGACGTGCCCTACCAAGGCTTTCCTTCAGACTTTTTCAATAATTCTTCGACCAGGCAGATAGCACGCCGTTGGAGTCGAAGGTCAATTGCAACATTTGATTGTTGGCTGTGGATCCGACGGTCTGGTTGCCGGTAAAGCCGGTGCTGCCGTAATAGGACATGCCGGTGTTCGGGCCGTGGCCGACGTTGGGTTGGGCCGGCCATTTGTACACGGATTCACCTGTGCTCAGTTTGCTCTGCCGGCTCGGCTGCCCGAGTTCGGTCACCGCCTGCGCATACGTGTAATGACCCACCCGGCTGTTCCAGTCAACGGGGGCGGTTGTGGTGCAGCCGGCGAGGAACACGGCGACGAGGGATAAAAGGACAAAAAGTGAAAACTTTGCGGCGGGGTTCATTTTCATAGTTGCAATTTAGCAGAACAAACGCCACCCGCAACGATGTCTTTCGGAATCACATGGAGCGCGGACAGCTTGTCCACTTGTTGGATTCGAGCTTTATAACTTTTCCATTAGCCTGGGTAACGCTTGCTCCGTCGATTAGAAAAGCGGCGGAAGGCCGCCGCAGTCCAAGACGCTGTGCGCGACACGATGATTCCTGAAACACGCGAAGCGTCTTGGAGTGCGCCAGTCCTCTGGCGCTTTGTTTAGCGATGATATTTCCGATAACGTTGCGCGTGGAGTTCGGGTTTTGGCCGGTCAGACAGCCCGAAGGTGGAATTTCAACACTATAAACCGCTACCGCTCATCCTTCCGCGGAAACAGGGGCGCGGGTTCGCCGATGGCATGGCCGGCGGACAAGCCGCCCCAGGTTGCCGCCTCGAACTTGTCCGGTGCGTTGGTCAACCCGAGTTGCGTGTAAATTTTTACCGCGGTGCCGGGCAGGAACGGCCAGAGCAAAACCGCGAGCACGCGGCAGGTCTCCGTCAGATTGTAGAGCACTTCGTCGAGCCTTCCGGCCTGTGCCGGATCCTTGGCCAGGCTGAACGGCTTGGTCTGGTCCACGTATTGGTTGGCGCGCGTGACCAGTCCCCAGATGCTGTGCAATGCCGCCTGAAGCTGGCTTTGTTTGAGCAACGCGCGCGTCTCGTCCGCGGCTTTCGCGGCGTCTGCGGCAAGTTCATCGTGCCTCGCCGGCACCACCCCGCTGCGGTAACGCTTGAGCATCGAGAGCGAGCGGTTGACGAGATTGCCCAGGCCGTTCGCCAGTTCAGCCTGGTAACGTGACTTGAATCCGGCGTCAGTCCAGTTGCCGTCCGGGCCGATGTCGAGTTCGCGCAAAACGTAAAAACGAAATGCGTCCAGGCCCCATTCGTCGATGACCGCGATTGGGTCAACCACGTTACCGGTGCTCTTGCTGATTTTCGCGCCGTCCTTCTGCCACCAGCCATGGACGAGAATCTGTTTTGGCAGCGGCAGGCCCATTGCCTTGAGCATGATCGGCCAATAGACGGCGTGGAATTTTATAATGTCCTTGCCGATGACGTGGATGTCGGCGGGCCAGAGTTGGAGCTGGGGTCTGGCGTCTGGCGTCTGGGGTTGCGCGCTACGAGCATCGTTCCCCAGAACCGAGAAGCCAGACCCCGGACCCAATAGGGGGTCGCCGTGGGTGGCGGGGATGCTGATGTAATTGACCAGTGCGTCAAACCAGACGTAGGTGACATAATCGTTGTCGAAGGGCAGGGGAATGCCCCAGCTCAATCGCGCCGCCGGCCGGGAGATGCACAGGTCCTCCAGCTTCTTGTTTTTCAGAAACCCGAGCACCTCGTTGCGGCGGTAATCGGGCTGGACGAACGACGGGTTCTTTTCGAGGTAATCTATCAGCCATTGTTGCTGTTCGCCCAGCTTGAAAAAATAGTTTTCCTCCTGCAACTCGATGACTTCGCCGTAGGCGGGGTCAAAGCTACCATCCGGAAGCCGGTCCTTGTCGGTCAGAAAGGTTTCTTCCTTGGTCGAATAAAAGCCCGAGTACGTTTGGTTGTAAATCTGGCCGGCGTTGAAGACCTTGGTCAGGCTGGCCTGAACGACTTCCTTGTGCCGCGGATCGGTGGTGCGGACGAAATCGTCATTGGTCAGCTCCAGTTTTTTGGCAAACGCCTGCCAGTCGGCCGCCAGCTTGTCGCAGTAGGCCTGGGGCGTTTTGCCTTCGGCCACCGCGGCCTGCTGGACCTTCTGACCGTGCTCGTCCAGGCCGGTCAGGAAAAACACTGCCTCCCCCAGGCTGCGCCGCGAGCGCGCGATGACATCGGCAACAACCTTCTCGTAGGCATGGCCGAGGTGCGGTTGGCCATTGACGTAATCAATGGCGGTGGTGATGTAGAACCGTTTGTTCATTATTGAATCACCAGTGTGGCGGACAAACGCAGTATTGGCAATCTCGCTTGCGGTAAGGCGGACAATGGCTACATTGCTTCCATGCCGCCGGATGAACAGGCCAGCCCCGAACAGATTGCGGTGCTTCGCCGGATGACGCCAGAACAGCGGTGGCAGGCGGCGCACCGGCTTTACTGGACGATGCGCCGGCATAAAGCCGCCTTCCTCCGAAGCCTGCATCCTGACTGGCCGGAGCATCGAGTGGCGGCGGAAGTCCGCGAAATCTTCTCCCATGCCAGAACCTGACCTGATCGAACTGTTCGCGCAGCCGTTGAGCCAGGCGGGCGTCCGGTATCTGATTAGCGGCAGCGTGGCTGCCATGCTCTACGGCGAGCCGCGCGTGACGCATGACATTGACTTTGTGGTTTTTCTCCGTTCCGAAGACGTTGCCCGGCTGGCCGCGATTTTCCCGCCGCCGCAATTTTACGTTCCGCCGACCGCCGTTATATTGGATGAAATGGCGCGGGAAAGACGTGGTCATTTTAACATCATCCATGCCGACTCTGGTTTGAAAGCCGATTTCTACCCCGCCGGGCGTGAAAAACTGCACGCTTGGGCGTTCCGCAATGCGAGATCCTATGCGATCGGGAAGAATTCCATCAGCCTCGCGCCGCCGGAATACGTCATTCTCCGCAAGCTCGAATACCACCGTGAAGGCGGCTCCGAAAAACACCTGCACGACATCCGTGCCATGCTCGCCGTTTCCGGCGACCTGTTGGACCGCCCCGCATTGCAGGACTGGATTACCCGGCTTGGTTTGGAGACCGAATGGAAACAGGTGGCGGGATGATTTTCAGGCACGGCCGAGGTGCGGCTGGCCGTTGACGTAATCAATGGCGGTGGTGATGTAAAACCGTTTGTTCATTGTCGAATCTCCCGTGTTGCGGACAAAGACGGCGAAGGCAATCCTGCTCAATGTGGGGCAGCAGTGAAGATAACCGGTCGCTTTCCAACAATTCCACGAACTAGTAAGTCCTTGTATTCAACAAATTCTTGACTTGAAGCGATGTTTCTTCTATTGTCTGTAACAAAAGAAATGCATTTAAATCCGGTCATTGAAAAGCTGGTTCTGCATTGGGGTGAAATGGGCTCGCGCTGGGGCATCAGCCGCATGGTCGCGCAAATTCATGCGTTGCTGTATTTCTCGCCCAAACCGCTGGCGGCGGATGAAATTGTGGAAGCGTTGGGCGTGGCACGTTCCCACGTGAGTAACAGCCTTAAGGAGCTTCAATCGTGGGGTGTGGTCAAGGTGGTTCATGTCATGGATGACCGGCGTGAACATTTTCAATCTATCAAGGACGTCTGGCAGTTGTTCGAAATCCTTTTGGACGAGCGCAAACGGCGGGAGATGGATCCAACGCTGAAAATGCTTCGTGAAACGCAGGCGTTGCTCAACGATGGCGCCGAGACCAATGCCCATACCCGACAGCGGTTGAAGGAAATGCTGGAGTTTTTCGAAATGATGGACGGCTGGTTCGGCGAAGTCCGCCGGATGCCATTGGAATCGCGGGTCAAGTTAGTCAAATGGGGAACGCGGATTCGCGGCTGGCTGAAATAATTTTTTTGGCATTGTATTTCATAAAAGACAGAAAAAACAGACAATGAAGCATAATGAGATCCATGCAGTAACCGGGGCGTTTGGCTATTCTGGCCGTTACATCGCGTCCCGGTTGCTGGAGCAAGGGCGGACGGTGGTCACACTGACCAACTCCGGAAATCGTACCAATCCATTTGGGGGCCGGATCCGTGCTTTTCCGCTTTCGTTTGACGATCCGGACAAGCTCGCGGCGGCGCTGGCCGGAGTGGAGGTGTTGTATAACACTTACTGGGTCCGCTTCAACGATCGCATGTTTACCCATGCCCAAGCGGTGAAAAACACGCTGGTGTTGTTCGACGCAGCGCGGCGTGCAGGGGTTCGGCGTGTGGTCCATGTCAGTATCACGAATCCGGTGGAAGACTCGCCGTTGGAATATTTCTCCGGCAAGGCACGATTGGAGCGGGCATTGCAGGAGAGCGACCTTTCTTACGCCATTTTGCGCCCAACAGTTTTGTTTGGACGCGAGGACATTCTCATCAACAACATGGCCTGGGCGCTCCGGCGGTTTCCCTTTTTTGCGGTTTTTGGCGATGGCTCATACCGGTTGCAACCCATTCATGTTGATGATCTGGCCGATCTGGCAGTGACCGAGGGAAAACGGACGGAGAATGTCGTTGCCAACGCCGTTGGCCCGGAGACATTCACTTATCGCGAATTAGTGAAAGCCATTGGCGGCGCGATTGGCCGGCCACGGCCATTGATCAGTGTGCCGCCGGGAATGGGTTGTTGGCTGGGATGGGTGGTGGGGTGTTTCATGCGCGACACGTTCATCACCCGTGAGGAAATTCGCGGTTTGATGGCTGAACTGCTGCACGTGGACACGCCGCCCACAGGCAAAACGTCCTTGACGACATGGATGCGGAAGAATGCTGGTACATTGGGTTTACAATACGCGAGCGAACTTGATCGCCGACGCAACCGGCAAATGCCTTATTTTCAGGAGTAAATTCGAGGCTGCGACTGTGCTTGTCGTAACATGCCTTTATGCTATAATCATTCCCGGCTGTGGCGGAAAACCAGCCGACAATCAAAAACCGCATGAACCAGGAACTTTCAAATTTTGCCGCGCGCCTGCGCGGGCTGATTTCCAATCGCCAATCGCCAATCGGCAATCGGCAATTTTCCGAACTTGCCCTCGAACTTTTCGCGCTCCAGCTGAAACACAACCCCGTCTATCGGAAAATCTGCGCGGGTCGGAAACTGATGCCGGGGGCCGTCGAGCATTGGACCGAAATCCCCGTGGTGCCTACGGCGGTGTTCAAGGAATTGGAACTTTCCAGCATTCCACCGGCGGAACGCACCGCGGTCTTCCATTCCAGCGGTACGACAGAACAAAAGCCGAGCCGGCATTTTCATTGCCCGGAGTCTTTAGAACTATATGAGGCTTCACTGGTTCCCTGGTTTTTCAGCAATGTCCTCCCGGATTTACGATTGGCGATTGACGATTTGCTCGCCGGTGGAAAATCCGCACTCCGCAGTCGGCACTCCGCAATTTTCCTGACTCCGCCGCCGACGCACACGCCACACTCGTCGCTCGTACACATGTTTGAAGCCATCCGGCAAAAACTGGGTGCGCCGGAAACAATGTTCGTCGGCAGGCTTGCGGACGATGGCGCGTGGATGTTGGATTTTGGTGCCATCTCTGACCTGCTGTACCCTGGATGCCAGATTCCAGACGCCAGACCCTGTCTTTTGCTCGGCACCGCCTTTTCCTTTGTGCATCTGCTAGATTACCTGATGGAAAACAATTTGCGGTTCCAACTGCCACCGGGTTCCCGGGTCATGGAAACCGGCGGTTACAAAAACCGGTCACGCACGATGCCAAAATCAGAATTGCACCCGCTCATCACGGAACGGCTCGGGGTGCCGCCGTCGCACATCATCTGCGAATACGGCATGAGCGAGTTGAGCTCGCAGGCGTATGATGGAACAATTCAAGCAAACGATCTCCCTCACCCCGGCCCTCTCCCCAAGGAGAGGGAGAATTATCGTCAGTTGGCAGGCGAATCTGGTTCATCTGGAAATTCCAAAAAGCTAACTTCGCTGTTGCCTCTCCCCGAGGGAGAAGGTCAGGGTGAGGGAAAAAGTGTTGCCAAAGCCCGTCTCTTCCGTTTTCCGCCGTGGGTACGCGTCCAGATCGTTTCACCGGAAACTGGACGCGAAGTGGCTGAGGGCGAGACCGGTTTGATCCGCATTTTTGACCTGGCGAATGTTTTTTCCGAGATGTCCATCCAGACGGAAGATCTGGGGATTCGACGCGGGGAACAATTTGAATTGATTGGCCGGGCGGCTTGGGCCGAAGCTCGGGGCTGCTCACTGATGACGGTTTGAATTCGTAAATCGTGAATCGTAAATCGTAAATCCCTTGAACCTTCCCAACTATTTTCTTGCCGATTTGCCGCCCGAGGCGGCGTTGTCACCGGCGATGATCACGGTAGCGTGCCAGACGCTGAAACGCAATCGCGCTCAATTTCTGGCGCATCGCTCGACGGTCAGCCTGGTCCGGTTGCTGTGTGGCGTGGCGGAGGCGTGGCTGAAGCCCGACAATGCCTTTCGCCAACTGGCGCTTGAACAAACACGGAGCGCCGAGCACCGTCTCGGCTTGAACCAAATCCAGGCGTTGAAACTTGCCGGGGCGGTGCCCGGCGCTCCGGCCCCTGGCTTTTCGGTTGCAACAATGGAGCGTGGTTTGGACCAATTGTTCCGGCAATTTACGCCCGATAATTTTCATGCGCTGCTGATGCAGGAATTGGGTGATGCGCAACGGCTCGAACGGTTTAGCGCGGGCGGTCGTGAAACAAACCGCATGGCCTTGGCCGTCGGCCCGGAATTCCTGGTCCACATCGCGGCGGGCAACATTCCCAACCCGGCAATGATGAGCATGGTGCTCGGTTTGCTGACCCATTCGGCTCAGTTCGTGAAGTGTGCGCATGGTGCGGCGTTTCTGCCCCGGCTTTTCGCCCATTCGATTTATGAGGCGGACCCCAAGCTTGGCGCGTGCCTGGAAATCGCCGAATGGCGCGGCGGCAACGCGGGCCTGGAGACGGCATTGTTCGCCGAGGCCGATTGCGTGACGGCGACCGGCAGTGACGAAGCGCTGACGGCAATCCGGGCGCGGTTGCCGGTGAAAACCCGTTTTCTGGGTTACGGACATCGCGTCAGCTTTGGCTTCGTGGCCCATGAGGTTTTGTCCGGTTCCTACGCCCGACAAATCGTTTCACGCGCCGCGGATGACGTGGTGGCCTGGAACCAACTGGGATGCCTTTCGCCGCACGTGATTTATGTTCAGACCGGTGGTGAAGCCTCGCCGGAGAAATTTGCCGAGTTGCTGGCGGACGAACTGGAACGGCGCGAAACCAGCGAACCACGCGGTGAATTGCCGGCGGAGCACGCCGCGGCCATCGCGTCGCGCCGGGGAATTTACGAAGTCCGCGCGGCCCACTCGCCGGAGACGACCCGGCATTGGTGCAGCAAAGACTCGACGGCTTGGACGGTGGTTTATGAGGCCGACGCCCGGTTTCAATTGTCCTGCCTGAACCGGTTTGTTTACGTAAAACCGGTGCGCGATTTGTCAGAAGCCTTGCAGCAGGCCGAACCGGTTCATGGCCAGGTGTCGACCGTCGGTCTGGGCGTGCCGGAACACCGGATGGAAGAACTGGCGATGCAACTGGCGCGTTGGGGCGTGACGCGCGCGTGCCCGCTGGGCCGGATGCAAAATCCGCCATTGACCTGGCGGCACGACGGCCGGCCGGCACTGGGCGATCTGGTGACGTGGATGGATCTGGAAATATGACACGTAAAACGTGAAACGTAATGCGTGAATTCGTCGCGCGTCACGTTTCACGGTTCACACATCACGATTTACAATTTATGAAAATGGAATTGCGAAAAACGTTTCAATTTGAGGCGGCGCATCTGCTGCCGCGGCTGCCGAAGGCGCACAAGTGCCGGCGATTGCACGGGCACAGCTTCAAGGTGGACATTGTGGTGGCGGGCGAATGCGATCCAAAACTTGGCTGGCTGATGGATTACGCGGACATCTCGGCGGCATTCAAGCCCATCTGGGAAAAGGTCGATCACAATTACTTGAACCGGATTCCCGGCCTGGAAAATCCAACCAGCGAGGAAATCGCCGTCTGGATCTGGAAAAAACTGAAGCCGAAACTGCCGTTGCTCACCGAGGTTGTCGTGGCCGAGACCTGCACCGCGCGCGCGGTTTATCGCGGAGAGTGATTGTGCAGGGGGCGAGGTGACGAGACTCATGCTGGGAAGAATCAGAGGCTCGTTAGGGCCTGTCTGAAAACGTGGCGTCAGCCATCCTGGCTGTCGTAGAGCCGGGCTTCCAGCCCGCGGAAAAACCGTCCGCAATAATTAATCCCGAGCTCCGAAGTTGGTAGGGCCGGCGCGCTGCGCTGGCCCCGCGCCGTTCAGGCGCGGAACTGCTAGGTACATGGCAGTTTCACTTGCACCATTTCTTCTGACCGCTGAACGCGGTCGGGAACAGCGCAGCGCGCTGTCCCTACCTCCCATCGGTAAAGCGCTATTTCGGAGTTCGGGTTAATGCCTTTGAAATCCCAGACAGCGGCGTCATGGCGGCGATTCTTCCGGGCGGCAGGATGCCGGCCTCTACGGCAGGCCGGGAGGCCCGCCGCTACATTTTCAGACAAGCTCTTGCATCGTCCGCTATGAACCCGGTGAATAAACCAGGTTCGTACCGGTGAAGGGGTCTTGCGGGATGGCTTTGAGATAGTCCGGCACCAGGTCGGCGAAGCTGGCGGGCCGATGTCCCTTTTCCAGTTCAAAGGCGCGGGCGGCCAGATCAACGATTAACTGGCGGGTTTCCTTTTCATGTTCGGCGAATTTCTGGCCGGCCCTTTGCCGGGCCTTTTTCAGGGTTGAGAACATGACCAGCCGGCCCAGTTCATATCGGATGCCGTGGAAAGTCCGGCTCGACCAGGCATTGTCCTGTTGCACCAGATCCGCCCAAGCCGGCTTTTGCGCCTCGAATAGTTGCAGCGTAACGACGGTTTCACGGCAGGTTTTGGCATCAAGCCGGCTCGCCATGCCTTGCAACGACTTCAGCCCGAAGGATTCGACGGCGGTACCGATCATTCCATCAATCATGGTTCCGCCTTGGCTGGCATCGATGCCCAGGTGGATCGAGTCCAGACCGCAGCGGGCGGCATCAGTGAATCGGCCTTCCCTTTCGGCCAGCCGGCCTTCCGCCGCGAAACCCTGTACCAGCATTCGCAGGGCGATGAGGTCCCGAACGTGATTGGTGGCATAAGCCATGGAAAATTCCAGCGGCACCCGGCAGGCGTTGCTCAAACCGGTCCGGGCCAGCGCCAGAGCGGCGGCGTTGGCGGAAGCGGTTGCGCGCAGTTGTTCCCCGTTCATCTGCTCAAAATTCCAACTATTGCTTGACACCATCTGGCCGGCCTTCACTAAATCATCATAACCGTTGGGATGGGGCAGGGGTTGGAGGGGTGGCAGCGGGCCGTTGAGTTCGGTAATCAGAAATCCGGAAAACAAAACAAACGGAAACAACAGGATGAAAATCGTGATGAGCCGGTTGCGCGTCGGAATGTTCATGCGGTGGAGGCAGCTTGGCAAAATTTTCCACGGCGTCAACCATTCAAAGGTTGACGCAGCGCAGCCAATTCATCTACGAATGTTCGCCACTCGACCCTCAACCTGAGCTGACTCATGAATAAACCTGGAAACGCAGTTGATACGGTCAATCAAATTCGTCAAAAGGTGGTCGATTTCTTGACCGAGTATGGTTTTCAAATCATTGGGGCGCTGATCATTCTCACCATCGGCTGTGTCATTGCCTGGTGGATTGGTCGCTTGTTCAAAAAATGGTTGGAGAGCAAACGCGTCGAACCGCCGATCTGCATGTTGGCGGTGCGCGTCACCCGGTTGCTCATATTCGGATTGGCGCTGGTGCTGGCGCTCGACAAATGCGGTGTGCCCATCGCCCCCATGATTGCCGGTATCGGTGTGGCCGGCGTGGGCATGGGGCTGGCCTTGCAGGGCGTGCTCGGCAATCTCGTGGCGGGACTCACGATTATTTTCACCAAACCCTTCCGTTTTGGCGAATACATTGAGATTGCCGGCGTGCAGGGGCAGGTGACCAGCATTGAACTTTTTGCGACCACGCTGTTGCATTCGGATCATTCGCAGGTGGTGATTCCCAATCGTAAAATCATCGGTGAGATTTTGCACAACTATGGCCACATCCGGCAGCTCGATTTATCGGTAGGCGTCGCCTATGGCACCAACATCACCAACGCCCTGAACGTTGTGCGAAATGTGCTGTCCCATAACGGCCGCGTGCTCAAGGAACCGGCGGCCATCGTCGGCGTGACCCTGCTGGCGGATTCCTCCATCAACATTGCCATCAAACCTTGGACGGCGGTGGCTGACTACGGCCTGGCGCAGGCGGAAATTTACCAGGCCATTGCGGAGCAATTCCACGCCAACAGCATCTCGATTCCCTTCCCGCAACGCGAAGTGCGGATGCTCAGCGGGAATTCCTGAACGGTTGTCTGAACGGGCAGTCTGTCAAACAATGACACACGGGACGATTTTGCAACCTATCCTCGTGTTAGGCCGTGTCATTGTGGTAATCTCCAATCTGCAAACAGCTTGATGTAAAGATTTGTGGGCGACCACTCAAACTGGTCAATATCCTGAACCATCTCGACATCCTTCTGCTGCAAAATACGTCCGCTTCTTTGGTCATAAAGACGAACAAATCCTGGCATATCGCTGGACTGCCCGGGCATCGCCACACGCACCGGAAGCTTGTAAACCACCATCTTGAATCGGCCATCTGGACTCAAGTAAGACCGATACTCCGCCGCTGCCGAACGATACAAAGCGTGCAGACCGAATGCAACGAGAGCGCCAACGCCTAGAACTGAGAGAACCATCTTCTGCCATCTTGAAAACGTGCGAGTATTCATGGTGTGGCAAGCGGTCTAACAGAAAGCGGACGGCCCATCTTGCAGCCTATCCTGTTTCATCGATATGAGTGTATTTCGCATTTAAGTTTCTGTCCAGCACACTGTTCAAGCTGGGTTTTCTGCCGGTCAAACGCCAGCGAAGATTTTCCAGAGGAATTCACCGGGAAACGCAGAGGCGCGGAGAACGCGGAGAATCGCAGAGTTGATTTAGCCGGGAAAGGAGGGAACTGCTTTTCTCCGCGACTCTTTGCGGCCTCTGCGTTAAGCCGGTTAAGCATTCGCACAAGCGTAGCTGCTCTCGGCAGAATGCGGCGCTCTGCCGAGGCGCCGCTACGGCGGGCCTGGCCTCTCACGCCTTGGCGTGCTGCATTTCGGTGTGGGCCTTGACGAGCGCGTCGGCCAGGGCATCCCAATGCGGTTCGCTGGTTTCCCAGCCGCTGCTGAAACGCAGCACCCGGTGCGCCTCCGCGGATTTGAAATTCATCGCGGCCAGCACGTGTGACGGTTCCTCCTTGCCGGTGGTGCAGGCGGAACCGGTGGAAACCGCATACCCGGCCTTGTCGAGCTTCGTCAGCCAGCGCAATTGCGAGCCGTCGGGCATCAAAGCCGAAACCGTGTTCCACAACCGCGGTGCGTTGGCGCCCACAATGACCGTGCCCGGCAGTTTCAGCAAAAGCTGCCGCTCAAAATTCTCGCGCCAAACCCCGCGCAGGATGTGTTCGCTGCGGGTCAGTTGTTTTTCCCGCACTTCCAGCGCGGCCAGCATTGATAAAATGATTGGAACATTTTCGGTCCCGGCCCGGCGGCCCTGTTCTTGTTTGCCGCCCAGGAGCAGGGGGGTGACGTGACTTTTGCGCGGCACCTTCAAAAAGCCCACCCCGCGCGGCCCGCCAAACTTGTGCGCCGCGCCGCTCAGATAATCGCAGTCACCCAACCCCTTGGCCGGCATCTTGCCGAGCCATTGCACGATATCAGAAAAGAACGGCACCTCGTATTGACGGCAAATCGCCAGCGCCTCGCGCCAGGGTTGAATGACGCCGGTCTCATTGTTCGCCGCCATGATGCCGACGAGTCCGGGACGCGTGTCGGCGAGTTCCGTCGTCAGCCAGTCCAGATCAATCACGCCGTCATGCGTAACGGGAATCAATCTCGCGCGCTTGCCGAAATAGTGCTTGGCGGATTCATGCACACAGGGATGTTCAATGGCCGAAATCCAGACCTCGTCCTTGGCCTCGAGGGTTCGCGCGAAATGGTGCATGACCGTGTTGTTCGCCTCGGTTGCGCCGCTCGTCCAGATGATGTCCGACGGATGGCAGCCGAGAAAAGAGGCAAGCTTTTCCCGCGCTCCCTTGAGCGCCACGTCCGCGTGGCCGCCGATTTGATGCGGGCTGGACGGATTGCCTGTGATCTTCTCGGTGGCATCGAGCCAGGCTTCGCGGGCCTCGCGCACGACCGGCGCGGTGGCGTTATGGTCGAAATAAATCATCGGCCTGACAGGATACAACGGGTGGCGGCGCTGGCCAGTTTTTTGTGGGCGCTGGCGAAGGCCAGCCGGTTCATTTGAGCAGGTGTTTGCCATACGCCAAGCTCAGAGGGGCGAACGCTGCGAGCCTGGCAAATTTTGGGCGTCGTTGAAATCCGCCCTCCGAATCGAACGTGAAACGCTTCTAGCGTGATGCGGTAACGGGTGATGGAATGTTTGACCGTGCAAAGTGGCTGAAGGGCCGGTGGGGCAAAGCCAAAGATGGATTTGAAAACTCCCTTCACGCTTGAACTGTCGGCTTCGGCGTTTGGAAATTCCCACAAATGCGCGTTCACGACCCCGGCGGGCCGCTGGCGGACCAGAAAACGACCGTTTCTCTCAACGACAAAAGCTACAAAATATCTCGTTGTAGCGGCTTCGCGTTTGCCGAGATTCGGCAATTCCTCCACGCGATTCTGGCGATATGCGACACAGAGCTTCTTCACAGGGCAGATTTCGCACTGGGGATTTCGCGGCGTGCAAACCAGGGCGCCGAGTTCCATGAGGGACTGATTGAGGTGCGAGCAGGCATATGCTTTTTCGTCCTCGTCCCTCGTTCTCGTCCTCGATTTGGGTCGTGAAACGTGATACGTGAAACGTGATGCGTGAAGGACCAACCCTTCCGCCAGTTGCCAGAGTCGCGTGTTGGTTTTCTTCTCTCTCGGGTTTTCGCCGATGCCGAACACCCGCGTCAGCACGCGGATGACATTGCCGTCGAGAATCGGCGTCGGCTGGTTGAACGCAATGCTGCAAATGGCGCCGGCGGTGTAACGGCCGATTCCCGGCAAAGCGAGCACAGTGTCGAAGGTTTGCGGAAACCGGCCGCCGTCCTTTTTCACGATTTCCTGCGCTGCTTTTTGCAGGTTGCGGACGCGGGTATAATAGCCGAGCCCTTCCCACAGCTTGTGGATTCTGGCCGGGCTGGCTTTGGCCGCGGCCTGGACGGTGGGCAATTCACGCATCCAGCGTTCCCAGTAGGGAATGACCGTCTTGACTTGCGTTTGCTGGAGCATGATCTCGGAGATCCAGATCGCGTAGGGATCGAGGGTGTGGCGCCATGGCAGGTCGCGGGCATTTTGCAGGAACCAATCAAGCAGGGCGGACACCAGTCTTGGGATTTTCGGCTCGTTTTTTCGGTTTGGCTGCGGTGCTGGCATCGCCGACAGTTTAGGCCGGGAATTGGCACTGGAAACCAGAAAGGGGAAGAAAACGCAAAAATTGTGGCTATTATTATTGGGCTTATGCGGTTATATTTCCACGATGATCCACCTTCAACGCAAGGCCCGCAGGTTGTATGTATTCAAACCGGCCTTCCTGGATAAAATTCGTTGAAAGGCAAAAAGAATAAAAATCTATGCACCGAAAAATGTTATACCTGGCGGGCGGCCTGCTCGTCTTGCTTCAGTTGATGGCAAGCCCGCCACGAGCGTCGGCGACTTCGGTGATGATTTTTTGCAACGGCAACATGGGAAGCGCGGGTGGTCTGACGACATCGCAAATCAATGGATTGAGAGCATCCGGTTTCAACACCATGATTCTGTTCACCATGAGCGTCTCAGCGAATGGCGACTTTACTTACAACGGCGGCCAGACGATCTGCAGCGGCGGTACCTATGTCGGGCCCTCCAACTGGGGATCGCTGCTGACCCAATGCCGGACTGCGCCGTCGGGCATTAAGCGGATTGAAATGTGCATCGGTGGCTGGGGCGACACGAGTTGGGCCAATATCCAAAGCCTGATTGCGGCCAACGGCACCAATTCCACCACCGTGCTCTACCAAAACCTGGTCGCCTTGAAAAATGCGCTGGGCGTTGAGGCCATCGACAGCGATGACGAATCGGCCTATGATTCCGGTTCAGCCATTAAATTCGGTCTGATGTGTGGCTCCGTCGGATTGAAGTTGACCCTCTGTCCCTACACCAATCCCAGTTATTGGCAGGCGGTCAAGTCCGGGTTGGGCGGCATTTGTGACAAGATTTACCTCCAATGTTACGATGGCGGCCAGTTCGATGATCCGGCCTCCTGGAACACCTACTTCGGAGGCATGAAGGTCATCCCGGGTTACTGGGACTCTGAACGCGACACGACCTTTCTCACCAAGATGCAGTCGTGGAGCAGCGCGGGCGCCGGCGGATTTCTTTGGCCTTCCTGCAGCGGATGCACTCCGCCGGCTGATCCCACTGAAATGCTCCAATATGCGGGCTGGATTCTGAGTTGTTTCAACGATTTGAACGTTGCTCCCAGCGCCGGTTTTGCCGCGGTGGCGGCTTACAATCTCCAGGTGCAGCCTGCGAGCACAGCTTGCACCTTATCCAACTCCGGCGACAGTTCGTTGTCCTGGAGTGTGATCAATACCTCAAGTTGGCTGACGGTTTCGAGTTCGCTGGGGACACTCGCCACCGGAGCCGTTGCGACGACGACCATAAGTCTGAATACTTCCGTGGCGACAAACCTGGCCCAAGGCCTATATGCCGCCACTATCGTTTTCACCAACCAGACAAGCGGAGGTGCGGTGTCGCGCAATTTCACGTTGAACACCGCCATTTTCAACTGGCCGGTCGGCTTGGCCGGATTTAACGCGGCCTTGCTCGCTAGCAACAATGCCACGGCCGGCAGTCCCGGTGCCACCGCGTTCGACATTCCGAATAATTATTGTTTTTACCAGCAAGGTTTGAGCGGCAGCGCGCGCGGCCTGCCGTTGAATGGCGTCTTTCCCAGCCAGTGCGACAGTGCGACGGCATTTCAGCTCGGTTCATACGGCGCGGCGGACGCATTGATATTGGGTGCTCCCTATCCCACCTCCGGCACGTTGACGTTGTCCAATCCGGGTGCGTTTAATTCCCTGGCAATCCTCGCCGCTTCGGCAAACGGCGGCGGGCAGGGGACGTTTGTGGTGAATTTCAACGATGGCTCCCATAGTCCGGTGTTTGCGTTCAATGCCCAGGACTGGTTTTACACGGTCACCAACGTTGCCATCCAGGGTTTCGGGCGACTTCAACTCGGTTCCAGTTGGAACATCGAAGACAATGGCAGTTCCAATCCGAATTTATATCAAACGACGGTCAATCTCGCGGCGCTGGGTTTGACCCAACCGGTTGCGTCCATCACCTTCTATAAACCAGCCGCCTCCGGGAATACGGCTGTTTTTGCTGTCAGCGGATTGTCCGGCAGCATTCCGGTCCTGGCACCCACCGGCCTGGCGGCAATCCCTGGAACCAACGCGACGGTTCAGTTGTCGTGGAACGTTTCCGCCGGTGCGACAAATTATAATGTCAAACAATCCACGGTCAGCGGCAATTCGTATGTGGCAATCGGCGGCGTACCCGGCACCAGCTATATCGCCACCGGACTGGCCAACGGTTCAACCTATTATTTTGTGGTATCGGCCGTCGGAACCATCAACGAGAGCACCAACTCCAGCGAGGTCAATGCCATGCCCGGTTCGTACAAGGGTTGGGCGCTTGCCGCGAATCCGGTTGCTTACTGGCCATTGAATGAAACGTCCGGGAACATCGCCTATGACTGGGTGCATGGCAGCAATGGCATGTACGCCGGAGGCTACTCTTCAACCTTGGGTTTGGTGGGTGCTGGGTTTGCCGGTCTGCACCGGGCGATTTTCTACAACGGTTCGTCCGGTTACACCCAGATTCCCCGGCTGATCGGCAACACCAATTTCTCGATCGTTTTCTGGGTGCGAACCAGTACGTCCGGCGGCACTCCGAATTGGTACAACGGCGAGGGATTGGTGGACGGGGAAGTGTCGGGGGTGACAGGGGATTTCGGCGTGGCGTTGGTGGGCACCAAGGTTGGATTCGGTGTCGGCAATCCGGACACCACGTTGTCTTCCGTCAAGCCCATCAACAATGGCACCTGGCATCAGGTGGCGGTTACGCGTGATGCTGGCAGCGGGGCGATGAGCATTTACATTGATGGCGCATTTGATTCCAGTCTGGCCGGACCGATTGGTGCGCGGAACAGCTCACCCAGTCTGAGGATCGGTTGCATTCAGACCGGCACCGGATATCTGAATGGCAGCATCTCCGACGTGGTGTTATACCAACAGGTATTGACTTCGAATCAAGTTGCCCGGCTGTATAGCGCCGCCACCGGCTTGTTTTACAACGTGACCGTGGCCAACACCCGGAACGGGGCAAACCTGGTCTTGAGCTGGCCGGGCAACGGAAAACTCCTTGAAGCGACCAATCTCTCCGGTCCGTGGATCACCAACGTTCTGGCTTCGCCGGTGACGGTCCTGCCGGATCAGCCGCAAAAATTCTACCGGACCCAGACGCAATAGGCATGACATCACCGCCGCAATCTGAAATCATTTCAGATCAGGCGAATGAATCCGCTGACTTCCTACACGGGCAAGCTCACCGACGAACAGGCGTCGGCCCTTGAAGCCGCCCTGAGCTCGCGCGGCTTCAAATTTCGCGCGGTGCCCTACGCGCGCTTTGCCGGTGAAAAGGACAAAATCAACGTGGTGTTCTACGAGAGCGGCAAACTGGTGGTGCAGGGGAAGGGTACCCATGAGTTCATCGAGTTCGTGCTGGAGCCGGAAATTCTCAAGCAGGCACGGCTGGGCTACGAAACCGTTTTGAACCCCGATCTGCTCCTGCCGCGCATCGGTGTGGACGAAAGCGGCAAGGGCGATTTCTTCGGCCCGCTCTGCATTGCCGGCGCATACATCAACGAAAGCGTCGTCAAGGCGTGGCAGGACAAGGGCATCCGCGATTCCAAAAACATTTCCAGCGACAAAAAAATCAGCGACCTCGCGGAGTTGATTCGCAAGACGCCTGGGTGCGTGGTGAACACCGTCACCATCGGCAACGAGGCCTACAACCGGCTTTACGCAAAAATGAGAAGCGTGAACACGATCCTGGCGTGGGGCCACGCGCGCGTGATCGAAAATTTGATGGGATTACGACACCAGATGAATCCCGCGCCCGTCAAGGCGATCAGCGACCAGTTCGCCGCGAGCAAGGATGTTGTGGCGAAGGCGTTGATGTCACTGGGCAAGGAGATTGAGCTGGTGCAGCGGCATCGGGCGGAAGAGGACCTGGCGGTGGCGGCAGCTTCGATCCTGGCGCGGGATGGATTTGTGAAGGGCCTGGCAAAGCTGGAAAAAGATTTCAGCGTGAAACTGCCGAAGGGCGCTTCGGCGGCGGTGGACGAAACGGCGAAGAAATTTGTCACAGAACGGGGACCGGAGAACCTGGCCAAGATCGCCAAGATGCATTTCCGCACGGCCTTGCGGGCGCAGGGCCTGCCCGAACCTCCGAAAAAGGAGTGGCGGCGAACTTGAAAACGGAGCGCAGGCAGCCTGCCTGCGAGTTTGTGAACACGCGGACAAGCTGTCCGCGCTCCTTTCGATCAAGAAATGAAACCCAACTGCATTGAACTGCCGGACTGCGAGCCGTTCCCGATCTTGTACGAGGATCGATCGGTCATGGCCGTGGACATTCAGGCGCCGACAGAAGGGTTTCTGAAAGAGTACGGATTTGACCAGCCGGCGACATGAGGCAAATTACAATCCTGATGCAGGATACGTCGGACAATTCGACCACGCCGGAACAACCGCCAATGGCGGATACGGCATTGGTTTGCTTTCGCGAGTCGGTCATTCATGGCACGGGCGGCTTTGCGAAAATGGACATTGCCGCCGGCACGTGGGTGATCGAATACACTGGTGAAAAAATCACCAAGGACGAATCGTTGTTGCGTTGCGCGGCGGGCAATGAATTCATCTTCTCACTCGGAGACGAATGGGATTTGGACGGCAGCGTGCCGTGGAATCCGGCGCGTTTTCTGAACCACAGTTGCGAACCGAATTGCGAAACGGAACGGATCGAGGGACGCATCTGGATCATCGCCATCCGCAACATACGGGCCGGGGAGGAACTGACGTTCAACTATGGTTACAGCCTGGAGGATTACCGGGAGCATCGCTGTTGCTGTGGTGCGGCTGGATGCGTTGGTTACATGGTGTCACCCGAGTTTTTTGAACACGTGAAATGGCAAAGCAGTCTTGCATCTGAAGTTACAGCGGTTCCGGTTAACCTGTCACCGTCCGATTTGCCCTAGAAAAGCGGCGGAGGGCCGCCGCACTCCAAGACCTGTCAGATTTTCCAAGGATCAATCTAGGCGCGAAGCGTCCTGGAGTGCGCCAGTCCTCTGGCGCTTTGTCAGAAGACGAAATGTAAGCCAACGTCGGCGCACACGGAGTGACGCGCCCTACCAACTTCAATCCGCGTACTTGACGCCGCAGCCGTAGGGCTTGGTCTGGCTGACTTCCACCGGTTTCCCGGCGAGCAGGGCGTCCACGGCTTCACGGACGTAATTACGCGCGGTGTGCGGGTCATGCATCGGATCGGGCTTGTTGTCGATGGCGCCCTGGTAAACGAGCACCCCGTCCTTGCCGATCACATACATGTCCGGCGTGGTTTTCATGTCGTAGAGATGGCCCACAGCGCCGGAGCTGTCGTCAATCCAAGCCGTCGTAACGATTTTCTTGTCGGCGATTTCCTGTTTGGCCTGGTCGGGGGTGCGATGGCTGGGGTTATTTGGATTGACGGAATTGACGATGAGCCAGACGACCCCATTGGCGGCCATGTCTTTTTCCAGATCCTGCATCGCGCCGGTTTTGTAATGATTGTTACAAAACGGGCAGTCGGAATTGTAGGATTCAATGACAACAATCTTGCCCTTGTAATCGCTGAGCTTGACCGTCTTGCCGTTGATGTCTGTGGCGGAAAAATCCGGCGCGGGTTTCCCAACTTCCGCGGCCAGCGCGGCGGAAGCCAAGGTCATGGCGGCGATCAAAGCAAGTATAGTTTTCATAAGTGTAATCATTAGACGCACCATTCGACAATTGGTTGCAAAGAATGTTCAATGCAGGAGCCGGGGGGTAACGGGGTTCAGCTTGAAAGCCAAATGACAAAAGACACTCTAAACCGTCGCCTACTATTTATTGGCACGGTCGAGGGCGTCGAGCACGATGCCCGGGGTCAGAATCTCCGGCAGGACCATCGGCGGCGCGGAGGCGTCCTTGGGGTAAACCAGGACCAAAGGCACCCCAGCACGGCTGAAACGGTTTAACTCTGTTGTGATGTCATCGGGAAATCTCGTGTAATCGCCCAGCAACGCCACCGCATCCATTGACTTGAGTTTGGCGCGCACGGACAGGATTTCGATGCTGGTTTTTTTGTTCACCTGGCAGGTCAGGCACCAGTCAGCGGTAAAATCCACGAGCACCGGCCGGCCGGCAGCCTGTGCCCCAGTGACGGCTTCGGGACTCCAGTGTTGCCATTCAATTCCTTCCGCGGATTCCTTCAGTGAGCCGGTTGCAGATGGTACGGCCACCGGCCGGCGCCATTGCAACTGGCTTTCGAGCGCGAAAGCATAGCCACCAACCAGTAAAATCAGCGCACTGATGAGGGCCAGACCTTTGCGGGAACGCCCGCGCTGGACGAACTCGCCAAAAATCCAGGCGACGAAAGCGACAATGACCAGAAATACGCCGAGCCACAAAACCGATTTGCCGTAACTTCCGGCAGCAAGATTGAACAGCCACATGGCGGTCGCCAGCATCGGGAACCCCATCGCGATCTTGAATCTTTCCATCCACGCACCGGACTTGGGTAAAAATTTCAACCAGACCGGGTTCCAACTCAACACCACGAAAGGCGCGGCCAGGCCGACGCCAACCGCGAGAAACATCAACACAATCACCGGCGCCTTTTGGGCGAAGGCAAACCCGAGGGCAATGCTCAAAAATGGCGCCGTGCAGGGCGTGGCAAGTGCGGTCGCCAGCACGCCGTTGAAAAATGCGCCCGCCGCGCCGTGCTTTGCCGCCAGTCCGCCGGCGGCATCCAGTGCACTTCCACTCAAGGTGACTTCGAATACGCCGAACAAGTTCAACGCCACCAAAGTCACGAGCGTGGTGAGGCAAACCACGAAAACCGGACTGCCGAATTGCATTCCCCAGCCGGCGTGATGCCCGGCGGATTTGACCCCGATAACGATGGCGGCCAGCGCGAGGAATGACACCAGCACCCCGAGCGCATAAACAAAACCGAGCTTGCGGACGTGACGCGGGTCGCTGCGGGATTCACCGACAAAGCCGAGGATTTTAAGGGCGATGACCGGCAGCACGCAGGGCATGATGTTCAGAATCAAGCCGCCGATGAATGCGTACAGCAGCATTTTCCAAAGCGGTTGTGAAAGTGAGGCCGGTGTTCCGCCTGCCGGAACCGGCGCACCGCTGGCGGTGCTTTCCGGCGGCGCTGGCCCGGAAATGCTTTCACCGATCGGGGCCGGGTCGCTGACAGGCAATTTGACTTCGAAGCCCGTCCGCAAGTCGCCGGTTTCCGTGACAACCACCCCGGAAATTTCCTTCGGCCAGTTGCCGGAATATTTTTTGACGAACTTCCCGAGGATGGTCGAGTTGCTGTATTCGTCAAAATTGAATCTGGTTTCCGGCTGGATTTCAAAATCGTCATTCGCATAAGGGAAAAAATCCGCGCTGTCCGGTTTTGGCACTTTGACTTGAATCAGCATGGGCCGCGGATCAACGGCAGCCGGTTTTTCCCAGCATGCGTACACGAACAGATTGGTGGCGGGTTTGGGGATCTTGCTGTTCCACAGCTCAAGCGTCGCGGCGTCGGCGGAGGGTTTGGTTTCGACGCCGATATTGAGCGTGACATCAACATCGGTGCTGCCAGGCAGACAGGCTTCCTTGCATTCGAGCCAGGAAACCTTTGCCTTCAAATCGAGCGGGCCGGGCCTTAATTCGGCGCCGAGCTTGAGTGGCACGAGCAGGATGACTTCGTCGTTGTAACCGTAGGTGGTGACTTCCAATGGCGGCATTTTTTCCGGCAGCGGCCATTGGATTTCGCCCGCGGTGACCCCGGGCGGGAGCTGCCATTCGATTTTGGTGGCCAGGCCGGCGGCGCCGGGATTCTTCCAATAGGTGTGCCAGGCCGGTTCCATGTTCATGTCCACCCCGGCCCAGATGGTGTCGCCCGGTTGTGCGGGATCGGCCGACAAAATCAGTCGCACCTGGGTATGGGCGGCCTGGGCGGCGAAGGCCGCAACGCAAAACCAGCCCGCCAGAATGATTCTGATGCGTCGCACACGGATTAGATGCCAGATTTGGTGAAACGTTTGAAGCTAATTTAAATCGGTGCAACACGATCGAGCCGGATTCCCAGCCGCCAAACGTGCCAAATCCATGAAATTGAACCGTGGCCAGGTAGGGCGCGTCACTCCGTGCGCGCCGCTTTATGTATCCAGGCGAACGGCGGGCAGTGGACTGCCCGCCCTACCAGATTAGTTTGCGGGACATTTTGCCGCTGGCGACATTGCAGGCCCCGTCAGCAACACGCCGGCGGGACGCCGGCGCTCCCAGGATGTTGTCATCCTTGTTGAAAATTCCGCCCGATGACGTAGCCTGCACAGCGATGCCGCCCGAATCTCATTCCATCTGCCAGTGGTTGCGTGCGGGGGATGGGATATTCCCCGCCATGCTCGCCGCCATCGACGCCGCCGGCCGCTCGGTCTGCCTGGAGGTTTATACCTTCGAGGACAGCCCGCTGGGTAAACGCTTTCTCGAGGCGCTGATTCGCGCGCGCGGACGCGGTGTGCAGGTCCGCGTGCTTGTCGATTCCATCGGCTCGATCATGCTGTCCAATCATTTTTGGGACCCCTTGCGCCAGGCGGGCGGCGAAGCCCGGGTGTTCAATGCCATTGACTTGCGGCGCTGGACCATTCGCAGTCACCGCAAACTGCTTGTCTGTGACGAACGGGTGGCGATTGTCGGCGGATTCAACATCTCACCGGCCTACGAAGGCGACGGCGTCAAAAGCGGCTGGTGCGATGTGGGATTGAGCATTGCGGATCCGCCGCTGGCAAAACGACTGGCATCCTCATTTGATGAAATGTTCGAACACGCTGACTTCCGCCACAAACGGTTCATGCGCTGGCGCAAATTTGGCGCCAAGAAAACCGTGAAGCTGCCGGAGGAGCAGATTCTCTTCAGCGGACCAGGTCGCGGACGGAGTCCATTCAAACAATCCTTGCGGCAGGACCTGGCCGGGTCCAGCGATGTCCGGATCATGATCGCCTATTTTCTTCCGACCTGGCATTTGCGACATGCCTTGATGCGCGTGGCGCGGCGGGGCGGCCGGGTACAATTGATCCTGGCCGGCAAATCCGATGTGCCATTGGCTTTGCTGGCGGCGCGCAGCCTCTACCGGCGATTGCTGGCGGCCGGGGTGGAAATTTACGAATATCAGCCGCAAATCCTTCACGCGAAACTCATCATTGTGGACGACATCGTCTACACCGGTTCCAGCAACCTCGACGTGCGCAGCCTCCAGATCAATTACGAGTTGATGATCCGCTTTCGGGAGGCCGCGGTGGTGGGCGGAGCCCGGAAAATCTTTGAGGAAGTCCAAAAAAACTGCCGGCGTATCAACGCTGAGGACTGGCACCGGGCGGGCTCGTTCTGGCGCCGTTTGAAGCACCGCTGGGCTTATTTTCTGTTGAACCGGCTGGATCCTTATCTCGCCCGGCGTCAGTGGCGATTGTGGCCGAAATAATGTTCTCCCTCACCCCAAAGATGAAGGTGAGTTTCCCGCTGACTCGCTGAAATACTGCCGGCTGGAGTGGGTCGAACGGTCATCCGCAAAACCAAAAATGTACGATGGCTGTTCCTTCTCCAGGGGGAGAAGGTCAGGATGAGGGCGGACAAGCTGGCATTTCCATCGCGACTTCCAAAATGTGGTTGCATAATATTTCTCATGCGATTGTGGACGTTGCATCCGAAGTATCTGGACGCCCGGGGGCTTGTGGCGCTCTGGCGCGAGGCGTTGCTGGCGCAAAAAGTTCTGCGCGGCGCAACGCGCGGTTACAAACATCATCCGCAATTGCGGCGCTTTTCCGGACTCGCGGACCCGCCCGCTGTGCTGGCAGGTTATCTGGCGGCGGTGCAGGCGGAAGCCGTGCGGCGCGGTTACACGTTTGACGCATCGAAGATTGGCGCGAAACGTTCCCGGGG
>Ga0265320_10000239_pt1 | contig 45203 bp, 35 predicted proteins | sample 4827metaG_FD_202087 | JGI IMG/M metagenome (GOLD analysis project Ga0265320, IMG submission 202087) | Rhizosphere microbial communities from Carex aquatilis grown in University of Washington, Seatle, WA, United States - 4-8-27 metaG | ecosystem: Host-associated > Plants > Roots > Rhizosphere >... | reverse complement strand
GCAGCGCATCGTCGCGAACGGTGAAGTGGAGTTTCCGTGCGTACCGGCGCTCCTCGAGACGTACATGGCGCGGCTCATCGCACTCTTCGAATCGGTAGGGAAGCCGTTCTCGGACGACGAGTTTCAGAATTTGAAGCGCGCGATGGACACGGTGCTCACGGAGGGGTTTCGACTCTCTCCGCAAGCGCGCGCGGTGGTCGCGTATCGAACGCAAGCGCCGCCGGAGCCGGGCATCGTGTGGCGCGTTCGTCTCGAGGGGCAAACGATGGACGAGATGTACGCGAGCTGGGTCGGCGCGCGGCCGCCGCCGTTGTTCGGCGCGTACCCCGACGCGAAGGTGATGGCGGTGGCCAAATCGCTCGAAGCGCTCGGACCGGTTTCCGTGCTCGACGTCGGCGCCGGTACCGGTCGCAACGCGATCCCACTCGCGCGCGCGGGCTACGCGGTGACGGCGCTCGAACCCGTGCCGGCGTTCGTGGTGGAGCTCCGGAAAGCGGCGGCCGCTGCGGGCGTCTCCGTCGCGGTACTCGAAGGAAGCGCACTCTCGCCGGAGCTTCGGTTGCCCGAAGGCGCGTTCAAGCTCGCGGTGCTCTCCGAGGTCGTCACGCACGCGCGCAATCGCGACGAGATGCTCGCGCTGGTCTCGAACGTCGCCGCAGCGGTCGCGCCCGAGGGTCGCATCTTGTTCAACGCCTTCGTCGCGCTCGAAGGATACAAACCCGATCCCGTCGCTCGCCAAGTGTCGGACATCGCCGGCTCGGCGATCTTCACGCGCGGAGAGCTCGCGGCGCTGACGGAGCGGCTCCCGCTCGACCTCGTCTCCGACGAGAGCGCACACGACTACGAACGAGCGCACCTTCCCGCGGAAGCATGGCCTCCGACGCTGTGGTTCGAAGATTGGGCGCACGGCCGCAACGTGTTCGCGCTTCCGCCCGCAAAAGTACCGCTCGAGCTCCGGTGGCTCGAGTTCCGGCATCGCTGAGCCGCCCCGACGACGGTCACGACGCCCTCGTCCCCACCGCGACGCGAAGCGTCGTAACGCGGGCCCCCAAATCAAAAAATTGCGGCGGAAGTGATGAAGAAATCGCCGAGAAAGTGTTTAGAAAAGAACTTGGACCTTTCTCGCAACAAACAAGAAATATTGTTTCCGATACGAACCTTGGATGACCGACAAGCGTCGTGGATGTTTCCGACTAGGCCTCGTGTGCCTGTGCGCGGCTCTGGGTTTCGCTTTTTTTTGGGGGGCACCCCGCGCGGCCTTTGCCGGCGATGAGTCTGGCGCGGCCGTAGCGAACGACGCCGCAAGAAGCGACGCAGAACGTCGCGCCGATCTCGAGCGCCGCGTCTCGGATCTCGAGGCGTATATCAACAACACGGCGCGCGTCGACGCGGGCACGACGAAGATCCCCGGCCCTGGGCCGGGACACAACGGCTGGATGATGATGAGCGCCGCGCTCGTGCTCTTCATGACCCTGCCGGGGCTCGCACTGTTCTACGGCGGCCTGGTGCGCACGAAGAACGTGCTCTCGGTGATGGCGCAGTGTCTGGCGCTCTCCGGCGTGGTGACGCTCCTCTGGTGGGCGTTCGGTTATTCCGTCGCGTTCTCGCCGGGCACGCCGTTCATGGGCGGATTGAAGTACGCGTTCTTGCACGGCGTCGATTCGCTGCCCAACGCGGACTACGGCGCGTGGGTCTCGCACAACGTGTTTTCGATGTATCAGCTCATGTTCGCGATCATCACGCCGGCGCTCATCGTGGGCGCGATCGCCGAGCGTATGAAATTCAGCGCGCTCCTCCTCTTCACCGTGGGCTGGATGATCGTCGTGTATTTTCCGCTGGCGCACATGGTGTGGGGCATCGACGGCTTCATGAACGGCGTGTGGAACCCGAAAGCGTCGGTGCGCGCCATCGACTTTGCGGGCGGCACGGTCGTGCACATGTCGTCGGGATGGTCGGCGCTGGTACTCGCGCTGGTGGTCGGCAAGCGACTCGGTTTCGGCGAGGCGCACTTCGCGCCGCACAGCCTCGTGCTCACCATGGTCGGCACGGGCATGCTGTGGGTCGGCTGGTACGGTTTCAACGCCGGAAGCGCCGTGGCCGCGGACGGCATTGCCGCGAGCGCGTTCACCGCGACGACGCTCGCCGCGGCCATCGGAGGGCTCGCGTGGGCGGCCATCGAATGGCTCGATCGCGGCAAACCGACGGTGCTCGGCTTCTGCTCGGGCATCGTCGCCGGCCTGGTCGTGATCACGCCCGCCGCGGGATTCGTGAGCCCGTCGAGCGCCGTCGCGATCGGAATTCTCGCGGGCGTCGTGCCATTCTTCGCCGTCACGCGCCTGAAAGCCTGGCTCGGCTACGACGACGCGCTCGATACCTTCGGCGTACACGCCGTGGGCGGGACGCTCGGCGCGTTCGTGACGGGCGTGTTCGCGTCTGCGGACGTGAACGCGAACCTGTCGACGAATTTGAAAGACTTGGTCGGGAAAACCCTGTGGCTCGAGCAATTGAAGGCGATGGGCGTGACGCTCGCGCTGTCCATCTCGGCGACGCTCGTGCTTGCGTATGGTCTCAAAGCGACGCTCGGTCTCCGTCCTTCGGAAGACGAGGAAGAGACGGGGCTCGACCTCAGCGACCACGGCGAAAAGGGCTATCACCCCGAAGGCACGTGACGCCGCTTTCCCGGCCTGCCCGCTCGCGACGCTCAGTTGCCGAGGCGGAGCGAATAGATGCTCGACACGTTGGTTGCGTTCTCGCCGATCGCAAACACGGTGCGCGTGGCCGCGTCGTACACGATCTGGCTTTGCCACCAGTACAAGTCTCCGAGTGCACCGGCGCTGGTCATGGCCGCCGTTGCGGGGTCGATGAGCGTCACGGCCTCGACGGCGCCATCCCAGTGCGCAGCAATCACCTTTCCATCGCTGGTCACACCTCCGAGGAAAAAGTCCTGTACGGAGCCATCGACGACCGCCGATAGCGGCACACTCGTCGTTCGGCCGCTGTCGAGGGCGAGCGAGGTGAGTTGAGTCACCGCGCCGTTGTCCTGACCTGCCGCATACAGCGTGTGCGTCGCGGCATCGTACGTGAGCTGGTGCGCGGCGGTGTAGAGACTCCCGAGCTCACCCTCGTAGGTGGATTCGCCGGTCGTGGGATCGATCAGCACCGCAACCTCTCTCGCGTCCCAGTATCCGCCCACGAGCTTCCCGTCGGCGGTGACGCCTCCGAGCGAGTACTGGGGCTGGCCTCCGTCCAGGTTCGGCAACACGAGATCGACGGCGTGGGACGACCCGGTGTCGAACGACAGCGAATACACGCGAGCGACGCTGTTTTGGTTTTGCCCGATGGCGAACAGGGTGTTCGACGCCGCGTCGTAAACGAGCGCGTCTTGCCACCAGGCGAGATCGCCCAGGTAGCCCATGAACGACACGAGCCCGGTTCCCGGATCGATGAGCGCCGCAGCTTCGACCTTGCCCGTCCAGTACGCTGCCGCGATCTTGCCGTCGCGAGTGACGCCGCCGGCGATGTAGCTCATCAATCCGCCGTCGGGCGAGGCGAACCCGGTCGTCGAAACGCCGCCCCCTATCGAGGCCGGCGGTGACGAAGCGGGTGCGCCACCGGTTCCGCTGCCGACCAGCGACGAGGAGGACCCTCCACCGCCCGAGCCAAACACGCTGATCGCGCCGGTCGAAGGGCCGGCGCTCGTGCACACGCGCTCGACGCACACCAGGCCGGCGCCATGCACCGCGCAATCACGGTCCGTTTCGCAGAGAAAATGCGATTCCCCGCCGACGGAGCTCGCGACTCGCCCTCCGCATCCCGACGCGAGAGCCGCTGCGAAGGTCACCCCGATGAGCCACTTCGAACCCCTCATGAAATCGAGTTTACGCCGAGCGCCGAAACGAGGGGAGATGACCGAATGATCCCTCCCTCCGGCAACGCGCGGCGTTCACGGCAGGCGTGCGCAGCGGAACCCGATCGTCGGGTCGGCTTCGGCGGGAGGCTTCGTCGAGAACGCTTTCGCGCTGAACCCCGAGAGCACCTTCGCGCCTTCCTTATAGGCGGTATCGTTCCAGCTTCCGCCGTAGGCGAGCCCGAAGAGATTGTCCGGCGCCGTTTCGCAGTCGCCGCAGTTCTTCGACGGCACCTGGTAGAACTTGTCGAGCACCCATTCGCCCACGTTGCCGGAGAGATCGGCCTGACCCCATTTGCCGTTACCCGCGGGCAGCGAGCCGACCGGCAAGATCACCTTCTGATTCGGAACGAAGCAGGCGTTCGAAAACGCGTGCGCGCAGTCCGTGTCGTTCGCGGTGGGCGGCACCGACCACGGATAGAAGCGACCCTCTTTGCCGCCGCCAGCCGCATAGAGCCACTCCGCTTCCGTCGGCAAGAAACCGCCGTCCCAGATGCAGAAAGCGTACGCCCCTGCCCAGGCCACGCTGTCCGCCGGGAATTGATCGTTCCTCGACGGCGGCGCGTTCACCCAAGGATAGTCCACGGTGTCGACCGCCTTGGCCCAATCCGCCGGCGTATGCGGCAACGTGTCGTTCCACGCCGGATCCCAGCCCGTCTCCCATTTGCCGCGCGTCTTCGCGCCTTGCCCGTTGTTCATCTGCGTGTGCTTCCCCGCCCCCGCACTCGGACGAAACCCAGCGTCCCACACCTGCACGAAGCGCTTGAACCGACCGCGCGTCACTTCGAACTTATCCAGCCGAAAATCCGCGACCGTCGTCGACACCCCGCCCGTTTTTCCCGCCACCTTCGCGCTGAACGTGCCGCCCGGCACCGGCAGGCTCGTGCAACAACTCTCCCGGTTCGCGCCGCAAACCAGCGGCGTCGGACGGCAGCTCGCCGGGACGTCTTGCGCATTCATCGCATTCATCGGCGGCGCGGACGCTGACGGTCCATGTGGCCCGCCCAACGCCGGCGGCGCGACGAGTCGCGGTGGCGCGGCAAGCCGTGGCGGCGCGCTCCGCGCCGACGTCACCACGCCGAGCAAGAGGAACGCCGTGCCCGCGGACCAAAGAATGCGTCGACTCATGAACGCTACTTCTCAGATCCCGAGGCGGCACGCGAGCCGAATCCCGAGGGGAACAGCGGTCACGATCTGAAAGGGCGTGAGATAGTGAACGGCGTTGCTCGGGAGGGCGTGTTTGCTCGCTTCAGCGGAGCTGCTCGAGGGGGACCGATCGGTCATCTCGCGCTCGGAGTCGACGGCGCGACCGCAACCCGCGACCCGACCACCGGCGCGGGGTCCTTCGTCGCGTATCTCGGGAGTCTCGACCAGTGGGATGGTCAGTTCGCTACGACGGGCCGAACCGCGCCGTCTACGCATCCGGTCAGGACTCGACTCCGGCGCTGCCTGCATCCCGGTGAACTCCTTCGCCTCGTCGTTGCCTGAGCGCGGCGCCGTGTTCCGGTAGAGGCATCATCTTATCGGGTCACGCGCACGCGGCGTGCATCTCGCTGCTCAGTTCGTCGGGGGCACGTGTGCAGCGCTATGCACACACATGAGGCGACGAGAGCGAGTAGCGTGCGAGCCGTTCGCAGCGTGGGGCCGTCGTAGAGGTCGGTTTGCGGTCATTGCGCTGGAACTCGCAGCTCACATTCGAGCGCCCGGAGGAGTCACATGAAGATCAAACACCTGGGATTCGACACGCAATCACTGCGCCTTCGCGGACGACGCCCACTCGGCATCGCTGCGTCGATCGCCTCGGCGGCGCTCGCCACTCTGGCGCCAACCAGCGCGAACGCGGCGAACAATTCCCCGTACACCAGCGCGCCTTTCAGCTTTACGCAAATCTCGGGTCTCGCGCTCCCCTTCGGCCAGGCGCCGTCGTTTACGCCCAGCGGTAACGTCCTGTCGACACAGCTGGATAGCGCCGGGATCAGCCAGATCTACGTTTCCCCCGCCAACAACGACTCCCCGGGCGCGGAGACGTGCCTCACCTGCACGACGATCAAGGGCCCGAACGGCCTGCCGCAAGAACGTCCGCAGGCGGACTGGATTCTGTTCGAGTCCTACGGTCAGCAGGCGGCAGCGCACGTCGGTAACCCTGGGCTTGGGGGCTTCGGCGGCGATCTGTACGTCATGCATACGGACGGGACCGACGTTAACCGGCTGACCACCAACTCGGACCCGAACCTCGGCGTGCCGTACACCACCGTGACCGGGACGCCGTACGACAACTTCCACGCCTATTGGTCGCCGAACGGCAAGCACGTCGTGTGGACGCACCTCGAGGCCGACGGGCTGCCCGGGGGCGAGAAGTGGGAGATCATGGTCGGCGACTTCACGGTGAACTTCCTCGGCGTCCCGTCGCTCAGCAATGTGCGCGTCGTGGGCCTGCCCTTCGGGGCCTACGAGACGCAGCCTTGGTCGCCCGACGGCAGCGGCTTCATCTTCTTCACCTCCGGCGGTCGCCAATCCCCGTTCACGGCGACGCCGCCCGGGTGGGGCAACTCGCGCATCTTCTTCATGCGCGTCTACTCGGAGCCGACCGACACGGCGCTCACCACGCCGACGGTCACGACGCTGACGGACAACCTCCCGTTCTACACGGAGCAGGCGGTCTTCACTCCGGACATGCAGGCCGTGATCATGATGTCCAACCGAGCTCAGTCGCCCACGGCGTGGACGAGGGAGGTCATGGCCGACGCGCAGACGGTCGGCTTCGATACCGATCAGGTGAACACGGGTGCCACGCAGACGCTGCAATTCGTCACCGACTTCAACGGCTTCACCGTCGCGAGCGACGATTTTATCTCGGACCTCTACATCGTCGACAGCTCGAACATCCTAGCTAGTCCTCGACTGCTGACGCCTAGTCTCCCTCCGGGTAGCATCGTTCCCGAGTTCTATTGGAACGCAAACTACACCGAGCTGATCTCGACCGTCGGAAACGTCAACGGGACCTTCGCGAGCTACACGGGCTCCTTCTCGGGCAGCCTCCCCCATACGCCTCCGTCGTCCACGCCCGCGTGGCTTACCGGAACGGCGCCCGTCTGGACTCGCGTCGGCGCCGCGTTGCTAACGCCGACACAGACGGGGCCCGTGACCAACCTCTCGGTCCCGGTCATAGCGCCGAGCAATCCGGCGCCGGCGCAACCGCACAACGGCACCAACAACGATGTCGCGGTCCAGGCGACTCCCGTCGTCGCTCTCACCTACGGGATACCGTGGCAGACCGATCTCACCACGCTCGGTAACTTGTCGGGCCATACGGATCTCGCGAGCCGCGGACTCAACCGCGTCGGCGGTCTCTGAAAGGTAGCAGGGCTTCCGCGTGAAGCGCGTGGACGAGATCGGTGAGGACTCGTCCGCTTCCCTGCGCTTCGTCATTTCCGCGACGAACCACGACGTCACTTCCCCCCGCCGCCCGCAGCGGCGAGGCGAGCGCCGAACGGCGACTCGCCTCTTGGGGCCCGCCGCGAGGACGGCGTTGGGGGAAAGTCGGCGCCGCTTGGCGGCGACGGATGGGGGCAGATGAAGGATCCGACGCCCCTCGCGTGAATACGCGGGAGGCCAACGGTGTCTCCTTTCTTTCGCAGAGGGCTCTGGGTTGCGGCGCTGGTTTCCGTGTCGCTGCGGGTGTTCGCTGAGGACGCGCCGCTCACGCCGCCCATGGTGCAGAGCAGCACGGAAGTGCCGTATCCGGTCGGCGGTCACGGCGAGGCAAGCGTCGAGCTGGAGCTGGTGATCGACGGCGAAGGGCGCGTGTCGAGCGCGGTGGTGACGGCGGGGGACGAGCCGTTCGCGGAGCGGGCGCGAAGCGCGGCGCTCGAGTGGCGATTTACTCCGGCGATGCGCGGCACGAAGCCGGTTGCGGCGCGCATCCGGGCGCGGGTGAATTTTCACGAGGAGCTCGAGTCGACGCCCGCTCCTTCGAACGCGGGAGGCGCGGCGGCGAGCGCGACCGCTTCGTCGACGGCACAGGTCGAGTCCACGTTAGAGCCGCCGCCGGAGGTGACGGTTCGCGGGATGCGGCACGAGATCGGCGAGGCAACGATTTCTACCGAGGACGTGCGCGAGATGCCAGGGGCGTTCGGCGATTCGTTCCGCGCCATCGAGGCGCTGCCCGGAGTGACGCCGGTCGTGAGCGGGTTACCGTTCTTCTACATTCGCGGCGCGCCGCCGAACGACAATGCGTACTTCGTCGACGGCGTTCGCGTGCCGTTGCTCTTTCACGTCGGCGTCGGCGAGGGGGTGATCCATCCGTCGCTCATCGACCACGTGGACTTCTATCCGGGCGCCGCGCCTGCAGCGTTCGGCCGTTACGCGGGAGCGGCCATTTCAGGAGAGACGCGCGAGCCGGCGCTGGTGCCGCACGGCGAGGTGAACCTCCGGCTCATCGACGCCGGCGCGTTGCTCGAGTCGCCGTTCGACGAGGGCCGAGGCAGCGCGCTCGTCGCCGGACGCTACGGCTACCCGGGTCCGATCCTCGACGCCATCGCTCCGACGTTGCGCCTCGGGTACTGGGACTACCAGGCGCGAGGCACGCTGCGAGTCGGCGACCACGACGCCATCGGCGTGTTCGCGTTCGGGAGCCACGACTACCTCGGCACGGCGGACACGAGAAACGGCGTCGTGGGGCCGATCACGGAACAGCTCGGATCGGACTTTCACCGCGTCGATCTGCGCTACGACCATGCGTGGACCGACGGCCACCTGCGTGTCGCCGCGACGCTCGGCTACGACGTGCAGGGCGGCGCCGGAAACAGCGATGCGGCCGCCGTCACGACGAGCACGAACGAGTCCGCCCGGCTGCGATTCGAGATGGACCAGTCGCTCTCGACGAGCGTTCGCTTCCGCGGCGGCGCGGACGCGCTGCTCGAGCACTACGGCTTCTCGGAAGCGGCACTAGCCCTCGACCCGAACGGACCGCCTCGCGAACAAGTCCCGTCGAGCGCCGATCCACCGCCGACGAACGTCACCTGGGGCGCGTATGCCGACGTGGTCTGGCAGATGTCGCCGCGGGTCGAGCTGGTGCCCGGCGCTCGCTTCGACGTGTTCGATTCGACGCGCACGAGCGCCGCTTCGGGCACGTCGTCGACGATCGTTCCCGCGGTCGATCCGCGGCTCTCGGTACGCATCGAGATGGCGAAGGACGTCGCGTGGCTTTCCAGTCTCGGGCTTTCCCATCAGTACCCGGTGTTGAGGTTGGGAGGGATCCCCGCGCTCATCATTTCCGTTCCCGGTTTTCCCGCGGGCGGCTCCGAGCTGCAGACGGCGGCGCAGGTGAGCGAAGGCGTCGAGGTGCGGTTGCCGGCGGACTTCGTGCTGACGACGACCGGCTTCTTCTCGCACTGGTCAGGCCTCACGGATCTGACGGCCGGCTGTATCCAGATCCAGCCACCGACGACTCCCGCGAACGGCGGTGCGGGTCCCCCACCCACTCCTTACACCTGCCCGAGCGACGCTTCGCTCCACGGCTATGCGTACGGCGTCGAGCTGCTCCTCCGGCGACCGCTCTCGAAGCGTCTCGGCGGCTGGCTGTCGTACACACTATCGCGTTCGACGCGGGAGGAGCACTTCCCGACGTTCTCCGGCACCGACGCGGTGGCCACCGTCGCGAGCGACTACGACCGCACGCACGTGCTGAACGCGGTGCTCTCGTACGATCTCGGCCGCCGCTGGCGCGCGGGCGGCCGCTTCGTGTTCCTCTCGGGCACGCCCTACTCGAACCTGAGCGGAAACGTTCCGATCCCTCCCTACAACGCCTATCGCGACCCTCCGTTTTTCCGGGTGGACGTCCGTCTCGAGAAGCGCTGGCCGCTCGGCAAGGACGGCTTCGTCGCGTTCGTCGTCGAGGGACAAAACGTGACCTTGAGCAAGGAGGTGACTCCCTTCGGACTGAGCTGCCAAGGGACGCAGACGGAGCAAGGGGGGACGACGCAATGCAGCCACTCGAAGATCGGCCCCCTCACGATCCCGAGCATCGGCGCCGAGGCTTCGTTTTGAAAAATTCGATGAAGGGATCTGGAGCGCCGCGCGAAGTAGGATGAGAACCCGTCCATGTTGCGCCGCGGCAAGGCCCCCCGTTTCGCTGCGCTCGCCGCGCTCACCCTGCTTTGCCCGCGGGCGGCGCTCGCGCACGACAGGTCGTGCTCTAGGTTGGATGTGCACGCGGACGCCGCCGTCGCGGCGCGGTGGCCGGCGTTGACCGATCGGGTTCGAACCGCGTTCGACGAACGTGGCGACGTGGACCAGTGCGCTCGCGTGGCGCTCCGCGAGCGCAGCGGCGCGATCGACGTGACCGTCGCGCTACCGGACGGCCGCGCGGCGTCGCGAACGGTGCCGCCCGGCGACGTCGTGCCGACGCTCGAGGCGCTGCTCCTTCTTCCGGAGCGGAGCGAAGACGGCGAAGGCGAAAGCGCGGACGCACCGGCGGCGTCCTTGCCGACGCCGGCAAAGCCAGCGTCACGGGAGTCATCGCCCGCTCCTGAGTCGGTAGCGCCGCCCGCGCCGAGCTCCGCCGTCGCGACGCCAACTCCGCGGCGCGTCGCGATCGAACCGGAGCACGACGCGGGGCCTTCGAATCCGGACGCGAAGCGGCTCGGCATCGAGCTGTCCGTCGTGACCGGCGCGCGCGTCGGTGACGGGCAGAAGAGCCTCGGCGCCGGCTTGCTCTCGTTTCTGGATTTCTCCGGGTGGCTCGTCGGTTGCGAGGGACGCGCCGACCGCAACAAGACCCTCTCGGACGAACGAGACGGCGGTGCGTTCGAGTTCGCGGTGCTCGCCGGACGTCGCTTGCGCCTCGGGGGCGTCGCGCTCGACTTCAGCGCGGGCCCAGCAGCCGCGTTCCAGGGCACGACGACTTTCGAGACGCGCCCCGCCACCGGACCGCCGACGTCCGAGTCGACGTCGAGCATCGCGCCGCGTCTGCTACTCGGCACTCGCCTCGATGTCGCCGCGCGCTCGACCGTGCGTGCGTTCGTCGGCATCGACGGGGAGCTCGGGCCGCACCGCGTCGGGAGCACCGACATTCCGAACGCACCGCGGTTGCCCCTGTGGACGCTCGGTCTCTCGCTCGGCCTGACGGTGGGGACGTGATGGCTCCGCCAAACGCACCCCCGAAGCGCGCGCGACTCGAGGAGCGCCAGGCGACCGACGCGCACTTGCTCGGCCGGATCGCGCACGGGGAAATCGACGCGCTCGGTCTCCTCTACGATCGCCATCGCGCCGGTGTCCGTCGCTTCGTCGCGCGCCCGACGTCGGACGCCGAGGACGTGGACGATCTCGTGCACGCGACGTTCCTCGAGGCCGCAAAGAGCGCCGGCCGCTACGACGGACGACCGTCGTGCCGCTCGTGGTTGATCGGCATCGCCGTCCACCTGCTCCGCCGCCGGCGCCAGTCGTTCGGGCGCTTCGTCGCCGTGCTCGCGTCGTTCCGTCACTCGCTCGTCGTCGCGTCGGATCCTCGCGCGGCACTGCAAGCGCGAAGAGACGTCGGTCGGGCGCTCGCGAAGCTCAGCGAGGTCAAGCGCATCACGCTGCTCATGGCCGAGGTCGAGGGGATGACGTGCGAAGAGATTGCGGTCGCGACGGAGGTGCCCATCGGTACCGTCTGGACGCGACTCCACGCGGCGCGCCGCGAGCTCCGCCGCGCGATGAGCGACGGGGACGAGCCATGAGCGCCTGCCCCCGGCTCTTCGAGGCGGAAGCCCTGCGCGACGGCCGGCTCACCGGCGCCGAGCGAGCGAGCTTCGAAGGGCACCTTTCGCGTTGCAACGCCTGTTCCCGCGAAGTGCGAGCGCTCGACGAACTGAGGCGAGCGCTCCGCGACGCGCCCTCGAGCGAACCGGACGACGTCCAGGCGCGGCGCGAGCGCGTTCGCCTGCTCGCCGCGTTCGACGGCGAGCTCGTCGGGCCGGAGCGGCGCGCGTTTCCCCGCGCCTTCGTCTGGTCGGGCGCGGCGCTCGCGGTGCTCGTCGCGTGTGTCTTCGCTTTCCGTCTGTGGAGGGCAAAGCCGCCGGTGCGCGCAGCGAGCGCCTCCGTTCGCGCGGACGGCGAAGCGTCGTGGTCGAAGAGCGTCGATGGAAACCGCGAGAAAGTCGTGCTGGAACGCGGCACGCTGTCGATCCACGTCGAACATTCGCCGGAGCGCGGCCCGCTCGTCGTGTCGCTACCCGACGGCACGCTGGAAGACGTCGGCACGACCTTCACCGTCGCCGTCGAGGACGGACACACCGAGCGCGTGAGCGTCAGCGAAGGCCGCGTCGTTCTACGACTCCACGACACGCCACCCATCTCCGTGGGCCCGGGCGAGTCGTGGAACTGGAGCTCACCGACTCCGACTCCGGGCGCGAGCACGGCGTCATCGGCTTCAGCTCAGAGCGCGACGCCCCCGGGTCCGGCCGCTCCCCTCGACTCGAGCGCGACGCCGTCGACTCCGGCTGCTCCGGTCGACTCCAGCGCGGCGCGTCTCGAATCGGCGCCTCGACCGAGCGCGCTCGCGCCGGCAGCGCCCGAAGCGTCCTCGGCGTTCCGCGCCGCGATGGACGCGCTCGGTCACGGCGAGTACGGCAGAGCCGCGACGCTGCTCGAGGGCTTCCTCGAAAAATACCCGCGCGAAGCTCGCGCCGAAGACGCGACTTATTCGCGCGTGGTCGCCCTCCAGAAACTCGGCGAAGCGACCGCGATGAAGCGGGAAGCCGCCCAATACCTCGCGCGCTACCCGAGCGGCTTTCGTCGAGCGGAAGTCGAAGCGCTCCTGCGCTGACGCAGCGTCGAGTCATCGCGGCGCGGGCGTCGCGTCGAACAATTGCCTATGGAACCCGAAAGTCCCCAGGCAGAAGGTGCGCTCGTGTTGTTCGTGCGAGCTTGGGGACACCGGCGCGAGATCGTTCTGTCATGGGTCGGCTTCGCAGGACTGGTTCTACTCTGCCCGGCATGTTCGTCGACGTCGACTGTCTACCAAGCGAACACGTCGTGCTGTACGGGGCCCGAAGTTCAGGACCCCACGAACCAGGATCCGCACGAAGCCGACCGCGTCGCGTGCATCTTCGGAAAAGGGGATCTTCCCGAAAAGTCCGTCTCCGGGGACATCCCCGGCTTGCGGCAGAACGTCCGGCACGTCTTCGTCATCATGATGGAGAACCGGAGTTTCGATCACTACTTCGGAGCACTGAGCCAAACGGTGCCAAAGGTGGACGGGAAGACGGACGAAACGAATCCCGGTCCCGACGGAGGCACCGTCTCTCAGTATCACGCAAGTCACCTATGTCTGACGGACACGAGTCACGAATGGCTCGCCGCGCACGAACAGTTCGATGGGGGAAAGATGGACGGGTTCGTGGCGTCGTCCGGCTCCAGGCTGCCGATGGCGTACTACGACGCGAGTGACATTCCGTTCTACTACTACCTGGCGGAAAACTTCGCTATCGGCGATCGGCACTTTGCATCGGTGATGGGGCCGACATGGCCGAACCACTTCTTTTTCTGGGACGGCACGTCGTGTGGTTTCGCCGAAGACGAAGAGACGAACCTCGACGTCGATCCAGGATGCGGCCTCTCGCAAAATTCGATTTTCCGCGTGCTCGGCGACGATCTCGGCGTTTACGACAATTCCAGCGACCTCGCCGTGGTCGCGCTGAGCGGCGAGCGTGTCGCACCCATCTATTCGATCTCCGACTTCGAGCAGGCGGCGGCGAAAGAAACGGACGCGACGACCGCGCTTCCGAAGGTGGTGTTCATCGGTGCGACCGACAAGAACATCGACATTGCGCCGCTGGGCATTCACCTCGCGGAAGACGACGATCATCCACCCTCGAACATCCAGGACGGACAGGCGTTCACCCACCGCATCGTGGGTGATCTCACGTCCAATGTGCCGCTCTGGAAGTCCAGCGTGCTGTTCATCACGTACGACGAGCACGGTGGCTTCTACGATCACGTGCAACCGCCGCTGGCGTGCCCGCCAGAAATTCTGCCGGACGGAGGACAAACGGTCGACGAAGCCCAATTCGGCCGGCTCGGGTTTCGGGTGCCCCTTCTCGTCGTGTCGCCTTTCGTCAAGCGCAACTACGTGAGCCACTTCATCACCGACCACACGAGCATTCTGCGCTTCATCGAGACCTGGCTCGACAAGGGCGCCTTCAGTCGCCGCGATGCCAACGCTTGGGCCATGCTCGATTACTTCGACTTCGCGGCTCCGGACTACGACGTGCCGGTTTTCACGGCTGACGCTTCGCCGACTCCGGCCGGGTTGGCGGATTGCGCGCTGCAGTCGAACGGATGGAGCAATTGAACCGTTTGCTCGCGTTTTGGTGCGTCGTTGCGGTGTCCTCCGCCGTGGGCTGCGCCGCGTCGAATACGTCCAGCAGCAACGATCTTGCGACGCATCCTCCTGTGGCGGACGCGGCCACTTTCGTCTGCTCGCGAGCCACGACGATCACGTCGACGGCCGGCACTTGTAATTTGGGATGGACGTGCCCCGACGGGGGAACGTTTTCGTACGTCTGCTTCAACGAACCGGATGCACACGGGTGCGGATGCCTGTCCGGCGATCGGTTCACCGACGCCTCGTCGCCGAGCACGAGCGCTTGCAGCGACGAGGGAGCGCTCGTCCAAGCCGCACGCCGCACTTGCGGATGGAATTTCCGGTGACTGGCTCCACTATCCTACGGTCGCTGACTGTGCTCTCTGCGGCGCTCGCGCTCGCGAGCAACTGCAACACGACGGTCGTGCAGAGCGATTGTTGGACGCACGAGGGGTTCGACGCGGCGGCGTTCACCTGTTCGCCTTCGATGGATAGAGAGCCCGACGACTCGTTCGCGACCGCAAACCAGGCGGGCACCTTGCCCTGCGGAAGCAACGGCACGTTGAACGGGACCCTCGGCGAAAACGACGTCGACGTGTTTCGCTTGACGGGCTCGGCGTGTGACGACGCCAAACCTCGGGCCTCCTGGACGAATTCCGACGGCCGGCTTTGCCTCTTCTGGGGCTGTTTGACCGGTGAAACGACGTTCAAAGGGTGCAATCCCGGGGCGACCGCGATGCACTTCGGGGACGGGATCTTCGGATGCTGCATCGACGGATCCGGCGCCGTCGAACTTTCGAGCTCGTGTCCGAGTGTGCTCGATACGGCAATCGAGGCCTGGGTCGTGGTCGATCGTTCGAATGGGTCGAAATGCGAGGACTACTCGGTCACGTTCGGGAATTGACGTGGCAGCGCCTCTTCCAGCTACAGCGACAGCGACGGAGGCGTGACGAGAAACGAGGTGACTTGCGCCAAAGAGCTCGTGGGAAGGACCAGGCTGAGCTCGTAACTTGCGGGTGCGACGCTCGGCTCGCCCGTCACCGGCGTGAGCGCGACGATGAGTCGCGATCCCGCGGCGGGCTCTCTAAAGTCGTCACCGTTGTTGGCGAGGATCTGGTCTCCCGTGAAACGCACCGTGACCGTTCGCGCGTTCTGGCCGCACAGCGTGCGCTGGATCTGGAGGGTCAGATCCACGTAGTACTGGCTGGGATCCATCGGCCACGCTACTCGAGCGCCCACGGAAGTCACCGTTGCCACCGCGACGAGCCGGCTCGCGACCACCTGCTGGTACACGGCTCGGTTAGTCAGAAATGTATTCAGACTGCTGATGTCGGCCACCGCGTTGGGGTATTGCGACAGATTCAGGTAATCGAAGCTGGAGACACTCGTGCACGTGGGGCTTCCAGTGATGCCGGAGTGTGGAAAGATCACGATCTGTTCCCCCACCGAGAAACTGGAGCTTCCCGAATTGGGGCCCTCCAGCCCGAAGATGTCTCCAGGTTTGTACCCTAGATTGAACAGGTCCTGATCGACGCGAGCGGCGAGGGCGTTCGCCGTCGTGGGAGTGCCGCATCCCGAAGGCCAAGAGCCGACGGCTTGGATCGTGACGAGATTTGAAAAAAGCGGCTCGGTCCATCGAAAGTGGCCCAGACTTACGCCGTAGTTGCCCATCCACTGATCGATATCGCTCGGATAGGCGCCGAGAGAGAGCGTCGCGGGCGGGCCGCCGCATGCCGGGAGCGTGCGCGCGTCACCGAGGCCAGCATCGGTAGCGTCAGCACCACTTGCGTCCGACAATGCATGCGCGTCGCCGCGGCGTCCGTCAGATCCGTCCGAAATGTCGGCGTCCGGGTTGCTGCGGTCGTCCGCCTGACAGATCCCCCGAACGCAGGAGAATGCCCCCCCGTCGTGAACGCATTCCGAGTCCGTCCGGCACGTGATGAAGTGCGTCTCGCCGTCGTTGCCCCGGTTCGCTTGCGTGCTGCAACCGACGAAGGCGAGAAACGCGAATGCCCAGAGCCCTTGACGCGCCCGAATCAGCGTGTGGATCACTTGTCCTCTCCCTCGGCAACGTACTGACCCCCGTAAACGACGACGCGGTACGCGGACGGCTCGGACTCTCGAGCCTGATTGTAGGCGAGCACTTCCTTCCGGAGCTGGCTGTACTCGGAGCGAAATCGCGACAGAGCGCCGCGCACGCGATCTTCCAGCGGATGTCCTGGCCAGACCTCGAAGGTGTAGGTGCTGCCGCCGATCGAGTCGTCGGGTGAAGAGTGCCGGCGGAGCGCGAGCTTCCGACAGACCGTGTTCACCATCGCGTGGTACTGATCGAACACTGCGGTCTCCCATCCGAGCTCGGCACCCAGCGGCACCACGAGGCTTTGAGCCCGGTAGCGCGCGCCATCCGCGTGCTCTTCGCGGACGACGCGACCGGCGGCAAGAAGCCGTTCGAGTGCCGCTTCGACGTCGCCCGATCGAACGCCGTCCGTTCGTTCGAGCGCTTCGCGGGCCGTTGCTCCACCGTGGAAGATCCTTGCCCACAAGAGCTCGTCGAGCCTTCCGTTGCCGTGTACGCGAATCTGTCCGAGCTCGGCGTCCGTCGCGGCGCGCAGCATCGAATCGCTGCTGGTTCCGGTGACGAACACCAGGCCGCTTTCCGTCAAGTCGTGGAGCACGCCGCGCACCAGCGATTCGTCGTCCCGGCGGAAGCGGGCCACGACCTCGGAGCGGCTCACGATGTCGCGCTCCCGGATGGCGGAGTAGACCGCTTCCCACAGCGAGCGGCCTTCCTCGGTGGTGCTCTCCTGCAGTCTTCGGACCTTTCGGATGTACGCCCGGACGGCCATGCCGAACATGTCGGCGCTCACCTTGCGGCTCAAGCCCTGGGCCTCGAGCTCGCGCGCCAGGTCGAGAAACACCTGGTTGGCGAGGTGCGCGACCGGAGCCCGAATCCCGCCGCTAGTCGCCAGCTGTGCGATGAGCACCGTCGTTTGGCGGACGATCGCGTCGATCAGCGCCTGAACATTCATCCGAGAAAGGACCAATAGCAGTCCCTGAGCCACCGAGGAGATGACCTTTCGGTCAGATCCACCTGAACCCGCGTCCTCCCGCTATCGTCGGGTTGCCGAGCCTACTGACGAGCGGGTTGCCGGCAGCGCGAACGGAGCCGTTGGGTTCATGACGAGTCGAGCGCCGCTCGCGAGGGTGCTCCCGACCAACACCCCACCCGCGAAATACGCTCCGCTGTCGGAGGCCGGTAGAATGTCGTAGGTCGCGTCGTGGGTGTACGGCACGGCGCGAGCAGCGACGATCTCGACGCCGTCCAGTGAGTCGCCCGCCTGGAGTCCGCCGAAGCTACGCCCGTCCGCGGTGGGATGGCCCGGGCTGATCTCGAGCACCGAACCGGTGGCGAGCTCGATCCGCATCACGGAATGACGGCTCACCGGCGTTCGCGTGGCTCGAGCAATGGGGACGATCGCGATCGCGTCGTGATCGACGCTGTATACCAGATCCCCCTCGGACAAGTCCGCGATGCGCCGCTCGCCCTCGGGTGTCGCGATCGACGTGTCGGGGCTCGCGCAAACCACGTAATACTGACAGACCAGACCGTTCGGCGGGCTCACGATGCACGTTTCCCTCGGACACACCGCGGACGCGCACGAGCAATCGAGGGTAGTTCCAGCGCACGGGTTCTTGCTGCAGCCCCAGTTCGTCGAACTCGATTGTGGAGGACTCCCCAAGCGTTCATAGGTGACACAGAGTTCGTCGAGTGGACACTGAAGACCATCCGACCCACAAGGCTGGGTCGGACATTCACCGGAACAAGAGACCGAGCCATCGACGCGGCCCGCGTCCGGCGGCGTGATGTGTCCCGTCGACCCGTCGCGGAGCGCGACCCCGCCCGAACCCACGGAGCCGCCCGAACCAACAGAGCCGCCCGAACCAACAGAGCCGCCCGAACCAATAGAGCCGCCCGAACCCACGGAGCCGCCTTCGCTCTGCCCACCGCTTCCAGAAGCAGCTCCGGCGCCCGCCGCGCTGCCCGTGCCGGCGTCAGAATGGTTCCCGACGCTCGCGCCGGACGAGCTGCACCCCGTCGTCGCCAGAAGGACGATAGCCGTAGCGATGGACCCGAGCTTCACGGCGTCGCCGTGAAGCACCGTTCGTGCCGGCGACCTTTTTGGGGCGAAGGCGACCGATTTCCTGATCCAACGCCGCCGCGGGTCGCGATGGCCAACGTGCGTTGGCACACAGTGCGCCAGGTTCGGGTGGACTCGCGCGCCAAACAGCCGTGCCGACGCGCCTCCGCAGAAGTTGGTTCAGGAAAGCCCCAGGCACAAATCAGAGCTCCGAGAATCGCGCGACGCTCGCGCGAGCGCACGGAGCGGCGGTGAGCGATGCCCACCGCCGCCTCCACTCCTTCGTTCAATGCACGGAGACGAAGCTGACGACGCCGGTCCCGACGAGATCGGCGCTCGGGCTCACGTTGTGCGAACCACTCGTACGCGACGTCGCGAGCAGCGCCGCGAGGTCGACGAGCGCAACGTAGGTGCGCGCGTCGTTGGAGATGACGGCGAGCGACTTACCCGTATTCGGACTCTGGTAGGCCGTGACCGTGTGCGGATCGAGACCCATCTGCCACGCGGCGCCGCTCGGATCGTTCGGCATGTTGACGGCCGCGTAGTCGATGATCTGGGGCGTGCCCGTCCCCGACGTGGCGGGCAGTTGAATGACGCCAAAGCCAGCGCCGCCGAACTCGCCGGTGACGACGCCGAGGTGTGACCCCGGCGCGACGGCGATGCCGTTCGTCCCGGCGCTGAACGAGGCAAATTCCGGCATGGTTTGCGTGGTGGTAGGAGCGGACCACGTGGAAGCAGACGTCGTCCTCTGCGTCAGATCGACGAGCACCACGTTCCCGGTAAACTCCACGGACGCGAGAGCGATGCCCGTCGAGCAATCTTCGGCCGCGGAATCGAGCTCGCCGCCCACGGCATCGTTGAATACCGCGGACGTCGTGGTGTCGAAGAGCTGGTAGTTGCCCTGCTCGTTCGGCGAGAGCACGAGGTTCAGCTGAGGGTCGAATAGGACGTTCTCGGAAGTAGAAGCGCCGCCTCCGATGGGCGTGGCAAAGGTGTTGGCGGAGAGATCGAGGAACTGAAAGCCACCCGGCCCACCCGAGGCCAGCCCTTCGACGACGATGGCGCGGTCGTTTGCCGCATCGATTGCGACGCCGCAGTTCTTGCACGATCCGCCCGAGAAGCCTTGGGCCGCCGTCGCACCGGAGGTCAACGTCGCCGTCAGCGTCGTCCCCTGAATGAGATAAACGTCGTTGTTGTTCGCGGTGCACACGATCTCGCCGGTGCTCGAGTTGCTCGCGCACGAGTTCACGGGGTTCGGCGTCGCGATCTCGGCGCGCGGCCCCGTTCCCTCGAGCGGCACCACCTGAACGCCGGTCGCCGTCTCCTCCCAGCTCCCGTTGGGTACGTACGCAATGACCGAACCCCCGCTGGTTCCGGCCGGCGGTAGCAGCACCGTGAGCGAACTCGTCGGCACGCACGAGGCGGCGACCGCCTTCGCGACGCAGGTTCCTTCCTGACAGACATCATCCCCGCCACAGGCCGTGCCGCACGCTCCGCAATTTTCGGCGTCCGATTGTGTAACGGTGCACGCTCCCGAGCAGAACGTCTCCCCGGACGGACAAGGGGAAGCGCACACACCCGCGGTGCAGATCAAGCCCGTGGCGCACGCGACGCCGCATGCACCGCAGTTATCGACGTCGGCTTGAAGATCGACGCAGGCGGTGCTGCCACCGCAGCGTGTTTGGCCCGAGGGACACGGCGCGACGCACGCGCCGGCCAGACAGCTATCGCCGGCCGGGCAAGCATTGCCGCACGCGCCGCAGTTGGCCGCGTCGGCTTGGAGATCGGCGCAAGTCGTGCCTGCGCAGAGCGTTTGCCCCGAAGAACACGGGGCGACGCACACTCCCGCGTTGCACGTGTCGCCGGTCGGACACGCATTCGCACAGCTCCCGCAGTGCGCCGGATCGGTTTGGAAGCTCGTGCACACGGCCGCCTTGCCCGTCGCGCCGAGACAGCAGTTGCTCGCGCCGGCCGTGCAGACGGCGCCACCTTCCTTCTTCACTTCCGACAAGTCGTCGGCCTCGACGCTTGCATACTTGACGCTCTTCGTCTTGGTTCCGACGATTTCGCACACGAACGTCTTCTTGTCGTCGTCGCCGCCCTTGCCGTCGTCGCCGCCCTTGCCGTCGTCGCCGCCCTTGCCACCGCTGTGGGCACCGCCGCTCGCACCGCCGCACGACCCGCTCGCGCCGCCTTTCGACGGAGCCGCGCTCGACAACGCCGACGAGGTCGACCCGATGTCCGGAGTACGCGAATCGGCGCCGCTGCACCCGATGAGAAATCCGGGCAGAAGCGGCGCGCCGATGAGAATCCCCCAAGCCCCGCGAAGCGCGGGAAAGCGTCGGCCGCTCCCCGTCGAATGGATACGAGAAATCATGAATATACCTCTCCCTTGCTGTCCCAACGTTTGCACCCATGGGTTCCCGCCCCGAGCTTCGCGCAACGCGATTCGAGCGCGAGCGATCTCGTAGGCAGCCCTTGCAGTGCGTTCCCCGGCTACGGGAGAGCTAGTAACACATCGTGTGCGTTTCTCGTTGTACGACGTTGCGTTTTTGGTCGTGTGACACATGACACGATGGAGTTGTCTTCGTCACAAAAAGGACGCAACGCGCGGGCATCACGATGAATACGGAATGCGGAAGCGGCGCGGTCGCCGATCGCGCTCGGGCTCTGCCGCAAAGATGACTAGACGACGTGTAGCCTCGCCGCGCATATCGTTACCCGGCGAGCAGAGGAGCCCTGAAGATCCCCCGATGCCGTGTGAGATCCCCTTCGAGGCCGTTTTCCTCGCCTCAACTGCAGGGTTGCGCCATCTATGGATCTACGTCGCGCACAGGATCACCCCGGAAAACCTTGAATCCGAAGTGGGACCGATGGCGTCGAGGGCTTTCCATCCCAGCACCACACGGCGCCCGTCGCCGTGACTGCGCACCCGAACTCGTATCCGACGGAAACACCGACCACCGCGGACGACAGATTGGACACCAGCACGGGCGCGGCGCTCGGTGTGGTGGAATCGTTGCCGAGCTGACCATCGCCGTTTTGGCCCCAGCACTTGACGGCGCCTCCTACTACCGCACAAGCAGAGTCGTAGCCGACGGAGACGTCGGTCACATCGGTCGAAAGCCCCATCACCGGCCCCGGAACCGTGCTGGCGCCAAATCCGTTCGAACCCCAGCACTGAAGGCCCCCGGTCACCACCGCACACGCGTAGTGGGCCCCGACGGAGACCGCAGTAGCTCCGCTGGCGATACCCGTCACCGGAACAGGCTCGGTGCTCGCCATCATCGAACCGTTCCCGAGCTGGCCCGATTCGTTCGAACCCCAGCACTCGACGCCGCCGCCGACCGTGAGTGCGCACGCCGAGGTGTAACCTACGGCGACCGAGGCAACCTTGTCGGTGAAGCCCTTCAGTTCGACGGGGATGAGGCTGCTAGGGGCATTGGTTCCATTGCCAAGCAGTCCCCCCGCATTGCTACCCCAGCACCAAACGTTGCCGTCTGTGGCTACCGCGCAAGCCGAGTTGTTCATCCCGGCGGACACCGATCTCACGCCGCTCGACAACGTTGACACCGGATCAGGAACGGTCGCTACGGCGGTCGTGCCGATGCCGATCTGGCCCGAGCTATTGTCGTTGCCCCAACACCAAACCGCGCCGGCCTTCGTGACTGCACAAGCGAAGTAAGTCTGGTAGTTGTAACCGATGAGACCACCTCCAACGGAGACCGCGCTGGCGTTTCCCGTGAGCGCCGACAGGGTGTTCGGGGCGTTGATTCCGTTCCAGCAGACGATGTCTCCGTTCGATCGAAGCGCGCATGCGTTGCTGGGCTCCCCTTGCCCAGAAATGTTCGCAACGCCGGACGAGACAGAGGTGGCCGGGTACGTCATCGCACCCGCGGGAGGGCTCGAGTCGCCCCCTATGCCCTCACTCCCAGCAACGCCTCCCGAACCTCCGCCCGAGGGATTTCCGCCGGAACCGCTTCCGTTGCCGCCCGTCGCCGGTTCAGCGTCCGAACCATTGCCGTTCGGCGGGGAACCGCAATCCAAAGAACAGGTAGCCTTCGTCTCATTGGCGTCGCAGGTGCCGTTCCCACAACCGGAGGGGCAATTCGTCCGGCATTGGATCGTATCCTTCGATTGAATCTCGATCCCGCATGGGCAATTCGGACCAGTCGGCACGCAAACGATCGAACATGAACCACTACTCGAGCAAGTGGCTCCGAGCTCGTCGGAGTTGCTTTTGGGGACGTACTTCCCGTCTGCCCCGCACGAACCATTCTCGTTGCTTACAACTTGGGGATCGGTCCCGACCGGACAAAGGGAAGCAGCAATCTTTCCACAGTCCTCGATCGAGTGATCGTTGACGCAGCTGACGCTAGCGCACACACACGCGATCGAGCAGATGGTGAAGAAGCGAAGGCCAAGAGAGTTTGCGGACGACATTTGGAACCACCCCGTGCTCGTGCGATCAACCGCTCGACGTTTCTACAGACACTGGCGAGCGCCGCCAAGCGATTCTCGGCAGCCTTGCCCCTGCGATCCATCCATGAGTCGGTGAAGCATTTCCGGAGGTCTGTTTCCGATATTCGTATGCGGCGCGAGCTTCCGAGAAATGTGCGAAATCCGACGGCCCAGGGCAACGGCGTCCCCTGTTGCTGGTTGCACGGCCAATCGCAAGCTCCGACCCATCGACGTACGCGGGCGCCGGATCATTCAGGAGGATGATGAACCATTCACGTTCCAGAACGCGCGCCGATCCAACTTCCGCGGTTGATCGGCCCGCGAGTTCGAGCGAGCCTCGCTGAAGTCGAGGTAAGGTGGATCGGGAAGGTCTGAGATCGCGCTCGTGAAGCGCAGTGAGGGGTGGGTCGATGAACTGGTGGGCGAAAAACTCCGAAGGCTGTTCGAGGGGCGCGAGGCTTGCGGTGATCGGTATGATGCCGTTGTTCGCGAACGTGACGGGGTGCGGAGGTTCAAATCCAGACGCCAAAACGGAGGGGCCCTCCGCGGCGGCACGCCACGTGAGCATCTACGTCGTTCCCCCGGACGACCCCAAGGCGAATCCGTTTCGTGACCTCTTGAACGAGCACTTCGGGAAGCTGGGCTACTCCGTAGCCGAATCCCTGACGGACGCCGATGTCGACGTGAGCATGAGCTTCACCGTGCAGCCACACAAGGAGGGCTTCCACCTCGGGCCGCCTCACCCCATGGTAGACATCCACGTCGCACTCCTCGCAGAAGGGGACGGCGAAGAGATCGGCAAGGCGACGGGGGACTTCGTCTTCGGCCAAACTCCCCCGCCGGAGGATGTAGACGCGCTGTGCTCCTCGACGCTCTCCGGGCCACGCTTCGAGGCGTTCGCGTCGAGACTCGCCACGGCGCCGGGGGCGCTCGGATCGGTTCTCCCGTTGCCGAGCGAACTAGCGGAATGTGATGGCGACGAATGCACGAAGGGCAACCCCGGAACGTGGATATTCCACGGAACGACGGGAGTTTCGCATCAACCGCACGGTGCCGTCGCTGACCTCGTGATCAAGCGATTCGATCCCGACGATATCGTCATCCGACGCGTGGATCGGGCGAACTCCGCGATAGCGGGCTTGACCGCCGTGTACACCGGCAAGATGAGGGATGGTCGTATTTCCGGCGCATTCATCGCCACCTGGCCCGGCCATATCCAATCCATGAAGGGAACGTGGTTCGCGACCGTGCCCGTCACCAATTGCGACGGGCTGAGCGAGCCGGGCGCTCAAGACTACATCGAGACCGCAGGAATGGCGCTGCGCTTCCAGCATCTCCCCGAGGCGTTGAAGTGCTTTTTGGGCGCGGCAAATCTTGGAAACGCCCAGGGAAGAGTTGTCGCCGGAATCATGTACCGGGACGGCATAGGCACGGCGGCGGAGCCTGCGAAAGCGTTGGAGTTGATCAAGCAGAGTGCCGTCGAGGGTGAGTACAACGCCCAGGTAGCGCTCGCACAGATGTACGAGACTGGTGTGGGAACCGCGGCCGACCCCGATCAGGCGAAACTTTGGAAGGAGCGTGCGATGGAGAACCCGAGCTACGTTGCGGTGCAGAAGGCCGCCGAACAGCAAAAAGCGAACCAGCAGATGATGTTCATGGGTCTCGCCGCGCTCGCCGAAGCGTTCGCCGCGCCGCGCGTCTACGTCGCCGGCTCACTGCTCTGATCGACTCGGTCGGAGGGCTGCGTCGAGGTAGTAATACCGACAGACGAGCTCGCTCGGCGGGGTGCCCGCCGTATGGAGCTAGCCGGCGCCGTGCAGCCAGTTCTCCGTCTTCAATTCGCGAACCCGCGCAAAGTGCTTCGTATTGTTCGTGACGAGCGTCACGCCGAGGGACACCGCGTGGGCTGCGATCAGGGTATCGAAGATTCCGATGGGATTGCCCTTCGACTCGAGAGCGGCGCACACGCGCCCGAACGCGCCGGCTGCTGCCGAATCGAACGGCACCACGTCGATCGTCGCCGTGAAAACGTCGATGAGTCGATGCAGTCGCTTCGAGCGCCGCTTTTCGGCACCGAAGCGGAGCTCTGAAAGCGAGAGCGCACTCATGCAAACCTCTGAAGGAGCGTGAGCCGTTAGGTTTTCGGCGACTCGGCCCTCATCCCGAAGCACGAAGCTGATCGCGTCCGTATCGAGCATGAACCGTCGGTTCATTCAAACGGGTTCCGCGGCTTCTCGCCTCGCTTCCCCGTCGGTCGCGGAATCGGCTCCCGCCAAGCGCCGATGCAGGAAAGGAACTCCGACGACCACGCGTCCACCGGCTCGAGAATGACTTTGTTGCCGACCTTCCGAATGAGGACGTCCCGCTGGTCGTCAGGAAATCGGCAATCCTTCGGCAGCCGCACCGCCTGGCTACCCCCGTTCCTGAAGAGCTTCGCGCGTTCCGACATCGAGCAAAGTATATACACGAGTATCGACGTCGGCAACCCGCGTCGACACCGCGCCTCGCGCGCCGCTCGAAGGCTTCGCCTCCGACGCCGTGACCGGGCTGTTTGACGACGGGGACGCGTCGGTCGATGCTGGTCTCGATGAGCATCTTGTTTTCGTCCACGCGAGGCGCGGGACACTTGCAGCCGCTCCTGCCTTACGCGCGGGCGCTCGTCGCCCGCAACCACGAGGTCGCGGTGGCGGCGCCCCCAGAGGTGGGCGAGGCGCTCGGGAGCGCAGGGCTCCGGCACGCTCCGTTCGATCATCCGGGCGACGTCGCACTCGCGCCGATCTGGGCGCGGTTGCACGGCGTGTCGGACGATGCGGCGATGGCCATCGCCGCGAGCGAGATCTTCGCCGGCGCGCGTGTCGGTTGGCTCGCAGATGCGCCCTCCATTTCGCGCGCGCGTGGTCGAAGACGCTCCGAGCTCCGCGCCCGCCGTCTGGGCGCCGACCGGTGACCCGCGCCCGCTCGTCTACATCACGTTTGGAACCCTCGCCGGAGGCATCGCACACATCCGCTCGATTTACCGCACCTCGCTCGACGCCGTCGCAGACCTGCCCGTGCGCGTGCTGCTCACGACGGGCCGCGGCGTCGACGCCGATGCACTCGGCGCGATCCCCGCGAACGTCCACGTCGAAGCGTGGATCCCTCAACGCGACGTGTGGCCGCACGTCGCAGCGCTCGTCTGTCACGGTGGCTCCGGAACCCTCCTCGGTGGACTCGCTGCCGGCGTGCCCATGGTCGTCGTCCCCTTCGGCGCGGATCAGCCGCACAACGCGCGGCTCGTTACCCAAGCAGGCGCCGGGCTCGCCGTCACCAAGCCCGATGCGAGCACACTCCGCGCCGCGATCCAGCGCATGCTCCACACCCCGGAGCTTCGCGTCCAGGCCCGGAGAATCGCAGACGACATCGCCGCCCTGCCGACGATCGACGACGCCGTCGACGTGTTGCTTGGGATGAACTGAGCGCGTACTCGACAGTGAACGGGGCTCAGTCCACGCTCGCGGCCGGTGGCTCCCACAGCTCGATGCGGTTTCCCTCGGGATCCATCACCCAGCCGAACTTCCCGTACGGTTCCTCCATGACCTTCTCGTCGACCGCGGCGCCGGCCGCGCGAAGCTGCGCGAGCATCGCCAGCAGATCCTTGACGCGAAAGTTGATCATGAACGACCCCTTGCTCGGCTCGAAGTACGTTGTGTCCGCGGGAAACGGCGCCCAAACAACACGCGGCGCGGGATCTCGCTCCGTCGAAAACGTCGTCTCGCCGTGCTCGTCAGTGGGGAGGCCCAGGTGGTCGCGATACCAGGCCTTGAGCTTCGCGGGGTCCTTCGCCTTGAAGAAGATGCCACCGACACCGAGGACGCGTTCCATGGCCCGCGAGCGTAGTCGCCGGTGGAGGGCGTTGTCGACCTTGCGAGCCCGGCTCCGTCCGAACCTGCCATTCACGGGCGCGCGCGGAGCACGATTTCTTCCGCTTCCGGAACAGCGTGCTGGGACAGTCGGGGTTCTCCCAGGGCATTCGCAACCTTCGTTCCACGCCGGATCAGCGGCCGCTCGACGCCGTGGTAGAGGAGCGCGCTTGCGCCGGCGGTGACGAGCACGAACACCACCCATTGCGCCGGCCTCGAGAGCCACGCCAGGCGTTCGAAGGCAAACCAGATCGTTACGTAGTGCACGAGGTAGATTCCGTACGAGTACCGCGCGACGATTTCGAACGGCGGACGAAGCGCACGCGGTAGCTCGCGAAAGAAGGGCGCCGAAAGGCCGAGGGCGAAACAGCAAACCCATCCCGCTCGTGTGCCCTGATGGTTGGTCCGATACGCCGTGTAAAGCAGCGTGAGCGCCGCGATCATGATCGGCCACACACTGAAGGAAAATCGTGGACGAACGCTGCGACTCAAACGGTAAGCCACCACCCCGGCGAAGAAACATGGGGCATAGGTAGGCATGTCCCACAGCGCGAGCATCGACCCCGGCATGATCGCGCACGCCGCGGCAACGGCGATCCACGAAGTCACGACCTGAAGAATGCTCATTCGACGCACACCCCAAAAGAGAAAGGGCAGCGCTATGTACATCTGCACCTCGTACGGCAGGCTCCACACCGGTGCGAGGACGGATGGGGTGTGCGTCAGGTTCTGTACGAGGAACACGTTCGTGAGAAGCGACGGCACGCCGAGGTGCACGCCGCCGAATCGCCCGTTCTTGATGCTCGACATTGGCAGGTCCAAGCACCACACGAACAGGACGAGGAGCACGCTTGCTGGATAGATGCGAAACACGCGGCGGATCATGAACCGCGCGTACTCGAGCGCCTTCGACGGCTTCGGCCCATCGCGTTCGTTCTGACGCTCGAGCGAGAAGAAGAGCACGAGGCTCGTGTGCACGAAGAAGAGTAGGACGCCGAAGTGCCCCAGGTTGTCCAGAAGCGGGACGCGAACGTCGAAGGCGCGGATGAGGTGGAATACCAGGACAAACGTTACGGCGCAGGATCGGAGAAGATCCAGATTGCCGCTATCTGTCTTGGCGTTCATCGACGAGTTGGCTCTGTGAGTTTTTCACAGGTGTTCGTCTAGATGAAGAGCGCGTCGTTGGTAGCGTCGAGGTAGTCCGCGCGAACATGAAGGTTTGCTCAACATCGAGCGCGCGAACATGAAGGTTTGCTCAACATCGAGTGCGCGCGAACATGAAGGTTGCTCAACATCGAGCTCGCGCGAACATGAAGGTTTGCTCAACATCGAGCTCGCACGAGTTCGTTCTATTGACCCTCACCAACGCCAGAGGCGGCACACTGGGCTCGTCCCAGCCTTTCGACCGACGTATCCCTGCCGTCAGGCGCGATGAACGTCGAGGGCGCCCACCGCGAAGTCGAGGTCGCTGTCCGCGCGATCCGTTCCGCGGGCGACGGAGCCAACGACCCGGACGTTCCGCGCACCGTTGGCGGCCGCGATCGCTCGGATTTCGTCAGGCCGCTGGAGAACCGTTTCGAATTCGCCCCTCGGGCGCGATGAACCCATCCAGCAACATCGACAGGCTGAAGAACACGTTGCTGGCCATCACTGCTCCTTCCGAGCGAGCTCGGCGACGTAGGCAGCCAGGTTGCTCAGGGTCTGCTGGCCGCCTTCGATCGCGTGGTATTTCTCGACCACCTCGTCGCGCAGCACCTTGGTGGGGAACACCGTGCGCATCTCGATCCGGGTCGCCGCGCCGTCGCGCGCGAACGTGAGGACCGACTCGAAGGCGTTCGGGTCCCCGCGGGACTCACCGTGCAGCAGCGCGATCCGCTCCGGCGGGGCGATCGCGGTCGGCCGTCGCGGACTGCGGCGGCGCTCCTCGTCCCGTCGCGCTCATCGGCTACTTCCCCTTCCTGACCCGCTTGAGGTCCTGCACGTACTTGTCCAGGCGGTCGAAGCTCTCGTTCCAGAACCGCTCGAACCCGCCGGTCCACTCGTGGACCGGCCGCAACTTGCGGGCGTCGAGGCCGTACAGGCGCTGCTTGCCTGCCTTGCGATCCCGCACCAGCCCGACCTCGCGGAGCACCCGCAGGTGTTTGGACGCCCCCGGCTGGGTCATCCCCAGCTCCCGGGCCAACTCGTTCACCGGCCGCTCACCTGCCCGCAGCAGCAGCAGGATCTCGCGGCGCTGCGGCTCGGCGATCGCGTTGAAGACGTCCGACGTCGTCGCTGCTCGTGCCATGCGCGCCATCATATGCCGATATCGGCATTCGTCAAGCCGGAGGAATCAGGTGGGTCTCGTCAGTGCGTGAACTAGGTTTCTTTCGTCGAGCAAGGCAATCTCGTAGCAACGCGAGCACAAGGAGTAGCTACATGACCACGATCAGCAGCCTCATGAACCAAGTCGTCACCGTTTCACCGACCGACACCATCGCCGTGGCAGCGCAGCGCATGGCGGAGAAGGGCGTCGGCGTCGTGGTCGTCGTCGAAGCTGGAAAGCCGCTCGGCCTCTGCTCGGAGCGGGACATCGTGCAGAAGGTCATTGCGCCCGGGAAAGATCCTGCGACGACCACGGTCGGACAAGTGGCCAAGACGGCCGGCGAGACCGTAACGCCCGACACCCGGATGCGACGCTGCGCGGACGTCCTTCGGTCGGGCGCCTACCGGTACCTCCCCGTCGTCGTCGAGGGGCGCCCGGTTGGCATCGTGTCGGCACGCGACTTCTTCGAGCAGGTGGTCGGACATCTCGAGCAGGTCGTCGACTACGCAAAGTACCGCAAGGAGCTCGGCGACGGCGTCGACCCCTACGATCACCCGGGCGGGTCGTACGGCCGTTGAGACCCGATCCGCGACGCTGGTAGCTTTGCGAATGGCTCGACGCTCCAGCACTTCTTCGAGCAACACGCCGGGGACGAGCGCCCGCTCTTCGTCGTCGAACCGGGCGACTCGAGCGCTTCCGGTATAGAATGCCGCATGGCCGACGCGGCTCGGATTCTCGAACAAGCCCTCACCCTGTCGGCGAGCGAACGCGCCCGGCTGGCGCACGAGCTCATCCACAGCCTTGAACCGGACGATCCCGATGCCGCTGTAGCGTGGAGCGAGGAGATCCGCAAGCGGATCGACGACATCGAAGCCGGCACCGCCCAACTAGAGGATTGGAACAGCGTCAAAGCACGCTTGGAGCTTGCTAGCCGAGGGTGAGTGTCGTTCGGTTCCACAGCGCAGCGTCCGCCGAAGCGGAGGCCGCCGTTCGTTGGTCCGCCCGTCACGTCCCCACCCGCGCCTCCCGCGCCGCCCTCACCTCCACCCGCGTCATCGGCCCGCGCATCAGCGACAACGTCTGCCGCGGTTGCATGAGGATCGGCCCTGACGACGCGTTCGCGTTGCGCATGACGAACCAGCGCGGCGCGAGTCGCTTCAGGGTTTGATGGAGCTGCTTCTCGGTGCGGTCGGCGTCGTTGGTGGCGATGCCGTCGAGGACGCGATGGCGATCGGCGTCGGTTTGCAGGCGGCCGAGGGACCACAGGCCCGCGTTGGAGAGCGCCCGGTAGTCGAGATCCATTGGGTTTTGCGTCGCGACGAGCACCCCGACGCCGAAGGCGCGCGCTTGCTTCATCAGCGAAACCAGGGGGCGCTTCGTCGGCGGATTCGCCGGATGCGGCGGCAAGAATCCGAACACCTCGTCGAAGACGACGAGCGCGCGGAGACGCGACGAGCCGCGCAAGGTGCGCACCCACGAGAGCACTTCTTCGAGCAAGACGCCGAGGACGAGCGCCCGCTCTTCGTCGTCGAGGTGCGCGACGCTGACGATGACGGCGGGGGTGCGACCGTTCTTCGGCGTCAACCACGCGCCCACGTCGAGCGGGACGCCCTGTCGCCAGCTCGCAAACGTCGGCGAAGCCAGGAGCGCATTGAGCGCGGCGGCCAGGTGCTGCCGCTCGCTCTTCCGAAGGAACGAATTGATCGGCAGCGCGCCAATCTCGGCGATGGGCGGGGCGACGATGTCTTGCATGAGCGCGCCGAGCTCGGCGTTCTGACCGGCGAGCAAGCGACGCTCCGCGAGAATAGAGAGGAGCACGTGCTCGCGGCTTCGCGCAGGATCCGAATCGCGTCCGAGCAGCCTGAGCACCAGCGACACCGCCGCGCTGAGCGCGTGGCGCGCCGAATCCGGATCGGTGTCCCATCGATTCGAACGCACTTCGAGCGGCGACAGCACATGCAGCAGCTCTCCCGCCGCAGCCCCCGGCGTCAAGACGCGCACCTCCGTGCCCGCCGCGAACGCGCGCAGCTCCGGCTCTCCGAGCGACCACGCCGCGAGCGCGTCGCGACGTTCGTGCGCGAGCTGCTCCGCGAGCGACGCCGCCGTCTCCGACTCCCCCGCCCCGTTCACGTCCACCCACGGCGCGAGCGTGCTCGCGTCGAACGACGGGAACGACAAGAGCAGATTCGGTAAATCGCCCTTCACATCGATGACCAAGGTCGGCACCTCGTTCCGGAGCGCCTCCTCGACGAGCACCGTCAAGAGCCCCGTCTTCCCGCTTCCCGTCATCCCCACCACCACGCCGTGAGTGACCAGGTGATTGGCCGGAAGCCGCAGCACACTGCCGCCCCCGCTGCCGTCCAGGCTTCTCCACGAACCCAGATTGAACAGGGGCGGCTTTCTCATGGTTCATCTCTTCGCAAATGCGCTCTGGGTTTCACTCACGACACGAACGGATCGGCGCTCGGCGTCCCCGCCGCACCGGCCCTGTGCGACCCATTCGCAGCAGCCGACTGCGCCGCGGTCACCGGCGGCACCGGTGCGGGCGGTGCCGGCAAGGGCGCCGGCGGATTCACGACCGGTTCAGGCGCGGGCGGCGTCGGGTCGGGCTTCTTCCGACCGTTCCCACGCCCTGCGTAGAGCGACGGAGCGACCGTATCCGCGTCCTCTTCGTTCCACCGCAAGTACGTAATCGCGCGGCGCGCCTGATCGTACACCTCTGCGAACAACGTGAACGCGCGCGCTCGCATATCCTGAGTCGCAGCAATCGATGCCGGCCCCTGTTCGCGGAGCCCCACCGTTCGCAGGATGCTCGCCGAGATCTCCTCCGCGCGCTGGAGCTCCGCCGGCTGCGTCGCGCACTTCCCCGTCAGTTGCGCCATGTTCTCCCGGAACAACGCCGCGAGGATTTGCAAATCGAACGCCAGGTTCTTGTAGCCCACGGGACCGCTCAGATCCCGGAGCTGCTGCCCATTCAACATATTCCGCGTCACCAACGCCGAAGCGTCCGCCAGCAGCGTCTCCCGCAACGTCGTTCCCTCGTCCACCATCGGCGCCAACGAATCCGCCGGCGCCGACGCCATGGCGAACAGCGTATGCGCGTGGCTCAGCGCCATCGCGTACGACTCCAGTTGCAGGATCGGACCCACATCGAACAGCGGCAGCTCCTTCGCGATCTGGTCCTTGAACCCCGCCACCTCATTCGCCACCCCCAGCACCGTCGTCACCGCCGAAGGAATATCCAGATTCACCACCTGCACGTCGCTCGCAGCCAAAGCCTGAAACTTCGGCAACAGCGCGTTGTACGGCTCATCGAAGAGCCCCTGCGTAGTGATCGGAGCCCCGTTTACATTCACGTCAGTCATTTTCGTTCCCCATTTTGATTTTCCCGAACGCACTGCGCGTCGGGTGACGTCTCGTCGGCGCGTGGGCTGGACGAGTTGCGAGAAAAAGAGAGGGCGCGGGGGTGGCGAACACCGGCGGGGTCGGCGCGTGAGTGCCGGACGGCGTCGGGGGGCTCCTGGGAGGCTCGGACTGATGCACGACACCGATCGGAGGCTCCTGGGAGGCTCGGATCGGTTAGCGTTACTGCTTTGAAGCTCCTGGGAGCTTCGGATCAGTCGACGTCAGCGCTTGGAAGCTCCTGGGAGCTTCGGATCGGGCGGCGTCACCGCTTTGAAGCTCCTGGGAGGCTCGGATCGGTCGCGATTGCTGCGACTTGGGGCACCGACGAGCTTTCTGGACGTGTCAGCGACTGGTTTGGGGCCTCCTGGGAGCCTCGGAGCGGTCGTGACCATCGGGGTCGGAGCTCCTGGGAGCCTTGGAAGGGTCGTGACCATACGGTTGAGGCTCCGGGGAGCCTTGGAAGGGTCGTGACCAGGTTTGATCCAGGTACATGAGTGACAGATCAGTCCGGGAGCATGGGTAACAGTCCTCGGCTCTGTCGCCGAAGTCCGGGAGGTCGGGCAGCGAGTCCGGCGATCGGGTCGGCGGGAGTCCGAGGACCGAGGTGACGGGTCCGGGAGGCCCGGTGACGAGGAGAGGGGTCACGAAGTGGAGCGACTCCGGTGACGGCTCCTAGGGCAGGGTCGTCATTGTCCGGCAGCTCGGGTGACGCTCGCCCGTGGTCACCTACGTCGCGGCTCCGCGACGCTATTTGAGCCCGGCCATCACGACCTCATTCAGAGCACGAACGGCATCGCAATTGCTATGACAACGCCGTCGCAGAAACCCTGCCTTTCACGCGAAGAAGGAACTCGCGCGTGCCGCCTCGTCGTTTCAGAAGGAGCCCGAGCCGACACACCGCTACAACGCATCGCCTCCCCGGCGCGAACGCAATGCGCTCGCCCGCCTACCGCAATTTGCTGTGCAATCCGGCATTCACAGTGAACGTTATTGCTGCTCCCAATAGTCATTTCTACGCGAAGTGCAACGAGGTTGCCGCCAAATGGGATGTTGGCATATCGTAAGACTTCACCATGTCATTCATCCACGGCTCTCTCAGCATTGTAGAGTTGCTCAGTGTTGTCTTTCTGTCATCCGCAGCCGCATCGTGCGCCAGCGGACTACCAAGACCTCACGCATATGACGGCCAAGGTTACTACGATGAATACTCCAAGAAGACAGGCTCTCCAAGCACAGCGGGCAGAGACTTTTGCTCGCGCCTTTCGAGTTCGGCTCAAAGCAACGCGACGGAGCACCGTACGGCAGGCTGGATCACTGGAGCACTGGGGCTAGTCGCAGCCGGCGCCACCGCGGGAGTCCTCGCAACCGATCAACCAACAAACGCTGACGCTAAGATCCGCTACAAAGTATCGGTTGTAACCCTACCCATAACCGCTGCACTATTTGGTTACTTGGCGTCCGGGCAATTTTCGATGGCAGATGCCTCGTCATCAGCATCGGCATCGGCATCAACTGCGACCGGCGGGGGGACGACATCGACAGACGATGAAGATGCCAATGCTACATGCAACGCGACTATTGCGACCTGGGAAAGTAGCGGCGTAACGTCGACTGCGCCGTTTGCTGCAGCCGTAGGGAAGCTTGCCGAAGCAAAGAAGGCCGAAAAGAAAGCCGCGGCCGACCAAGCCGACGCAGACGCCGCAAAGGAAAAGGCTCGGACTTCACAGAAGAAGGCCGATGAAGATCAATCAAAAGCAGACGAAGCATTGAAGCACGGCAAGTGAGCGCCGCATCAATGAAACACACGGCTTCGGGCCGCCTATACTAACGTCCCGGCATTCGACTGCAGGCGTATCAGACCCAACCGCGGGTCCGGTCGACAAGACCGGACCCATGGTGTTCCACCTTGGCTGATCCCATCTCGATGGCTCCCAACCGCTGCAAGGTCGATACAAAGGGCGCGCTCAAAGCGTAACCAACGCTGACTTCGCTCGTCCACGATGAACAGCGCATGCATCGACCTTTCGCAAGTTCACCGCAGCCACAGCCTTGGCAAGCGCTGGGTCGCCACGAATAGTTGTCGACGAAGCGGCCTCTCATGCTCAAAGTTCATGGTTCGCGCGATATGCCCCGGCGACGCAAGCGATCAATTCGAGGCCAAATAGGCACCAGAACACTATCGGCCCGAGAGTGGAATGCACATGTGCATGATGTTCTCCAACCCGTCCTCCAAAGTAAGCAAGTATCCCATGTTCAGCGCGCTCGTTCAGATCGCCGATATATCTGACGAGCGATGCGAAGGGTGACAGCAAGGCAGAAAAGCCAACTCCAACCGTGGCACCAAGCATCAGCTTCAAGGTCGCAAGGGCAACTCCAGCCACGACCATGATAGTATCTGAGACAATTTCCCGAGCCCCAACTGCAATGATTGCTCCTAGCAACCACCCTGCAGCGAACCCAGGAAGTATGGGAACCATGACGTTGCATTCGACAAAAGAAAACCACCAGAAGAGATGATACAGCGCAGCAATCACCGGAGTGGCAAGAACAACTATCGCAAAGATTCGAGTCATTTAGTCGGCGATTCCCGGACGCTTGATGCCCAGTGTAGCGTCTAACGATGACCTGGAGTCAAGAGTTCACTGTCACGGATCGCCGTGCGAGAGCTACTCGCCTCCCGAAGTTCAAAATGGTATATCGTCCTCAGATGCCGCAGGCTCGGCTGGCGGGGACGGTGGATTAACCGCTGCGTCCACTTCCGCTGGATGGGAGTGAGCCCACCGAACGCCTGCAGCGGTGGGTTGGAAGACTGTGTACGCGTCCCCGTCCTGGTCCATCCGCTGCGTGCTGCTGACGAAATCTAGCTCCGCGAGACGGCGAAGCGCCAAGGAGAACTGATAAGCGGTCAGGTCCGTTTCCTTTTTCAACCACCCGATTGCAACCCAATCCGATTCGGCGGGGCAGCGCGCTATCACACCTGCCAAGGCAGCTATCTCGGCGGACGAAAGCGTTGTTTCGGCCGGCGACGGCACCGGAGGCGCGGTTCGCGCGAAAACGCCACTCAATCCGATCCTCGCAACTACTGTCTCAGGCATTGCCTCAAATAACTCACGTCCGCCTTCGAATCGGTCCTCAGGCTTGTAAGCGCAGGCCTTTTGCAACAGCGCATCTAGACAATCCCATAGTTCCGGCGTGAGCATTGGCGACCGAGAGCAACGTCCGGGACCAACGCCACTCGGAAGACCTCCCGCGAAAACAAATTCTAGTGTCTTTCCGAAAGCATACACATCGGAGGCCGACGTGTGTGTACCGAGCCATGCTTCGGGGGCTCGAAAAATAGGTGTTCCAACCACTTCGTGTGTAACTGTCAGCCGACCTTGTTCTTGCTCGTGCGCCGCGACGCCCAGATCAGCAAGCACTGCCTTCATGGGCTCCGGAGGATCCAACATAAGGAGAATATTGCTAGGCTTCACGTCTCGGTGGAGAACCCCACGCGAATGGAGATTTGCCAATGCAAGACCCGCCTGGCGTAGGAACGTCAAGAGCAGCATGCCGCTGTCCCTGACCATCCGGGTCCCTGCAGTATCGGCGACGACAACTTGCTGGAGCGACGTGGCCGCTAACTCCATCACGTAATACGGCGCACCATCGTGACTGCCCGCGTCGCGGATCCTGACAATTCCCGGGTCGTTTTGGTCGCGCAACAGGGCAATCTCGCGCTCGAAACGAGCGCGCGCCTTGGCACTATCATCCGAACAGATCTTCAATGCAGCGGGCGGCGAGTGCTTGTCGCGCGCATAGCGAACCTTCCAGACCTTCCCTTGGCCACCACCGCCGAGCTCCCGATCGAGAATCCAAGTGCCGATAACTGCCTGCTTTTTTAGCGGTCCCATCGATAGTTTGATGTGCTTTTTTCGCCCAGCGCTGATTTCGTCGCAACAATGGCCGCGGTGGTTCGCCTGAATCTCCATTCTGCCGGACGTTACCTATCCTTTCAACAGGCCCGTCAACCCGTCTCACCGCGCCGCTTCACGATCCCCGCAATCCCGTCCACCACGCGTGCGGTGTTCCTCATCACCTCCCCCGCCGTCACCCGCACCACCGTATACCCCTGCCGTCGCATCCACCTATCTCGTCGCGCGTCCGAGGCTCTTCGCGACTGGTGGCATCCGCCATCGACCTCGACGACGAGGCCCACGCTCGGCGCGAAAAAGTCCGCGATATACCGCTCAATCACGGCCTGCCGTCGAAACCGCACCCCGAGTCGCTCGCCGCGCAGTGCTTCCCAGAGCCGAGCTTCCGACTCCGTGGGTGCAAGCCGATGACCCCGCGCCCAATTAGCGAGTTCGAGCGAGCGACGGTCTGAGTTTCGAGTGGACAAGGGTGCCTCCGGGCCCGGAATGCGGCCGGGCGTAGCCCCCCACTGCGCAGGATCCGTGACGCGCGAGATCTGTCCACTCAACTAGTCATAGGTCGCGCGGCACGGAGCGTGCGCGTCAGCGCAGCCCGGCCGCAGTCCGGGCCCGCAGCCACGCCATTGGAACGTCGTCGCACTCGTCATGCGTGCGTCGCGGCCATTGGAACGTCGTCGCGCTCGTCATGCACGCGCTGCGGCCACGCGAACGTCGTCGCGCTCGTCATGCACGGCTGCGGCTCGTCATCACGGCTGCGGCTCGACACTGGCGCCCGCCGCCCCGCGCCCGCTTCACCCCTAAAGTCCGTCGTTCCCGCACCGAATCACGCCGCCATCACTTCCCCGTCGTCCCGCGCCCGCTTCACCCCTGAATCACGTCATTTCCGCGACGTTTAACTCCGTCACTTCCCCCCGCCGCCCGCAGCGGCGTTGCGCCGCGAGGACGGCGTTGGGGGAAGTACGGCGCGGCGAAGCCGCGCCGGATGGGGGCAGCATCACCCCCCACACCCCAACGATTCGAGTCCATTCGCGGAGCAACCCAATGAGTGTCCGGTCTCGATGCCTGCGACGGTGTTGGCGGTGCTGGCGCCGCTTGCGACGGCGGAGACGTCACCGAGGGCGCCGGAGGCGGCATCTTGGGTCATGTTGCAGGTGAGTGCGCCGGCGATGTCTTTTTGGAGCTGATCGGGGTCGTAGGTGAAGTTGGGATCGGAGATGCCTTCGAGGATGATCCCGGTGGCCGCGAAGATGGCGGCGACGGCTTTGCCGAGGGCGCCGTAGGGGCCGAGATCGCCGAGGAGGCCAAGCGCGTCGAGGGCGTTGCTGGCGTCGGAGAGATCGCTGCACGCGCTCGGTGACGAGGCGCCGCCGCTGCCGTCGGGGAGCACGCCGAGGATCATGCCGGTGGATGCATGCACGGCCCAGAACGCGGTGAGCGAGCCTTGCGCGGGGATGAATTTGTAGAAGTCGGCATACTCGTTCAAGATCTCGGAGGCGGCTTGTTGCTCGGCGGCGGGGATGGTCGAGAGCTCGGCGGCGAAGACGTTGACGGCGTCGAGGAATTGAAGCTTCACGCCGGCGAGGAGCGACGCGGCGGTGACGGCGCCGGCACCGAGCGCGTGCGCTTCGACGACCGCGGCGCGCGCGCTTCGAGCGAGCGTGAGCGAGAACGACGTCTTGGTGTCGGCGGCGAACGTGAGCCAACCTGGGAACGAGAGGACGTCGAGCTTGCGGACGCGGCCGGTGCCGAGCTGGACGTGCTCGGTGCAGGCGATGACGCGCAGCGAGCTCTGATACGTCAAGGTCGACGCGGCGGCGGCGGGCGCCACGCACTGGAGGAGGGCGAGCTCCGGCGGCACGTAGTAGCGAGTGACGCCGCGTGCAGCGCGGATCGCGGTGACGTCGGCGCTCTTCACGGCTTCCCACAAGGGGCGAGCGGCGAGCTTCGAGGTGAGCAGATCGTCGAGTTGCGCGGACAACGTTGGAGCGGCGCCCTCGAACGACAACACGGTTCCGCCGAACATCGCGCCGTGGACGTCGTCGAGGTCGGCTTGCGTGATGGTCTCGTTGCTCGACGGCGGGTTCGCGCTCGCGTAACCGGCGAGCGTGCGCTTGACGGTACGCGTGCCGACGGTGACGGCGAGGTAGATGCCGGCAAGCCCTGCCGGGATCGACGCGCTCGGGATCGCCGGCACGGTGTACGTGCCGGTTGCGCTCGATTTGCCGTCTGCAGTGCTCACTTTCACGGTTCGCGTCGCGGGTCCGGCAACGGGTGCGGTGTACGTGAGGGTGTACGCGCCGAGCTTCTTGCGCGCGGCGATCGCGGCGGTGAGCGCGGCGAGCGTGTCGGTGATGCCGGCACCCGGGAGCGATTGACCGCCGGTCGCGGCGACGAGCGCGGGCACATCGGGGGGGATCGTGAGGTCGCCCGCGTCGGTTGGGACGCCGACGGCGATCACCGGCGGGCCGCTGTACGCGGTCGTTTGGTACGGCGCGGGATCGGCGCCGACGAAGCCGGTGAAGTCGCTGATGAACAGGACCAGCGATGCATTCGTCGCAGCGGCGGCGGCGACGTCGGGCCAGCAATCGTCGTCATCGGGGAGGGCCGATGAGACCGATGAGAACGCCATCAAGACGGCGGCCGGATCGGTGAGGGGCGCGCTGGCGACGCCATTGTAGATGACGAGCACGCTACCCCCCGCGGCTGCGACTTGAGTCGTGATCTGTTTCGCGAGGCTGAGCGGGTCGTCGCCGTTGCCGAGCGGCCCGTCGACATCGACGATGAGCGCGACCGACAGCGCCGCCATCGGACTGCCGCTCTCGACGAAGCCGACCGGGGTGCCCTGCTCGGTGACGCCGAACGCCGCCGCGGGCAAGCCTGTGACCACCGCGCCGGTCGAATCGGTCGCCGTCACCTGGACTTTGATGGTCGGGAAGGCGGCGGCATTGACGGACGCGACGGTGAGCTTCGCGACCTTGGCCATGTTCGACACGTCGGTCGATGCGCCGCTGCCGATGACGGGTTGGCCGTTCAACATGACGGTGCCGTCCGTCGCGGTCGTCACGATGTCGCCACGGAGGGTCACTTGCGAGCCGACGACGAGGTTCTTCACGAACGTCGCGTCGTCGGTGTTCGGGCTCCGGAGCGCGACGACCGCGCGGAACACGTGCACATCGGAGATCCGAAGCGCCGCGAGCGCGTCCGGGTCTTGAACCGGGGGCAGGAAACCGACGGTGACCTGCTGTCCGACGACTTGATCGGCCGTGAACGACGCTTTCGCGATCGAGTTGCGAATGGTTGGGTTTGCCGTCGACGACGCGAACAGCTCGACGACGACCGGGAGCAATGGGTCCGCGGCGGGCGCGGCCGCCAGATTCTCGCCATAGGACGTGCCGAACACCGCGGTCGGGAGCAATGGATTGGCGTATTGCACCTTGCCGTTCACGGTGACCGCGACGATGGGCATCGTACCGATGCCGAGGGAGCTCGCTACAGGAGGGACGCCATCCAGAATCGCGGACGCGGACGCGGGAAGGAGCGCGGTCACCGCGCTGATCACGGCCTGTCGTTCCGAATCGTCCGGGTCGATCGTCGTCGTGAGCGGCGCGCCGGGTACCACCGTCATTTGCTGCGTCCAGCCAGCGAGCGTCGCGTCGTCCACCGTGGGCGCGAACGTCCGCGACACTTGCTGCGTGTAGACCGTCGACGTGACGTCCGTCGCGGAGCTCGAAAACACGGTCATCACGCTCGCCGTGAATCCGGCTTGTTGATAGAGCGACGCGAGTAGCTCCGCCTTCTCGCGCGGGGTTCCCATTCCGCCGCGCAGCGTCGCCGTCGCTCCCCAGCGCTGCCCCGTCGCGATCGTGTTGTTCGCCGCGGGACACGTCTGGATCTGGTCGCGCACGAACTCGAAGATCGCCGTGGGATCCTTCTTCTGGACCAACCCCGCAGCAACCTGCGTCAAGTGATCGGGACTCGCCCTCACCGCGTCGCGGAGCTTCTCCCAGATCCCGAACGGCACCTCGACGGTGCCTGCGTCCGCGCCCGCTTCGACCCCGGCTTCTGCCGCGACGCCCGAGTCCAATCCGCCGTCGAGCGGCGGGTGCTTCACCGGATGAGGCGCGCTATTCGACGACGAGCACCCCACGAGAGCACCGCCGAAGAGCACCGAGAGCTCCAGGAAGTCCCTGCGACTCAGGCCCGTGGACACCGCGTTTTCCGAGACGGGTTTAGATCGGCGCATTGTTCAATGTACCGAGCCTCGAACACGCGGGTCAACGTTCCCCGACTTTCAGACCTCATGAAAGAAATGAGGAAGAATGCCCCAACACCGACCACGACCGCCCCGGCTCACCACCGCCGTTCTTGCTCGTCGAAGTGTGTCGGCGCGCTGGGATCCGGCAATCTCCGAAACTCCGCGCTTGCTCGCTGCGCGGCTTCGGCCCAGCCCGCACGCGCCCGACCGAGGCGTGCTCGGGCGCGAGCAATGGCTTCGTCGGAACTCATCGTGCTCGCCGTCCCGTCGCGCAGGCGCTCGATGCGGCGTGAGATCTCGACAGCCCATGCGTCTGGTGCGGTGGGGTCCGGCGTCGGCTCGAGACTCTCAGCAAGCTTGAGCGCCAAACGAGCTCGATCTGTTTCCGGGAGCTCGAGAGCGTCGTGCAGAATCGCTTCCGGTTCGCGCATCGCCAAAAGACTAGCACGGAGCCGCCGGATCGAGTCGAACGGTACCGTCAGCCGCAACGCGGAGAAACGCGGATTGAGACCCCGCTCAACGTGGCTCGTCCGGATCGACGCGACCGAGTGCCTCGTCGGTAGCAAGTTCAAGTTCTGCCATTTCCGTTTCGGTCAACGCGCGAATGCGTGCCGTAAGAGCGGTCTTCGGAATGGCCCTCATCTGAAACGCGAGGGCGACGGAATCGACGGGAGGGCCGAGTTCGGCGGCGGCGATCAGCGCCGTCCCGGCGAGCTTTGCTCGTTCAGTGTTGGTCGTGAGGGGAATGACCAGTATCGAATGAAGAACGCGCGACAAGACGTCGCTTTGCCAGATGACGACAGGCCTCTTGCCCGTCTGTTCTCTCGAACGATGGACGCCGAGGTCGGCCCACCAAAGCTCTCCTCGCTTCACTGAGAATCTTCGCGGTCGAGGTCAGCGGCCCACACGTCGAGACCCGACGCGGCAAGCTCGAGATCTTCGTCACTTGCAGCGGCGATCCGCACTAGGTCCCAGCGAGCAGGATCGGGCCGCCGCACCAGGATCACGCCAACGCGCTCGCCCGAGCGGAGTGGAAGCGGATGGTCCGGTTTGAGGGTTCCGTCCTCGTACAGAGCTTCAACGGCGCGCACGTCCGGAGACTAGCACGGCATCGCACGACACAAAGAAACGCCGAATTGCACAGTCGCGCTCGTCGTACAAACGTCGCCGCAATTCGAACATCGTCGCGCTCGTCGTCCCCACTTCCCCCCGCCGCCCGCAGCGGCGTCTCGCCGCGAGGACGGCGTTGGGGGCAAGTCGGCGCCGCTCGGCGGCGACGGATGGGGGCAGCCCTATGGGAGCCGCACTATGCGCGCAGTGTCGAGACGTCGCCGAACTCGTGGAGCGCAAGCGCGAGGGCGCGCGTGAAGTCGCGAAGCTCGGGGTTCAAGGTCGCGCCGCCGGGGGAGAGGACCAGCGCGCCGACACCGCGCGATTCGATGCGTCGCTCGGGGTGGACGACGAGGACGTGGACCGAATACGGCTCGAGCGAGTCGGTGTCGTGATCCACGCTCTCCGTGACCAGGTCGCTATCGAACGCCTGGGCGATGTGTCGACGCACGGGCTCCAGCAGTGCATCGCCGGCAGCGGAGTCGGCGGAGGCGGCCAATACGGCGAGCTCGCCGTCGCGGATGCCGAAGAGATACCCCGATGTCGCCCCACAGCGCTCGAGGGCGAGATCGAGCGCGCGACGCGCTCGCTCGTCGGGACCGGCGCACTCGGCAAGGACGATCCACGGGTCGTGGCGAACGACGGAGTACACGGTCACGGCGTCGACCTCGGGACACGCGGGCGACCGGTTGCTGGTCTTCGCGAGATGAGCCATGCGCTCGCACTGGGCGATGAGCGCGGGGTTCTTCGTCGATTGGAACCACGTGTTCATGGCGACGCGATGATGCTCGAAGCTCGCCGTGTCACCGACGCGAAGAGCCACCTGGGCGCGCGCCTTGTGCAGCGAGCCGAGGGTCACGGGCCCTTCGCCGGGTGCGTGCGTCGTCAGAAGGTCGTCGAGGCGACGGACGGCGTCGTCGGTGCGTCCGAGGCCGGCCTCGGCGAGGGCGAGCTGGATCTCGACCTGGAGATTCAGCGCGACGATGGCGTGTTCCCCGGGGCTCATGCCGCGGAGCGCGCGGGTGCAGAGCGCTAGGGCTCGGTCGTGCTGCGCCGTCTCGTTGTACGAGGCCGCGAGCACGGCGGCCTCGACGCGAAAGCCGATGGAGTGCTCGCGCTCGGCGACTTCGACGACTTCTTCCAAGAGCGGGATCGCGGACGAGTGTTCGCCGCGGAGCGCTTTGAGGCACGCGCGGGCCACTCGCGCATGATGCTCCAGGGTCGGGATCTCGCGCGCGAGCTGCTCGAGCGACTCGGCGGCGCGTTTCATTCCGATGATGTCGGAGGTCAACGTGCACGTGACGATCTTGCTGCTCGGCGCCCAGACCTCCGCCTGCCACGCGGAGCCACTCCGCACCGCGAACGTCTCCACCTTCCGTTCGTATTCGCGAGTCAGCTCGAGCTCGCCGCGGCAAGCGTGGTAGTTGGCGCGGATCCGGCAAGCGACCATGTCGTAGAGCCTGAGGCCGCAGGCCTCGAGCTCGTCCGCGCGGGCGAGCGCGAGCGGTCCGTCCATGAAGCTTTCGAGGGCTCCGAGGGCGTAGAGCACTCCCCCCTTGGTTATCGGACGAATGCGCACGGGGAGTCCGACGACGCCGCCCGATGTGTCGAGTTGAGCGAGCAGTCCGCGGAGCTTCTCGATGGTCTCGGCGCTTCGGTCCTCGGTCACCTCGACGAGCGTTTCGGCGAACGCATGCGAGAACGCGCCCGCGTGACGACGACCGAGCGCACGGAATGGCTCGAACGTCGCGGCTCGGCGGCGAGCGCTCGGGCGGTCGAGACACAGCGTCGCCGTTCCGGTCAGCGCGCTACTCGTGGCCCCGAGCATGGCGATGCGCTGGCTGAGACCGCGCGGACCGCCGCGACCGCTGAAGAAGTGCAGCACGAACGCGTAGAACAACCCCACGAGGAGGCCGAGGAAGCCGCCGAGGTAGGGCCGCAACTTGACGGTCAGCGCGAGACCGGTTTCCTCGGCGAATAAAGCGAGCGCCTCGTCGCCGTATTGGTCCGCGAGTCGTCGATCGACGTAGTACCCTCCGAACGCGAGGGGGCTCAAGAGGCCGAGGAGCTCGTGCCCGGGTCGACCGAGCCGTCGATATACCGAGACGGCCGCCTCGAGCGCAGGCACCGCTTCCGGCAATTCGTCGGCCTCGACGAGCTGGAGACCGATGCGGCGGAGAATGTCGGCGCCGCGCTCTTCTTCGCCGCCGTGAAAGAGGTGCCACCCCGCGTCGAGCGTGACGGCGACATCCGGCGTCGACGACTGCAGCAGTCGATCGCCGAGCATGCGGTGAAGCCGCTTCTGCTCTTCGGCGGAAACATCGGCGAGCACGCGCTCGCGCACGACGCGCTGGGTGAAGCGATAGCCACCGCCGTACCCCACGAGCACCCCTTCGCGGGTCAGCTCGTCGATCGCGGAGAAGCCGTCGCCGTGTTCGGCCTCGGCAAGCGCGACGCACAGCTCGAGCGACAGCGGCCCGTCGTGGATGCTGAGCGCGCTCGCCAGACCGCGCGCCGGGGGAGACAGGTTCGCGAGACGGCTGTCGAGTGCCTCCTCCACGCGCGACGGGAGGTCCGACGGCAACTCCTGCGGCAGCGCCCAGGCTCCGTCCAGGTATCGGGCCACCTGATGAGACACCAGATAGCGCGCGAGCTCCATGAGATGAAGGGGATGCCCCCCGGACAGACGGTAGAGCCATTCCGAAAGGCGCTGCGAGTTGGGTGCGTCCCCGAAGAGCGAGCACACGAACGCGTAGGTATCGCGCGGTGAGAGCGAATGCAGCGTGAGACACTCGCCGCTCTCGACGAGCGCGCGCACGGCGGCGGGAGCGGACGGCACTTCGTCGGCTCGGAGCGCGGCGACGATCATGAGCGGGCAGTCGCCCGCGGCCGCGGCGAGCACGGCGAGCAGGGACGCGGAGCCCTCATCGACGCGATGCAAATTGTCCACGACGATCGCGAGCGAGTGGGCTCGCGCGACTCGCAGGACCCAGCTCTCGAGCGCGGATTGCAGACGCACGCGCCAGGCGCCGGGTGCTCCCGCAAGGTCGATCGGCGCCGAAGGATGGGTCCCCCGCGTCGACATCCAACTCAACGCCTCGAGATCGCGCTCGGCGGCTTCCCGCGCGTACTCGGGCCACGTGACGGTCAATTTCTCGACCAGCGCCTTCGCCACGGCGTACGGGCCGCGCTGCACTTCGCCGTCGAACTGAAGCACCGTCGCTCCGGCGAGCCTCGCCTCCATGCAGACCTCGGCGAGCAGACGCGTCCCACCAGCGCCCGCTGCGTGTCGGAACGAGAGCACGCCGCCCGCGCCGGTCGCCGTCTGCGCCGAGAGCAGTTTGGTCCGCTCGATCTCTTTCGCGCGCCCGACGATCTCGGCGCTCAGCAGGTAGCTTTGCGCCGCCGCAGGCCCGGGATCCGACACGCGGCCGGCGATGGCGTCGAGCCGTTCGATCAC
>Ga0265320_10000236_pt1 | contig 45341 bp, 38 predicted proteins | sample 4827metaG_FD_202087 | JGI IMG/M metagenome (GOLD analysis project Ga0265320, IMG submission 202087) | Rhizosphere microbial communities from Carex aquatilis grown in University of Washington, Seatle, WA, United States - 4-8-27 metaG | ecosystem: Host-associated > Plants > Roots > Rhizosphere >... | reverse complement strand
CCACGACCGGCGTCCCGGCGGGCAGGCCGAGCTCGCCAGCGGGACCGGGCAGAAGCTCGCCCAGCAGGCGGCCGGCCTCGATCACCGGCGGCAACCGGTCAATCCGGATCCCCGACCCGGCCACGTCGGCGGGATCTGCCCGGAGCTGACCGGGCAGGCGGGCCTCGGCAGCAACGCCGGTCATCCGGCAGGCGATCGCCTCCCAGGCATTGAGATACCAGCGAGCCTTGCCCAGGGCGGCCGGCGCGTTGCGCTCGAGGTGGAGGGCGGCGGGCAGGACCCCCAGCTCCCAGCTGAACCGGCCGGTGAGGCGGGCCAGCTCGTCGACCTCGGCGCCGGCGCGCGTGTCGAGCCAGGTGACGGCCCGCCCCGTCGGAATGCCGGCGGCGTCTGTGGGCACCAGAGTCGGGCCCTGGCCGGCGCAGCAGATCGCCAGGATCCGGGGTTCGTTGACCAGCAAGCGGCGCGTCGTCCCGGCAATCGCCGCCCACCACGCCTCGCCGTCCTGCTCGGCGACACCGTGTTCGGCCCCCAGCGTCGGATAGCCCGCTCGCTCGAGCCCGACGAGCCGGCCGTCGATCGTGAACAGGCCGCTCTTCGCCTCGGTCGTGCCGAGGTCGATCGCCAGCACCAGCGGCTCGCCGGGGAGGCTCACTGGGTCACGGTCCGGCCGGCGACCTGGCCGGCGACTCTCGCATCGGCCCGAAGCGCCCAGGGCATCGTCCGGAAGCCGGCAGGCAGGACAAGGCGCCAGGCCCGATAGCCTGTCGTCAGCCAGGCTGCGACAAGCCGCTCACCAGGCCTGAGCGAGAGGCGATAGCCCGCCCGGATCCGGTCGGGTAGCAGCTCGATCGCGGGCCACATCGTCCAGGCATATAGCCGGCTCGGGATCCCGGCCAGCAGCGGGTGAAGGGGGCCGAGCGGCGGCCGCAGGATCACCTCGGCGAGGTCGCGGGCCAGCGGCCCGACCTGGACCGGCCCACCCGGGCCGATCATCGCCTCGACGTACGCGTCGAATGCCTCGATGTCGGCCGGCAGCAGGCGGGCGGGCACGCCAAACGCCCGCCCGATTGGCAGGGACTCCTCGTAGAAGCTGGCCCGCTGGGCGCGGCTGAGGCCGCCGATCCAGCGCTCATTGGCGACGAGCGTCGCGTCGATCAGGGTGGCATGGACCCACAGCGAGAGCTCCGGATCGCGCGCGCCATAGGCCGGTCCGAGCGCGCGGGCGGCGGTCGGATCGCTTACCGGCCCGCGGATCTCGCGATGGAAGCGGTTGAGCCGGGCGATCTCGCCGCGAGCCTCGCTGGTCGTGCCGTAGACGATCGTGAGGTAGCTCCGCAGGGTCGCCCGCAGCCGGCGCCACGGATCGGCCCGGAAGTTGCTGTGGGCGGCCACGCCTTCGGCGACCAGCGGGTGGGCGATCTGCATCAGCAGGGCCCGCGGGCCGGCACCCAGCAGGAGCGTCGCTTCGCGGTTCAGGCGCCATGCCTCGCTGCCCGGGCCGTACAGGCCAAGAGCCTCGGCACGGGCATCGCCGGTGGTGCTGATCCGGCCGGCCGCCTCGTGCGTATCGGCGACGAACTCGGCGCCCATGGCGGAAGATTGGTGGAGCATCGGTGGCATCGTAGCCGGGCCGGGTTGCGGAGGTGGTGGAGTGGAAGCCCTCGACGAACGAGCCGGGACGCAGGTCGAACATTGGGGCACGGACTTCGACCCGGATCGGCTGGCCCTGCTCGAGCTGCGAATGTGGAAGGCCTACTACCGGCGCCAGCCAGCGCGCCTGTTCGGGACCCTCGTCCTCGCCCTGCGCGAGCAGGCCCGGATTTCCTGGCCGCGGGCGCTGTACGCCGCAGGGCTGCTGACCCGGGCGGCGGTCGGCTTCGCCCGCTCGACCGGCGACTACGACCGCTTCGCGCCGGATGTCGCCCGCGGCTATCGGGCCCTGGGCCTGCCGGCGTCGGTCGACCTCGACACAGTGGCCCACGAGGAGCTGCGCTGGTGGGTGGTCCGCCGCGAAATCGGCCTGGCCGCGGGGACGGCCGCCGGCGAGTCGATCGCCCGGCTCTATGCCGCGCTGTACAACGTCCCGCTCGACACGGTCAGCGAGGCCGGCCGGCTGCGCGGCGTGGCCGCCGAGGTGCGCGATCGTGGCGCGACGGACGATCCGGATGGACCCAAAGGTGAGGGTCGGACCTATTGGCCGGAGGTCGCTCGCCTGCTCGGCGAGTCGTATCGGAGCCTCAGCCGGGCGGTCCGGACCTAGGACCTAGCGTTCGGCCGGGCGCCGGCCGACGATCCACCAGGCCGCCGGGAAGAGCGCGGCCGCGGCTAGGATCTTGAGGCCGTCGCCGAGCAGGAACGGGGTCAACCCGCCGGCGACTGCTTCGTTGATGTTGAGTCCGGCGGCGAGCATCAGCCACGGCACGCCGAAGGCGTACACGATCAGGTTGCCGACGACGAACGCGGCGACCGCGCCGATGAAGTTGCGGTCCCAGCCGAGCTCGGCCAGGCGACCCACGGCGAAGGCGGCGAAGACGAAGCCGACGAGATAGCCGCCGGTCGCCCCCAGGACGAGATGCCCGTCGGTCGAGCCGATGATGTGGGCAATCCCCTGGTCGTGATTGGCGTAGACCGGCAGGAAGAAGCCCATCACGACGTAAAGCAGGGTCGAGAAACCGCCCCGCTTCGAACCGAGGGCGCCGCCGACGAGCAGGACGCCGAGGGTCTGGCCGGTGATCGGCACGGGACTCAAGGGGATCACTACCTGCGCGGTGAGGGCGATAAACAGCGCCCCGGCGACCATCAGCGCGATGTGCCGCGCCCGGGTGCTGATCCGCTCCCCGAGGCTGACCGGGACGAGGAAGTCGCCGATCGTGATTCCGCGCTCGGCGGCGGGCAATCGGTTGAGGCGCGGGGTGACGATCACGACCCGAGTCTAGCAGGCGCCTCGCGGCCGGCTCAGGCGCCCGGCGCTACTCGAATTGGACGGCGCGGACGATCGAGATCCGGCTGGCGATCCGGGCCGGCTGGAAGGCGGCCAGCATCGCGATCCCGATCCCGAAGGCGGCGGCCAGGACGATCGTCAGCCACGGGATTGTCGGCCCGCCGCCGGAGCTCGACAGGCCGGCGACGCCGCCCAGGGCAACGCCCAGGACGACGCCGGCCAGGCAACCCAGGAAGGCGCCGGCGACACCCAGGGTGCCGGCCTCGACGACCACCATCCGCCAGACCTGGCGGCGGGTCATCCCGGCCGCGCGCAGGATACCGATCTCGCGGACGCGCTCGTAGACATTCATTGTCAATGTGTTGACGATCCCAAGGCCGGCGATCAGGACTGCCAGGAGGGCGAGGGCGTCGAACAGGCTGAACAGCCGGCCATAGGCGTCGTTGATCGCGCTGGCAATTCCGGCCAACGGCGTCGGCTCGAGGGCCAGCCCACGGGCCGCCGCAGCCAATGCCGGCCCGGCGTTCGCGGCCTGGCCCGGCGCGTAGCGAATCGCGAAGGCGTCCGCACCCAGGACGCCGAAGTGGCTGGTCGCGTCGGACCAGCCGATCAGGACCGATTCGCCGGACTGGCCGGGCAGGCCTCGCGCGACGATCCCCACGACCCGTTCATTGACGGCCTCGCCGCCGCCGATCGGCAGCTCCAGGTTGTCGCCAACCTGTAGCCCGAACTCGGTGGCAATCGCCTGGGGCACGATCGTCGAGCCACCCGCATCGAGGGCGGCGAGCGCCGCCCGGCGATCCCCGGCCACGAAGGTCAGCCGCCCGTCGGCGGCCAGGTCGCTGCCGGCGACCGCAGCGGCATCGAGGCGGACGCCCCGGAACGCCACGCCGAAGCGGGCGATCGGGCTGACCTGGGCCACGCCGGCGATGGCCGCCAGCTGCTGGGCGACGCCTTCGGTCGAGGCGATCGGCCGAATCGACGTCGCCACGATGTCGCCCGGGATCACGTCGGTCAGCCAGGCGTCGGTGGCGGCGTGGGCACTGCCGGCCAGCCCGCCCAGGGCCACGATCATGGCCAGTCCGATCGTCAGCGCCCCGACCGTGAGCGCCGTCCGCTTGCGGTCGCGGGCCAACGAACCGCGCGAGAGGCGTGCCTCGGCGGGCAGGAAGAGCGCGAACGGCAGGCTCGCCAAGCGTCCCAGGGGGCCCAGCATCACGGGCGTCAGGAGGGTCACGACGAGCAGCACGGCATACACGAGGATCGGCCGCCCGAGGCCGCCATCACCGCTGCCGGCCAGCCCGAACGGGCCCAGCGCGATCGGCCACAGGGCGAGGCCCGCGACCCCGACCGTGACGACGACGGCCACCAGCCAGCGCAGCTGGCTGGCCATCGAGCGCGGTCCGGCCTGCGCCGGCCGGAGGGCCTCGATCGGCGAGATGCGACCGGCCTGGATCGCCGGCTCGAGGGCCGCGGCGAGGGTGACCAGCAGGCCCACCAGGACCGCCAGGACGACCCCAAGGGGCGGCACGGCCGGGCCGTCGATGGGGACGCCCTGGTCACCCAGGCTGCCCACGGTCCGGGCGATGAGGGCCGACAGCCCGAAGCCGAGGAACAGGCCCAGGAGCGACCCGGCGGCGCCCAGGATCAGGGCCTGGACGAGGACCAGGCGATGGACCTGGTCGCGGGTCGTCCCGGCCGCGCGCAGCAGCCCGATCTCGCGGACCCGCTCGGAAAGCGTCATCGACAGGGTGTTGAAGATCAGGAACGCGCCACCGAACAGGGTCACCGCCGCGATCAACGCGGTCAGGGCCTGGAAGCCGGCGGTGGAGGCACGCAGTGACGTCGCAAGGTCGTCGCGGTCGGTCAGGACGTACGGCTCGAAGGTCAGTCGCTGCTCGAGCGTCGCGGTCAGCGCGTCGACCGTCGACCCGGGTGCAACCTGGATGTCCACCCAGCTGGCGCCGCGCGAAGCGAACAGCGCCGTGCTCGCGCTGAGGGGCACGACGATCGCCCGGCCGCCGGTCGTCGGGTCCGGGCCGCTGCCCGAGAGCAGCCCGACGATCCGGTACGGGACCGGTCCGGCCGACCCCAGGATCGTGATCGAGTCACCCAACCCAAGGCCCAGGTCCCGGGCGAGTCCGGCCGGCAGCAGCGCCTGGGCGCCGGTGCCGGCCTGGAGGCTGTTGCCAGAGGCGAGCTGGAGATCGTGGATTGCCGCGCCGGACGGAGCTTCGTCGACCGCCGGATCGATCCCGATCACGGTGATCGGGGAGCCGTACGCGGCAGCGCTCGAGTCGGGCGTGGTCAGCGGGTCACGCTGGAGGTACGTGCGCTGCTCGAGGACCGGTGCGGCTAGGGCCACGCCGGGGGTCGCCCGAATCGCGGCGATCGTCGCGTCCGACAGGCCCGTCTCCTCGAACGCCCCGACCCGCAGGTCGGAGCGGCCCATCACGTCATTGACGGTCCGCCCGACACCCGCCTCGATGCCCGCGTCGGTCGCCAGCGCGGCGAACAGGACGGCCACGCCCAGGGCGATCCCGACGACCGACAGTGCGGTCCGAAGCGGTCGAGCTCGCAGGCTGCGCCAGGCGAATCGGCCCAGGCCGTTCATTGCTGCCTGGCCCTACAGCCCGAGCTGGGCAAGCCGGGCGATCAGCGGCGCCGCACTGTGGTCCGTCCGCCGGCCGAGGACGATCTCGTCCCGGATCAGGCCGTCCTGGATCACCTCGACCCGGTCGGCATAGGCGGCGGCCTTGGCATCGTGGGTCACCAGCACGATCGTCTGGCCGCGCTCGGAACATGAGCGCCAGAGCGCCTCGAGGATCTCGCCGCCGGTCGTGAAGTCGAGGTTGCCGGTCGGCTCGTCGGCCAGCACGATCGCCGGCCGGTTCACGAGCGCTCGGGCGATCGCGACCCGCTGCTGCTCGCCGGCCGACAGCTGGTCGGGGCGATGTTGTTCCTTGCCCCGCAGGTCGACCAGCTCGATGGCGTCCCGGACACGGTCACCGGCCTCGCCCCGGCGCGGATCCTGGCCGGCGATCGTGAACGGCAGGCCGACGTTCTCCGCCGCGTTGAGCAGCGGGATCAGGTTGAAGAACTGGAAGACGAAGCCGGTCCGGTCGCGGCGCAGGCGGGTCGCAGCGTCGTCACCCAGGCCGCTGATCGTCTCGCCACCGAGGATCACCTCGCCGCTCGTCGGCCGGTCGAGGCCGCCCAGCAGGTGGAGCAGGGTGCTCTTGCCCGAACCGCTCGAGCCCATCAGGGCCACGAACTCGCCTGGCTGAACGGTCAGCGAGACGCCGCGCAGGGCATCCACGGTGGTCTCGCCCAGGGCGTAGCGCTTGGTCAGGCCGCGCGCTTCAAGGATCGGTTGCGCCATCGCCATGCCAGGGGCCGTCAGTTGCCGAAGAACAGGCCGGCAATGCCAGCTGCGATCGATTCGAGGAGGCCCGGTCCGCTCGCTGGAGCCGAAACCCGGAGCGAGCCGCCCGGTGCGACGGCAACCTCGCCGGTCGGCGCCGGGCTGGGCCCGGGACCCGTTGAGGGCAGCGGTTCGAATGACGGAGCAGTCGTTGGCTCGAGCAGGACGCTGGGCGACGGCGACGGGCTGGCGGTGGCCTTGGGGGTCGGCTTGGGTGTCGGCTTGGGCTTGGCCTTGACCGGGGCTGGCTTGGCCGTCGGCTTGGGCGTCGGCTTGGGACCGACCGAGCCGCACTTGTCGGCGAACACGACGGCCCACATCTTCTTGCCGTCGGGGCCCTTGTAGGCGCCGATCCCGATCGAATCCCAGGCCGGGCCCAGGATGTTCGCCCGGTGGTCGGGCGAGTTCATGAACATCGTCTGGATCTCGTCGGTCGCAGAATCGTCGGGATAGTTGTTCCAGCCGATGTTCTCGCCGGCCAGGTTGTAGCAGTAGCCGGCGTTGCTCATCACGTCGAACACGGTGTGCCCGTCAGGTGGGATCTGGTGCGAGAAGTAGTCGCGCACGATCATGTCCTTGGCCCGGGCGCGGGCGAACGAGGCGAGCTGGGAGTCCCAGTGGAGGGCCTTCCGGCCGGCGGCCGCGCGGGCCTGGTTGGTGAGCTGGAAGAGCTGCTGCTCGGAGCTCGAGGAGAAGGCGTTCGCGCCCCAGGCGAAGGCGGTGACCGGCAGGAGCAGGGCGAGCATGAACGCGAGCGCGCTGGCCGCGATCGGGAGCCTGGCCTTGGGGCGGATCGAGAGCACGATGCGATTCCTCGAGGGCGTTGCCGCGGCTGGGGCCCGACGACAGCCCTGACCGTACGTCGGGCCAGCACGATTCGGGACCCGCGCGATCGTCCCGGTCGGCTCGAACTGGGGTACCGGTGGCGGGACCAGTGATCTGCCGGCGATGTGCCCGGCGAGAAGCGCCGAAACGACCGCTCGAAGTGGCGGCGCGCTGGTTTGACAGGACCACCGGGCGAGCGCACCGTTGGGTGAAGCCCCCAGGAGTGCCCCGATCCGAATCGCCTTCGCGTCTTCCTACCCGCCCCGACGGTGCGGCATTGCCACCTATACCAGCGACCTCGGTCGAGCCAGCGGCAACCGCGAGATCATCGCCCTGACCCCGCCCGACCACGAGACGCCCTACCCCACCGAGGTCCACCACCGAATCCGGCGGGACGTGAGCGAGGACTACCCCCGGATCGCCAGGGCCCTCGACGCCTGCCGGGTGGACCTGGTCTCGATCCAGTACGACCCCACGATCTGGGGCGGCACCGACGGCGCCTACGTCCTCGACTTCGTACGGGCCCTCAACCTGCCCGCGGTCACGACCTTCCACGCGATCGCCCGCCGGCCGACGCCGGCCCAGCGCAAGGTGATCGCCGAGCTGGCCGCCGCGAGCGCCGCGACCGTGGTCATGTCCGCGGCAGCGGCCGGGCTCCTGGCCAAGGCCTACGGCGTCGATCCGGGCCTGGTCGACATCATTCCCCACGGCGTCCCCGACCTGCCCCTGGTCGAGCCCGCCACGGCCAAAGCGAGCCTCGGCCTGACCGACGCGCCGTTCGTGCTCAGCTTCGGCCTGCTCGGCCCCGAAAAGGGCTTCGAGCTGGCGATCGCGGCGATGCCCGCCGTCGTGGCGGCGGTTCCTGCGGCCCGCCTGGTGATCCTCGGTCCGACCCATCCCGACCTGATCCGCTCCGAAGGCGAGGCCTACCGGCGCTCGCTCCAGGACCAGATCCGGGCGTTGGGCATGACCGGCTCCGTCGAGCTCGTCGACCGCTTCCTGGGGCGCACCGAGCTCGGTCGCTGGCTGCAGGCCGCCGACCTGTTCGTGACCCCCTACCCCGGCCTCGAGCAGACCGTGTCGGGCACGTTGTCGCATGCGATGGGTGCCGGCAAGGCGATCGTCTCGACGCCGTTTGCCCACGCCTCGGAGCTGCTCGGCGGCGGCCGGGGAGTCCTGGCCAAGCCCGATCCTGCCGCCCTGGCGGCGGCCTTCATCCTGCTCCTGGGCGATCCAGCCAAGCGGGCCGCGATCGGTGGCCGGGCCCACGCCTACAGCCGGGCGATGCTCTGGCCGAGCATCGGCCAGCGCTACGGCGAGCTGTTCGAGCGGATCGCCCAGACGCAACGGCGACCGGCCGGCCGAGCCATTCTGGAGTCGGCCAGGGCCTGATCCGGGCTATACTCCCGGTCGCTCGTCCGACCACCCAGCGTGACCGGCGGCCTTGGTGGCCTTAGCTCAATCGGCAGAGCAGCGGATTGTGGTTCCGCAGGTTACGGGTTCGATTCCCGTAGGCCACCCCAACCCCTTGCGCCAGTCGAGCGGTGCCGGCCCGCCCCGATTCAGGCTCACCCGGGCGTGCCGCCTGGGCCGGTTGCGGGTCCCGCGCTGCGTCGTACCACGACTAACCTTAGGCAGCGGGTTCATGGGCGATCCCGTTCCGCTGGGGCCATAAAACGGACACCCTGGCGGTTGGTCTACCGGTAGTCGCGGTAAACCGGGCCTCGGCCGGCATCTCGAGTCCCGAAGCCGCGCTCAAAGCCAGCTTCTAAGCGTAGTTGTGGTAGAGGGCGCCGCGGGACGAAGGTCAGCCCGAACCGAGACGCCGACTACCTAGCGGCCGTGGCCGACCTCTTCGGGCTCGATGTACCACTGGACCCGCTCGCCGACCCGGGCGCGGAGCTTCCACTTGGTCGACTTGGGCGCCTCTTCGAGTGCCGCCCGCAGGACCTTGATCTGGGCCCGGACGTCGAAGTGCGGCTCGCGCCCGAACTCGAGCTCGCCCGGCTCGAGGTTGTGGTCGAGGTAGCCCTCGAACTTGTCGAGGTTGCCAATGATCGTCCGCCACCAGCCCCAGTCGCCCGAGGCGAGGTCGAGGATCACCTTGAGGTTGATCATGCCCTCGTCGCCCGTGCCCAGGGGGTATTCCGAGAGCAGCGCGAGGCCGTCGAGGATGTCCTTGCGGTTGATCTGGGCGATCTGGACCTTGGACAGGAGCATCTCGGCCAGGGGCACGGTCGGGCCGTCGACGCCAAGACGATCGGCGAACTCGAACTTGTGGCTCATCTCCATCCGGTCGATCAGGACGTCGACCGGTCGGCGCCGGGCGGGATCGACGAAGTACAGCTGCTTGTGCCCGTAGAGCGCGTTGTACTGCTTGTCCGCCGCGTAGCCATTGGCCACCATCAGGGCCTGGAGGCCCTTCCGGTCACGGCTGCGAGTGGCCAGGTCGATATCCCTGCCGTCGCGGTCGATGCGCGCCGTCCACGTTCGGCAGCGGCAGTGGAACGACAGGCCGCCCATCAGCCGGACCTGCATCCCCGCGGCGTCGGCGAGGGCGATCATGCGCAGCGCTTCGTCCAGCGGATCAGCCAAGGTCGGGCCCGCTGGATCCGTTCCGGCGGCGGCCTGCGGGGCGCTGTTGTCGGGGGGGTTTTGCACCACGATCCGCGCAGTATAGTGGCCCGGAATCTGGGCATGGCGTAGGTGGAGGGCCGTGCATCGGGAGAGGCACGGCACCGTGTTCGTCGAGGCGGCCAGACGCGTCCGCTACGACGGGTGAGTGGAAGGAGTGCCTGTCTCGATGAGTGACTCCGGGCGGACGCTGTTCACGCGGCAGTCCTCGGGGCTGGTCCGCGAGGTCAGCGTCGTTAACGCGCTGTTCTTCAACACCTCGGCGTTCATCGGGGGCACGCTTGGCGGGGCATTCCAGATCGCGGTGCTCGCCGGCGTGCCGGTTGTCGTCGTCGGGGGCCTGACCAACTGGTCGTGGGTGGCCCTGATCGTTGGCGCCCTGTGCATCCTGCTGGCGTTCATCTTCGCTTCGCTGACCAGCGTCATGCCCCGATCCGGCGGCGACTACGTGTTCTCCAGCCGGATCATCCCGCGGGTCGGACCGCTCCTGGGCTGGCTCGAAAGCTGGGGCCTCGTCTTCGCATCGATCGCGTTGCTCCAGTTCGAGACGGTCCAGACCCTGCGGAGCACCCAGGTCGAGGGCCGGATCATCGGGATCGGAACAAATATCGACTTCTTCAACAACGCGAACGGCTGGTTCACCGACGGCAGCACGGGGGATGTGACCGGCCTGCCTGGCCTGATTGCTGCGCTCGTCGTCTTCGCGTTCGTGGCCTGGGTCGTCCTCCAGCCGACCAAGCGGTTCCACAAGATCGTGACCTACCTGACCGTCCTGGGGATCGTCGGCTGGGCATTGATGGCCGTCTTCGGCCTGCTGTTCTTCGATCCGACCCAGTTCGCGGCGAACCTCCCGAAGTTCGCCAATGGGATCACAGTTGACCAGCTGGCCAAGGCCGGCAGCGATGCCGGGCTCACCAGCGGCTTCAGCTTCGGTCCGGTCAATGCCACGACGTGGCCGGTGATGCTGATGGCCGGCGTCATGCTCTTCCAGTTCATCGGCTTCCAGTACTCGGCCTACATCTCGGGCGAGGTTCGAGGCAACGTCAAGCGTGGAATCCTGATCGCCGTCCTGGGCGCCCTGGCGATGGCCGTCCTGATGAACTCGATCTACGCCGAAGCCCTGGCACGCCGGATCGGCCTCGATGCCCAGACGGCCTGGAGCGCGATCTGGTGGGGGTACATCGACCCGACGAAGGCGGGCGTGGGCCTGCCGATGGCGGCGCCAAACTACTTCCAGCTGCTCGGCGCCGTCGCTCATCCCGAGCTATGGCCCATCTGGACTGTTGTCGGCGCGGCTTCGACGCTGTTCCCGTTCCTGCTGATGCCGGTCTACGTCATCTTCATCAGCCGAATCGCCCTCGCCTGGAGCCTCGACCGGCAGGTGCCCGAGTGGTTCGGCACGGTCTCCGAGCGGCTCCGCGCCCCGGCCAACGCGATCGTTGCGACGCTCGCCGTTGGGATCATCTTCCTGATCCTGTGGGCATTCCCCGTCCTCAAGTGGGTGGGACTCGAGTCGCTGGCCCCAAGCTCCGACCCGGCGCTCGACGGCAAGCTGAACCTGGCCGCCTCGGCCTGGTTCACGATCCTGGCCTCGGCGCCGAGCTGGATCATGCCTGGGATCAACGCGATCCTGGCCAAGCGGACCAGGCCGGACCTGGTGAAGGACGCTCCATACATCCGCTGGCTGCCGCTCCTGGGAGCGATCTGGCTCATCTTCACCCTGGTCCTGTATTGGTTCGCCGGGGTCGGTCCGATCTACAACGCCCTGTCCGGTGGCCAGCAAGCCTTGGCCTACCTGAACAGCTCGGGCGTGTCGTTCGTGCTGATCGTGTTCGTGATCGGGGTGATCTGGTATGCGGTCCGGTCGTGGCGCAACCGCCGGGCGGGAATCGAGACGAACCTGATGTACCAGATGCTGCCGCCCGATTGACCCTGCGTGTTCGGCCGGCTGCCTCGCCGCAGCCGGCCGGCCCGCTCCCAGATGGAATGAACAATGCCTGAACCGGATGCCCCCGCCGATCTCGTCCTGACCGGCGGCGCGGTCGTGACGATGGACGCCGCCCGCCGGACCGCCGAGGCGGTCGCCGTCCGCGACGGCCGGATCGTCGCGATCGGCAGCTCGGCCGACGTGGACCGCCTGCGCGGCGCGCACACCCGGCGAATCGACCTTGCCGGCCGGACGCTGCTGCCGAGCTTCCAGGACGCCCACTGCCATCCGGCGATGGCCGGGATCAACCTGACCCTCTGTCCCCTCCACGATGTCGAGCCGACGGCAGCGGTCTACCTCGACACGATCCGGGCCTATGCCCAGGCCAACCCCGAGCGGGCCTGGGTCATCGGCGACGGCTGGTACATGAGCGCCTTTCCGGGTGGCACCCCCACCCGCCAGGCGCTCGACGCCGTGGTCCCCGACCGGCCGGCCTTCTTCGTGAACCGCGACGGCCATGGCGCCTGGGTCAACTCGCGGGCCCTGGCCCTGGCCGGAATCTCGCGCGACTCCAGCGACCCGGCCTCGGGACGGATCGAGCGCGAGGCAAACGGCGACCCGAGCGGAACCCTGCACGAAGGGGCAATGGAGATCGTCCGGGCGATCCTGCCGCCGACCACGACGGAGGACCTGGCCCACGGCCTCGAGCTGGCCCAGGCCTACCTCCAGCGCCTCGGGATCAGCGCCTGGCAGGACGCCTGGGTCACCGCCGAGGATCTCGCCGCGTATCGCCTGATCGCCGAACGCGGCACCCTGACCGGCCGGGCGATCGCCTGCCACTGGTGGGACCGCGACCGGGGCGGCGAGCAGATCGATGAGCTGATCGAGCGGCGACGGATCTCGCAGATCGGCCGGCTCCGGCCGACGACGGTCAAGATCATGCAGGACGGCGTCGCCGAGAACTACACCGCGGCGATGCTCGAGCCGTACCTCGACAGCAGCGGCCGATCGACCGGCAATCGCGGGATCAGCTTCGTCGATCCCGAGCTGCTCAAGGGCTACGTCACCCGCCTCGACGCGGAAGGCTTCCAGGTCCATATCCACGCCCTGGGCGATCGGGCGGTGCGCGAGGCGCTCGACGCGATCGAGGCGGCCCAGCAGGCCAACGGCCGCTCCGACGGCCGCCACCACCTGGCCCACCTCCAGGTCGTCGATCCGGCCGAGTACCCGCGCTTCAAGGCGCTCGGGGTGGCGGCCAACATCCAGCCCTACTGGGCCTGCAACGACTCCCAGATGATCGAGCTGACCCTGCCCTTCCTGCCGGCCGGGCGAGGCGCGCTCCAGTACCCGTTCCGCTCGCTGCACGCCGCCGGCGCCCGGCTGGTGGGCGGCTCAGATTGGACGGTCAGCACGCCCAACGTGCTGGCCGAGATCGAAGTCGCCGTCAACCGGATCTCGCCCGAGCAGCGCGATGCCCAGCCGCTCCTGCCCGCCGAGGCACTCGACCTGGACACCGCCCTCGCGGCGTTCACGAACGGCAGCGCGTGGGTCAACCACCTCGACCAGGAGACCGGCTCGATCGAGACGGGCAAGCTGGCCGACCTCGTGGTGCTCGACCGGGACCTGGCCCATACCGATCCACGGATCCTGGGCGACGTTCGGGTGCTGCTGACCCTGATCGAAGGCGTCGCAGTCCACGAGGACGCGGCGCTCGAGCGGCCGTGACCGACTTCGCCGACTACGACGCGATCGGCCAGGCCGAGCTGGTGCGGACCGGCCAGGCGACGCCGCTCGAGCTGGTCGACGGCGCAATTGCCCGGATCGAGCGGCTCAACCCGCACCTCAACGCCGTCGTCGCGCCGCTCTTCGATGCGGCCCGGGCCCAGGCGGCGCGTCCGCTGCCCAACCCCGAGTCGAACCTGGCCGGCGTGCCGTTCCTGCTCAAGGACCTCGGCGCGACGCTGGCCGGCACGCCCCAAAGCAAGGGCTCACGGGCGTTCCGCAGCCATGTCTCGGACCACGACACGGAGCTCGGCCGGCGGCAGCGCGCCGCGGGGCTGATCCTGCTGGGCAAGACCAGCTCGCCCGAGTTCGGCAACCACTCGACCTCGGAGCCGGCACTCTACGGCCCGGCCCGCAACCCATGGAACCCGAGCCGGACGACGGGCGGCTCGTCGGGCGGCTCGGCCGCGGCGGTCGCCTCGGGGATGGTCCCGGCAGCCCACGGCAACGACGGCGCGGGCTCGATCCGCATCCCTTCGTCGTGCTGCGGCCTGGTCGGCCTGAAGCCGACTCGCGGCCGGAATTCATGGGCGCCGTCCGGGGACGTCCTGTCGGGCGTTGCCGTCGAGCATGCCCTGACGACGAGCGTCCGGGACAGCGCGGCGATCCTCGACGCAACGGCGGGCTGGGCGCCCGGCGACCCGTCGGTCGCGCCGGTCCCCGGGCGGCCATTCCTGGCCGAGGTCGGCGCCGATCCCGGCAAACTGCGGATCGCCTGGAGCGCCACGCCGCCGATCGAGGCCGACGTCCATCCCGAGTGCGTCGCCGCCGTGAGGGCCACGGCCGACCTGCTCGAATCGCTCGGCCACCATGTCGAGGAGGCCGCCCCGGTCTTCGACGGCGAGAGCCTGATCGAGCCGTTCGTCCGGATCTGGGCGACGGCCAACCTGGGCGACTACCGGGAAGCGCGCCGGTTCCTGGGCCGCGAGCCCGAGCGCGATGAGCTCGAGATCACGACCTGGGAGCTGATCGACTACGCCCGCCGCTTCGACGGCGCGGAGGTCATGGATTCGGTCGATGCGCTCAATGCCGCGAGCCGCCAGGTCGCACCGTTCTTCGAGACGTACGACGCGTGGGTCACGCCGACCCTTGCCCAGCCGCCGCTCGGCCTGGGGATCCTCAACCAGTCCTACGGCGGCGCCGTCGAGTGGTGGCGCTTCGACTGCCAGTTCAACCCCTGGAATCCGATCGCCAACATGACCGGCCAGCCGGCGATGTCGATCCCGCTCCACTGGACCGCCGACGGCCTGCCGGTCGGCTCGCTCATCTTCGGCCGGTTCGGTGCAGAGTCGACGCTCTTCCGGCTCGCCGGCCAGCTGGAGGCCGCGCGGCCGTGGCGGTCGCGCCGGCCGCCGATCCATGCCTCCTCGGCAACCCTTCCAAGCGTGAACCAGGGAGCCTGACCCGCCGTGGCCAAACCGTTCCGCCTGTACGTCTGCAGCGACATCCACGCCTCGGAGCGCACCTGGCGCAAGTTCCTCAACGCGATGAAGGCCAATGTCTACAAGGTCGACGCGGCGGTGATCGCCGGCGACCTGACCGGCAAGGCCCTGATCGCGGTCGTCAAAGGCGGCGGCGGCGACGTCTGGGAGGCGACCGTCCTGGGCCAGCGCCGCGAGGCGCGCGACGAGGCCGAGCTGCAGGCCCTCGAGCGCTCGATCGCCGATGTCGGCTACTACGCGGTCCGGGTGACCGAGGCCGAACGGGCCGCGATGGAGGCCGACCCCGCCCTGGTCAAGGCGGCCTTCCACGAGCGGATCAACGCCCGCCTCAAGGAATGGATCGACCTCGCCGCGGAGCGCCTCGAGGGCTCCGGCGTGCCGGTCTACGTGATGCCCGGCAACGACGACGACTTCGAGATCGACCCGGTCCTCGCCGCGTCGACCTACCTCCAGGACGTCAACGAGCGGGTCGTGGACCTGACCCCGTGGCACCAGCTCGTGAGCATGGGCTGGTCGTCGCCGACGCCGTGGTCAACCCCGCGCGAGCTGCCCGAGGAGGAGTTCCTCGACCGGCTGTCGGGCCTGATGAACGGCGTCCGCGACCCGCGCAAGACGGTGATGATGACCCACGTCCCGCCCCACGACTCGGGCCTCGACACGGCGCCGCTACTGTCGCCCGACCTGCGCCCGACGGCCAGCGCCGGCGACCTGCTCCGCGGGCCGGTCGGCTCGACCGGAGTCCGGGCGGCGATCGAGCGCTTCAAGCCGGTCCTGGGGGCGCACGGCCACATCCACGAGTCGGGCGGCGAGCGCAAGATCGGCGAGACGGTTTGCGTCAACGCCGGCTCGGAATCCTCGATGGGGATCCTGCGCGGCTACCTGATCGACCTCAGCGCGAACGGCGTCGAGCGGACGCTGCGGGTGGAGGGCTAGGGCCGAGCCCGCGCCGCGACGGCTCTAGATCGAAGCGCCGGATTCCGCGTCGGCGATCAGGCCGTCTTTGGCGGCGTCGTGCGCCTCGTCCTTGTCGTCCTGCCACGAGCGGTGGCCGCCGCGCATCAGCGAGACCCCGGCGCCGATGACGCTGGCGATCACGCCCGCCCCGAAGGCGATGTGGAGTGCGTTGATGAACGGCCCGAGGTCGATCCCGGCCGTGCCGGTCTGGGTCCCGGAAAAGACCGCGACGAGGACTTTGGGGTCCATCGCGCTGGTCATCAGCCCGATCGCCAGGGCAATGCTGATCACGAAGCCGGTGTTGGTCAGCATCGCCCGCATCCCGGCGCCGATCCCCCGCTTGGCCGGTGGGATCACGCCCATGACCGCGCTTGTATTCGGTGAGTTGAACAGGCCCGAGCCGGCGCCGATGATCAGCTGCCACAGCGCGAGCTGCCAGTACGGCGTGTCGACGCCGATCGTGAGCAGGCCCGCCAGGCCGGCGGCGGTGATCAGCATGCCCAGCGTCGCGAGCTCGCGCGAGCCGTAGCGGTCGGCCAGGGCGCCGCTGATCGGCGACAGGACGAGCAGGCCCAGGGCGAGCGGAGCGAGCTCGATCCCGGCCGTCACCGGGTCGTCGCCCTTGACCCCCTGGAGGTAGAAGACCAGCAGGAACAGGACGCTGTTGCGGGCCACGCCGTTCAGCAGGCCGGTCAGGTTGCCCATCAGGAAGAGGCGGTCGCGGAAGAGCGACAGGTCGAGGATCGGCGTCCGGGCGCGGGCCTCGACCCACAGGAAGACCGGCATGATCACCAGGAACAGGACGAAGCCGCCGATCACCCACCACGTCGTCCAGCCGTACAGGCCGCCGAACGCGAGCGAGGTCATCAGCGCCAGCAGGGCGACCAGGTACAGGCCCGAGCCGAGCCAGTCGATCGAGATCTGGCGCTGGGCGGCGGTCTTCTCGACCAGGATCAGCAGCGCTGCGACGATCCCGATCAGCCCCAGCGGCACGTTGAACCAGAACACGAAGCGCCAGCCGAAGCCGGTCAGCCAGCCGCCCAGGACCGGCCCCAGGATCAGGCCGGCGCCGACGACCATCGCGTTGAGGCCGAGCGCCTTGCCCAGCTCCGAGCGCGGGAAGGCGTCGGTCACCAGGGCCGACGAGTTGGCGAACATGAACGCGCCGCCGACGCCCTGGATCACCCGGCCCAGGATCAGCAGGAGCGGCGTCGGGGCGATCGCGCAGAAGGCCGAGGCGATCGTGAACACGGCCATGCCCAGGGTGTACGTCTTGGTCCGCCCGAACATGTCCGCCAGCCGGCCGGCATTGAGCACCAGGACGGTCACGACCAGGGTGTAGCCGACGACGATCCACAGCAGGGCGAACAGGTCGGTGTGGAGGTCGCGCAGGATGTCGGGCAGGGCGATGACCAGGGTGCCCGAGGTGAGCGACGCCAGCAGTGCGCCGAGGCTGGTGACGACGAGCAGCCACCAGCGGTAGCCCGGGGCATCCGGGTCGACGAGCCGGCGGCGGGCCGGGCGAGCGGCGGCGGTCATGCGGGCACCGCGTTCTTGTTCGTGTTCGTGGACGGGGCTGGGACCGGGTTCGCGAGCTCGCCCTCGAGCTGCTCGATCTTGGCCTGGATTCGTGCCCGACGAGTGGTGGTCTCGGTGCGCATGGCCCGCAGGCGCTCGATCTTCTCGTCCAGCAGGCCCAGCTGGCGATCGACGCGGCTGAGGCTCTCGCGGGCGATCCGCAGGCGCTCGGCCGCGCTCTCCGTCTCGCGGTACGCGGCGCGGGAGCGAGCCAGGTGGTCGGTGTCCTCGAGGAGCCGGGTGATATCGCCGACCGAGAAGCCCGCGTCGTCGCGCAAGCCGCGGATCGCCCGCAGGCGCTCGACGTCGGTCGCGTCATAGAGCCGGTGGCTGCCGCCCGAGCGAGCCGCCGGGGTGAGCAAGCCCATCTCCTCGTAGTAGCGAATCGCCCGGGTCGTCAGGCCGACCTCGTCGGCCACGTCCTGGATCCGGCGCAGGGGTGTCTCGTCCGTCATGCCGCGCATCGTGCCACAAACTTCACGTTCACGTAAAGGTACGGTTCCGTTTCGGCCGGCGTCGACGGACCCTGTCCGAGGCGTCAGCCGGGTCCGGCGCAGCGCGTCGTTTCGGCCGCTCAGCGGCGCAGTGCGTCGTAGCGGCCCGCCCAGCGTTCCAATGGCCCGCACCCTGCCAAAACGCGAGCTAAGTCGACCTTATGGTCGGTCGGCGCCCCGAAACGCCCGCCAGCCCCCCGATCCACGCTTGGTCTGAGCATGAATCCCAGGGTCGGAGCCCAGAACAGACCCCGCGGCCGCCCAATCGGACCATGAGCTCGATGCAACTCGTGTTTTGGCAACGGGCCGCGGCTCGGCTGAGGGTTGGATTAATCTCGCTCGGATGGACGATCGGGTCGCCTTCGACGCATTCCTGAAGACCAGAGTGGCGCCGAACCTCACGGTCCGCGGCTTTCGGCGGCGAGGCCAACGCTTCGTGGCGGTGCGCGGCTCGAACGAGATCCTTGTGGCGTTCCAGCGGCGCGGGACCCTGTTCACTGGTGATCTTGCCGTCGTCTGTGCCCTGCTCCGAGCCGAATTCGGCTCGATGCCACCTGTGCACTGGCGGGTGCGACTGGGACCCGTGGCTGTCGGCTACGACAAATGGTGGGATCTCGCCGAAGGCATCGATGCGGTGGCCGACGACTTCGGCGCCGCACTCGACCGCGGGCTCGACCACATCGAACCGATATCGACCGACGAAGGCCTTCGTGACGCCATCCTGCGCCTGGCGCTGGACGACCCACGACCGCTCCCTCCGAGCATGCAGTCGTGGGTCGTCACCCTCGTTCGAACCGTCGGCCCGGGCGACTGGGCCAACGTCGGTCGTATTCACCCCATGATTAGCCAGGCGGCTTCAGGGTCGAAACGGCCTTTGCGACGGCCCGGCGCATAGGCAGGTCCGAACGCTCACGCACGAGTCCGCGTGCGACCCGGGCGGAACTGGGTGCCTCCGGGCAGCAGCGGTCGGGAAGTCGTCCTGCTAAGCATGGAGTGAATATTTCGGCGCCCAGCGGACCCGCGGTCGCGCGACGAGGCCGCGGCCGCGAGACGAAACCGCGATCCGGGCCAGGATCCCGAAACAGGCTGGTTCCGCCTCCCGACCCGGATGTACGATGCCGGCAATCCGTCGGAACGCGTACGGGGTCCGTCCGAGTCCACCCCGGTGGCCGGATGCAGGGATCCACGCAGGGCCGGTGGACAGGAGGCTGTGCCATGGCGACGGTCACGTTCGATCACGTCACCAAGAAATACGGTGACGTGCTCGCGGTCAATGATCTCAACCTCGAGATCAACGACGGCGAATTCATGGTCCTGGTCGGACCCTCGGGCTGTGGCAAGACCACCAGCCTGCGGATGATCGCCGGACTCGAGGAGATCACGGCGGGGACCCTCCGGATCGGCGACAAGGTCGTCAACGACGTCGCCCCCAAGGATCGCGACATCGCGATGGTCTTCCAGAGCTACGCGCTCTATCCGCACATGACCGTCCGGGACAACCTGGCCTTCGGCCTGAAGCTGCGCAAGGTCCCCAAGCCCGAGATCGAGCGCCGGGTCAAGGAAGCGGCCGACACGATCCAGCTCTCGAACCTGCTCGACCGCAAGCCCAAGGAGCTGTCCGGCGGCCAGCGCCAGCGCGTCGCGCTCGGCCGGGCGATCGTCCGCGAGCCGGCCGTCTTCCTGATGGACGAGCCCCTCTCGAACCTCGACGCCAAGCTCCGGGTCCAGACCCGGGCCGAGATCGCCCGGCTCCACCAGCGCCTTGGCACGACGATGGTCTACGTCACCCACGACCAGGTCGAGGCGATGACGATGGGCACCCGGATCGCGGTCATGAGCGACGGCATCCTCCAGCAGGTTGGCACGCCCCAGGAGCTGTACGACCACCCGGTCAACCGCTTCGTCGCCGGCTTTATCGGCAGCCCGGCGATGAACTTCGCGACGGTCACTGCCTCGGGCACCGGCGACGCCGCCGTCCTGACCGGCGACGGCCTGTCGATCCCGCTCCCGCCCCGCCTGCGGGCCGCGGCCGACTCGGTCCACGGCAAGACCCTGATCGCCGGCTTCCGGCCGGAGCACCTCGACATCGGCGCTGCAAGCAGCAATGTCGCCTCGTTCCAGGCCACGGCCGACGTGGTCGAGTACCTGGGCAACGACGAGCTCCTGCACCTGTCCCTGGCCGACCTCGACCTGGTCGCCGTGGTCAGCTCGAGCCATGTCGTCAAGCCGGGTGACGTCCTGTCGCTGCAGCTGCCGCTGGACAAGCTCCACCTGTTCGACTCCGAGACGGGCGAGGTGATCACCGGCGACGCGCCGGTCGCGGCGTCCACGGCGCCGGTCGCCGTCGGCGCCTGAGCCGAAGGACCGGCACCGTACCGCTCGAACCACCCGGCACAGACGTGGTCGACGAGGATCTCCGCGAAACCGTCATCGGCTCGGAGATCCTCCACCACGGACGGCTGGGCGACTTCCGGATCGATACCGTCCGCTTCAGCGACGGCCGGACCTCGACCCGCGAGATCCTCGGCCACCCAGGCGCGGTCGCGATCGTGGCGATCGATCCTGACGACAACGTCCTGTTCGTCCGCCAGTGGCGGACGGCCGCCGGCCGGGCGATGCTCGAGATCCCGGCCGGCACGCTCGACATCGTCGACGCCGCCGGCACGATCGAGGACCCCGAGCTGGCCGCTCCGCGCGAGCTCGAGGAGGAGACCGGCTATCGGGCCGGGACGTGGCGCAAGCTGGCCGCCTTCTGGACGGCGCCCGGATTCGCCAGCGAGCTGATGCACCTGTACCTGGCAACCGACCTCCGGCCGGCCCGCGGCGATCGTCTGGGACCCGACGAGGACGAACGCCTCGAGCTGAGCCGGCTGCCCATGGCCGACGCCCTGGCCGCGATCGACGGCGGCGAGATCTGCGACGCGAAGTCGATCGTCGGGCTGTTCTGGACGGCCCGCCTCCGGGCGAGCGACCCGGCCTAGCCGGCGCTGCCCCGCCAGCCAGCCAGGTCGACCGGCCGCAGCCGCGGGCTGGGCGTCAGGCCGGGGATCCGGCCGCGCTTGGCGATCGGCCGGCCGTCGAGCTCCTTGATGTCGCCCGTGAAGTCGATCGGCGTGGCGCCGCTGATGTAGCTGCCGACGGCGAATGAATCGACCTGGGCGCCCTGCTCCCGGAAGTAGGTGATGCGCTCCGGCGTGAGCCCGCCAGAGATCACGATCTTCACGTGCTGGAAGCCTTCCAGGTCGAGCCGGGCACGCACCTCCTTGACCAGGTCGGCGGTCACCCGGCCGCGCTCCGAGGGCGTATCGAGGCGGATGCCGTAGAGCCGGTCGCCGAGGGCGTGGGCCACCCGGAGGGCCTCCTCGGCCTCGTCCTTGAACGTGTCGACCAGGACGATCCGGGAAACGTCGGGGCCCAGATCGCGGTCGAACGCCTGCGCGGCGCGGACGGTGTCGCCGAAGACGAGGACCAGCGAATGGGGCATCGTGCCGGTCGGGCTGAGCCCCGCAAGGCGAGCGCCGGCCGGGGTCGAGGCGCCGACGCAGCCACCGACGATCGCCGCGTAGTCGAGGACGTCGGTGATCTTGGGATGGACATGGCGGGCGCCGAAGCTGATCACCGGGGCCGGGGCCGCTGCCTCGACGACCTGGCGAGCGGCCGTGGCCCAGCCGGTCGACTGGGCAAGCATCCCCAGGAACGCCGTCTCGTACAGGCCGAAGCGGCGGTAGCGAGCCCGGATCCGGAGGACGATCTCCTTGGGCTCGATGTGGTCGCCGTCGTCGAGCGCCTCGACCGACGTCTCGGCCGGATCGCCGTCGGCCAGGACGTGGCCGAGCAGGTTCTTGGCCTCGTCGATCCCGCACAGGACGGCCGGCTCGCGGGCGAAGACCTCCATCGCCACGACCGGGTCGAGGCCTTCCCGTTCGAGGATGCTCTCGGCCCGGGCGAAGTAGACGTCGGCCGAATCGCCCGACAGGATCTCCGTCGACGGACGAGTGCGCGCGATCCCCATCAGGACGACTTGCCTCCCTCCTTCGGATCGACCCGGACTCGACGGGCCATCCGAACCGGTTGGTTGGGGAGTGTACCGCGTGGGCTGTGGGCCAAGTCACGGGCGGGATATGGGGCCGGCCGGCGAATCGCCTCGCGGCGCTCTCGAACAGGGGCGGCGGGCAGACTCTCGGCGGTCCGCCGGGCGGGTCGTCCCAGCCGCCCGATCCGGCGCAGCTGGCTGATCACGAACCCGAGCAGGACCAGGGCAACGAGCAGGCTGGCAATCGCGATCCGGACCCGCGAACCGCCCGCGTCCGACGCCTGGCTCCAGGCCTCGTCGGCGGCCAGGGCATCGTTCTGGGCCGCGGTCATGTCGCCGGCTGCGAACGCGGTCCCCGCCGCGCTCAGGGCAGCCGCCGGGTCGCTGCCCAGCAGCCCGACCTGCTCGAGGATCGAGGGCGAGCTCGGCTGGGCAGACGAGGCGGTCGCGATCCCCTCGATCACCTGGAGCTCGTTCGCGGCGTCGACCTGGCCGGTCGCCGTGGCGCCCTGCTCGAAGGCGGCCTCGAGGGTCGTCGGCGGCGTGAGCCCCGCCGTGGCCGCGGCCGTCGCGATCCGGTCGCGCTGGTCGAGGAGCTGGCCCAATCCGGTCATCAGCTCGGCTGCCGTCGAGAACTGCCAGGCGTTCAGCGAATCGATCGCTGCCTGGGGCACGGACCACGGTGCGGCCCGTGTGATCAGGGCCTGGTACTGGCTCCGGGCCGCCGCCCGGGCCGTCAGCAGGGATCCTTCGGCGGGCGTCACGACCAGGCTTGACCAGAGCGACGTCGGATCGGTCCCCGTCCGCTCCTCGATGAGGTCGAGCAAGCCGCGCCAGTCGGGCGGACCGTCGCTGACCAGCGAGGCGACCGCCTGGCCCGGCGGCTGGTAGGCCGCCTCGCGGGCGGAGGCAGCGCGCCAGACCGTCTGGAGCCCGCTGGCCCCGACGAGCGCATACAGCTTCGAGGCGATGGTCACCGACGCGGCCCGGCCGTAGCGATCGGCGAGGGCCGTGGCTGGCGTCTCGCTCGTGGCGCTCGAGGTCGCATCGGCGCCCGACCAGGTGTTGAGCGGGGCAGCAGCGGCGGCAAGCGCGGGCGTGATCGATTCGGCAACCGGCTTGAGCTTCAGCGCGGTCGCGACCCGGTTGCCATAGAAGATCGCGAAGCCGTCGTCGATCCAGCGATCGGCGAAGAGCGAGCCGTCGAACCACAGGTGGGCCAGCTCGTGGATCGCGACCGTATCGTCGGCCGTGTACGCGACCTGGATCCGGCCCTCGGCGGGCAGGTAGGTCGCGGCATAGCCGTCGATCGAGCGCGGCAGCGCCTCTTCGACGGCGACAACCGGGGTGCTGGGCTGGTACGGCAGGCCGATCTCGGTGGCCAGCAACGGCAGGCTGGAGCGGATGAGCTTGGCCATCCGGGCGCCCCAGGCCGGATCGTCGGGCCACGCCCGGACCACCAGGCTGACCGGCTGGGCGTCGATCTCGAGATCGACCTTGGTCTCCGCGAACGAGCTCGGCCGATCAGCGGCGACGATGGCCGTGAACGCCAACGGATCGGCGATCGAGCCGGCGGTCAGCGAGATCGTCCCATCGGTGGCGGTGACCGGGGCGCCCAGCGAGCCAGCGACGACCCGGACGTCGTAGCCCGCCGGGAAATGAACCACGACTGTTGCCCCGGCGAGGCCGCCGGAGCCGAAGGCCCAGACCGGGAACGTGACCAGCGAGGGGCCCACCCGGATCGGCCGGCTGGCCTTGCCGCCCGGATCGGGCAGGTCGAAGGCCAGCGTGACACTGGTCGTCTTGCCGGCGCCGAGGGCCGTCCCCAGGCCGACCGACAGGACCTCCTGGGCGCTCGTCCGGCTGACCTGGCTGACGGTCACGACCTTCGTGCCGGCGGTCGCCTTGGCGTGGCTGGCCGTCGGCGGCACCGTCACGTCGACCCGGCTGAACGTGCGCCGGACGATGACCGAGTCGGACAGATGGTTGGTGACCGACATCTGGATCGTGACATGGACCAGGCGGCTGGCCGGGCGCACGTCGTAGGTCGCGGCGCCGATCATCGTCAGGCCCGCACCGGCCGCGTCGGCGACCGGTGCCAGGCTGCCCGTGGCCGGGGCCAGGAACAGGCCGGCGCCGGCGGCGACCAGGGCTGCCGCCAGCGACGCGGCCGGCCCCAGCCGGCGTCGCGTCGCGGTCACGACCCGAGCAGCTCCGGCAGCCGCCCGGCGTACCGCTCGAAGAGCTCGGGATTGCGTCCGACGCGGCCCGCCTGGTCGGGAATCCGGCCGCCGATCCACAGCCAGCCGGCGGATTCCTCGAGGAGCGCATCGCAGATGGCCAGCGACCGGGCGAGGGCGACGCCAAGCTCATCGCGGTCGAGGATCCGGAACGGGATCTCGGTGCTCAGGGTCGGCCGGCCGTCCTCGGCCAGCGAGAACTTCACGAACGGGAACTCGTCGTTCCAGCGCAGCAGGCGGTGATACGACTTGCGCAGGCCGTCGCCGATCGGCGGCGCGAAGTGGACCCAGGTGATCAGGCCCAGGGCCGGGTCCAGGATGACCGTGAAACGGACATCGAATCGCCGCCGGCCGTCGAGCTTGAGGTCCCAGGCGACGACGTCATCGCGGTCGACGCGGGCCGTCGGGTCGATCCCGAGCTCGCCGAGCCAGCCTTCGATCTCGATCGGGGTGGGCGTTCCGTGCGCTTCAGACATGGGGCGGAGTCTAGCCCACGACCTCCTGGAGGCCGGGCAACGCCGGGACCCGGGCACGGGCCCTGCGTCTAGCCCGCGGCGCCTTCCGCGTCCGAGCGAGCCGGCCGGGTTGCCACCGGATGGCCGGCCGCCTTGGCCGGCGTCCGGGGCACGACGATGTCGCGGGGCCGGACAACGGAGTCGCCGCTGCGCGTGATCCGGCTGGCAAAGTCGACCGCCCGGACATCGCCGCCGATCTTCACGTTACGCCCGATTCGCTGGCCGCGAGGGATCGACGCCCGCTTGCCGACGACGGTGATCCCGGTGGTGAGGCGGCCCGGCTCCTGCTCATTGGGCGGGCCGTCGGGTCCGTCGCCGACGACCGCGCCCTGGCCGACCACGACCTCCTTGTCGAGGATTGCCCGGTCGATGATCGCCCCCTGGCGGATCACCGTGTCGAACATCACGATCGAATCGCGAACGACCGCCCCGACCTCGACCCGGACGCCCGGCGACAGGACGCTGTTGACGACCGTGCCGTTCACGACGCAGCCGTGGCTGATCAGGCTGCGATGGACCTGGGCCGTCTCGCCGATCTTGGCCGGCGCGCGCTCCTCGGACCGGGTGTGGATCAGCCAGCTGCGGTCGTACAGGTCCAGCTCGGGCCGCTCCTCGACGAGGGCCATGTTGGCTTCCCAGTACGACTGGATCGTGCCCACGTCCTGCCAGTAGCCATCGAAGCGATAGCCGAAGACGCGCCCGCCGCCCTCGATCATCGCGGGCACGACATTGCCCCCGAAGTCCGGCCGGTCCTCGGTGAGCCACTTCTTCAGGGCGCGCTTGCTGAAGACATACACGCCCATGCTGGCCAGGTCGCTGCGGGGCGCCTTGGGCTTCTCCTGGAACTCGGTGATCCGCATCGTCTCGTCCATCGCCAGGATGCCCATCCGGGTCGCGTCGGCCAGCGGCACCCGGCGGACGGCGATCGTCACGTCGGCCCGCTTGCGCCGGTGGGCGGCAATGAATGGGGTGTAGTCCATCTTGTAGATGTGGTCGCCGGCCAGGACCAGGACGGTGTCGCACGGGTCGTGATCGATCACGTTCCAGTTCTGGAGGACCGCGTCGGCGGTGCCCCGGTACCACTCCGCGACCCGGCCCCGGGCGATGTACGGCTGGAGCATCCGCACCCCACCGGTGTTCCGGTCGAGGTCCCACGGCCGGCCCAGGCCGATGTGGTCGTTGAGCGAGCGCGGGTTGTACTGGGTCAGGACGACGACGTTGTCGATCCCCGAGTTGACGCAGTTGCTCAGGGTGAAGTCGATGATCCGGTACTTGCCGCCGAACGGGACGGCCGGCTTGGCCCGGACCGACGACAGGATCGAGAGGCGCTCACCCTCGCCACCGGCCAGGATCACGGCCATCGTCGGCTTCACGGCGCCCTCCGTCGGATCGCGGATCCCGGTCGCGAGTGCGGCCCTGCGCTGATTCTAGCCCTCGCCCGACGGCCCCGGTCAAGCCATCCGGTTACGGCCGGGTGAACGTTGGGATTGCGATTCGTCAACGGCCGCGGTCTGCCCGCAGGCTCACAGGAAGAGGCGCGGGTTGACGTAGTCACCGTTGAGCTGGGTCATGAAATGGAGATGCGGGCCGGTCGTGTTGCCGGTCATCCCGACATACGCGATGACCTGCCCGGCAAGCACCCATTGGCCGACCCTGACCGGGATCGTGTGACCCTTGCGGTCGTCGACGTGGGCGTACCAGGTCACGAGGTGCGTGGAGTGGGCGATCATCACGACCCAGGCGCCGTCCGACAGCGGGCCGGCGAAGACGACCCGGCCGTCACCGGCTGCGTGGATCGGGGTATCCATCGGATCGGCGATGTCGATCCCGTTGTGGAAGTGGGCGCACGAGCCGAGGGGCGGCTCCGACGGGAAGCCGGTGCAGCCGAACTCCTGGGTGACCGTGCCGCGCAGCGGCCACTCCAGGCTGCCGCTGTACTGCGAGGGGATGCCGCCGTTCTGGCCGCCGGCGTCGAGGATCGCCTGGATCTTCTTGGAGATCGAGGCCTCGGCGGCGGCTTCAGCGTTGATCGCCTTGCGCAACGCGGCCGCATTGCTCGAGAGCTTGTTGTAGGTCGAGATCTGGAGGGCGAGTGCCTTCGAGGTCGCCTTCTGGAGCATGGCCAGCTGGGCCTTGGCCGCGTTGAGCGAGGCCAGGCTGGCATCGAGCTGGACCTTCTGGGCGGCGGTCTGCTCGGCCAGCTGCTGCGTCTGGGCGCGGGTCGAGGTGACGGTCTCGTTGATCGCGAAGAGCGTCGCCTGGTCGGTGGCGACCTGGTTGGCCAGGAGGTGATCCTGGTTGCCGAAGTCGAGCTGGTTGCCGATGTCGCCGAGGGCGTCGGTGAACGAGTCGGCCGACAGGACGGTCTCGAGGATCGAAGTCCGATCCTGGTCATAGGCAGCCCGGATGTGATCGGCCAGGGCGGCCTGGGCCTTGGCCAGGTCGGCCGCCTTGGCGGCCTCCTCGCGATCGAGCCCGATCAGGGCCAGGTCGAGGTTGCCGAGGTCCTCGACCTGCTGGTTGTACTGGGCCTGGACCGCGTTGACCTTGGCCTGGGTCGCGGCCACGTTGGCCTTCACGTCAACCAAATCGGAGTTGATTCCCTGCAGCTTCGTGCGGGTGTTGGCCAGGGTCGCGGCGAGGTCGGCCTGGAGCGACGCGAGCTCGGCCATGTGCGCCTTCTGCGCCGCGATCTGGGCGGCGATCGCCCGCTGCTGGGCCTGCGCCTGGGACAGGTCGTCGCCCTTGACCAGGTCGGGCGTGAACGATCCGCCGAAGAGCGCCACGGCCATGGCCGCGACGAGGAGCGGGCGGATCAGTCGAGCGGTCGTCATCGAGCGAGCGAACTCCGTTGGCGCGTTCCACTGACGCGGGTGGCGGACATCGTCGCCGGTTGAACGCCGTCCGAACGGGACCCCGTCCGGGACGACTCCGGCACCGGGGCATGATACCCCGGTCGTCCACCCTACCCCGATTCGCGGAGGGGCGCCACCCGGACCGTTCTCCTAGGACTGGAGCAGCACCGCCCAGAAGGCGCCCACGATCAGGAACGGGCCATAGGGAATGAAGCTCCTCAGGCCGATCCGGCGGGTGACCAGCAAGGCCACGATCACGAAGCCCGAGATCAGGACCCCGACGATCACCCCGAAGGCGGTGCGTTCAAGCCCCGCCAGCAGCCCGACGCCGAAGAGCAGCTTGACGTCGCCCAGGCCCAGGGCGCCCGGCCCGAATGGAATCGACAGGACGAAGAAGACCGTTGGGATCACGATCGCGCCGATCAGCGCCGGCAGCATCGCCCCAGGCACCGCGTGGCCGATCAGCGGGTTGAGCCCGGTCAGGCCGTAGATCGCGGCCAGGCCGGCGAACGGCAGGGTGATCTCGTCGGGCAGCAGGCGCTGGTCGAGGTCGATCGCCAGGAGCAGGATCAGGGCCAGGAAGACGGCCGCGAAGATGAGCGTGCTGCCCGTGTCCGGGAAGCGCTGGCCCAGGTCGGCCATCGCCGCCACGCCGATCAAGGGGACGACGACGGTTCGCCAGTCGCGACCGCGGATCGAGCCGTCCTCGTGGGCCGGCCAGCGTGCCGCGATCCGGTCGGCGACCACGCCCCAGGCCAGGCCGACCAGGGCGAACAGGCCGATGGCGAGGGTCACTGCGGCCGGCCGCCGAGGCGGGTCAGGAGCGCAGCCGACGCGGGCCGGTCACCGGGCGCCGGCGAGGGCCAGCTCGACCAGGGTTGCGTGGGTGATCCCGTTCGAGCCGCGCGCCGCGAAGGGCAGTGGCTTGCGGAAGTAACCGGTACCGCCGATGTCGAGATGGACCCAGGGCCTGGTCCGGAACTCGCGCAGGAAGAGGCCGCTCTTGACCAGCGAGCCCTCGGGCGAGCCCGAGTTCTGGAGGTCGCCGTACCAGCTGTCCATCTCGGACACGTAGTCGTCGACGAGTGGGATCTGCCAGTAGCGCTCGCCGGCCCGATCGCCCGCGGCCATGACTTCCTCGTACCACGGCTGGGGCGTGCCGAAGGCGCCGGTGATCAGGTGGCCCAGGGCCCGCGACACGGCCCCGGTCAGGGTGGCTACGTCGACGAGGTGGGTCGCCCCGAGCTGCTCGGCGTAGGTCAGGGCATCGCCCAGGATCAGGCGGCCCTCGGCGTCGGTGTTGGTGATGTCGACCTGCTTGCCGTTCATCGCCCGGACGATGTCGCCCGGCCGGGTGGAATGCGGGCCGGGCATGTTCTCGACCGCCGGGGCGATCGCCAGGAGGGGCGTTCCGGGCGCCAGCCGGGCGACCGTCTCGATCGCCGCGATCACCGTCGCCGCGCCGGTCTTGTCCATCTTCATCTCTTCCATCCGGTCGGCCGGCTTGATCGAGATGCCGCCGGAGTCGAAGCAGACGCCCTTGCCGACGATGGCCAGGTGCCGGCCGAGCTGATCCAGCTCGCCCGCGCCGCCCGAGCGCATGACGATCATCCGGGGCGGGTTGTCGCTGCCCCGGCCGACGGCCAGGAACATGCCCATGCCCAGCTCGGCGGCCCGCTCGGGCTCGATCACGTCGATCGCCAGGCCATTGCGGGCGGCGATCTCCTGGGCCGCCTCGGCCAGGACGATCGGGCTGACGTCGTTGCTGGCCCGGTTGGCCAGCGTCCGGGCCACGTTGGCTCCCTCGGCGATGATCCGGCCACGCTCGGCCGCCTTGGCCAGCGCCGCGGCATCGCCGCCCGGGGCGACCAGGATCAACTCGTCGAGGGCCGGCGGCGCCGACTCGACTGAGGCCAGGTAGATCGCCTTGGGCTCGTAGCTGCCCTCGATCACGCCCCGCACGAGGAGCTCGGCCACCACCGCTTCGCCGCCATCGACGTGGGCGGCCAGGTCGCCCAGCGAGACGGCCAGCGAATGGACCGTGCGGCCACCCAGGCGGCGCTCGATCGTGGCGCCGATGCGGTGGACGATCTCACGCGAGATCGTCTCGGCGTCGCCCGCCCCGACGACCAGCAGCCGCCCAGCGGGCAGGTCGCCGGAAGCTGCGAGGGCGGCGTGATAGCGCTTGCCGTTCAGCTCCCCGAAGCTGGCCAGCGCCGCCAGCTCGCCGCCGCTGTGCCGGTTGAGCTCGCCCAGGGCGTCGACAAACGCGGGCTCACCGACGATCGGCAGGGCAAGCACGTCCGCCTTGACCTGCCAGGGCTGGTCGGTGCTGATCCGAAGCTGCATGCGCGCGCGAACCTCCGGTCGGAGTCCCGACGTGCGAGTCGGGGAATGTCGTGATCTGGGGCAGTGTAGCGTCCGGTCAGGGTCCCGAGGGCGTGCTCGCATCGGCGATCAGGGCCACCGCCGTGGCCAGGGCGGCCTTGGCGTCCTCGATCGCGATCACCGCCTGGTTGAGCCCGCCGCGGGCCAGGTCATCGAGGATCAGCTCCAGTCCCCGGGTGTCGGGCGGCAGGTTCTGCTGGGCGACCTTCAGGCTGGCGAAGGCCGCCCGGATCGCCGGGGTGACCTTGCGCGGCGACGCCTGGAGGAGCTTGTAGAGGGTCATCGCCGCGGTGTCGAAGGCCGAGTTGCGATCGATCCACTCGGTCAGGATCGTGACGTCGACGGTGTTGGCCAGGGCGTCCCGGCGGGTGCTCGCGGACGCCAGCGCCGCCTGGGCCTTGACCAGCGCGGCGCGCGCGTCGGCGTACTTGGCGGTGCTGCCCAGCTTGATCGCCTGGCCCGCGAATGTGTCGTGGTCGGCGAGGTCCTTGGTCAGGGCCGTCGCGACCGCGCTGCCGGTGGTCAGCTCGACCCATGACGTCTGCAAACCGGCGGTCGTCGAGAGGGCGACCGTGATCGCGTCATAGCGCTGGCGTTGCGCGGCCCCGATCGCCGTCTCGTCGGCGGTCGCGATCCCGGGCAGGGTCAGCAGCTTGACCCGGATCGCCGTTGAATCGGCCACGATCTTGTTGACCGCCGTCGTACCGCCGGCGATCGTGGCATTCAGCTGGGTGGTGTCCCGGTTGACCAGGTCGGCGATCGCATCGCGTCCCGCCTGGCCGAGCTGGTCGACCTCACCGGTCAGGTTGGTCAGGTCGGTCGACGCGGCGGCGAGGCCGGGACCAACGGCCTGGTCGGCGGCCCAGGTGAGCTCGGGCCGGCTGCCATCGCCGGGCGAGCGGGACATCGCGCCGACGAGCCCGGCCGAGCCGAGGCTGAGGACCAGCGCCCCGATCAGCCAGCCAACGCGGGCAGCGTTCCGGAGTGCCCTCGACGGCCCGGCGGGTGGTGCCGCGACCGGTGACGGGGAGGCCGCCGGCAACGGCGCCGTCGGCAAGGGCGCCGTCGGGCCCGGGCCGATCGGCGGGACGCTGCTCATGCCCTGAGCGTAGCATCGCCCGATGATCCCAACCCGTGAGCCGGATCAGCCCTCCCCCGCCGCCGTGCGCCGGCTCGCCGAGGCGATGCCCAAGGCCGAGCTCCATCTCCATCTCGATGGGTCGCTGCGGGTCGAGACGGCCCTCGAGCTGGCCCGGACTCGGGCCGTGCCGGCGCCGGCGGGCTACGGCCCGATGTTCGAGGCCCTTGTCGGACCGCCCCGGATGGCCTCCCAGGCCGAGCTGCTGACCCGCTTCGAGCTGCCGATCGCCCTCCTCCAGGATGCCGAGGCCCTCGAGCAGGCGGCCGCCGAGCTGGTCGAAGCGAAGGCCGCCGACCAGGTCCGCTACGTCGAGATCCGCTGGGGACCGGCGCTCCACACCCAGCGCGGGCTGTCGATCGCCGACGGTATCGCGGCGGTCTGCCGCGGTGCCCAGGGAGCGGCGGCGAAGACCGGGATCACGGTCCGCCTGATCTGCACGGCCCTGCGCAGCCACGATCCGGCCCTCAACGTCGAGCTGGCCGAGGTCGCGTCGCGCTTCCGGGGCGATGGCCTGACCGGCTGGGACCTGGCCGGGGCGGAGGAAGCGTGGCCCGACCCGCAGCGCTTTGCCCGGGCGTTCGACGCCGCCCGGGCCGGAGGCCTGCGGATCACCCTGCATGCCGGCGAGTGGGGCGGCGCGGCCCAGGTCCGGCGGGCGCTGGCCCTCGACCCTGAGCGGATCGCCCATGGCCCAGGCGCCATCGACGACCCGAGCCTGATGGCCGAGCTGCGCGAGCGCGGGATCACCCTGGACCTGTGCCCGACCAGTAATGTCCAGGCCGGGATCGTGGCTTCGATCGGCGACCATCCCCTCGCCCGCCTCGCGCGCGCGGGCGTTCCAGTCAGCCTGTCAACCGACGACAGCATGGTCTCGGACGTGCGGCTGTCCGAGGAATTTGTCCGTGCAGTGGCCGAGAACGGGCTGACCCTGCCCGAGCTGTGGGCGATCAACTGCCACGCCCTCGACGCGGCCTTCGCCGATGCCGGGACGCTCGAGCCGATCCGCCGGTCGTTCAGGCGCTGGGCGGCGGGCGTGCCCGAGCTCGGCTGAACCGAGACGAGGGCCGACCGTCAGGCTGGCTGACCGGCGCGCAGCTGGGCCAGGGCCTGCTCGAGCCCGGCCGCGTCCTCGGCGATCTCGTCCGGCGCCGCGTGGCCCTGGAGCGCCGCGACCTCGGCCCGGGTCGAGACGCCGGTCAGCATCAGGACGCAGCGCGCTCCGACCGCGCGGGCGGCGCGCAGGTCGGTCAGGATCCCGTCGCCGATCATCACCGCATCGCGGGGGTCGGCCCCGACGACCCGGGCCGCCTCCTCGAGCAGGAGCGGTGCGGGCTTGCCGATCGATAGCGGCGTGACCCCCGAGGCGGCCTCGACCGCTGCGACCACGGCCCCTGAGCCGGGCATCAGGCCGCGCTCGGTCGGGTAGATCGGATCGCGGTTCGTGGCCAGGAACCGGGCCCCTGCCCGGATCGAGCTGGTGGCCACCGCCAGGCGCTCCCAGCTCAGCTCGGGATCGAGGCCCACCACGACGGCCTGCGGCCGGCCGCTCGCCTCGAACCGGTCGATGCCCTCGCGGGTCACCCGATCGGCCGCTGCGCCGGCCATCACGACCTGGAATCCGACGTCGACCAGCTCGCGGCGCAGGCCGTCCGCCCCGAGGGCCAGCACCCGCTCCAGGCCCGGTTCGATCTCGCGCAGGTAGAGCGCGGTCGCCCGGGGCGAGCTCACGACCCGGTCGGCCGAGACGGGCGCGCCCATCCGGGCCAGGCGCTCGACGTAGTCGGCCCGGTACCACATCGAGTTGTTGGTCACGTACACGACGTCGTCGCCGGCCGCGACCCGCCGGGTGAGCAGCTCGGCGATCCCCGGAATCGGCTCACTGCCGCGATAGACGACACCGTCGAGATCGACCAGCAGGAGCACCCGCGAAGCCTACATGGCGGTCCGCCTCTCGCGCCGCACGACCATCCAGCGCGGGCGTGTCACGATGGGTTGATGAGCCGCCCCCCTGCCCGTTCAATTCGCGATCCGCTGCCGGGCGTCGAGCGGCTCCTGATCGATGGCACGAATCTGCTTTACCGGATGACCCGGGGGACGGCGCCTGGCGGTGCGGCTGGCGGCGCTGTCGTCCTGCCGCCGGCGGCCCTCATCGGCCGGCTGCGGGCGGTCATCCCGCCGACAACCCGGATCGAGCTGGTCCTCGACGGTGCGCCCGAGCACGGGCTGGCGGGCGTCCGCCTGGCTCACGGCCTGACGGTCCGGTACAGCGGCCGCTACTCGGCTGATTCGCTCCTCGACCGGCTCGTTGCCGATGCAATCGGCTCGGGCGGCACGCCGGACGCTGCGGCCAGACTCGCCGACGCCCTCCTCGTCGTCACCGACGACCGCGAGCTGGGCAGCCGGATCCTGCGCCGCGGTGCCCGGGTGGCCGGGGCCGACTGGCTGATCGGCCGCCTCGAACGGACCCGGCTGAGCGCCCCGTCGGTCGGGGTCCGCCGGCCGCCCGGCGCGGTCGCCGGCAGTCGGCCGGGGATGCCGCCGGCCGGGCCGGAAACGGCCCCGGAGGAGGACCTCGAACGGCCAGGCTGGCGACCGGGCAGGGGTGCCACGGCGAAGACCGGCAATCCCCGCCGACGGGCTAGAATGCGCCCGTGAACCTCGCGGATCTGATCAGCCACCTGTGGACGCAAGCCCTTGGACTGATCGCCAAGGTCGTCAGTCCCGACTGGGGTTCCCTGATCGGCCTCCTGCCGCTCTTCCTGCTGATCGGCGTGATCGGGCCGCTGGTCACGATCCTGGCCCTGCTCTGGATGTACTACTTCGTCCGCCGCCCGCGGACCAGGCTGAGCTTCGTCGAGGGGCCCCGGCCGGCGCTGCTCGCCGCCGACGGCCTGCCGATCTTCCCCGTCGGCGAGCCGTACGACGTCCGGACCGGCCTGATCTATCCGCCGGGAACAAGCCAGAACGACGCCGGCGAGCGCCTGTCGGTCACTTGCCCGATGTGCGCCATCGCCCGTTTCGCCGACGAGACCACCTGCCATAACTGCGGGCTCGTGCTGAAGGTCGATCGGCGCGTCGCCGTCCGGACCCTGCAACCGGCCGGGCCGCCGCCCGGTGGAGCCGCCGCCGCCTGAGCCCGGCCGCGACTCGTCTTCCACAACCGTCCCAGGAACAGGAGTAGGACAAAGTGTCGAGTGACGCGGCGAGTGGCCTGGCAAGTGGCTCACTGATCTTCTACACGGCGGCCGGCATCCTGCTGGTCCTGGCCTTCGGTGCCCATGTCGTCCACGCGGTCCTGCTGGCCCACGGCCGGCGCCTCGCCGCTGCCTTCAGTCCCAGCCGCCAGCCGGCGTTCGCCGGGGCCGTCAGCGGCTCGTTCGTCGAAGGCCGCGACGCGGCCCAGGCCGCCGGCCTGGAACCGCGTTCTGCCGCTGCGCCGTTCGCGTCGGGGCTGACCGTGATCACCGCGGTCCTGCTGGGCGCCTCGATGCTGATGCGGGCGGTGGTCGTCGGTCGCGGGCCGTGGGGCAACATGGAGGAGTTCACGGTTGCCTTCACGTTCACGATCCTGGTCGGCTACCTCGTCCTGAGCCGGCGCTACCCGATCCGCTCGATCGGGTTCATCCCGACCGGGGTCGCCCTGGCCCTCTTCCTGTACAGCACGACCCTGCCCAACGAGATCGTGCCGCTCGTGCCGGCCCTCGACAACGCGCCGCTGCTGACGATCCACGTCGGGATGGCCACGATCGCCTACGGCATCTTCGCGACCAGCTTCGCGGCCGGCGTGGGTTACCTCGCCCAGGGCAAGACCGACCGCTTCGGCTGGCTGCCATCGCACAAGGTCCTCGACGAGGTGGCCTACCGATCGGTGATCGTAGGCTTCCCGATCTTCGCCACGATGATCATCCTGGGCAGCTTCTGGGCCTCGATCGCCTGGTCGCGCTACTGGGGCTGGGATCCCAAGGAGACCTCGGCCCTCGTCACCTGGCTGACCTACGCCGTCTACCTCCACGCCCGGAACCAGCGCTCGTGGGCCGGCCGGCCGGCGGCCCTGCTCCTGGTCGTCGGCTTCGGAATGGTCCTGGTGACCTACTCCGGCAGCCTGTGGTTCTCCGGTCTGCACGCCTACAGTGGCCTGAGCTGATCGTGGCGAGGCCGGCGTGACCTCCGGCCTGCCGGCACGCCCGACCCGACCGGCGCCGGTCGCTGCCCCGGCGCGCCGCGCCCGAACCATCCGCGAACGCCTGGGCCCGGCCTACCGGCGCACTCGGGACTTGGCCCTGACCCCGGTCTATGCGTTCTATCTCCAGCGCCTCCGGGCGCGGGTCCTGTCCGAGCCGCGGCCCGAACACATCGCGGTGATCATGGACGGCAACCGGCGCTGGGCGACCGCCGAGGGGTTCGCCGATCCGGGCGCCGGCCATCGCGCCGGCGCCGAGAAGGCGCTCGAGCTGATCGACTGGTGCGCCGAGATGGGCATCCACGAGATCACCCTGTGGGCGCTGTCGCTCGAGAACCTGGGCCGCCCGGCCGACGAGGTGGGCACGATCACCGATGTCGCCGAAGAAGCGATCCGGGCAATGGCCGACGGTCGGCGCAAGACTCGCCTGCCGATCCACCTGCGGGTCATCGGCCGGCGCGACCTGCTGCCCGAGGGCCTGCGTTCGGTGGTCGAGTCGTCGGCCAACCTGTCGCGCGAGGACGGCACGATGGACGTGACGATCGCGCTGGCCTATTCCGGGCGGGACGAGCTGCTCGAGGCGTTCCGCTCGACGGTCCGGGCCGCGGCCGCGTCGGGCGTGCCGGCGGAGGGGATCGCCGACGAGCTGACGGCCGAGTCCGTGGCCGACCACCTTTACACCCGTGGTTCGTCCGAGCCGGACCTGATCATCCGGACCTCGGGTGAGGTTCGCCTGTCCGGCTTCCTGCCCTGGCAGTCGGTCTACTCGGAGCTCCAGTTCTGCGAGGCGTACTGGCCCGCCTTCCGCGAGATCGATTTCCTGCGCGCCCTGCGCACGTTCCAGCTCCGCGCGAGGCGCTTCGGCCGCTAGGGGTCTCGCCAGGGCGTGGACGGCACGGAGTGGACGCGGGCGTGGCCGGCGGGCGTGGCGCTGCCTCGGGGAGTGGGTCCGGGAGCGGGCGCCGGGAGTCCCGCCGGGAGTGCCGCGGCCGGGTCTTGAGGGGCTCGCTTGAGCTGTTGGCCCGCCTAGGCCATTTGGATTCTCGGTGCATGGTCATTCCAAGGGGAGCGCTGGGCTCAAGGCCACCCGGCCGGCCCGCGGCGGCCCGAATCGTGCTCGGGCCACGCTCAGGAGCGGCCTCGGACAACGCTCGGGAAGCCGCGCCGGGACCTTAACGACCCAGCTTCTGCTCACAGTGACCATGCACAGAGCACGGACCGCCCTTAAAGGGCCCGCCGGACCCTGCCGATCGATGGTCGGGTGACGGACGCCACGCACCGGCCCGGAAATGCTCGGGTCCCCGCGCCCGCGCCCGTGCCCGGGTCGCCGGGGCCGGCGGCGGCCCGATACGTGCTCGGGCCTGGGACCGGCGAAGCGCGAACCCCCCGAACAGCGGCGCGGGCCACCTGACGCCCGGGCGGTCCTGTATCAGATGAATGGTGGCGACGTGTTCCCCGCGCAAGGGACCGCGTTCCTGCACCAGGTGCGGAGAATCGCCGCGGAGCTGCGCGCGGTGCAGGAGATCGGCAGGTCCAAGGCCCGAAATGGCCGAAGGAGCCTGCCGAGCGACCCCGACTGGTCGCCAACATTCATCTGATGCAAGTTGGGCCCGCATCCCGCCCGAAAGCGGCCCACAAACCGCACATCTGTACTACTATGCCCTCCACGAACCACGGATCCTGGCGCCCCCGGGCGTCGAGCGCGACCCACCACCAGGGCGCCGCTCGGCCACTCCGTCCACACGTTCTCCACGCCGGCTGGGCACCTCTCCACAGCCCGGCCGAGGCTATCCACGCTGCGGGCCGGATTTGCCCACAAGCACACGATGTAGCGGTATAACAACAAAACGCACCACTAGATCTTGTGTTTTGGGGTTGACGACACCTTCGCTCAGGCGTACGATCTTCGGGTCACTCGCGACGCCCCGGAGGATCGCTCGGGAGGCCGCCGGCCGTCAGGTTCGGACCTCCGCGGAAGATGATCACCGAGCCGGATCGGGCGGCTAGATCGGATCGTCGTCGCAGCTACCGGACCGAGGACCGGCATCGCCCAATACCTGGCTCCGGTACCTGCAGCAATCCCTGCCGCAGCACCGTCGCACGTCGCTCCGAGGCGGACCGTCCAGTCCGGAGCCATTCACTCAGCCACCGCCCGGACCCTGGCCGTCGGCCGACCCGTCGAACGACCCGGAGCCCGGAATGATCGGTTCGTCGCCGGCCGCAAACCAGGCCAGGACGAACCCCGAGCACACCAGCCGCCCCACCGATCAGACGATGGGCGGATTGGAGGAGAGGAGCAACCAGTGGCCCGTGTCGCCCCGGAGTCGATTTCGTTGGTGGATGAAGGCGCGCGCCTGGCCGGCGGCCAGGACAAGCGACGCCCGGGTCGCGGGGAGCGCTCGACCAAGGCCGGCGACAAGACCGGCAAGGTCCTGCTCAAGACCCAGGCCCGCCATGCCGGCCCGTACGGTGCCAGCTTCGATGGCCGACGACCCGATGGCCGGCCGGCCAAGGGCCTGACCTTCGACCGGCGCTGGACCACGCCCGGCATCCATCCCTACGACGAGATCGCCTGGGAGACCCGGACCGCTGCGATCGGCAACGAGTCGGGCAAGCTCGTCTTCGAGCAGAAGGACGTCGAGGTCCCGAGCTTCTGGAGCCAGCTGGCCACCAACGTCGTGGTCAGCAAGTACTTCCGCGGCCACGTCGGCACGCCCGAGCGCGAGACCAGCGTCCGCCAGCTGATCGACCGGGTGGTCAACACGATCGCCGCCTGGGCCGAGACCCAGCACTACTTCGCCTCGGACGAGGACCTGGCCACGTTCCAGGCCGAGCTGGCCTACCTGCTCGTCCACCAGAAGATGAGCTTCAACTCGCCGGTCTGGTTCAACGTCGGCATCGAGGCCCGCCCGCAATGCTCGGCCTGCTTCATCAACTCGGTCCAGGATTCGATGAGCAGCATCATGGACCTGGCCAAGACCGAGGCGATGCTGTTCAAGTTCGGCTCCGGCGCGGGCTCCAACCTGAGCCCCATCCGGTCCTCGCGCGAGCGGATGTCGGGCGGCGGAACGGCCTCCGGGCCGGTGAGCTTCATGCGCGGCTATGACGCCTTCGCGGGCGTGGTCAAGTCAGGCGGCAAGACCCGTCGGGCGGCCAAGATGGTGATCCTCGACGCCGACCATCCCGACGTCCTGGACTTCATCGACTCGAAGATGCTCGAGGAGAAGAAGGCCTGGGCGCTGATCGAGCAGGGCTACGACCCATCGTTCACCGGCGAGGCCTACGGCTCGGTGTCCTTCCAGAACGCCAACCACTCGGTCCGGGTGACCGACGCGTTCATGCACGCGGTCGAAGCCGACGGCGACTGGACCACCCACGCCGTCGTCGACGGCGCGCCGATGGGCACCTACAAGGCCCGCGACATCTTCAAGCGGATGGCCGACGCCGCCCACCTGTGCGGCGACCCGGGCATCCAGTACGACACGACGATCAACGACTGGCACACCTCGGCCAACACGGACCGGATCTACGCCTCCAACCCGTGCTCCGAGTACATGTTCCTCAACGACACGGCCTGCAACCTGGCCAGCCTCAACCTGATGCAGTTCGTCCGCGAGGACGGCGAGTTCGACGTCGAGTCGTACCGCTACGCCGCCCGGCTGACGATCACCGCCCAGGAGATCCTGGTCGACAACGCCAGCTACCCGACGCCCCGGATCGAGGAGAACTCGCATCGCTTCCGGCCGCTCGGGCTGGGCTATGCCAACCTCGGCGCCCTGCTGATGAGCCGGGGCCTGGCCTACGACAGCGACGAGGGCCGCAACTACGCCGCCGCCCTGACCGCGATCATGCACGGCGAGGCGTATCGCCAGAGCGCCGTGATCGCCCGCGACCACGGCGGCCCGTTCCACGACTACGCGATCAACGAAGGCCCGTTCCTGCGGGTGATCGGCAAGCACCGCGACGCCGCCTACCGGATCCCGGCCGACCAGGCCGTGCCGGCCGACATGATCGCCGCGGCCCGGACCGTCTTCGATGAGGCCCTCGAGCTGGGCGAGGCGAACGGCTACCGCAACGCCCAGGTCACCGTCCTCGCCCCGACCGGCACGATCGCCTTCATGATGGATTGCGATACCACCGGGGTCGAGCCGGACATCGCCCTGATCAAGTACAAGAAGCTTGTCGGCGAAGGCTTCCTCAAGATCGTCAACCAGACAGTCCCGGCCGCCCTGCGCAAGCTGGGCTACGCGCCCGAGCAGGTCGAGGACATCCTCGCCTACATCAACGAGCGCGAGACGATCGAGGGTGCGCCGCACCTCAAGGCCGAGCACCTGTCGGTCTTCGACTGCGCCTTCAAGCCGGTCAACGGCGAGCGCTCGATCGCCTACATGGGCCACGTCCGGATGATGGGCGCGATCCAGCCGTTCATCTCCGGCGCGATCAGCAAGACCGTCAACATGCCCGAGGCCGCCACGCCCGAGCAGATCGAAGAGGTCTACCTCCAGGGCTGGAAGCTGGGCCTCAAGGCGATCGCGATCTATCGCGACGGCAGCAAGCGCAGCCAGCCGCTGAGCACCGGCAAGAAGAAGGACTCCGGCGAAGAGGTCGATACCGGCGTCGTCGCCGAGCTGCGGGCCCAGCTCGCGGTGGCCCAAGCCGAGGCCAAGAAGCCCCATCGCCGGCGCCTGCCGGTCGAGCGGGCCGCCGTGACCCACAAGTTCGATGTCGCCGGCCACGAGGGCTACATCACCGTCGGGCTGTATCCCGACGGCCAGCCCGGCGAGATCTTCCTGAAGATGGCCAAGGAAGGCTCGACGGTCTCCGGCCTGATGGACTCGCTGGCCACCTCGGTCAGCCTCGCCCTCCAGTACGGCGTGCCGTTGCGCGACCTGGTCAACAAGTTCGCCCATGTCCGGTTCGAGCCGAGCGGCTTTACCGGCAACCAGGAGATCCCGATCGCCAAGTCGATCGTCGACTACGTCTTCCGCTGGATGGGCAGCCGCTTCCTGCCCGCCGACGAGAAGGCCCAGATCGGGCTGATCGACCGCGGTGCGGTCGTTGACTCGGCTCCGGTCTCGTTCGGTGCCGTGTCGCTGGCCGTCGCACCCGAATCGGATACCCCTGCCGCGGCCGAGGAATCGGACGAGGCGGACGGCAACCGGCCGACCGCGGTCGCCCTCGATGTCGCCCCGACCACGATCAGCCTGCCGGTGGTCGAATCGATCGCCCACACCGCAACCGGCAATGGCCACTCCAACGGCAATGGCAACGGCCACGCGGCCGTCGCCAGCGGCTCGCTGGGGACCACCCGGGTGGCATTCAAGGTCCAGGAGGACTCGCCCTCCTGCGCCGAATGCGGCTCGATCATGGTTCGCAACGGCAGCTGCTACAAGTGCCTCAACTGCGGCTCGACCTCGGGCTGCAGCTGATCCAGCCGGCGCGCCCTGGCGCGTCGAACTTCGAGCGCGACGAGGGGCCCGGTTCAATCGACCGGGCCCCTCGGCATGTCCGCCGCGGACGGCTGCATGGCGGCAGCGATTGCGGGCGGCGCGATCCTGTGGCCTATCCTGTAGTGATGGCGCTCTACCAGCTGACCGAACCGGCCGACCTCGTCGCCCCGACGATGATCGCGGCGTTCGACGGCTGGGTCGACGCGGGCACCGCGGCAACCACGGCCGCAGCCCAGGTCGCGCTGGACGGCGACCTGGTTGCCTCGTTCGAGGGCGACCTGCTCTTCGACTACCGGGCCCGGCGGCCGGTCCTCGAGATCCGCGACGGCCGGATGTCCTCGCTCGCCTGGCGCGAGCTGACGATCCGCCACCGGCGGATCGGCGACCGTGACCTGCTGGTGCTGACCGGGGTCGAACCGGATTTCCGCTGGCGAGAGTTCAGCGACGCCGTCCTCGACATTGCCAGCCGGCTGGGCGTTGCCCAGTGGATCAGCCTCGGCGCGATCCCGGCGGCCGTGCCCCACACCCGCTCGGTGCCGATCATCGGCACGGAGTCCGAGCCCGGCCTCCTGCGCGGCAACATCCAGCCTGGGCCGGAGGGACTCCTGCGGGTGCCGGCTGCGGCGATCTCGGTCCTCGAGATGATGATGGCCCGGGCCGGCGTGACGGCCCTCGGCTATTTCGCCCAGGTCCCCCACTACGTCTCGGGGCCCTACCCGGTCGCGGCGCTGGCCCTCCTGCGCTCGCTCGAACGCCACCTTGGCGTGGCGATCCCGGCCGGCGCGATCGAGGACGAAGCCCGCCAGCTGGGCACCCACCTCGACGCCCTGGCCAAGGGCGACGAGACGACCCGGGCCTATGTCGAACGGCTCGAATCGATGGTCGACGAGGAGCGCCTGCCTGCGGGCGACGAGCTGATCTCGGAGATCGAACGCTTCCTGCGCGAGACCGGCAGCGGCGGCAGCTCCCGCCCCTGACGAGCCCTCAGGGCAGGACCACCAGGCGGGGCAGGACCAGGGCGGCCACCTGGCCGGCCATCGCCGAGGTCGGCGCCTCGATCCACAGGGCTGGATCGGCCGAATCCTTGGCCAGCTTGACGCTCAGCACGGCGTCCTCGACCGCCGGATCGGTTTCGGCGTCGGCGCCGATCGCCTCGAAGCCCCCGACGTCCAGGGTGTGAGCGCCGCGGTGGAGGTTGACGACGGTCGCCTCACCGGCAAAGCCGATCCGGTTCAGCTCGACCTTGATGAACGTGCCGGTGGTCGAGGTGGCGGTCGTCGCGTAGACGCACAGCGCGTGATCGCCCGGGTCGGAGATCCCGCCGGGCCCGCCCTCGAGCGGCTTGCCCAGGATGGTCGTCGCCTCGGCCGCCGTGAGCAGGGCACAGGCCTGGTCCGTCGTCATGTCCGGCAGGCCGCTGCTGTCGATCACCGGGTCGTCGAGCGAGCTGGAGGCGATGGGCGACGGGGTCGCGCCGGGGGCGCTCGGGGCGCTCGAGGATTGGGCATTGCAGCCGAGCAGGGCGGCAGCCACGACCAGCCCCAGGATCACGCTCCGAGCCAGCTCCACGTTCGAGACTCTACTCGATCGAGAACCGCGCCCCGGATGACTGGGCTACGCTCTCGGCGATGAGCGCCACGCCCGCGACCCTGCCCCCGGCGGCCACCGCCCTGCCGATCCGGATGGTCACCGCCACCCGGTATGTCACGGCATTGCGCGAGGGCGGCTCGATGCCCGGCCTGGTCGAGGCCGATGACGACGGGCTGTACGTGGTCAAGTTCCACGGCGCCGGCCAGGGACCGCGGGTCCTGGTCGCCGAGCTGATCGCCGGTGAGCTCGGCCGGGCGCTCGGCCTGACGGTACCCGAGCTGGTGCTGGTCGAGCTCGATCCGGCCCTCGCGCCGGCCGAGCCCGACTCGGAGATCCAGGAGCTGCTGGCCCGCAGCCCGGGCCTCAACCTGGGCCTCGACTTCCTGCCCGGCGCCCTGGCCTATCGGCCGACGACCGAGGTCGAGCCGGATCTCGCCGCGAGCATCGTCTGGTTCGACGGCCTGATCACCAACGTTGACCGGACGGCGCGCAACGTGAACCTGCTGATGTGGGGCAAGCGGCTGTGGCTGATCGACCACGGCGCCGCGTTGTACATCCATTTCACCTGGCGCGATCCAGCCGGCCATGCCCGGCGCGACTTCCCCAGGATCGTGGATCACGTGCTGCTGCCGTACGCCTCCTCGATCGCCGCGGCCGACGAGCGCCTCGCCCCGCTGGTCACGCCGGCGCTCCTGGAGCGGATCGTGGCCGCCGTCCCGGACGCCTGGCTGCTTGACGGGGCCGGCGCCCACGCCACTCCCGACGAGCACCGCCGGGCGTACGTCGATTACCTCCTGACCCGCCTCGAGGCGCCCCGGCCGTTCGTCGCGGAGGCGGATCATGCCCGGCGCCCGTAGCCCGTTCGAATACGCGATCCTGCGGGTCGTCCCGCGCGAGGATCGCGGCGAGAGCTTCAACGCCGGGATCGTGCTGCACTCCCGCCCGAAGCGCTTCCTCGGGGCCCGGGTCGAGCTCGACGCGGCCATCCTGCAAGCCCTCGCGCCGGGTTGCGATCCGGCCATCGTCCAGGCCCAGCTCGACGTCATCCCCCGGATCTGTGCCGGCGACCCGGACGCCGGGCCGATCGCCGCGCTCAGCCGGCCCGAGCGATTCCACTGGCTGGTCTCGCCCAGCAACACGGTCGTCCAACCGTCGGCGGTCCACACGGGGATCAGCACCGATCCGTCGGCGACCCTCGAGCACCTCTTCGCGACCCTCGTCCGGGGGCGGACCTAGCCAGTCACGCTCCGGCGTCGATCGTCACCTCGATCAGGGGGCTGTGCTCGACCATCACGTTCAGGTCACGCCGGTTCCAGACCCGGGCGACCTGCTCGAGGATCGCCTTGCGCTCGAGGTGGTCGGTGATCACCCGGGCGTGGGCCGGGAGGTCGGCCTGGACGGTCCGCTTGAGGTGGATCGTCAGCGCCGGGTTCGCCTCGAGGTTCGCCAGCCAGCCGCGTTTCCGGGCTGGGTTGGGGATGCCGCTGATAAAGAGCCGCCCGCCGAAATTGTGGAGGACGATCTCGACCCGCCGGGCCCGGCCAGTCCTGGCCCCGGTCGTCGTGATGTCGATCGTCTGGCTCTGGGCCAGTGCCGCCTGGACCGCGTCATCCATGGGCCGGGATCAGGCTCCGGCGGTCCGGTCGGCCAGGGCCCGGTAGACGGCCCAGCCGCCCACGGCGCCGACGAGCGGTCCGATGATGTAGATCCAGATCGAGCCCAGGTCGCCGCCGATCAGGGCCGACGCCAGCGAGCGCGCCGGGTTGACCGATGAGCCCGTGATCGGCACCAGGGCCAGGTGGATGACCACCAGGGTGAGCGGGATCACGAAGGCCGCGTGCCCGGCATCCTTCTTGGTCACGGTCAGGATCACGGCAATGAAGATCGCCGTGAAGACCGCCTCGATGATCAGGGCCTGGATGTCGCTGATGCCGGTGCCCGGTTTGGTGATCGTGCCGGCGACCGCAGCCTGGTTGGACATCACCAGCACGAACGTTGCGGCGGCAATGCCGCCGATCAGCTGGGCTACGACGTAGCCGACGCCGGTCATCGGATCGAGGCGCTTGTCGAGGACCGCGGCCAGGGTCACGGCCGGGTTGAAATGGCCGCCCGATACGGCGCCCGCGATGTTGATCGCCACGAACAGGCCGAGGCCGAAGCCGAAGGCGATGACGAGCAGGTCGGGACCGCCGGGAAAGGCCTTCGTCGACAGGATCGCCATCAGGCCGACCAGGAAGAAGACGAACGTGCCGACGAGCTCCGCCAGCAGCTTCCGGGTATCCAACCGAGCACCTCCGCACGCGGCACGCTTGGGCAGCCGCACTGGCGAGCGCCGCCGTCCGGCGGCTCCCTGACTAGACTGCCAGTCTAACCGCAGGCTCCGGGCGATCGTTGGCGCCACACCCTGTTCTTGGAGGAGTTGACCCATGGATTCGGCCCCGATCATCGAGATGCTCGGCCGTCCGGTCCGGCTGGCCGTGATCGGCGGCGGCCCGGGCAGCTTCATCGGCGCGATGCACCGCACTGCCGCCCGCCTCGACGGCCGCTACGACCTCGTCGCGGGTGTCGTCTCGACGGATCCGGAGCGCTCCCGTCGGGCGGCGGCCGGGATGGGCATCGACCCGTCACGGGCGTATGCCGATGCGATCGAGATGCTCGATGCCGAGCGCGCCCGGCCGGACGGCGCCGATGTCGTGACGATCGCCACGCCCAACGACAGCCACCACCGCTACACGCTGGCCGCCCTCGATCGCGGCTTCGACGTGATCTGCGACAAGCCGATGACCAATACCCTGGCCGAGGCTCTCGAGGTGGTCGCCAAGGTGCGGGCCACGGGCCGCGTCTTCTGCCTGACCCATAACTACACCGGCTACCCGATGGTCCGCCAGGCGCGGGCGATGGTCGCCGACGGGCAGCTCGGCGAGATCCGGCTGGTCCAGGTCGAA
>Ga0265320_10000235_pt1 | contig 45614 bp, 34 predicted proteins | sample 4827metaG_FD_202087 | JGI IMG/M metagenome (GOLD analysis project Ga0265320, IMG submission 202087) | Rhizosphere microbial communities from Carex aquatilis grown in University of Washington, Seatle, WA, United States - 4-8-27 metaG | ecosystem: Host-associated > Plants > Roots > Rhizosphere >... | reverse complement strand
GCATGCGGCGGCACGAGCGGCCTTGAGGGTCTTCCGCAGCCCGGGCTGGACGCGAGCTCCAGCGACAGCAGCGCCGACGCGACCGTCTCCGCCGCCGACGGAGGATTGGCCGGCGGGGATTCGGCGCTCCCCATCGGCGACGCAGGATCGCCGGATCTCGGTGTGAGCCCGACCGGCCTCGATGCAGGGGCGGTCGACGGAACGTTCGACGCGGACATCCAGTACGCCGACGCCGCGCGGCTGCCGGACTTGGGAACCGCACCCGTCGTTGGCGAAGGGGGTGTCGCCCCGGCCCCCAGCCCATGGGACCTTTGGCCTCCGTGCGCTCCCGACAAGCCGATTACGGACGACAGCGGGGACCTCACGGGCGAGTCCGCGGATGACGCGGGGTTCGATTCGGGCTCCTGCTCGACTTACTCCTGGACGCGCACGTATCCGAAGGCCGCCGGGTCGGGTGCCAAGGACGGCGGCGGGCTGACCTGCGATCAGTGCCTGAGGGTCAACGCCTGCGGTCTGGGCATCTCGACGAGCGCTCTGGGCCTTACGAGCGGGGTATTGCCCCCCTGCAGCGACCTCCGAGAAGCAGGAACCGCGGCGCACGGCCAGGGTGCCGGCGCGTCGCTCTTTTCGCTTTGTGGGAAACTCTTCGAATGTGTAGAGAGCACCGGTTGCTACACGTCGTCGTATCCCCCCATCGTTCAGAATTGCTATTGCGGAACGGCGCTGGGTGCGGCGTGTCTGCAGCCGGGCGTGGCCGACGGGCTTTGCAAGAAAGAGATCGAAGAGGCCTTTCAAGCCGAGCCCACGACGCCTATTCCCGATATTCTGGGCCACCTCACCGACCTGTCGCTTCAAACCGGCTACGCGGGCAGCGAGGTGATGACCCTCTTCGATTGCGCACAAGTCGCGAGCCCGCGTTGTGACATGTGTTTCCCGAGTGGCGGCGTCGACGGCGGTTGACGGATGCAGACGCGCGTAGTGCCCGGTCGAGATGGGAACATGAAGCGAAACAGCGCATGGGGCTGGGCGGGTATGCTGATGGTCCTTGGCGGAGCGCTGCTCGCTTGCAGCGACGTCGGCGACAGCTCGGCGGTGCCGGGCGCCGGCGACGACGCGACCGCCGATGGGTCCCCCGGCGCCGGAAGCGACGCAAACCAGAGCGGCGGGGACTCTGCCCCAGGCGAAGCCGGGTCCGCCGACGAGGGCGGCTCCCAAGGAGATTCGACCGCGGCGGAAACCGGCAGCGGGGATTCCTCGCGCGCCGATTCAACGGTCGTGGACACCGGTACGTTGGATTCGGGCACCCCGGGCCCGGGTGCGCAAGACGCGGGCGGCGTGGTCTCCCCCGTCCCGGATACTGGGGGCGGCGGCATATCTCCGCCTGCGGAAGGCGGCGGAACGGTCCCCGCGACCGTGGATGCGGGCACGTCGGACGGCGGCGCGGTCGACGCCAGCATCCCGGAGGCGGGCCCGAACGACGCCGGCGGAGCCGATTCCACGTTGGATGGAAGCATGTTTGATGCGAGCATTCAGGAGGGCGGCGCGCCCGACGCCGGTGGGCCCGATTCGGGCGGCGGCGAAGCGGGAATCGCAGATGCGGGCAGCGACACGGGCTCGGTGCAGGGCCAGGACTCTGGCGGCGGCCCGACCCCTTGCACGACTGCCCCGTGCGCGGCGAGCGGTCCGAACAGCGTGCATTGCGAAGCGAGTCCCCAGCACGTCTGCACCCCGACCGAGGCGCTCATCGTCAACTACGACATCGCGAACAACGCCCAGGGTCCCGGGGTGAACCTTCCCGCGAGTTGCTACACGTGCATGATCGCGAACGCCTGCCTGGACGGCTCCGGCAACGGGACTCCGCCGGCCGGCAACGGCTCAGGGACAGACGTCTCGAACTCCGAGTGCGGGGATCCCAATGGAGCGGGCGCCAATGCGCCATTCGACAACCCCAACGTCTCGCGAACCAACGTGGCCCAGTGCTTCGACGCGCTCACGTGCGCGCTCACGAGCAATGGCTCCGCCTCCAACTGCACCCACAGCCAGCTGCCGCCGAGCGTCAGCAATTGCTACTGCGGGGCGAACATCGGGTCATTGTGCCTGGCTTCGCCGGCCTCCGCGGTCGGCGTGTGTGCAACGAGCATCGCCGCGGACATCGGAAGCACGGACCCGACGACGGTCCTCGAGCACTTCACCGACACGACCTACAGCCCGGGGGCTGTCGGTCTTGCGATCCTCAACTGCGCGCTGACCGCTCCCGCCACGCCCCCATCGGCCGCCAAATGCCCCACTTGCTTCCATTGACTCGGGTGGGCCGATGAGGAAGAACGGCAAACCACTGGGAAGCTCACGTTCGATGCCGAAGTTTCTCGCGTTGGGTAGGCCGCTCGCGTGCGGCCATGTGCCGTGCGCCCCGTGGCCGGTCGCGGTTGCGGTTGCGGTTGCGGTGATGGGCGGGTCGGGAGCCGCGATGGCGCAGGAACCGGGCGCCGGCGGCGCGCGGCCGGCGCTGGCGCGCTATCCGGTCGACCAAGCGGAGATAGCTCGGCTCAAGCCACAGTACCCGCACGTCGTCGATCTGGTCGAGCGCGGCGAGGCGCTCGCGGTGGCGGGCGACATGACGCAGGCGCTGGCGATGTTCAAGCAGGCATTCGACGAATACGCGTACAGCGGATTGGTCAAGCGCCGCCAGTGCGAAGCGCTGACTGTGCTCGGACGGCGCGAAGAAGCGGTCAAAGCATGCCGCGACGCGATGCAATACTCGCCGATCCCGTTGAACTTCCGCGCGACGGTGCGAGCGCTCCTCGCAGGGACAGACCCGCCTTCGGCGAGGGACCTTGCGCAGGCCATGCAGCTCGGGGGAATCGAGCGCCGGCAGCGGCCCGACGAGCCGTGGGGATACGCGGCATTGTGCGATGTCGGCGAGCGTCTGGGAGACGAAGCCATGCTGCAGTATTGCTCCGAGAACCTTCTTCGTATGGCCCCGAACGATCCGACCACCCGCCGCGTTCTTGCCGAGCTCCATTCGCCCTGGTGGGTGGGAGCGGGCTGGCTCGCGATCGCTCTTTCGGCGGTGGCCACGCTGGCCCACGCGCTGTGGAGCGCGGCGCTCCGGCCGCGGCGTCGCCCGGAGCGGGCTGCGGTGGTGAGCCTCGTCCTGCTGGCCGCGTCGTTCTCGGCCACGGTCGCGCGCGCAGACGATCCGTCCCCGGCGTCGGCTGAGCCGGCGCCATCGGCGCAGCCGGCCGGTCCACCGTCCCCGCGCCACAATCCCGACGATCTGGGCACGGAATGGACCGTCAACGACGACTCTCCGGATACCAACATCCCCGGTGAAGGAGCCCGTAACCGGAACCCGCTTGAATTCGGGTATTGGCTCCAGGATGTCACCGCTCGTGGTGTCAAAGCCTCGGAAGAGGGCGATCACGAGAAAGCGGTCAAGTACTTCAAGGCGCTGGCGAAGGCCGTTCCCGACAGGGCCGTTTCGTTCGGCAGGCTCTGCGCCGAGTACGAGGCGCTCGGGAAACGGGACGCAGCCCTTCTCGCTTGTTCGGCGGCGATCACCCGATCCGGCGTGCTCCTGAGCGACTACGAGCGGCTCGTGCATCTCGTATTGGCCAAACCCGACCGACTGAACGAGAAAGAAGTGGCGACCCTGGCAGAGGTCGTCCAGCACGTGCGGGAAGACCCGAACGGGGGTGACCTGGCCGCCGTGCCGATGGAGTGCGACATCGCCGTAAAGCTGCGCGACGCGTCGAAGTTGCAGCAATGCATCACTGCGCTCGCCTCGGTCAATCCCAAGGACGCCAGAACGCTGACGTACGAGTGGGCGCTGGCGATGGTGCGCGGCCAGTTCGACGAGGCGCAGAAGATCATCGATCGAGCCAAGTCGACTTCAATGAAGCCGGTCGGGCTCGAGGCCATGGAGCGCGAGACGGCGCGGGATCAGTCCCAGCATCGGAAGATTCAGCTCCTCGTCGTCGGCGGCGGGGCGCTATTGGTCTTGGGGGCGACGTTGATCGTTCTCGCGATGCGTCGGCGATCGCCGCCTCTGCCGACCCCCGCCTCCCAGGCGTCGTGATCGATCGGGAAACAACTCCGTCCGCCGTTCGTGTCGACCACGTAAACACCCCGTGACATGTTCGGACCGCTTTCGCACCCGCGTTGCAGCAGCCCCTCATTTCGGCCAAGAGTGCCCGCGCCGCGTGTGTTTACGGAGCGGCGGCTAGACGGAACCGGAGCGCCTAGGACATGACGCGTCGATTGGTGGGTACTGAAAGTCGCCTGGCGTTCGCGTTCGTTCGGCTCGCCGTCGCCGCGGTAAGCACGGGGTTCGCGGGCGGCTGCGCGGTCGGCGGGGGAGACGACAACGCGCCTCCCATCGCCCCCATCGACGCTGGCGACGCCCGCGCGCCCGACGCGTCCACCGGTGGCGACGCGGCGAAGGCCTCGGACGCGACCTCCAGCGGCGCATCCGACGCCCCGAAGGACGCTCCCGGCGCTGACTCGACCGTACAGGACGGGAGCCCCGGCGACACCGGCGCGCCCAACGGGGACGGCGGGTCCGCGGCGGTGTTGATCAGCTCGACCAGCGCGATCGATCTCGGCGCGGTCGGCTGCGGCGCGGCCGCGGTGACGAGAACGTTGACCGTCGGCAATTCGGGCACGGGTCCGCTGGTCGTCTCCGCCACGACGACCGGCTCGGGGTTCTCGGTGTCTCCGACGAACGTCACCGTACCTGCCGGCGGCTCCACGGCGGTCACGGTCTCGGTTGCCGTCCCGACCTCGGCCAAGGCGGGGGCCGCGGTCAGCGGGTCGCTCAACCTCTTCACCAACGACCCCAGGAACGCGAACCTGGCCATTGCCCTGTCGGCCACGCCGACGGGCGCGACGATCGCCCTCGCCGATCAGAACGGACAGCCGCTGAGCTCCGTCAGCTTCGCTTCGGCGCGCGTGAGCACGCCTGCGATCCCCGTTGCATTCGAGCTCATTAACCAGGGGAACGCAGCGGCGATCGTGACGGTCGCCGCGCCGTCCGACAAGCAGTTCTCGCTCTATGGCGCGCCCGACGGAGGCGTGTCGGTGATGCTCAGCGCACACAGCGCATGGGCGGCCACAGCAGAGTTCACGCCGGCGGGTACGTCGCCATCGATGACTACAGCAAACATCACGGTCAACGGCGTTGTCTGCGGCACGAGCCCATCGTCGCTGACGTTCTCGGGTGCCGGGACCACGGGAAAGATCACGGGCTGGCCCGGCCCCCTTCCGGGCGGCGCGGTGCCTTCGGGGATCGATTTCGGCGCCGCCAACTGCGGCGGCAGCGCCCCGACGCCTCAGGCGTTCACGCTCGTAAACAGTGGCCCGGTCGGCGCGACCGTGACCGGCGTCTCGTTCGTCCCTGCCGGGGGCGCGGGCTTCACGACCAACGTGCAGCCTGGGATGTCGATCGCAGCCAACGGAGGGACGCTCCCGGTCTCGGTGACCGCCCCTTCCGTGGCCAGCCCGGCCGACGTCACCAAGCCGGTGGACGTGACGTTGATGGTCCACACCGACGCGGACCCCTCGAGCGCCGGGCAGTCGGTCACTCTCCGAGAGCACCCGACCGGCGCGATTTTGGCGTTCGACACAAAGGCCGCCACCACCGGCTTGCCCTCGACGACATCGTTTGGCAATTACGGCGCCGCCGTTCTTCTCGGGCCTCCGCAGAAGCAGACCTTCGGTGTGACGAACACGGGCAACGCCCCCGCGGAGGTGTTCCTGACCGCCACCGTGAACGGTGCGGGCGCCGTGATCGACGCGGGCGCGGCCGACGCAACGGTGGCCGGGAGCGCGCCGCCGCCGCCCTTCACAGTGCAACTCTCGCCGCTGATGAGCGTGACGCCGTCGCAGCAGCCGGAGGCGACCGATTCGGTCACTTTCTCGCCGGTCGCGGCAGGGGGTACGTCGGGATCGCTGGCGATGCGCGTGCCCACCCCGGATCTCGACGCCGGTGCGGGCACGCAGACGTATCTGTGCGCGGTTCTCCCCGCACCCATTCCCCTCGCGGGCACCGGGATCGGCGGCGGTCCGAGTCTTTCGGCGACGTCGCTTTCGTTCAGCGCCCAGTGTGGCTCCGCGACACCTCCCCCTGCGCAAGTCGTGACCGTGACCAACAATGGCACGCTCGACATGAATTGGTGGCTGACCGGCGACATCACCGGCCCCGGCACCGCGCAGTACGCCGTCTCCACGACGGGCCCCAACGGGATGGCGGCGCCGAACCCAGGACCGACGACCCCGATGCTTCTCGCGCCGAGGGCCACCGCGACAGTGTCCGTGTCGGCCAAGGTGCTTCCTTCGGGAGTGACCGGCGCCTCCGCGCTCGATGCGCAGCTCACCGTCGCGACCGACGTTCCGTACGACCTGCCCCACGTCATCTCGATTCACGAAGTTCCAATCGGCGATCAGCTGGTCTTCTCGCCCACGAGCCTCGGTTTCGGAAGCGTCCCTGTATCGACGACGACGCTTCCGCTGTCGTTCACCGTGACGAACAACGCGAACCCGGGATCGGCCTCCGCGTCGTTCACACTGGCCGTTCAGGGCACGGGGCAGAGCGCCTACACCCCGGCGTCCTGGTCGACCTTGAGCCTGGCGTCCGGAGCATCGCTCACCGAAGCGGTCGCGTTTTCGCCCACCAATGCCTCGCTCTATCCCGGGACCATCGCCCTTCTTCCAGCCAACACCGACACGCAGTGCACGCAAGTACCCTCGCCCATTCAGCTCATTGGGACGGGAACCGCGGGGCAGGTATCGGTCTCGGCGACGACACTCACCTTCGGCACGGATCCGAGCGACGGCCTGGTGAACTGCGGAGCGACCGGTTCCGTCCGGACGTTCACGGTCTCGAATGTCGGCAATCAGCCGTTCACCATCCCGGCGGCGCCCACGTTCGCGAGCACGACGACGGCGGCGGGGACATATTTCACGGCGGCGGTCACGTCGAGCGCCGGGGTGGCCGTGGCGTTCCCGGATACGGTGGACTTCGGCGATTACGTGACCGTCACCGTAACGCCGAAGCCGATTCCGGCCGTCGTGGCCAATCCCAACGATCCTTCTCCTTTCTCCGACACGCTGACGGTGACCACCGACGCTGCCGGCGACGCTCCGCACGCCGTCAACCTCGTCATGCAGGCCCGCGGCGCGGTCATCGCCAACACCCCCCTGACGACTACGTGGAGCTTCGGCACGATCGGCTTCGGTTCGATTGGCACGTTCACCAGCACGATCACGAATACCGGCAACGCACCCGCTTCGGTGACTTTTGCGGGCCTCGCCGACGGCGGCCTTCCCGACAGCGGCCTGGCTCAGCCGACGATCTTCGGCCTCGGCAACGACCCGACCACCGTAGTTCCGAATGGCGTGACGTCGATTGTCGGTCAGTTTGCGCCCCCTTCGGCGAACGGCGCCTGGAGCGATCAGGGCATTCTCGCTTTGGCCGCGGATGCCCGTTGCGAGCCGTTCCCGACCCAATGGGTAAACCCGATGATCAGTCTCTCGGGATCGTCGAACGGCAACCCACCGGTGACCCTCTCGGGCAGTTTCGCCTTTCCGACGACGGATTGCGGAAGCGCGGCCCCCGCGGGCCAGTCGATCACGCTGACCAACAACACGAACCAGACCTACCCGCTCACCCTGAAGCTGAACTTGGGCAAGTACTACACCGCCAGAGTGGGTGGCTCGGACATGCTGCCGGCGAACGGGGTGGCGCTCGTCACGGTCACGCCGATCACCGTGGCTCCGGGCCATGGGGTTCTCGGGGGCGCCGCGTCCTATGCGGACAACCTGTCGATCACCGTCGGTGCGCCGACGCTCATCAGCTTCAACGTTCCCGTGTCGTGGACGCTCAACGGTGCCGTGCTCAGCCTCCCCAACGGCGCGGGACCGTACAAGGCCGACACAATGAGCGGTCATACGCTTGCCATGAGCAACAGCAACGCCGCCACGGCGACGGCAACCGTGGACTTCTTGATTCAGCCAAGTGGTGCCGTGAGCCTCACGCCCCCGCCGCCCGTCTCCGTGGCGCCCTCGGTGCTTGCCAGCCCGGTACTGACGAGCGCGAGCTCGGCGCCCGCGTGTCCTACAACGACAAACAGCACGCTGACGTTCATGTACACGGGGCCCGTGTGCCAGCCATTTGAGCCCGCCAGCGTCACGGTGAGCTCCTGCGTGGGAACGCAGTAGCGGGCGCGGCTGCACCATCGTACCGGTCGCGGTGGCCGCTCCGAAACCCCCGAAGCCGACGCCGATGACCGCTGCGGGCGCCAAGGCGCTGCTCGACGAGCTCGCGGGCCTCGGCGATCCGGCCGGCGAAGCGGTGTGTGACCTGATCGAGAGCCGCCGGTGAAGCTTGTGCTTGACGCGTCGGTCGCCGTCGCAGCAGCCCTCCGCCCAACGGAGCCCGATTGCCTGGCTGCCCGCGCGCGCGTCGAAATCCTCCGGCGGCGAAGCCCCCCCCTCTGCTAGGTCCGGCCCCCGTAACCGACTGCGCCCGAGGGGCTACTGCAGCACACTTCATGCGGGGGCGGTGTCGCGTCCCCCGCCCCCATTTGTGTCAGCAAAGTTAACACCCGGTGACTCCCTCCTGCGGGGTCCTCGAGCGCTTGCGATTGGCAGTGATTTGGGCCAAGTAACTGCGCGCGCTCCATTCTCCGCGGGTGTCGGGCTAGCGCCCCTTCCCGCCTCCACGTGTAGAGACGTACACCCCCGTGCTGGATCGCAATGATGTCCACCTTTCTCCCCACCCATCCCGCCCCTCGCAACCTGGTCGGCCATCGACCCGGCGCCTCGCCCATCGATCATGCGTTGACTCTGTTCTTGGCCGACGAGACCGAAGCGGCGCTGCGGTGGGGCGCGGCCGCGCTCGAGCGTGATCCGCTGTCGCCGAGCGCGCTGATCATCACATCGCGCCTGCTCGATCAGATGGGCCGCACGCGGGCCGCCACCGACGGACTTCGGCTGGCCTCCCAGCGGGCTATTGAAATGGGGGACTTGCCCGTCGCGCTGGCGGCGATCGACGATCTGCGCATTCTTGGCGCTGACGCGGGCGATCAGCTCGACCAAGCGGCCGCTGCGTTCGGCCGAGGCTCTCCACGGCTGCGGCACGGACACCCGTCCCTGCCGCCACCCCGGTTCGGCGACTTCGTCGAGCCGCTCAGCCCATTCCTGAGCGGTCCCCCGCTCGCGTCGCGAGCGACGCAGATCTTGCAGGCCGCCAGGCGAGCCCACGACGAGGCGCTCGGCGCCGAGCTTCCGCCTCTCGCAGCGTGGCCGCTCTTCAGCGCCCTTTCCTGGGAATCGCTCCGCGACCTTCTTTCCGCGTTCCAGATGGTCACGGTGCCGGCCGGGCACCAGATTGTCCGAGAGGGCGAGGAGGGGACCGCGGCGTACGTCGTCGCTCAGGGAGAGGTCGAGTTGTCTCGGCGCGCCGCGCACGGAGACAACAAGCCTCGACTCACGGTCGGCCGCCTGGGAAGCGGCGCGTTCTTCGGCGAAATGGCGCTACTGTCACGACTGCCGAGTGCTGCGACGGCGACCGCGACCCGCCCCACGATCCTGTTGGTCGGCCGGCGCGACGCCCTGGTGGCCCTTGCGACGAGGCGTCCCGAAGTGGCCACGCAGCTCGCTGCCCACTGCCGTCGCACTTCGCTGACCAATCTCGGATGGGCGTCGCCGGTGATCGCGTCGCTGCGCACGGAGGACTGCGAGTCGCTCGTAGAGCGGCTGGAGATGCGCGTCTTCGAGCGAGGCGAACGGTTGGTTCGGGACCGAGAAGACGCCAAGGGCCTTCACCTCATCGTGTCGGGCGAGGTGGCGGTCGTGGCGCGCGAATGGAGCGAACGGGTTCTCCTCGCGACCCTGGGGGCAGGGGAGACCGTCGGCGAAGTGGAGCTCGTGCTTTGCCGGCAGGCGTACGCCGACGCCGTGGCCGTCCGCCCGACAGCGGCGCTGTTTCTTTCCCGCGACGAATACTCTGCGCTCGTCCAGCAACGCCCGGCCATCCTGCATGGCCTGTACGCGACCGCCGTACGGCGGCACGCGGAAACGAGGCTGGCGCTCGAATCGGGGTCCTCCACCGTCGACGACGACGCCCTGATCGACGAGGACGCCACGCTGACCCGCGTCATCCCCGATCGAGAGCCACCGCAGGCCCCTGCGCGAATCCTAATGGCTCCGTCGCCGAGCCGCGCGCCGTCACGGCCGGCGCCCGTCGCTCCGTCCTCGCCCCCGCCCATCTACGATGAGCCCGCAGTCTTCACGCAGGCGCCCCCGGCCGCCCGTCAGGCCGCCGGCCCGAGCTTTGCGCCGACGACCGCCTCGGTGGCGCCCGGAAAGCCGTCGCTAGCGCGCCGAGCACCGCCGCGGCTGACCTCGATGGCCGCGGCGACGTTCGCGGCTTCGGCCGCCGGCGTCCTCTTGGTGCTTCTCCTTCGCTCCGGCCACTCCACCCCGGGCAGCGACGGGATGGCGGCGGCGAGGGTTTCTCCCGCCGCAGTGCCGCCTCCCGCGGTGGCGGAGAGCATGCCGGCGCCGGCGATCACGGCGAAGGTGGTCATCAAGAGCAAGCCGATCCGACCGATCTCCCCAAAGCCCCACGTGGTCATCGCCTCGCAGTCGGTCGAGGCCGGCGCAGCGGTCCAACCGCCCGCGGCTTCGGCCTCGGCGGTCGCCGACGTGCCGGTTCCCACCGCTCTGCGCGTGAGCACGCGCGTGGCGCCCGGGTCCGACGAGTTCGGAGGACGTGAATGACGCGAACTGGCGCGCTCGGCGTCACCGCCGTGGCGATCGCGCTTCTGGCTCCCGCCGTCGCTTGGGCGCAAGCGCCCGACGATGTCGCGCGCGCCGACGCGCTGTTCAATGCCGGCAAGCAGCTCCGCGACGCGGGGCAGTATGCCGACGCCATCCCGCAGTTTGCGCAGAGCAGTCACTTGGCCCCCGGGGTCGGCGTCTCGCTGTACCTGGCCGACTGCTACGAGCGCACCGGACGAACCGCGAGCGCGTGGACGGAGTTCCGCAAAGCCGAGAGGCTCGCCCGCGACCGCAACGACAAGCGCGCCGATCTCGCGCGCGCCCGAGAGGAGGCGCTCGAGCCGAAGTTGAGCGGTCTCACGATCGCAGTTCCTCCCGCGGTGGCGCGCGCGGCCCCCGAGGTCCTGCTCGACGGTGCGCGTATTCCCCCCGACGAGTGGAACGCGGGCATGGCGGTCGATCCGGGCGACCATGTGATCACCGTGAGCGTAGCCGGCCGCGAGCCGCGCATGCTCGCCGCCCACGTCGAAGCCGGCAGTCGCACGGCGGTCGTGCATCTCGACGACATCGTGGCGGTCGCTGTCGTGCCTGCGGCCACTGTCTCGCCCGTGGCGCCTCCACCGCCACCCCCTTCCGAGACGGCGTCCCCCCCGGATTCCGGCGCCGTGCGGCGCTGGTTGGGAATCGGATTTCTGGGTCTTGGGGCCACGGGCATCGGCGTCGGCACGGCCATCGTCTTGAACAAGAACCAAACCAACTCCAACCTCTCGTCCTGCGCCCCGGCGCCTCCCGACAACGGCGCCACGCTGGGTTCGACGATCGCCTTCGCGGCGGGCGGCGTCGCGCTTGCGACGGGCCTGATTCTCACTGTGTCCGCCTCCCATCCAAAGGGCATGGGGATGGTGGTGGCGCCGCTCATGACGGCCGGCGGCGGGGGCGCGTTGGTTCGGGCCACCTTCTGACGCAAGGCCGAGCCCGGCGCTGCTACGCTCGACGGCGGCATGTTCTCCACCGCGGCGCGCGTCTACCGCGAGACCCGCAAGAAGCACGACCAAGTCTTCAACCTCTACGTCATGCGGCCGATTGCCGCTGTCTTCGTCGCGCTGGTTTCGCGCACGAGCGTGACGCCCAACCAGGTGACGTTGCTCAACCTGGCCGTCTTCGTCGTCGGAGCGGTGATGCTCCTGGGGCTGCCCTCGTGGGGGGGAGGGATCGCGTCGGTCGCCGTGCTCGAGCTGAGCTACTGCTTGGACTGCGCGGACGGAATGCTCGCGCGCTTCAAGAAGCTGGCGTCGAAGACCGGCCACCTTTTCGACTTCTTCACCGACGAGCTCAAGGCGGTGCTCCTGGTCGGCGCGCTGGCCGTGCGAGCCTGGCGCGCGGGGGGACTCGGCTTGGACGGGCTCGCGTGGGCCCCGGGCGACCCGCGTTTCCTGCTGGCGGGGATAGTGGGGGTGACGGTCGTGGCATCTGCCGTTTCCCTCACGACCTTCGTGCGGCGGCCAGAGCTGAGCGGTCGCGCGACGACGGTGGAAGCGCACTATGACGCCGTGGACAAGCCGCCCGCGACCGGTGTTGCGATCGTCGCAGGCCTTGTCGCGACCTTCCTGCGGTTCATCAACCACTACCCGAGCCACCTGTGGCTTTGGGCCATCGTCGGCCGAATGGACGTTTACTTCTGGGTTTGGATCGGGCTGAGCGCCCTGTACCTCGCCCGCGGCTGGCTAGGCTTGATCCGCCGCTTCGGACGAGGATGATCGCCCCCCGCGTCCCCGTCGCGCAACCGTAACAAAAAAGACTCTTGCCGCTCCGGGGCATTGGAAACTATTGGAAGTCGTTTCAAGAGAACGGCCATGGAGTCGAGTTGCATGAAGCCACGGAGAAGCCTCTGGTTCGCGGCCATTTCGACGAGCCTCTTTGGGGTCAGCGCGCTGGCGCATGCGGCCCTTTCGTCGCCGACAGACAAGCACGTGAGCTTCGTGGCGTCCGGGCCCGCGGGCATGAAGATCGAAGGATCCACCTCCGAGCTCGACCTCGCCGATCAAGGCGAGAACCTCGTCATTAGCGTTCCGCTCGCGAATCTGACGACCGGCATCGGTCTGCGCGACCGGCACATGAAAGAGAAATACCTTGAAGTGCAGAAGTATCCGGCGGCCACGCTCAGCGTGGCTCGAAGCGCGCTGAAGCTGCCCGCGGGCGGCGACAAGGTCGAGGTGGACGTGCCATCCACCGTAACCCTGCACGGCCAAGCGCGGCAGGTGACCGTTCATTACGAAGCGAAGCGCGACGGATCCACCGTCGTTCTCTCCCGCGGCACGTTTCGCGTCAACATGAACGACTTTGGAATCACCGTGCCGACGTACCTCGGCGTGACCGTCAAGCCCGACGTCGACGTGAGCGCCAACTTCCGCGTCGCCGGGAGCTGAGCCCACGGCGCGAGGCCCGAGGGCCGTCGCGCGTGAGATTGACCGAGCCGCTTCGATGAGATCACCGCGCGCGATCGTATGGACCGTCTCCGTCGCTCTCGGCTTGTTCTTGCCCCTTTTCTGCGCGTCGAGCGCCCACGCGTACACGTGGATGATTCGACACGGCTACGCGGGCTGCACGCCCTGCCACACCGATCCGTCCGGCGGCGGCCCCCTCACGCCCTATGGCCGCGCGCAGGGCGAGCTTCTTCTCCAGACGCGCTACGGCGACACCTCCGAGGAGGCGAGCGCCCTCGCGGGGCTGGCGTGGGGAACCGTGCACACCGACGATGCGCTTCGCCTCGGGGGCGACTTTCGCGAGGCATGGTTCAGCCTGCACCCCGACGGGGCGCCGTCGGACCAACGCTTCATCACGATGCAGGCCGACCTGTTCGGCGACTTCAAAATCGGCAGGTTTCGCGCGGAGGGTACGATCGGGTTTGCTCCCACCGGTGATCTCCCGGCGTCGCTCACTCGGTTTCCGGAAAATAACCTCATCTCGCGCGACCACTGGCTCGGCTACGAGCTCGACGAAGACGGCGCCTGGCTCGTGAGGGCCGGGCGTATGGCGCTGCCGTTCGGTATTCGCGCCATCGAGCACACGCTCTTCGCCCGCGCGCTAACCCGGACGGACGTCGATGCGACCCAGCAATACGGCGCCGCGTTGTCTCTGAGCAAAGACCGGATCCGCGCAGAGATCATGGGGATCATTGGCAACTTTCAGCTCCGCCCGGACGACTTCCGCGAGCGCGGCTACAGCGCCTATCTCGAATACGCGCCAAAAAATGCGCTCGCTCTCGGGGTCAGCAGTTTATTTACGCGCGCGACGCGTGACGTGGTTTACGGGGTGACCGACTATCGGTATGCGAACGGCGTCTTCGCGCGCTACTCCCCTGTCCACCAGCTCGTGCTCCTCGCGGAGATGGACTCCGTCTATCAATCGCTGACCTGGCACGGCCACCGCGGCGGATACGCGGGATTCCTCCAGGCGGACGTGGAGCCGGCGCAGGGGATTCACCTAATGGCCACCGCAGAGATCATGAACCATGGGAGCGTGGGCGAACCGCCTTCGTATAGTGGATGGTTCTCCGCCGTGTGGTTCTTCTGGTCGCACATGGACCTGCGCGTCGACAATGTCTTCGAAGTGATCGGTAGCCCGGCGGGCGACACGAACGTTCTCTCGCTGCTCTTGCAGTATCACGTGTATCTCTGAGGAGATGCGATGCGCCCCCGTCTTTTCGTACTGGCGATTGTCGCTGCGCTCGCGCTGACTTCGACGGCCTCCCGCGCCTCGACGGTCTTTCCGGGTCTCATCGATCAGGACTTGGGCGCGACCTGCGCGCAGCCGCCGGCATGCACCATCTGCCACCGCGACCTCAACGGCGGGCTTGGCACGGTGGTCACGCCGTTCGGGCGCACGATGATGGGCTTTGGATTGGTGGCCCTGAGCTCCGTGTCGCTCAAGAGCGCGCTCGATCAAGCGAAGGCCGGGCACACCGATAGCGACGGCGACGGAGACACGGACATCGACGCCCTCATCGCATGTCGAGACCCCAACCGAGCGTACGGGGCGGGGGCGGACGGAGGGAGCTCGGCGGATGGGTCATTTTCCGCCGGCTCCGGGCCCGGCTTCACCGATCCGACGCCGGAGTACGGATGTGCGATGGGGCGAACGCGCCACGGCCATGGCGCCGCCGGGGGGGTCATCCTGGGGGTGCTTCTGGCGCTGGCGCTGCGTCGTCGCCCGGCGAAGGCCCTGCCCGGTTTCCGGGCCGCGAGCCGGTCGGTTGGCGCCTTTGGCGGACTGTCCGCCGCCACGCTACGCAAACGCATATGCGCGCGTTCGTCGTTGCGTCGGTCGTTGCGGTTGGGTTCGCGCACTCCCATCGAGCGGGCGCGACCGAAGCGCAGACCGGACACGAGCGCGTGATCGACTCCGCCCAATGGCGGGTCGTCGCGCGTGAATCTGGCCCCGACGACTATTACGCGGTCGTCCACGATCCGGGTATCTCGTTCATCCGCGGCCGGTACCGGCCCCCCCAGAAGACCACCGTACTTGGCTACCAGCTTCCCGACGGGGAACGGTCGCAGGTCCGCACGCTGCGCTGGAAGTGGCGAGCCGTGACCCTGCCGCGCGACGGCAACGAATGCGTCGACGGGAAGCAAGACTCGGCCGCGGTGGTCTACGTCACCTACAAGCGCGGCTGGCGCTGGTACACGCTGAAGTACGTGTGGAGCTCGGTCGGACCCAAAGGGGCCACGTGCGATCGCAAGCGCAACCCGTTTTCCGCCCAGGACACCGTCATCCTCGAATCGGGTGACTCCGCAAACGCCTGGAAGAGCGAAGAGATCGATCTTCAGGCGCAGTTCCGGGCGCACTTCGGGGACGGGCGAGCCGACGCCGCCGTACCTCCGGTCGTGGGCGTCGGTCTGATGAGCGACGGCGACGCGACCAGGAGCGAGAGCGCCGCGGACTACGCCGACTTCGTTTGGTCCTGGTAGCTACTGGAGGACCCGTAGTGGCACCGGCGCGTAGAGCGACACGCCGCGCACGTTCTCGTCGACCTGGAGCGGGTGTCGAATCGACGGAAAGGCGCGCTGCTCGCAGTCGGTGCGCTCGCAGATGCGGCAGGTGACCCCGACCGGCGTCGCCATCTTCGGGCTGTCGAGGTCCATGCCGTCGGAGTAGACCATCTCGCGAGCGTGCTCGAGGCGGCAGCCGAGGCCCAGGGCCTGGACCGGTTGCTGCGAATGGTAGCCGCCGGAGTCTTTGAGGATCGTGCGCGCGATGCAGAAGTACGCCGAACCGTCGGGGAAGCGGGATACTTGAATTCGGATCATGCCGGGGGTCATGAATGCCGCGAACACGCCCCATCGAGGGCACGCCCCGCTGAAGCGCGCGAATCGAATGCCGCTGGCGCTGAAGCGCTTGCTGATGTTCCCGGCCACGTCGATCCGGATCATGTGAAAAGGCACGCCCTCGGCGCCGGGCCGCCGTAGGGTCGTGAACCGGTGGCATGCCTGCTCGAATCCGACGCGGAAGCGGCGGCCGACGACCTCGACGTCGTAGCGCTCGTGGCGGCATGCCTCGAGAAACGGGGCGTACGGCATCAGCACCGCGCCGGCGAAATAGTTTGCGAGCGCAACCCGTGCGATCGCCCGGGACTCGTCGGTGGTCAGGCGACTGTCGGCGACGATGCGGTCGATCACCTGGCGCTGCGTCAAGAGCGCCAGCTGGTGCGCCAGCTGGAACGTTCGCGAGCGGGTTGGAAGGAGCTCGCTCAACGTGAGGATCTTCTTCTCCACGTCGAACCGCCGGAGAACGCCGCGCTCTGCGCCGCCGCGCGCGAGTCGCACGTGGACGCCGTGCTCCTTGTCGAGCCACCGGATGAGCCCCGGATAAAGCTCCTCCGCGTCGAGCCGGGCTCTCTTCCAGAGCTCTTCCGCCGCCTCTTCGAGCTCGGGAAAGTAGTTCATCTGCATCTGAACGAGGTCACCGACCTCTTCGGAGGGCAGGCGTGATCGGTCCAAGCCGGCCCCCTCTCCGCCCTCCAGGCGAGTGGCGAGCTCTTGGCTCGAGTCGCGCTGCGCCTTGTAGGAGCTGTAGAGGGCGATGACAGCCCGGGCGACCAGCGGGCTGTGTAGGGCGAGCTCGCGCAGGTCCGCCGAGGTGAGCCGATACGCGTCGAAGAGCGCGTCGGAGAACGCCTCCATCAGGTCGCTGACCAGTCGTGCCTCGTCGTCGTCGCCGAAAGCGTGCAGGTCGACGCCGAACATTTGGGCGAGCTTGATCAGCAACGCGGCCGGCAGAGGCCGGCGATTCGATTCGATGAGGTTCAGATAGCTCGCCGAGACGCCGAGTCGCTCCGCCAGCTGCACTTGGCTCAATCCCTCGCGGCGGCGCAACGCACGCACTTTGGCTCCGAGCCGCGGAAGCTCACGATTGGGCTGGCTCATGGCGGCTGGGCTCCCTCATTTTCCAAGATCAACTGGTTTACACATTGTCATTGACAGTTCTCAACGTGGCCTACTTGCGTCCGCTTTTCGATGACTTGATAGTTTTGACGCGCTGCCCAATTGTAAACCGTGATGCACAAAGACTCGACGTTTTCGACGCCCAGCGGCGTGAGCGGTACGGGCCCGATGCTCCCGGGGTACGAGCGCATACTCAGCGCCGAGGCGCTGGCGTTCGTTGCCGACCTGGTCCGAACGTTTGGATCGCGCGTGGATGAGCTCCTGGCGCGCCGCCGCGAGCGACAGGCCCTTCTGGATGCGGGGGAGCCCCTGGACTTCATCGACGAGACCTCCGGGGTTCGCGCCGCGGATTGGACCGTCGCACCGCTGCCGCCTGATCTGATCGATCGGCGCGTGGAGATCACGGGGCCGACCGACCGCAAGATGGTCATCAACGCCCTCAACTCGGGCGCAAACGTCTTCATGGCCGACTTCGAGGATGCCAACAGCCCCACCTGGAGCAATCTGGTCGACGGGCAGCTCAACCTGTTCGACGCGGTACGCCGTTCGATCTCGATGGTCGTCCCGGAGACCGGGAAGCGGTACGCGCTGAAGGAGCGCGTGGCGGTCTTGTTCGTGCGGCCTCGCGGCTGGCACCTCGTCGAGCGTCACCTGACCGTCGACGGCCGCCCCGCGCCCGGCGCGCTCTTCGACTTCGGCCTCTTCTTTTTTCACAACGCGAAGGAGCAAGTGGCTCGCGGTACGGGCCCCTACTTCTATCTGCCGAAGATGGAGAGCTACCTCGAAGCGCGGCTGTGGAACGACGTGTTCGTTCACGCCCAGGCGGCCGTGGGGCTCCCGAGGGGGACCATCAAGGCCACCTGTCTCATCGAGACGCTGCCGGCGGCCTTCGAAATGGACGAGTTTCTGTGGGAGCTTCGCGACCACTCCGCCGGCCTCAACTGCGGACGTTGGGACTATATATTCTCGTTTATCAAGAAGCGCGCGACCGATCCATCGGCTGTATTGCCGGACCGGTCCCAAGTGACCATGGACAAGGGATTTCTCGCCGCCTACGTGAGGCTGCTCATCCGGACGTGCCACCGTCGCAGAGTGCATGCCATGGGGGGCATGGCCGCGCAGATTCCAATCAAAGAAGATTCGGCGGCGAACGAAGTGGCGCTCGACCGGGTGCGAGCGGACAAGCAGCGGGAGGTGAAGGCGGGCCACGACGGGACGTGGGTGGCGCACCCCGGCCTCGTCCCGGTCGCTAAAGCCGTCTTCGACGCGCACATGCCGGGCCCGAACCAGATCGACGTCAAGCGCGAGTACGTCGAGGTGGCGCGCGCCGACCTTCTCGCCGTGCCCGAAGGGACGCGCACGGAACAAGGCCTGCGGCACAACGTTCGCGTTGGGGTGCAGTACATCGAAGCCTGGCTGCGCGGGAACGGGTGCGTGCCGCTCTATTCGCTCATGGAAGACGCGGCGACCGCCGAGATATCGCGCGCGCAGGTGTGGCAGTGGCTGCACCACGGAGTGACCGTCGGAGGAGAGCCGCTGACTTCGGAGCGCTTTGAGCGCGTCGTCGACGAAGAGATGCAGCGTGTACGACGCGAGGTCGGCGACGCCCGCTTCCAGGCGGGGCGTTTTCTCGAGGCCCGCGAGCTCTTCGTGCGCATGTGCACTTCGGCGCGGTTCGAGGAATTTCTGACTCTGCCTGCTTACGACCTCTTGCAGAACAAATAGGGAGGAGGAAGCCAACATGTCTACCGCTGCCGCAATCAAGCTCGACAACCTCGGTGACGAACGTCTGCACGCGCGCCGATACGAGGGGGTCATTCGCCCCTATGCGAAGGCCGACGTCGACCGGCTCCGCGGGTCGATTCATATCGAGCACACGCTCGCGTCGATGGGCGCCAGGCGCCTCTGGGAGCTTCTGCACACGGAGCCGTTCGTCGGCGCGCTCGGTGCTCTGACGGGCAACCAGGCGGTTCAAATGGTCCGGGCGGGCCTCAAGGCCGTCTACGTCTCTGGCTGGCAGGTGGCGGCGGACGCGAACACGTCTGGTCAAATGTACCCGGACCAGTCGCTCTATCCGGTCAACAGCGTCCCGACCGTCGTCGGCAAGATCAACGCCGCGCTCCAGCGCGCCGATCAAATCGAGCACGCCGAGGGGAAGGGTGGAGCGCACTGGTTCGCTCCTATCCTCGCCGACGCGGAGGCCGGCTTCGGTGGCCCTCTGAACGCCTACGAGCTCATGAAGTCGATGATCGAAGCGGGCGCCGCCGGAGTGCACTTCGAGGATCAGCTCGCAAGCGAAAAGAAGTGCGGCCACATGGGCGGCAAGGTGCTCGTGCCGACGAGTCAATTCATCCGTACTCTCGTGGCCGCGCGTCTCGCCGCCGACGTGTGCGGGGTGCCGACGATCGTCGTTGCCCGTACGGACGCGGACAGCGCTAAGCTCATCACGAGCGACGTCGACGATCGCGACCGCCCGTTTCTCATCGACGAGAAGCGGACAACGGAGGGCTTCTTCCGAATCAAGAGCGGCGTGGACGCGGCGATCGCGCGCGCGGTGCATTACGCGCCCTACGCGGACATGCTCTGGTGCGAGACGAGCACGCCCGACCTCGGGGAAGCCCGGAAGTTCGCCGAAGGCGTGCACGCGAAGTATCCGGGGAAGCTCCTCGCGTACAATTGCTCGCCGAGCTTCAACTGGAAGAAGCACCTCGACGACGCCACGATCGCCCGGTTTCAACGGGAGCTCGCGGCGATGGGGTACAAATTCCAGTTCGTCACCCTCGCGGGCTTTCACTCGCTCAACCTGACGATGTTCGAGCTAGCCCGGAAGTATCGAGACCGAGGCATGGCCGCGTACAGCGAGCTGCAGCAAGCGGAGTTCGCGGCCGAGGCGCACGGGTACTCGGCCACCCGGCATCAGCGCGAAGTGGGCACGGGGTACTTCGACCAAATCACCGAAGTGATTTCCGGCGGCCGGGCCTCGACGCTCGCGCTGGAGGGCTCGACAGAATCCAAGCAGTTCTGAGTCAGGCCAAGGGGCCTCTTCGGTGAGCCGGTGCGGCGCGGGTGTCCCAGCGAGCCCGACCGCGCCGGCTCTTAATCATCGAGGCGTGCGGACCGTTCGCCTCGTGAGCACGTTATATGAAGGCAGCCGTGCTCCCGACCCGCTCGCCGTCCCCCGTTCACCCTCGCGACACGACACGCCTGAGGCGGGCGGAACGGGCGCTGCGACTGATGGCGGACGCGACCGTGATCCTTTCAGAGTCGCTCGACTGCCGTGAGACCCTCGCGCACCTCGGGCAGGCTCTGGTCCCGAGCCTCGGCGACGCGTGCGCGATCCAGCTCCTCGACGGCGGCGAGCTGCGGACGGTGGCTGCCGCCGGCCCCGCTCTCGAGAGGCAGGCGCCTGCGCGCGAGACCCGCGGCCCGTCCCCTACGGGGAGCGTCGGGATCCAGGCGCGGGTCGCTCGCACGGGCCTGAGCGAGACGCTCGCGGACGACGAGACGCTTGCCTGGGGTGCCCGCGAAGCGCAAGACGCGGAGCTTTTGCGTGCGCTCGGCGCGCGCTACCTGTTCGTCGCGCCGCTTAAAGTGCGCGAACAGACTCTCGGGGTCATCGCCCTGGGGTGGTCCCAGCGCGCACCGGATGAATGGGACCGCGAGATCGTCGAATCGATCGCCTCACGCGCCGCGCTGGCTGTGGAGCACGCGCACTTGTACCGCGACGCCGATGCGCAGCGCAGGCGCCTACGCATCATCGCCGACACGTCGCGCGCGCTCGCCGCAGAGCTCGACGTCGAGGGCGTGGCACGATCGATCGCGCGCGTCATGCGGTGCGGCATTCTCGTCGCGCTCACGGACGCGGAAGGCTCGTTCGTGGTCCGCGCGTGCGCGTCCATCGACGACAACGTCGAGCGGCGCCTGCAGCCCCTCATCGGTCGCCCGCTCGGACTCCAGCCGGGAACGATCTCGGAAGAAGTGTTGCGTCGCCGCGAGCCGCAAGTGCTGGGCGCGTCGGCCGTAGAGCGGCTTCGGCCTCCGTTCTCCACGTTCGCCGACGAGCTCGGACTCGGGAGCTTGATCGTGGCACCCCTCCTCGTCCAGGGCCGCGCGATCGGCATCATGAGCGCGTTTCGCGCCGTGGACTTCGAAGCTCTGGGGGTCGACGAGCTGAGCCTCGTGAGCGAGATCGCCGATCGCGCCGCGGTGGCGTTCGAGAGAGCCCGGCTGTTCGAAGGGCAGCTGCGCGCGACCGAGCGCCTCCGCCTGCTCGCCGACGCGGGCACGCTGCTCGCCCAATCGCTCGAGGTGGGCCCCACGCTGACGACCCTGGCACGCCTCGCGGTGCAGTGGTTCTCCCATGTCTGCGCGGTGGACTTGCTCGAGGACGGGCGCGTTGTGTCCATCGCAGTGGCGGCGGCCGATGCGCCCCTCGAGGCGGCGAGTCGCGGAGCCATCGAGCCGTACCGCGACGCGGCCTGCCCCCCGCCCGCGCTGCGCGGCCCGTTCGAATCGGGGTCGTCGGTCCTCATCCGGACCGTGACCCCCGAGGCGCTGCGCGAATTTGCTGTCAGCGACGGGCACTTCGAGGCGCTCACGCGACTGGGGCTGCGGTCGATCATCATCGCGCCTCTGATCACGCGGGGGGGCACGGTCGGAGTTCTGTCGCTGGCGCGTACGCGGGGTCCGGCGTACGACGGTGACGACCTCGCGATGGCGGAGGAGCTGGCGCGTCGCGCCGCTCTGGCGGTCGACAACGCGCGTCTATTCAAGCGCGCCACCGAGGCCGTCGCCGTGCGCGACGAGTTTCTCGCGATCGCGAGCCACGAGCTCAACACCCCGCTCACGCCGCTCAAGATGCAGCTCGACAGTCTGCGTCGCGGTCAGTTCTCCGCGAGGCGGATGGGCGAGAAGCTTGAGGTGGCGTCTCGTCAGGTGACGCGGCTGGCCAAGCTGGTGAGCGAGCTCCTCGACGTCTCTCGAATCAGCGGCGGCCGACTGCACATCGAGCCGGAACGGTTCGACTTGGCCAAGCTGGCCGACGAAACGATCGAGCGCATGTCGGATGAGGCACGGCGCGCCGGCAGCCGCATCTCGTTTCGCGCCGAGCGCCCTTCCTTCGGTTCGTGGGACCGAATGCGCATGGACCAGGTGCTGACGAACCTGCTCACAAATGCCATCAAGTACGGCTCGGGCAATCCGATCGAGGTGGAGCTGGCGAGCTACGGCGCAAGCGCGCGCCTGATCGTGCGCGATCATGGGATCGGAATCGCGCCCGAGCATCAACGGCGCATCTTCGAGCGCTTCGAGCGCGCCGCTTCCGCCCGTCACTACGGCGGCTTCGGGCTCGGACTCTGGATCGCACGTCAGATCGTGCAAGCGTCGGGCGGAGCGATCGCGGTCGAGAGCACCCCCGGAGTCGGGTCGACGTTCATCGTGGATCTGCCGAGGGGAGAGCAACGGGAGCCACCCGGTTCGGTGCTCTAGGGTTCACCAGTCATCCGCCGATCTCGACGACCGAGTAAAGGTCGGTGACGCCGAAGGCGATCCCTTCGAGCTCCACGAGCTCGCCCGCCCGCACTTCCCTCTCCGACCAACTTGGTCCATTCCGGCTCACGACCGTCACCTGCCGGCGGCGGTGAGAGATCAGCAGGACCGCCTCGACCGATCGAAGCTGTTTGTATTGGCTTACCTTGTCGCCTCGGTCGTACTCCTCGGTCGACGGGCTCGTCACCTCTATCAGGAAGCGAGGATTGATCACGGCGTTGGCATCGTCGATCGCGCGTTCGGTCGGGCCGCAAACGATCGAAATGTCCGGGTAGGTTGCAAGGTCCGTTGCGGCGACGCGGATCTTGACGTCGGACGAATAGACCGTGCACTCCCTGGGCAGCGAGGTCGAAACGAGGCGCACGAACTGCATCGCCAGCGCACCATGCTCCGGCGTGCCTCCCGCCATGGCGAAAATCTCCCCGTCCGAATACTCCAGCTTCAGGGGCGATGCCTTCTCCAGCTGGAGGTATTCGCCGTAGGTGTGCCGGTATCGGCGAGCAGTCGACATAGAAGAACCTTAGTGCAGTGCCCCATTGAATGGTACCGAGCTCCGCTGGGCACGCCTGCCTCGCAGGACTTGGCCCCTTCGGCGGGCGAACGAGCCTACGGTACGGGTGCCCCATCGGGCGTGACCGCGAACGAGAAGCTCGTGTCGGGCTTCATCGTCTCGTAATCCAATACGTCAACCTGGACGTTGCCGTCGGCTCGCTGCTGCACGAGACCAAATCCGTAGTTGGCGCGACTCGACGTGAGAGGCGCGCCCCCGTTTCCGATAACCACCTCCCTCGGGCCGGTCTTCTCGACCGTGTGAGAGTGGCCGACGATCGACAGCGTGTAGGGGTGTTGCGATTGGATCCGCTCGGCCGGCGTGACTCCCGGTGCGGCTGTGGCCGACGCCGGCTCGTGGCGCACGATGAACGTGTACGTCGTCGCTCGAGCCAGCGTCGCTTCGAGCCAGCGCGCCTGGACGTCGTCCCACGCGTTTGCGGCCACAATGACGAACTTGGCCGTCCACGCGCCGGTCGACGCATCGACGTCGAACGAATAGTAGGGACGCGGTTGCCCGAGCGGCTGCACCATCTTGGCGAGAAACTGAGCGTAGTTGTCGGTGATGCCGTCGGCGTTTCCGGAGCCGCAATTGGACGCGGTCGCCCCCGTGCACTCGTGATTGCCCATCGCGGGGAACATGGTGCCGGAGAAGGCGGCTCGCGCATGCAGATAGAGCGCGAGCTGCGCGGCGGCCTGGCCGCCGCCGGGCGATGCAAACATGTAGTCGCCGGTGGACACTCCGAAGGGTGGTGCCGGGCGGAGTGACTGAATGTCTTCGAAGATCTTCGTAATGATGGCGAGCGGGTAGCCGCCGGTGTCGTCGACAGTGGCCGGGCGCGTGTCGCCGACGACCGCGAAGGAGAGTGTCGACACGTGGAACCATCGGGCGCTAGCGTCGACGCCAACACCCCCTGCGCTCGCGCTCCCGCTGGCCGTTCCGGAATCGCGCTCCCGCCCCGGCTCGTTTGTTACGGCGCACGCGGAAGCAACGACCGCGACTACCAAGAGCGCGATGGCGGGGGAGATGGGGCAGGGCGCTTCCATGGTGCGAAGGCCGAGCCATCACGGTCCATGCCGCGGTGTCGTGCGAGTCATTTCGATGGTTTGCCGGGGGGCGTATCCCGACACGGGCCAGCCGGCGGCCGTCGCGCGACAGGGAGGTACACGAGAGGCCGTGTGGGCCATTGCGCCACTGGGCTCGTCGCGATCCGGCGAGGCCGGCGCGTCGCCGTCCGTGTACCCTTTGGATTGTGCGGCCCCGCACCATCCTCGTCGTTGACGACGACCCCGATATCCGGCGAATCACGGCGCTGTCGCTCGAGCGCATTGGCGGATTTCGCGTGTCTCTTGCTGCCAGCGCAGAAGGGGCTCTCGAGCTGGCGAAGCGAGCCCCTCCGGATCTGTTGCTCCTCGACGTCTCGATGCCCGGAACCGACGGGCCGGCGATGCTCGCGGCGCTGCGCGCCGACCCGGACACCGAGCGCGTTCCGGTCGTCTTTCTGACGGCGATGTCGAGCGATGACCAAATCGCGCGCCTCTTCGCCCTCGGCGTGGCCGACGTCATTTCCAAGCCGTTCGACTTGGTCGCTCTCCCGGCGCGCATCCGCGATATCTTCTGCCGAGCGGAGTTGCACGGAGTGGGGCGATGACTCGGGCAAGCGATCCCGCGGTCGAGGCACTCATCGCGGCCGCGCGAGCCGACTTCGCGGGAACACTCGTCTCCAAGGCGGTCGCGCTGGAGGCCCTGGTGAGTTGCGGCGCGTGGGAGGACGCGCGACGCGCGGCCCACAAGCTCCGCGGATCGGCCGGCGTGTACGGATTCGCCGAGCTCGGGGCCGCTGCGGCCGAATTGGACGACGTTCTCTCTCGTGTCGAGGAGACGCCCGATGCGGCGCAGCAGGCGCTCGTCCGCGAGAAGCTTCGCGAGCTCTGCGCCCTGGCCGAGCATGCGTCTCGAGCGGGCCGATGACCCAATGGTTCGAGCCCGGGGAGATCGTGGCCGATGTCTACGAGGTCCGAGCGCTCTTGGGCGCCGGTGCCATGGGAGAGGTGTACGACGCGCACGATCGCGCGCTCAACCGGCGGGTCGCGCTCAAGGTGGCACGCCCCGGCATCGCGCCCGATTACCTCGTACGGGAGGGACGGGCGCTCGCCGCGATCCGCCACCCCGGTGTCGTCACGGTCCACACGATCGGAAAGCATCGCGGGCTCGCATTCCTCGTGCTCGAACGCGTGTACGGCCTTAGCCTCGAGCGGATGATCGATGAGCGCCGCGGGCGCGGCGAGCGGTTCGCGGTGGGTGAAGCGCTGGACCTTCTCGTGGCGATCGCCGACGCGCTGAGCGTCGTGCACGGCGCGGGGCTCGTGCACCGCGACGTCAAGCCGGGCAACGTCATGCTCGCGCCGGGCGGGCGGGTCGTCCTCATGGACTTCGGCCTCGTTCTCCCCCACGCCGATCGCGCCGGCCACCGTACCGCCGCTGGTTCGCTGCAATACATGGGTCCGGAGGCGCTGAGCGGCGACATCGTCGAGGGGGCGGCGGCGCTGCTCGACGTCTACGCGGTGGGCGTCCTGGCGTACGAGCTTCTCTGCGGCATCGCGCCCTTCGACGGCGGAGACAGCCGCGAGGTTTACCGTTCGAAAGTCCGCAAGCCCCTCCCGCCGGTGTCGAGGCTCAGGCCCGATGTTCCCGCGGCGCTCGGCGACTTGGTGGCACAGCTGATGGCGCCCGACCCCCAGGAACGGCCGCAGGGAGCCGAGGCCGTTCTCTGGCAGCTGCGCGCGCTCCGGTCCAGGGTCGGCGCGGGCCCCGAGGCGCGGCCCTTCTCGGTGCTCATCGTGGACGACGACGGGGATATGCGTCGGGCGCTCGCGCTCTACGTGCGCGCAGCGGCTCCGGGCGCCGAAATCGAAACCATCGGGGACGGCCGAACCGCCATCCGTGCAGTGCGCCGCCGCGTTCCCGACTTGCTGCTGGTCGACTTGGATCTGCCGGACATCAACGGCATCGAAGTGTGCATGCTGCTCCGAGGGATGCGGCTGGGCGACGCGTGTCTCATCGTGTCGATCAGCAGTCGCGCGACGCGGGCCGACGTCGAGCTCTTGCAACAGCTCGGGGTGCGTTCGCTGGAGAAGGGGCCGGCCCTCGTGACCCAGTTGGCGGAGATCATCGAGCGCATGCGTCCGAATCATTGACCCGCTCGCGTGCGGGGGCGCTCCGAAGGTCGATCCACGGACACTACGCTGTTACTGGATTTCGGCGGAGGCGGAGCCGACAGGGCCCATCGGTTTTGGCTCACGCCGCGCCGGAATGCGCGCTCCGCGGATTCGAGTCTGTGGCATGGTACGAAAATGGCGACGCGCCACTCTCCTTCGGCGGACACGGAACGACCAGCGCCGAGAGCCGATGCCGAGGGAGCGCTCACGAACGAGCGCTTTGCGCTGCGCGCGCCGCGACCGATGTCGTGGCCATCGCCTGTGCCCGTCCACCGCTTGCCGATTCCTTCTCCCCCGAGGGCCTCGTGGCCTCCGACCGCGCCTGCGGCCCCGGTCTTCGAACGAGCATCCGTCCCGCCCCTACCAGTCCGGAACCTTTCGCTGCCTCCGCTCGGCTCCCCTCGCGTTCTCTGGGGCGCCGCCGCCGTGGCCACGCTGATCGCCGGCATCCTCGCGGCGAGCTGGGTGCGGTCGGGGAGCTCGTCGCACGCGCGCGCCGTCGTAGGCGGCCCCGACGACGTGTGTTCGTCGATCGTGGCCCGCGCGCTCGCCAGCGCGTCGCCGGTCTCGTCGTCCGCGGGGCATGTGACGTCCAGCACGGGCGCATGCTGGGCGTCGGCGTCCGAGCCGCCGGTCGTGTCCGTTTGGGAGCTGCCGGCCGTGCACACTCGCCCCGCCCTGTCTCGCAAACCCGCTTTCGCCGTTCCTTCCACTGCGGCGCCCGCACACGCGATCGCCGGGCCCAGCACGCGATAACGCGACAAGATAACGCGACAAGGGGAGCGGCAAGCGCGGGGTCGAAGGCGCCGCGAGCGCGGTGCGCGGGGCGACGCGGCAGAGCCAGCGCGTTCCGGTGGCGCGTTCGATGCAAAATGCGAAGCTAGGGTTGGGTGACGATGCCGAACGCCATTGCGCCGACCGCGACCGCGATTGTTGCTATCGTCGCCGCGCTTCTCACGACGATTGTACCGACGTGCTTGTACGCGTACGTCGAGCCACGCGGTCGCCTCAGCTGGGGCACCGCGGGAGATTCGCCCCGATCCCGCCGCGCCCCTGCGCTCGTTCGGATCACCGCCTGGTTGAGCTTCGCGGTTGGGCAGATCGCGGTCCTTTGGGTGCTTGTTCCGGCCGCGTGTGCGTTCTTGCTCTATCTGCAAGTCACGCTCGGCGCCGGTCGTCCGCTGGGTGCCGCGGCCACCGTCGCGGTGGGGACGATGGCCCTCGCGCAGTCCGCGCTGGCCGTTCGACTGCTCCCGTTGGGCGTTCGCCTTCTTGCGCGCGACAAGCACCTTTCGCAGCGGGTCGGGCGGCTCGCGAAATGGAACGCGCTGGCCAGCTCCATCCTGCTCAGCCTGGGCGCGCTCCTGGCGTGGGCGATGGCTGCCGCCCCGTCGCTCGTTCATCCCTGGCTACGCGTCGCCCTGGAGTGGACGGCGCTGCGCCCGATCCTCGCGTTTGCCTGCGTCTGCTTGGTCCACGCGCTGCTTCTGGGCCAATGCGCGCGTCTTCTCGTCGGTGCCCCAAGCCGCTCCAGGTGACCCCATGCGAATCCCCTTCGTCGTTCCCCTCGCGGTCGGCTCGATCGCTGCGATCGCGCTCCTGTCTCGCCCGGCCCCGGCCGTCGACCGGACGATCTCCGGAGCGCAGGCCGCCACATGGGCGGCCGACCTCGACGAAGGTGCGCCGACGTTCTCGGACGAGGCCGGCGAAGGAGACACGATCCCCGGCGAGATTGCCGTCGACGTGCGCGACGACGCGACCGCCTCGGACCTCGCCGACATCGGGATCAAGTATGGCATCGCCATGCGCCCGAACAGCGGGTGGAGCGCCGGGAACGACAAGATCGAAGTAGCGGAGGTCGCAGCATCCGGCGAAGCCGCGATCATCGACGCGCTCGCGCGCGATCCGCGCATCGAGCACGCCGAGCCCATGGCGGTTTATCGCGCGAGCTACGTGCCAAACGATCCGCTGTATACGAGCAAGCAGTGGCACCTGCAACGCGTGGGCGCGGAGGCCGCGTGGCACTACAGCTGCGGCCGCGGCGTGACGGTCGCCGTGATCGACACGGGCATCGCCTGCTTCGACAAGGGGCCATTCTCGCGCGGCAGCGATCTCGCGGGAACCCGGTGCGAAGGCGGCTGGAACTTCGTCGATGATTCGAACGAGGCCTACGACGACCACGGTCACGGGACGCACGTCGCCGGCACGATCGCGCAAACGACCAACAACGGGGTGGGGACGGCCGGGCTCGCGTTCTGCGCGACGCTCATGCCGATCAAAGTCCTCAGCAAGCAGGGCTTCGGAACCGTCGCGAACGTCGCCGAGGGAATCCGGTACGCGGCCGACGCGGGCGCGCAAGTGATCAACCTGTCGCTCGGAGGGCCGATCAAGAGCGGAATCCTCGAGGACGCGGTCAAACACGCGCTCGCCAAGGGCGTCGTGATCGTCGCGGCCGCGGGCAACAGCGGCCGGAGCGTCGGCTGGCCGGCGGCATATCCGGGGGTCGTGGCGGTGAGCGCGACCGACTCGAACGACAAGATCGCCTGGTTTTCGTCGCGAGGCCCGGAGCTTTCGATCGCGGCCCCCGGGGTCGGTGTGACGCAGCAGACCGTGTGCAACGGCGGCCGGGACAAGTGTGAGGTCTTTGGCACGTTCAACGGCACGAGCATGGCGTCGCCCCACGTGGCCGGCGCCGCGGCGATGCTGGAATCGCTCGGCGTGACCGACGGCGCTTCCGTGCGGCGGGCGCTCGAGTCGACCGCTCGCCATCCGACCGGCTCGGCGAACGCCGACGATGAGGAGCTCCTCGGAGCGGGGATCGTCGACGCGGCCGCGGCGGCGTTTCACGTCTATTGGGCGCACGTTGCGCTTCGTGCGGTCGTTCTGCTAGGGCTCGCGTGGGCGGTCGCGCGCCGCATCCGCAGGCGCGGCGGGCGGGTGACCCGCACGCCTGGGGCGGTCCTCGGGGCGCTCGCGACGAGCGTGGGTCTGTTCCCGCTATCCCCTCTTCTGGGGTTGATGTCTCATGCGGGGAGCGCGGTCTCGTTCGTCGAGCTGGCGGCTCGGCCGGTCGGTGAATGGGACCTGATACTCGTGGGTGCGGGGCTGCACAGGTGGTTGCTTCTGGCCAGCGCTCTACCGGCTCTGCTGCTCACCGTCCTCGGGTTTGCGAGCCGGCGCGTTCGGCCGCTCATCGGCGGCATCGCGCTCGGAACAGCCGCTCTGCTCGTGCAGATGGCGTGGGCCGGTGACGTGGCGTTCGTCGGCGGCCCCTTGCTCCTCCGCGTCTGGGCCGTGACCAATGCGCTCGCGTGTCTCTGGCTGGCACGCACGGCGCTCGAGGCAAGGGGGGGGGGAACGCGCTAGACTGCAGTCGATGTCGCTCAAGATCGACCAGGACCACTCCCGCTTCCGAGCGATCGTTCGCGGCAAGATCCGTCAGAACCTGCGAAAGTACATTTCGCAGGGGGAGCTCATCGGTAGGAAGGGCAAGGACCTGGTCTCCATCCCCATCCCCCAGATCGACATTCCCCATTTTTCCTTCGGCGACCGACAGCGTGGCGGCGCGGGGCAAGGGGACGGCGATCCGGGTGATCCGGTCGGGGGAGACCAGGACACGCAGGAACCGGGCGACGGGCACCAGGCGGGTTCGGGCGCGGGCGAGCACGTCCTCGAAGTGGACGTCACGCTCGACGAGCTCGCGGCGATTCTGGGCGAGGAGCTCGAGCTTCCCGATATTCAGGACAAGGGCAAGAGCAAGATCATCAACGCGAAGGATCGCTATACGAGCATTCGTCGCGTCGGCCCGGAGTCGCTGCGCAACTTCAGGCGGACTTATCGCGAGGCGCTCAAGCGGCAGATCGCGATGGGAACCTACGTACCCGGCAACCCGGCGGTCGTGCCGATTCCGTCCGACAAGCGATACCGGAGCTGGAAGACCGAGGCCGAGCCCGTCGCCAACGCGGTCATCGTCTACATGATGGATGTTTCGGGCTCGATGGGCGACGAACAGAAAGAGATCGTCCGCATCGAGAGCTTCTGGATCGACGCCTGGCTCACGCGCCAGTACAAAGGCCTCGAGAGCCGCTACATCATCCACGATGCCGTCGCGCGCGAGGTCGATCGCGAAACGTTCTTTCACACGAGGGAGAGCGGCGGAACGATGATCTCGAGCGCGTACAAGCTCTGCTCGCAGCTCATCGACGACCACTACCCGCCCTCGGAGTGGAACATCTACCCGTTCCATTTTTCCGACGGAGACAACTGGTCGATGGACGACACGCTGCTCTGCGTCGAAGTGCTCAAGCAAAAGATCTTGCCGCGCGCGAACATGTTTGCATATGGCCAGGTCGAAAGCCCGTACGGCTCGGGGCAGTTCATCAAGGACTTGCGAGAGCACTTCGGCAAAGACGAGCGTGTCATCACGAGCGAGATCCGCGACAAGGACGCGATCGTTGGTTCGATCAAAGAGTTTCTCGGCAAGGGGGCGTGATGGGTGACCAGACAAAGTCGGAGGGCGAGGGAAAATGAGTGAGTTCGCGCTGAAAACGGCGCTTCCCGCGTATCTGCGCGAGCAGCAGAACAAGATTGAAAGGCTCGCGGCCGAGGCGGGGCTCGACTTCTTCCCAACGGTCTTCGAGATCTTGACGTACGACCAAATGAACGAGATCGCCGCGTACGGCGGGTTCCCGAACCGCTACCCGCACTGGCGGTTCGGCATGGAGTACGAACGCCTCGCCAAGGGATACGAGTACGGCCTCTCGAAGATTTACGAGATGGTCATCAACAACAACCCCTCGTACGGATACCTGCTCGAAGGAAACTCTCTGGTCGATCAGAAGCTCGTGATGGCGCACGTGTACGCGCACGTCGACTTCTTCAAGAACAACTACTGCTACCGTTCGACCGACCTCGACACCGGCGGTAGAACGGTCGACCCGGTCAAGCGGCCGAGCGCCTACGACCCGAACCGCCGCTGGATCGATAAGATGGCCAATCACGGCGCCAGGCTGCGGCGCGTCGTGGCGCGTCAGGGGATCAACAAGGTCGAGGAGTTCATCGACCATTGTCTCAGCCTCGAAAACCTCGTGGACCTGCATTCGCCGTTCAGCGGCCGTCGCCCGAAGCGCCCCACCGAAGACGAAGAGCCGAAGGCGACCGAGATCCCGCGCCTGCGCGCGAAAGAGTACATGGAGAGCTTCATCAACCCGGAGGAGTACCTCGAGCGACAGAAGAAGAAGATCGAGGCCGAACGAGAGAAGGCCAAGAAGTTTCCGGAGCACTCCGAGCGCGACATTCTCGTCTTCCTGCTCGAGCACGCGCCCCTCGATCGCTGGGAGCACGACGTCCTCGAGGTGATCCGCGAGGAGGCCTACTACTTCGCGCCGCAGTGGCAGACGAAGATCATGAACGAGGGCTGGGCGACGTACTGGCATTCGAAGCTACTGACGGAGAAGATCCTCGATGCGAGCGAGATCATCGACTACGCGGATCACGCCGCAGGGGTCCTCGCGACCAGCGGCGGCCGGCTCAATCCCTACAAGCTCGGTGTGGAGCTCTTTCGCCACATCGAAGAGCGCTGGAACAAGGGGCAGTTCGGCAAGGAGTGGGAGGACTGCGACGATCTCGAAGCGAAGAAGAACTGGAACCTTCGCCTGGGCCTGGGAAAAAAGAAGATCTTCGAGGTGCGCGCGCTCTACAACGACGTAACGTTCATCGACGAGTTCTTGACGCCCGAGTTCGTGCGCGAGCAGAAGCTCTTCAGCTTCGGTTGGTCGAACCGCAACGAGCGCTTCGAGGTCGAGTCGCGGGAGTTCAAGTCCGTGAAGGACAAGCTCCTCTTTCAGCTCACGAACGGCGGCAACCCGTTCATCTACGTCGAAGATGCGAACTTCGAGAACCGGGGCGAGCTGCTCGTTCGCCACGACCACCAGGGGCTGGACTTGAGACAGGACTACGCGAGGGAAGTGATGCGAAGCCTCCTTCGTATCTGGAAGCGTCCGGTCAACGTGACGACGATCGCGGAGGGCAAGCCGGCGATGCTCCGTTACGACGGGAAGGAGCACGCGACACGGCACCTGCGCTCGTGAGACCGCGGGGGAGCCATGGGCGAGTTCGTTCGCGATCCCAACGATTGGCTTCGAAGGCTATCGCCGGCCGAATGGATTCGGGCTGCGCTCGGTGAGCTGAGGCGCGCGGCTGCGTCCTACGAGCGCGGCGATGCGCGGGGAGGCGCCGTGGGCGTCAAGCGGGCGGCCGGCATGGCGCTCAACGCGGCGTTGCTCGTCGAGCCGAACGAGGCGTGGGGGCGGTCGTACGTCGAGCACGTGGAGGCCTTGGCGGACGACCCCGGCGTTCCCGAGGCGGTGCGCGCGGCGAGTCGATCTGTGCTCGACGCGAAGCCTCCCTCGTCGGGGGTCGTGAGCCTGCGCACCCCCCGGACGCAGGAGCGGACGCTCGACGCCGCGCGCGACGTCATCGCGCACGCGTGGGCCGTGGTGAAGCGGCATGAGTAGGCCGGCGCTCGCCGCGGCCGTGGCGCTTTCGTTGGCCGCGTGCGGTGGCGGTGCCGCTCCGCGTCCCGCTGCCACGGTGACTTCCGCGGGATCGGCGCAGCCCTCAGCCGCGGCGCCTGCCATCGCCGCGCGGGAACCGGCTCCGATGGCCATGCCGGTGACGCCCTCCGCCCCGGCGCCGTTGGCGGCCCCGCCCGCGGCTCCTGTCTCGGCGGGTTCCTCCTTTCCGCCTCCGCTGCCGACGACCATTTCGCTGTCGTCTGGCAACCGAGCGCCGGGCGACGCCGACCTCGCGGCGGGGGACGACGCTTTCACCCAGGGCGATCTGACGCTTGCACGGAAGCACTACGAGGCGGCCCGCGCTGCAGCGCCGCGCAACGTGGCGCCGGCGGTGGGCCTCGCGCGGGTGCGGGTCGCGCGGGTCGAGGTCCCCCTCGATTACGCGGCGGGGAGGGGAAACCCGGAAATCATGGTGGCCGCGAAGGATTTGGCCGTCCTGACCAGGGCCGCGCCGTCGTTCGGGCCCGGCTTCGTCGAGCTCGGGAGAGCCCTGCTGCTGCTCGGTGACGCCAGCGCCGCCGTTGGAGCGCTCCGTAAGGGCACGCAGCTCTTGCCGGCCGATGCGGAAGCGCACTCCCAGCTCGGCATCGCGCTGCTCGCCACCGGGCACGCGGGCGAAGCCGTGACCGAGCTGGCGCGGGCGGTGGAGTTGGACCCGGGGAGCGCCGCGAGGCATGGCAACCTCGGAACTGCGCTGATGATGGCCGGCCGAACGAAAGAGGCGATCGCCGAGTACGAGGCGCGGGTGCGCATCGACGATAACGACGCGCGCGCGCACTCCGATCTCGGCACAGCGCTGCTCGGGACGCAGGACCTGCCGCGAGCGCTCTCGGAGCTTCAGCGCGCCGTTCGAGCCGACCCAGGGCGCGCGAGCTTGCACTCCAATCTGGGCTACGCGCAGCAACAGGCCGGCCGAGTGGACCAGGCGATCGCGGAATACCGCGAGGCGCTGCGGATCGATCCCAAGCTGGTGAGCGCGTGGATCAACCTGGCCACAGCCCTGGCCATCGATCCGAGCGAGCGCGCCGATGCCCGAGCCGCGCTCGAGAAGGCGCGCGCGCTGTCACCCGACGACCCGCGGGTGAAGGCCAACATCGAGGAGCTGGACGCATTGCCGCTCGGGCCGCGCGGTCACCCCAAACCGTAGATTGGAACCTCCTGTCAATCTCGAACTGCGCGCCCCGCGATCCGACCTTGACCTCCGCGAACGCCATCCCCTAGCGTACGGCGGAGTTGGTTGGTGCCTAGCGGCAGCGCCGAGCAGAAGAAAACGGAGGCATTCCGATGGCAGTGGGACGCGTCAAGTGGTTCAACGACGAGAAGGGTTGGGGGTTCATCAAGCAGGACGCCGGCCCTGACGTCTTCGTGCACTATTCGCAGATCCAGGGCGATGGCCGCAGGCGCCTCTTCGAGGACGAGGTCGTGGAGTTCGAGATCAAAGAGGGTCCCAAGGGGCTCCAGGCGATCAACGTCACACGCCAGAACGGCGAAGCGCTGGCCGTGGGCTAGGCTGGCGATTTTCCAAGAAGGGACTTCGAACGACGCGCCAAGCGCGTCCGGTCTCACACGTGCTTCGGCACGCTCTCGGGGCGAAACACCCCCGCCTCCGGCGAGTAAACGTACGCCCGTACGCGTTCGACGCCGGCCTCTCCGAGCTCGTAGACATTGAACCCCGCCATGCGGTCCGCCGCATCGTGATGAAGCGATGCGCTCGTCGCCCCCACCTGGTTGACGCGACCGGCGCCCGTCGGAACCTCGCGCTGGATGCGCCGGTGCAGATGACCATGCAGCAGAAGGCCGCCCGTCAGTGGACGAAGCTGGGCGATGAGCGCGGGCGCGTCGCGCAAGCCTTCCAGATACATCTTGAGGCGCGAGCGGCGGTACACGGCGGGATGGTGCATCGCGATGACCGCGGTGCGCCGAGCGACCTCCGGGTGCTCGAGAATGCGCCCCAGCGCCGCGATCTGCGCGCTTCCGAGCTCTCCCGCGGCGACGAACGGCAGGCGGGGAACTGCGCTCGATAGCGCGATGATCGCCGCGCTCCCTCGAAGCTTCACGATCGGGAACCGCCCGCCGTTCGCCTCGGCCGCGAGCTCTGGTAGGTCGCTGCGCAACCAGGGTGCGAAGTAGTGCTCGAAGCGCCGCGACACCAGCGAACCGCGCGTGTAGACGTCGTGGTTGCCGGGCACCACGGTAACTTGCGACGGGTCGAGCCCCAGCTCGCGTTCGAGCAAGTCGCGTGCGAGCTCGTACTCCGCCTCGAGGGCGAGGTTGGTCATGTCGCCCGTGACGACCACGTGCTCCACGCCGAGCCGCGCAATCTCTCGCGCGATCGCGGCGACGTATCCGGCTCGGTGGATGTCGCCGCGCCTGGCGCGAAGGTTGACCCAGCCCGTAAAGCGCTTGTTCAGGAACCGCCACGCCGGGGTGTCGCCACGCGCGTAGAGGTGCAAGTCGGAAAAATGCGCGATCCTCATCGAACGTCGGCCGCACAGCGGAAGCCGACCCAGGGTGAATGCGGCGCGGACGTGGTGTCGCGCGCGGCGCCGCGGAGCCACATCGCGCCGTCGACGTACGAACCACCGCGCACGACGTGCAATCCCCCGTCACCCGACTTCGGCCGCGGGTCGACCTCCGTCGCGTCCGGGTAGGGCAGGGGCAGCCCCATCGGGTCGAACTCGAGGATGTCTGCAACCCACTCGGCGACGTTGCCGGCCATGTCGAATAGGCCCAGGGGGGTGGCGCCGTCGGGGAACGAGCCAACGGGGGCCAGGCCGAAGAAGCCGTCGGTCCCGTCGGTCCAATCGTCCGCGGCCGATCCGTGGTTGGCGAGGTGGGCGTTGTACACGGCTCCCCAGGGGAACTCGCGTCCCTCCGAACCTCGCGCCGCGTACTCCCACTCCGCTTCGGTCGGCAGACGGCCGCCTGCCCAGTGGCAGAAGGCGTTCGCATCGTCCCAGCGAACGTGGGTCACGGGCAGATCCGGGCGGGCGAATCGATCGTCGTCGGGCGAGATCTCGGCGGGGGAGCACGAACCGGCCGACACGCACCGGGCATAGCTCGAGACCGTCACTTCCGTCCGGTCGAGCTCGAAGCTCGAGAGGGTCACAGAGTGGGCGACCCCTTCCGCGCGCACCAGACCAAGGATGCCGTCATCGTGGCACACCGAGGCTTGTACCTCGCGCTGGCAGAGCTCGAGAGCGCGCGCCATCGCGGCGGGCAACGACCCCATCGAGAACGTGCCACCGGGGATACGGACGCGGCCGCGCGGCATCGCGCGAAGCATTCGCAAGCCCTCCGCCGGTGCGCTCGTCGCCGCCTGGTCCAGCCCGATCCACCACGCCTCCGGCCGCTGCGGTCGGTGGGCTCGTGCGTCCAGCGGAGCGACGAGCGCGCCGAATGCGATGGGCGCGAGCACCGCCAGCGGCGAAGATCGCGTCACGCGCTCACCCGGTGAGCACCCGGAGCGGGCGCTCGATGAGGCGGCGCAGCTCGGCGAGAAACGCCGCGCCGACGGCGCCGTCGACCACACGGTGATCGCAGGAGAGCGTCAGAGCAATGCGCTTGCCGGGCACGACGGCCCCATCGGCGACCACCGGGACGTCGCGCACCTGGCCGACGGCGAGGATCGCCCCCTCCGGGGGGTTGATGACGGCCGCGAACTCGTCGATGCCGAACATGCCGAGGTTCGAAATCGAAAACGTCCCGTTTTGCATCTCTTCGGGCTTCAGCTTGCGCGCCCGAGCCCGCGCGGCGAGCTCGCGCACTTCGATCGCGATCGCGACGACACTCTTCTGATCGGCGTGCCGCAAGACGGGCGTGACGAGTCCGTCGGCGATGGCCACCGCGACGGAGATGTCGACGCGTTTGTGGAAAACGAGCGCCTCGGGGGTGAAGCTCGCATTGCACTCCGGTACGTGGACGAGCGCGACGGCGCACGCCTTGATGATCAGGTCATTGAGCGAGACCTTCAGCGGCGCGGCCGCGCCGTTGTCTTTTCCACCCGCGGCCGCTGCGAGCTCCGCGTTGATCTGTTCTCGGATCTTCACGAGGCCGGCCGCGTCGGCGTCGATCGACAAATAGAAGTGCGGCACCGTCGCTTTGGACTCGGTGAGCCGCCGGGCGATCGTCTTTCGCATCGGCGAAAGGGGGCGAATCTCGGGCTCGTCGCCCGCCGGAACGGGCACGACCGGCGCTTGCGCCGGCGGTACTCTGGCGAGTGCAGTCGCCCCACGCGCCGCCTGCGCGGGCATCGATTCGAGATCCGACGCCACGACGCGCCCGCCCGTTCCCGTTCCGAGCACGCCGTGGAGGTCGATCCCCTTTTCGCGCGCCACTTTTCGCACGTACGGCGACGCGAGCACCCGCCCTCCGTCGGACACTCCCCCATTGCCCACCGGTGCCTCCGCGGCATACGAAGTTCGATCGAGCACGCTGACCACCGACGGCTTGCGCTGCGGTGCTGGCGCCGGGGCGGCCGCGGGCCTCGCCTCGGCGGCCGGCGCCGCCGGGGCTGGTTCTCCTTTTGGCGGAGCCGGGGAGCCCGTCGCCGCGGAAAGCGACGCGAACGCCGACAAATCGTCCGTCGGCGCTCCCACGATCGCGACTGGCTGGCCGAGCTTCACCTGCGATCCCGGCGCCACGAGGATCTTGAGGAGCGTGCCTTTGTCGAAGGCGCGAAACTCCATCGTTGCCTTGTCCGTCTCGACCTCGGCGAGCAGATCGTCCACCCCGATGTCGTCGCCTTCCTTCTTGTGCCACGTCGAGAGGACCCCCTCCTCCATCGTCGGCGACAGCTTTGGCATCTCCAGAATCTTGGCCATCACGCCCTCCCGCGCGCGAGCAGTCGACGGACGGTGGCGACGACACGGTCCGCCTGCGGCATGCAGGCTTGCTCGAGCTTCTTGTTGTACGGCATCGGAACGTCGAGGCTGGTCACCCGCAAGATGGGCGCGTCGAGCGCGTCGAAGGCGAGGCGCTGCACGCGATCGGCGATCTCGGCCCCCACGCCGCCGTAGGGCCATCCTTCGTGCACGACGACGAGGCGGTGCGTGCGCTCGACGCTGGCGACAATCGTGTCTTCGTCGAGCGGCCGCAGGCTGCGGAGATCGATCACCTCGGCGGATACGCCTTCCTTTTCGAGGGCCGCGGCTGCGTCGAGCGCCACGTGGGTCATGCGCGAGTACGCCACGATGGTCACGTCCTTCCCCGGGCGCGCGATCTGCGCCTTGCCCATCGGGACTACGTTCTCGCCGTCGGGCACTTCGCCGCGTACGCCGTAGAGCGTCTCGGACTCCATCACCAGCACCGGGTTGTCGTCGCGGATGGCCGCTTTGAGCAGCCCCTTCGCGTCCGCCGGGAAGGCGGGGGCGACCACCTTCAGTCCAGGGATGGTTGCGTAAAAGTGTTCCATCGCGTGGCTGTGCTGGCTGCCGACCTGGGCGGCGCTTGCGTTCGGCCCGCGAAAGACGATCGGGCACTCGAATTGCCCCCCCGACATCTGCCGCAGCTTCGCCGCGTTGTTCAGGATCTGATCGAACGCGACCGCACTGAAGTTCCAGGTCATAAACTCGATGATCGGGCGGAGGCCCACCATCGCCGCGCCCACCCCGATGCCGGCGAAGCCCGCCTCGGCGATCGGCGTGTCGACCACCCGCTTCGGCCCGAACTTGTCGAGCATCCCTTCGCTGACCTTGTAGGCGCCCTGGTAGTAGCCGACCTCTTCGCCCATCAGAAACACGCGGTCGTCGCGGTCCATCTCCTCGACCATCGCCTCGCGCAGCGCTTCTCGGAATCTCAGCGTTCTTGTCATGGATGTGCCGGGGGTCAGGGACTAGTAGGCGAACGGGCCCTTGTACGTGGCCGCCTCGAGATCGCCGAGATCCGGGTCGGGACTCTCGGCGGCGAACTGGAGCGCGTCGGCGAGCTCGACCTCGACCGCTTTTTCGATTCCTTCGAGCCTCGTTTCGGGGGCCCCTTGCTCGATCAGACTCGCTCGGGCCCGGAGCAGCGGGTCACGCCTCTTGTGCTCGTCGAGCTCGGCTTGGGTTCGGTACTTGGCGGGGTCGCTCATCGAGTGACCGCGGAACCGGTAGGTCCGCACTTCGACCAGCGTGGGCAAGCTCTCTTCCCGAGCACGCTTGACCGCCTCCCCGATGCGGCGCTCGACTTCGAGGACGTCGTCGGCGAAGAACCGGTCGCGGTCCATCCCGTAGCCCAGCGCCTTGAGCGACACGTCTTCGACCGACATCGACCGCGAGAGCGGCGTTCCCATCGAGTATTCGTTGTTTTCGCAAATGAAGACGATGGGCAGGCGCCAGAGGGCCGCCAGGCTGATCCCCTCGTGGAACCCGCCGATGCTCACCGCCCCTTCGCCGAAGAAGCAGAGGGTGACGCGCCCGTCCTGGCGGTACTTGCTCGCGAAAGCGACGCCGGCGGCCAGCGGGATGTGCCCGCCGACGATGCCGTATCCCCCGAGCATGTGATGCTCCTTGTCGAACATGTGCATCGACCCGCCCAATCCCTTGGAGCAGCCCGTCACCTTGCCGAAGAGCTCTGCAAAAAGGGCGCGAGCGCTCATGCCTTTGGCCAGGGCAATGCCGTGGTCGCGGTAGGTCGTGACCACGTAGTCGTCGGGGCGAAGAGCGGCGAGCGCGCCGACGCCGACCGCTTCTTGCCCGATATAGAGGTGCAAGAAGCCACCGATTTTTCCTTCGGCGTAGCCGCGGGCGCTTTCTTCTTCGACGCGGCGGATGAGCAGCATCTCGCGGTAAAGATGCGCAAGGTGGTCCAGCGTCGGCTGCCCACCGCTCGTCAACGGGCTCGTTTTTGCCATCATGCTCTGCGTGTGCGGCTCGGCGTTCATGGGCGCGGAATGGTCGGACATCGTGGCGGTTGGCAGTCTAGTTCGGCGCGGTGGCGCCCCGCTAGGGGTCGACGGACGGAGCGCGTCAATTGTCGGCGGACCCCACGTCGCGCGGGGCCAAACGGACACCTGACGGAAACGTCGGCGCCGCAGGTAATTCCGAGCTGCCAGCAGGTGGAGAGGGCGCGGAGGAAGGGGCGGGGCGTGTGGAACCGGTGGCCTCCCGCGGCGGTACGACGCGGTGCATCGGAGCCGCCGGCTTGTCGGGCGCGCTTGCGACGCTCTTCGGCGGCGCGCTCGTCCCGCCGCCGGGCTGCCGTAGCCTTCCGACCAGCGCAAGGGCAACGATCACCGCCACGGCGACGAGCGCCACCCCGTTTTGCCAGCGTCGTGTCGCGCGGGTGATGCTCGTGCGCAGAGGCCCCGGCGTCGCCAAGAACGTCACGCGCGGCCCTTGCAGCGATCCCGCGAGGGCGGACGCGAACGCGTCGCACGACGGAAAGCGCCTGCGCGGGTCTTTGGCGAGAGCGCGGCCGAAGATCGCGTCCAATTGCAGGAAGCCGCGCAACGCCGGGAGCACCGACCTAGGCGAGGCATGTTTTCCGGACTCGATGGTCGCGGCGACAGCCGTTGGGTCGTCGCCCGGGAACGCGCGCCGGCCAGTGAGCGCCTCGTACATCGAGGCGGCCAGCGCGAACTCGTCGGACGGCGGCCCGAACGCGCTCGACGCGAGCACTTCGGGCGCGCTGTACGCGGGAGGACGGGCATCGCGCAGGCAAAGCCCGAAGTCCGTCAGCTTCGGACCGGTGGCCGTGAGCATGATGTTCTCCGGCTTTACGCCGCCGTGGACCAGGCCGGCCGCGTGCGCGTAGGCCAGCGCAGGCCCGAGCGCGAGGGCGAGGCGCGCGACGTCTTCGGCGGGCAGAGGCCCGTCGTGCAAGCGCTCGCGAAGGCTGGGGCCGCGCACCAGCTCGAAGACGAGATACAGCCCGACCCGCTCGTCGTCCCCCATGTCGTGCAGGGCCACCATCACCGGATGCGCGAGCGTGGCAGCCGCGCACGCTTGCTGGCGCATCCGCTCGGTGAGCTCGTGGCGCGCTTCGGGCGAGAGGGCGAGGTCGTCGCGCAGGATCTTGATCGCCACCTGCCGCCGGAGGATCGGGTCGCGGGCGAGGAGCACCCGTCCCGTCCCTCCTTCGCCGAGCAGAAGCTCGACCTCGTATCGGCCGATGCGCGCGGGGAGACCCACGCGACGTGTGTAGCATGGAGGGCTATTCGTACGGATTCCAGCACGCGAGCTTGTGGCCGTCGCCCGCCACCGCCTCGGCGAGCGGCGGCGTCTCGCGGTCGCACGTGCCGCGGATCGCTCGCGGGCATCGCGGATGGAACGCACACCCGCTCGGTGGGTCGATCGGCGAAGGAACGTCCCCCTCGAGCACGAGGCGCACGCGCTTGTGCTCCGGATCGGGCCGCGGCGCGGCCGCGAGCAGGGCGTGGGTGTACGGATGGCGCGGCCCCGCGTAGAGCGTTTCGGCCTCGGCCTGCTCGACGATCCGCCCGAGGTACATGACCGAAACGCGATGGCTCACGTGCTGCACCACGGCCAGATCGTGGGAGACGAAGAGGTACGAGAGCCCCATCGTCTCTTGAAGCTCGACCAGCAAGTTGACGATCTGGGCCTGGATCGACACGTCGAGCGAGGCGGTCGGCTCGTCGCACACGATGAACCGGGGCTCGACCGCGAGCGCGCGGGCGATACCGATGCGCTGGCGCTGGCCGCCGGAGAACTCGTGCGGATAGCGATTCAGCGCATCGCCGCGCAACCCCACTTTCTCCAGGAGGTCGACGACGCGGGCCTCTTCGTCGTCGCGGGTCTTCGCGAGCTTGTGGATGCGGATCGCCTCGCCGACGATCTCGCGCACGGTCATCCTCGGGTTGAGGCTGGAGTAGGGGTCCTGAAAGATAATCTGCATCCGTCGGCGGAGCGGCCGCAGCTCGCGCTGGGAGAGCTGGGTGATGTCGCGGCCTTCGAAGACGACGCGTCCGAAGGTCGGGTCGAGCAATCGCAGCATCAGGCGCCCGAGCGTGCTCTTTCCGCAGCCGCTCTCGCCGACGAGCCCCATCGTCTGCCCTTCTCGCACGCGGAGCGATACGCCGTCGACCGCGCGGACGAACCGGGCCGACGTCTCGAAGAACCCCGAGCGAAGCGGGAAGTACTTCGCGAGGCTGTCGGTGACGATGAGCGTGCGCGGTCGAGCGGTCGGTGGGGCGCCCTCCGGCCCGGCCGGGGGCGGCTTGGTCGAGGGGTAGGCGGTGACATTGGCGTCGGTCATGGGGGGCAGGGCATGGTATGCGCCGGAAGGGCGAGCGCCCAAGTGTGCGAGCTATCGAATCTCCTCCATCGAGAAGTCGGCCACCCGCCACACCATCGTCCGCGGGTCGCCGGGAGCGTCCGCGGGTCGCCCGTCGCAGTCGAATCGGACGATGTATTCCCCCGGGGGCACGTCGATTTCGCGATCGAGAGGAGCAGCGCCGGTGAGGTCGAGCTGGCCGGACAGGAGCCCGTCGAGCCTCAGCCGGGCTGGAGCTCGCGCCGCGTAGAACTTCATGTGGATGGAAGCCTTTCGTTGAAACGACGCATCGTTGCGAATGCGGAGCTCACCGGTCTTCCGGCACCACCGGAATGGTTTCTTCGTTTCGTTGTACTCGACCCCGTAGCAGCCGCCGTCCCACAGGATGGATAGCGGGTGGGCGGCGATCTCCCGGTCGCTGGCGAGCTCCTCGGGAGACATACTCGCGTGACGTCGTCGAGCGTAGTCCGTGACGTCGAAGAAGGTCAGACGACCGTCCTCGCTGACCAGCGGCGCGACGCCGAGCTCGTCGTGAAACGCGGCTTCGATGCCAGCCCCACGATCGGCGTATCCGTCGCGATCGACCAGGACCCCTCCGAAGCCGAGGTCCGCGAGCGACCGTAGCGTTCGGCCAGGCCCGCCGTTCGTCAGGTCTTGTGCCAACCGATCGCCTTCGCGATTGCGCATGGTCGGAAAGCTCCAGCGCAGCGTATGCGAGTGCAGGTAAGGCCGGATTGGATCGTACGTGTCCATGTTTTGGATACTGGGCATCTCCGGAAAACGCATGTACGGAAGCTCGAAGACCATCGCCCCCGCGGGCAGCGCGGCTTCGACGCGGCGTACGAGGCCGGCGTCGCTCGCGTACTCCTTCTTCGTCGAGGCGTAGGCAGGAACCGCATACCACGTGGACTGATCGAGCAGCCCCAGCCCGAGAACGACGGGGAACGCGAAGCGCCCCAGGACCGGCAGGCGTCGCTCGAGCCGCTGCAGAACCAGCGCGACCGCGAACAGGGCAAAAAACCCGATGTAGACGCTGATGCGCAAGTAGCCACGAACTTGCGGGTGGACCAGGAGCGCGAAGAGCGATCCGAGCCCGCCGACGGTTCCCAGGAGGATCGCCATCAGATTGAGTACCGCAAGCGGCCGCAAGACGTGCTCCTCCGGGCGCGCGGAGTGTCTCCCGGACAGAGCGACGCCGAGCAGGAGAATGAACCCGGCGCTTCCGACGAGCCCGAGCGACGTCGAGTGCCCCTCGTCCGCCTGCGGAGCCCGGTTGTAGCGCCGCTTGAGATCCAAGAAAGCCTGGAGCCGGTGGCCATCGGCGGGAACGAGCAACTGGGTGATCCGCAGACCGTAGATCTCTGCCTCATAGGCGACACGCTCTGCGAGCGCGTTCGGCCCGTGGCGCGCGTGGTACGCGACGCTCGGAAGGACGCCGCCGGCCAGCCCAACGAGGATGGCGCACGTGAGCGCTGCGCCGGAAAGCGCGTTGCGTATGGAATGCCTCTGGGCGGAGCTCCAGATTCCGCCTGCGACGAGAAGGAATCCGGCGAACGCTGCGTAGTAGAACGACGTCGTCGCCAGGAGCGCGCAGATGACGAGCGACCCCCAGGAGCGCGCGCGGCGCAGCTCGATGCGCGGCCAGCGGCTTCCGACGCGGTCGCGAAAGAGCGGAGGCTCGTCGCTGCAAACCCAGAGCAGTACCAGTATCGCCAGCGGCACTTCGAAGAACACGTCGAGAAACAGGTGCCCTTCGCCTTTGAGAAGACGGCTCGGCAGAAACGAATAAAGAACGCTCGCGACGATCGCCGGGCCGTATCCGACACGGAAATGGCGGAGCACCGCCATGGACGTCAGGGTGATGAGGGGGAATCCGAGCAAGAAATAGAGGTTGAAAAGGAGTGCCCAGTCGCTGCTGAAGGCCGACATCGCCTTGATCAGGAGCAAGTGGACGGTGTCGTGCGCGGCAAAGGGAAAATCGTACAAGTCGAGACTGCCCGGGGCACCGACGCTCGGATTGGTCCACCACCAGCCGTGATCCAGCGTGGACTTGACAGCCAGTGCGTACGCGAGGGCATCTCCCCGGTAGGCGAAAGGAACGTGAAAATCCGCCTTCCGGAGGTTGAGGAGCATGAACGCAGCTGCGATCGATATCCCCGCGGCCCCGGCGTACGCGGCGAGGGCGTCGGCCGTCTTGCGCGGTGATGCAGGGCGCTTTCCGAGGGAATGCTCGTCAGCGGGCTCCCGCCGCGGCGGCCTCTCCACGGCCACCCCGCCCGCGGGTTGATCTACGCCTTGCATGACCGGTTCTGTTATATCGAAGCCGCGCCATCGGCGAGCGAATGTGAGACCGAGCCATGGGTCCGCGTTCGGTGCCTCGACTCGAGGTTTGCAGAGCCCATGAACCCCCGGCGAAATCCCGTGCAAGCGCTGACTCGACGACCGACGAGCTTCGACGCCGGCATCTTGCTCATCAGCTTCGCGGTGCTCCTCGTCGAGCTTCTGCTGACGCGAATTTTTTCGGTGACGATGTTCTATCACCTCTCGTTCATGGTCGTCTCGCTGGCCATGCTCGGGTTCGGCGTGAGCGGCTTGCTCGTCAACCTCCTGCCGGACCGATTCTCCGAAGAGCGCCTGCGGCCGCAGCTCGTGGGGTGCGCCATTCTCTTCGCCCTCACCGCCGTCGTCGCGGTCGGCGTTGCGTTTCGTCTCCCGATTTCGCTCGATACATCGGCGCGCAATTGGCTGCGGATCGCGGCGGTATACGTCCTGTGCGCCGTGCCCTTTTTGTGCGGCGGCCTCGTCGTCTCGCTCATCCTCACCCATCGCGCGGCGCAGGCCAATCGGCTCTACTTTTGCGACCTTCTCGGGGCGGCGGCCGCGTGCCTGGTCTTCATCCCGGCGACCAATCTCTTCGGCGCGCCCACCGCGGTGCTCTTTGCCTCGGTCATCGCTTGCGTCGCCGGCGCGGTGCTCGCGGGCGGCGCCGCGCGGTTCGGGCGGGACGCCGCCATCGCGCTCGCGCTCGCCCTCTCCGTCCTCGGGATCGCGAACACGCGCCTTCGATTTTATGATTTGCGATTCATCAAGGGACAGCGCCAGCCGCCGACATTGGCGATGAAGTGGAACTCGTTTTCGCGCGTCGACGTCGCGGGCACTCCGCTCGAGCTCTGGACTCCGCGGCCACCGGTGTTTGCCGGATACAGCACCGCGCTCGATCCGAACTTTCGCGTTGCCGAGGCGTGGCTTCGGTACGACGCCGATGCGGCGACGCAGATCACGCGCT